>Ga0247844_1000094_pt1 | contig 177102 bp, 146 predicted proteins | sample LaCtaG_FD_192421 | JGI IMG/M metagenome (GOLD analysis project Ga0247844, IMG submission 192421) | Freshwater microbial communities from meromictic Lake La Cruz, Castile-La Mancha, Spain - LaCruzMarch201714.5m_1 | ecosystem: Environmental > Aquatic > Freshwater > Lake | place: Spain...
TCACATCAAGCACTTATGGCTTAAAATTGAAGATTATACCAGTGCTGATACCCTCAAAAAAGCTGTGGATGATATTGTCGCCCAAGTGAAAACTAAATACACGATTACTTTTACTTGACTACTTAAACTATTCATTGACTCATAACCAACTGAAGTATTTCCTCTGGTAGAAGGTGCATTTGCTAACGCATTAAAACCAATGGCTATATTACCCTCGAAATTGGCAGTAGGTCCGATATTACTTTTTAAAGCATTGAAACCAATGCCTATATTGTAACTTCCCGAAGTATTTGACATTAAGGCATTTTGACCAATTGCCACATTGTAATTGCCTGTTGTGTTATTTTGAAGAGTATTAGTTCCTAAAGCAGAGTTCTGATTTCCTGACATATTGGAATATAAACTGAATTTGCCGATTCCTACGTTACTATGGCCTGTTGTTATAGAACGGAGCGCATGGGAACCAAGTCCCACATTTAAGGATGAATTTCCATTTGTTTGTCCTAAAATCCCTTTTGGACTAATGAGTACTGCGCCAGCGGTATCTGAAAGACTGATTATTTGTGCTCTGGCAATCAATACCATAGAATTGATAATTACGAATAATACATGCAATTTTTTCATATATACAAAATAGCTTTATATTAGGCACTCTTAAAACTAAAAATATGTCAAATAGAACGACCAATTTCATTATGGATTTTTCAGTAATGTTCATCCTTTTAACCCATTATAATTATTCTTTTATACATCTTATAGACATACCCCAAGTTTTTAATTCTCCAGAACGTAGGATACCATCACTTGAAGAAAATAAACTGAAAGCAATGCTTCCTCCTCCAATAGCATTCGTTTGAGTCCAAAACGCGCCTGTAACAAATACCTCTGTAAAGTCACCTTTATTACCGAAGCGAATATCATTCCCAATCCTTTTACCACCAGGTAATCCCGTAAATCCAGTTTCATTTGTCGCTTGTAAATTAGGTGAGTTCCATAAACTGTTTATTCCATTGGCCTCTTTCAATTTCCCCCCCGCACTCGCTCCTCCTATAAATGCAGTAAGTAATTGAAAATCGGAATCTAAAGGTACACGCCAACCAGCAGGGCAAACACCTCTGGGGTCTTGAGCTGCAAAAAAATTATACAATAAACCTACTTTAAATTCATTGGTAGTACTAAGATCGTTGTTATACCTTGACCATGCACCTGAATTGAGATTTATCCAAGTTAAATCTCCGATTACATTTGGAATTATATCCCCGTTCCTGTATCTGGTGACATTAAGATTTTCCTTCATCCAAACTTGAGTCCCAATCGTTACTGTCTTATAAATATTGCCATCAATATCGGCCACGGTATTGGGATTAGGGTTAGGAGGAACACTTGTTACCGATATTACTTGGCTACTGGTGTTACTTCCATAGGCATTTGTAGCCGTTAATGTAACCGTATAACTACCAGCATTAGTGTAAGTAATAGATGGGGTAACAGAGATAGAAGTTTGCCCATTTCCAAAATTCCAAAAATAGGAATATCCCCTTTGAGTTGTATTATTAAAAGTAACTTGGAAATTTGTTGAACTGTAAGTAAAACTCGAAAATGGTGGCAAATTTTCGGTACCACATAAATTAAACCAATTACTGCCATTGAATACTTCTAAACAGTTAGCCGTGGTATTAAAAATTAAATACCCTTTTGCTGGGTTTTGGATAGCATTTCGTTCTTGGTTGGTCAACCCAGATATATTAAACCCATTATTAGCACCGCTGGTTTTTATACTTTCAGTTGTCCCACCGGGCATAATTATCGTTGATTGTGCAAAACCTACTAAGTTGACGAAAGTAGATAGCAGAAGATAAATTAATAATTTTCGCATAGTAGCTATTTTGAAGGGTTTAGAAATGGAACAAGCTCAAAGCTAACAATAATCGAAATGAAACCTGTATTTTTATTGTGGATTTTCCAATAAAGTTATTAAACGGTTTATATTCATTTATAATTTCCGTGTCGCCTGGATAAGCCAGGCAAAAAGCACCTGCTCGTATCTTTACGAGCAACACTTATCAAAAGGCTCGCAGCGGCGCACCGTTCCCGCCTCCCAAAGAACACAAGCCGAAATAAACTATCCAAGTTTGTTTCATTATTTTGATACCTCTTGCTGCTTTTGTTTCTGTGGATTTTGCTTAGAATCCACACAACTAATTATTCCGGCTCTTAATCCCTTTGTTTATGAAACGCTCCATTCTGAATTGGGCACGATTGGCTTTGCCTTCTTTTATTATTCTCCTGCTTTTTACCAATACGGTTCAGAAAAACAGCCATACTGCCGCTGCCACTAAGCGCTATTTGTACGTAGCAACGCCGGGCATTCGAAATTATCTGGAATACGGCGGACACGGTTTGCTGGTTTTTGACATTGACGACAATTATCGTTTTATCAAACGCATTCCAACCGCAGGCTTAGACGAGAAAGGGGCTCCCATCAATGTAAAGGGCATTTGTGCGAGTTTGGCGACTAATTGCGTGTATATCAGCACTATCCAAACCGTGCAGTGCATTGATTTGGTGACTGAAAAAATCAAATGGGAGCGCAAATACGAAGACGGTTGCGACCGCATGGCCATTTCTCCCGACGGAAAAACCATTTATTTGCCCACCTTCGAGAAAGACTTTTGGGCGGTCGTCGATGCAGCCACCGGCGATGTCAAGCAGAAAATCATTACCAATTCAGGTGCGCACAATACCGTTTTTGGATTGAATGGCAAAGAAGTGTATTTGGCAGGATTACGTTCTCCTTTTCTCACCGTAGTCAACGCGCAAAAACCTTCCGAAACCCGCCAAGTGGGTCCGTTTAGTGCTTCTATTCGACCTTTTACGGTGAATGGGAAGCAAACGCTGTGTTTTGTCAACGTCAATGATTTATTGGGATTTGAAATTGGTGACCTCAAAACGGGAAAAATGCTGAATCGGGTGGAGGTTAGCGGCTTTCAGAAAGGGCCCGTTAAACGTCACGGCTGCCCGAGTCACGGGGTAGGATTGACGCCTGATGAGCGTGAAGTTTGGGTAGTAGACGGAGCCAATCAGCAGGTGCATTTTTTTGATGCAACGTCTCTGCCGCCCCGTCAAATCGGAAGCTTGGCACTTCGTGACCAACCGGGCTGGGTCACGTTTAGTCTGGACGGTCGTTACGCGTACCCTTCAACGGGAGAAATCATCGATGTGGCCACACACAAAATTATTACAACCCTTATTGACGAACATCAGCAGGGAGTTCACAGCGAAAAAATGATGGAAATTCACTTTAACGGTCCCAAACCTGTCCGGTTAGGTGACCAATTTGGATTGGGACGGGTAAAATAAAGCCCCGTCCCTATTGAGAGTTAGTCTCTTTTGCTTTCGCGTTTTGCTTTTTTCTCAGCACGCTTTTGCTTCAAATCTTTTTCAGATTCTTTTTTCTTTTCTCTTGCAGGCTTATCTTTTGACATAGTTGTACAGGTTTTAATTTAATAGCAAGTTATCATTTTTTTGACAAATAGTTAACTAAAAATCGAGTGCATTTAAAGTAAGAAATCAGAACTAAGACATTTTCCTGCCTCTTACCTCCTATTTCGTATTTCCTGCTTCGGGCTCTCAAAACAAGCTTAAAAATTTCGGTGGAACTTTCGTTTCAAAACGAAGTTTTTCCTTCGTTATTGGATGCGTGAAACCTAAAATCCACGCATGAAGTCCCAAACGGCCAATGGGATTGAGGCTGGAGCCGTATTTTTTATCGCCAATCACCGAATGCCCCAAGTCCTGCATGTGAACGCGAATCTGGTTTTTTCGCCCTGTTTCGAGGTTGACTTTCAGGAGCGAAAACTGCTTATTGGATTGGATGGTTTCGTAGTGCGTTATGGCTTTTTGTCCCTGATTGGGGTTTTGACTGGAGTACACAATCAACGCTTTACTCTCATTCAAATACGAAATAATCGTCCCCGAAGGCTCTGCCAAAACACCGCCTACCACCGCCAAATACGTTCGTTCTTTGGTCGTGGGTCCCCAAGATTCCTGAAGCATTTTTTGTATTTTTTCACTTTTGGCAAACACCATTACTCCTGACGTTTCGCGGTCAAGACGATGAACGATAAAGATTTTATGAGTCGGGCTTTGTTGCTTTACGTGGCTACTCAGAATGCTGTAAGCCGTTTGGTCTTCTCGGCGGTCGGTGGCAATCGAAAGCGTTCCTTCTTGTTTTTCAATCACAATCAGGTGCGGGTCTTCAAATAAAATGGTAAGCCCGGCGTATTTTTGCTCTCTTCCGGCTTTGCTCCCGCTGATTTCCACTTTTTGATTGGGTTTCAGGAGATGATTGAATTGCGTCACCACGCGCCCTTCCACCAACACCTGTTTATCCCGCAACAGAGTTTTGATATTATTCCGATTTTTTTGCGGCAACTGAGCTATCAAAAACGACATCAGTTCGACCTCTTCGGTCACTTTCAGGTACGCAGACGGTTTATCTTTATTCATTTCTTGAAATTTATTCAAAGATAACAGAAGCCAATAAACCCCAATCTTTCATGATTCATTGGAGGAGTATTATCTTCAATTTAATTCTTGAATTCGCCAAATAGACTTAGCATCTTTAGCCAATTCCTTTTGGCGTGAAGAAACTTTTGCTTCGTTCCAACTAGTATAATTATTCGGAATAGAACTCGTAAGGTGACTTTTGCTTTTTTCAAAAATTTTAACTTTGTCAATATATTTTAAAATGTCTGCTTCTTTGTTTAATTTCCGTTCCAATAAGCAAAGATTACCAATACGATAAATTGAACGATTCAACTCTTCTTGAGAAAAATTTCCCCAACTTTCATCAGCGCTCTCAGGCAAAATATGTTCAATAGTATATAAGTCACTGTCGTAATTAATTTCGTTTCTAAATTTATACTCTTCAATTTTTGCCAAAATATATTTAACAATTTTGTGGTTTCTACTCGTATTTTTAAATTGTTTAGTAGAAAAATCATTTTCAAAACTACTGTCAGGCACATAAATAGATTGAAAATCTAAAATTCCATATTTTTTTTCTGTATTTATTTTCAAAGCAATTGAATTATATACATCTTCTTGTGCATTAGGATTTAAGCCACCAATAATATTATATCGAAATGAAATAACAGCACAAATTTTTACCAATTTTTTAAAATAGTTTATTTCGAGGTTTTTGTAACCTGACAATAAAAGAGAATTAGTCTGTCTAATTTGAAACAGCTTTAATTCCCCTAATGATTCTTTAATTTCAAGGTTAGACTTCCAAAATTCATCATCGGGGTTTTGAATTGCTAAAAACAAGTCTGCAGTATCTTTTAAATTTCTAACCAAGCTAAATGCAGCTTCTTTTGTAAGTATACTGCTTTTTATTGTCTTAAACAAGTTCTTCTTCCCAACGGTTTTATTGTAACTATTCCAGTAATACCTCAAATAATCTTCAAATTTCTGTTCGCCAAGTTTACCTACAATACTGCTCCAAATATTCTCTAATTCTTCTATTTCTGAAACATGGGGTTTTGTCTCATCAACCACCGAGAAAAGATGGTTTTTTAATAAATCAGATGAAGAAAGTTGAACTCCTCTTGCATTAAGTGTCTCAAAAACCTTGAAAGCATTCAATTGATCAGTAACTTCAATAACCGTAAAGAATAATTTATCTACAATATCATCTATGAATCCAGCAAGTTTTTCACCACTTTTAAATTCTTTTTTTACTTTATCATAATACCAATTAAAACATTCCCGCATGTGCTTTTCTGAGGTATTAGTATTTCTAAGAGGCAAATCTCTTAGTAAAACTAAATATTGCTTATAGTAATCATCACTATTTCTGTTTAATTTAAGCTTATTATTTGATATTAAAGTTACGGGATCTACATAACCTATATAACTATTCAGTAAATTTTCTTTCCTCTTATAGTTATTATCACTCTCAACATTGCTCTCTACTAAATCATTTAAACATTTCAGAACAGTGAGGATTAATATACTTAAAGTTGTTAGTCTTTGCTGCCCATCAATTATAAAATAGTTTTTATTATTCGAAGTTTGAAGAACTAAATACCCTAAGTAATGCTCCTTTTCTTCATTGGTAATGAGCATTTTAATATCCTGCCATAAATCATCCCATTGTTCATACTCCCAAGTATAATCTCGTTGAAATTTGGGGATTTCATAACGTAAACCATTCCCCATCAATTGGCGATAAGTTTTATTGGATGTTTCTTGAATTCCTTTCATGATTTTTGATACTCTAATTTAGAAAATGTTCAGCTATATGTGTATTTTTTCTACCTATCAATCACAATCCCTTCAAAATCGTTCAGTTGACTGAGTTGCAATTCCAAAAAACCGTCTTTCCACGTATAGACCACCAGCTGTTTATTGACCATTGCAACTACCTTCGAGGGCTTAAAGGACAATTGAATTTTAAACAACAGGTGGTACAAAGGTAACGGTTCAAAATAGGTATTCCCGCTAAAGCCCGTCAAATTAACGAGGTGAACAATCAGACCGTCTTTGGTTTTCTTCTCTCGGTTTTCGGGAACGTTTTTGATGTATTCCTGCAAAATCACTTCTACTCGCTCGTGCGCATTGGTCTGCAGCAATTGATTGGCTTCGGGAAAAACAGCGTCAATCACATCCAGCAAAATATTCTTATGCTCCTCATAGCCATGCAGATAGTACAACCTACCCAAGTTGATGGGCAACAGCACTGCTTTGCTTTTTTCGTGTTGTTTCAAGCCCATCGCATAGTAGCCCGTAGGCTCGTGGCCTCCAATGATTTCGGGCGGTCCAGGGCGACCTTTGGAGAGAATCGGGAGCATTTTTTTGTCCGTTCCCGATAAATCGTACAGTCCTAAATTAAACTTCCAAAACAGCATTTTCTGTTTGGTGAAGCGTTTGAAAACGTCCTTGTTATCCGGCGTCAAATAAAAACCGCTGCCTTCGTGATCTTTGTTGATAATTTTGGCCCCAAACAATTGGAATAAGACTTCGGGATTATCAAACAGCGTCTGATTGGTCGCAATCAGATTCACTCCCTGTTGACTTGCTTCTTTCAGCACCTGCACCGATGCCTTGCTCAGATACGTAATATCGGGCAAAATCAGCAGTCGATAGTCTTTGATTTTATCCGAAAGATGTTCGATTTGGGCGTCTTCCACAATATCAAAAGGAATATGGGCTTCTTTCAGCATCAACTGAATTCCCCGATATTCCTGCATCGGCGCCCCACTCGGCCACGAACCCGGCGCTATCACCGCAATTTTAGCGACGGAGGTGTATTTCCCAAAATACGGTTCGTATTTTTTGTGATGGGCGTAGATTTTCTTAATCACGTCGTAATTACGCTCGTCTTCGTAACCGCGCATATCGCCCATCATGCTGATATCCAAGCCCGAACCATTGGCGATGTTTTCATACAACCGAATGGAAACTTCCTCGGGTTCCACCGCATTGTACCGCGACTGAAAGGAAATTTGCTGAATACTGCTGTTGCTGATGATGTGGTCGGGGAAAGAATTAACGGCATTCCCCACGTTGTCGGACGACATATAGGGCCAATAGGGCAAGCTGTTGGTTTGTGATTCGTGGCGAATAATGTCCACGTACTTATCCAGGTAGGTACAAATGGCAATTTGGTCGCTCTTCGATTTTACCAACGTGTGCAACCGTTTTGACCAATCTTCCACCGTGAACTTCTTAAATTCTAAGTATTTCTGAAAAACGGCATCAGCTTTGTTTTCTTCTGTCGGCAACGCCAACCCATTACTGTAGTCGGCAAAGCGTTTTTTATCGTAGTTATTCTGGTCAATGCCGTGGTATTTGCCTTCGTACGGATTATTGACCTGATACCCGGGCATGTTGAGAAAAATACCGTCAACCGCAAAACGGTCAATGACTTCCTCTATGATTTTAAACGCCTTATCCTGCACGTAAGGCGCGTTGATAGACACCACGTACATGTCGGTGTTGATGATACGTTCGCCCTTGGGCGAAAGGTAGCACCAATCGGGGTGCGCCTTGAAAATACTTTCGTGTACCCGACTGAAATCAAACCGTACGATGACCTTAATTCCCCGCTGATGACATCGTTGAATGACGTCGCCCAACATATTTCCTTTCATGTACGGATTGGTGTACTGAAAATCCAGTTGGGTAGGATAAAACGCCATAATCCCCCCCGCGTTGATTAAAAGCGTATTGGCCGAACACGCTTCCAAGTCTTTCAGTAAGGAATCAGCATTTAACGTAGCGGCTTCATACGCCGGCAAATTCGTCTGAATCACCCGCAGGTTATTTTGCTTCCACCAAGGAATACCAACGGGCCACTTGATGGGGGGAGCAGATTGAGTTGTTTTCTGAGCAAAGCAAAAAGTAAAGGGCCAAAAGAACAGAAGAATATATAAAACGAGAGGCTTTTTCATACAATAGCGAATGGATCAATTCATTCTCCAAAGCGTCATAAGCCCCAATTTTACCTCATTTTTAATACTTCGCCCCTGCTCCACCACCGCCAAAATCACCACCGCCGAATTGTACACCGCTATCAGCCGTTTGAATGTTGGTGGTAATTTGGGATAAAACGACCGTTTCAATCCTAAACTGAGCATTTTCTCCTGCTTCGGGAGCAAAACTAAAACCATATTTCGGCGTTTTGAGTTGTCGAATCACGACGTAGGCGATTACAGAAGCAGCTATTCCGCCGAGTATCATCCCCCACTCCACAGGCAAAACCGCGTGATAAAAACGTACAGTCAAAATCGAACAAACGACCGCCAAAATCCCCAACGTAATCAAGGTACGGTCGCGCCAACGAAAGCCTCTGTACAGGTAAAAAACGGGAATCAGAAAGGTCAGCCCCCAAAATAACGGTGCAAACGCAATCTCTGGTGCGGGGTCGGGCAGGCCATTGAGGGCTGCATTGGCCTGACGTACAACGAGGTAATTACCTGCGGCATAAAACAGCACCAAGGCCGCGATACTCACCCAGTAAAGAGCCATTTGCCAATAAAACGAAGTTTCTTTTTTCAAAAAGCGTCGAATCACCTCATACGTTATGCCCGTACAAATCATCAATGCAAAAGGAAGCAACGATTTTCCGACGGGATTTTTCATTAATAGCGAGGCAATGATAAACAAGGTGGTCAAAAAGGCTCCCAAGGCCACCAACGGTTCGCCAAAACTATAAGCAGCCGCCAGTAAAAAAGGCAAAAACAATAACGCTCCCACCCATAGTTCATCGATTTTGGCACTGTCATAAATTTGAAAAACTATGGGCCCAAACGACCCTAAAATGCAGTATAACAACGCATTGTCGAGGCCCGAAAAATGCAGTTTTCTTTCTCGGATAAAATACCGAAGGGCAAATAAAGTCCCAACGCCGTAAATCATGGAGATAATGGCAAAGCCGACAAACGATTCGCCCAAAACAGCCAGGGCGACAAAGGAGCTTCCAAAACTGAACCCAAAGCCGCCAAACAAAAACAGGACAGCCTTGATGAAAATGTTGGGATTGTAGGGTACCTCAGCGTGGAGTTTCTGAATTTCCGTGGCCTGACTCTCACTCAAGAGGCCCTCTTTTTGAAAGCGTTGGACTGCTTTCTGAGCGTATTCGTTGCGAAGAAGGGTTTCGTTATAGAATTTCATTGGTCAATGAGTGAATTGCGAATTAGTGAATTAGTGAATGAATCATTTGCCGGTGTTTAAGCCTGAGCGTAGGTGCACTGTTAACTATTAACCGTAAACTCCTCACTTCGGTCGGAGTAATTTTTTGTAATTGATGATAAACAGAATGACCCCTACCGAACTTCCGAGGAAGTAAAGACCGGATAAGGAAAAGAAGACATCATTGTCGTCAACCCATTTGAACAGCAGGTAAGTAAATGCAATGTAGCCATACAACACCGCCATCAACAGAAACAAAAAGGATTGTTCCTGTTGGGCATATCTAAAAAAATACCACGCTCCGGCCGCAATCACTACCGCAAACACATACCAATAACTTGATGAAACCAAACCCGCTAAAGCACTGATAAACATCAAATTGCCGCCCAAAAGTAAATAGGTAAAAGTAAAATGGCGTTTGATGTTTTGCTTATCCAGCCAAAGACTGATTCCAACTGATACAATGCCGAAAAGTACCGCCGTATTGATGATCGACTCATTGTTAAAATCGTTGGAAGTCAATACTTCAAAGGGCGTTACGGTCAATCCTACCCACGAAGCCAAGGCCGTCAGCCCCATGGATAAAACCCCGCGATGGTCAAAACGATAGGCACAGAAGATAAACAAAACGGCGGGAATCATCGTAGCTAACCCGTAGCGCGTTCCAAAGACGTTGTAGCGCCACTGCACGTAGCCTTCGAGCGATAAAAACAAGGTGGCACCTATTAACAAAACAAAGTCGGTAAACTTCGATTCGGTGTCCACTATGCCCTTGGAGAAAGGTTCGCTGTGGCGGTAGGTGTAATAAAAACAACCGCCCGTCAGCAAAGCTAACGCCGCAATGAGGGCGTCGTGGCCAATAGTATCAATATTTTTGTAAATAAGGATAGCCGCCCCTGCCGTAAACAGCAAAATACCCGCGTACAGCAGGGTACGAAGCAGAATATACAGCGAAACCGGGCGTGTGCGCTCGTGGCTTTCGATTTGAGTACGCTCGGCAGAAGTGAGCAATTGGCGTTGTTGCCAATCGTCAAGAAGGTCGGTTAGAGGGTTCATATAGGCAAAGATGAAGCTTTATTTTCAAACCTTGAAATTCAGTTATTTATCGTACATTTCATATTTTTTATGGCATTCATGGTTCAAATAAGTTTTCATCTCCTAATTTTGTGCAATTTTTGAACATACCTCCCCTTCAATTATAAAAATGCCCAAAAATCCAAACATCAAATCCATCCTCATCATTGGTTCCGGTCCCATTGTTATTGGTCAAGCCTGCGAATTTGACTATGCAGGTTCCCAAGCCGCCCGTTCGCTGCGGGAAGAAGGTATTGAGGTCATTCTGATTAACTCCAATCCCGCTACCATCATGACCGATCCCATCAATGCGGATCATGTGTATTTAAAGCCTTTGGAGAAAAAATACATTATTGAAATATTAGAAAAGCACAAAATAGACGCCGTTTTGCCAACCATGGGAGGCCAAACGGCGTTAAATTTAGCCATCGACTGCGATAAAGCCGGTATTTGGAAAAAATACGACGTGCAAATCATCGGGGTCGACATCAAGGCCATCGAAACCACCGAAGACCGCGAAAAATTCCGTCTTAAAATGCTCGAATTGGGCGCGGGAGTTTGTAAAGGTCGCACCGCTAAATCATTCCTCGAAGGCAAAGAAATTGCGCAGGAAATCGGCTTTCCATTGGTAATCCGCCCTTCTTTCACTTTGGGAGGAACCGGTGGTGGTTTTGTCAATACCGCCGAAGAGTTTGACAAAGCACTCCAACATGGTCTCATTGCTTCCCCCGTCCATGAGGTGTTGGTAGAGCAAAGCATCATGGGTTGGAAAGAATACGAATTAGAATTGTTGCGCGACGGCAAGGGAAACCTGATCATTATCTGCTCGATTGAGAACTTCGACCCGATGGGTATCCACACGGGCGACAGCGTGACCGTAGCTCCTGCCATGACGCTGCCCGATACGCTCTACCAAAAAATGCGTGATTTGGCCATTTTGACCATGAACGGTATCGGTAAATTCGCAGGTGGGTGTAACATTCAGTTTTCGGTCAATCCCGAAACCGACGAAATCATCGTTATTGAAATTAACCCTCGCGTTTCGCGCTCGTCAGCGTTGGCTTCAAAAGCAACGGGTTATCCCATTGCCAAGATTGCTGCCAAAATGGCCATTGGGTACAACTTAGACGAACTCATCAACCCGATTACGGGCAGTACTTCCGCATTTTTTGAGCCTACTATCGACTACGTTATCGTAAAAGTACCGCGTTGGAATTTCGACAAATTCCCCGGTGCCGACCGTTCGTTGGGCTTGCAGATGAAATCCGTAGGTGAAGCCATGGGTATCGGACGTAATTTTCAGGAAGCGTTACAAAAAGCCTGCCAATCGCTCGAAATTCGCCGCAATGGCCTCGGCGCTGACGGAAAAGAACTAACTGATGTAGAGGCAATCAAATACAGTTTGGCCCATCCAAGTTGGAACCGCCTTTTCCACATCTACGACGCCTTCAAAGTAGGTCTTTCGTTCAAAACCATTCAGAACCTGACCAAAATTGACCCCTGGTTTCTGCACCAAGTGGAAGAATTGGTGGAGTTGGAAAAACAAATCCAACAATACGATTTGGAAGACCTTCCCCCAAGTTTGGCACTTACGGCTAAGCAAAAAGGCTATGCCGACCGCCAAATTGCGCATTTGTTGGGCGTAAAAGAAAGCCGCATCTACAAATACCGCCAAGACCACCACATCAAGCGCGTGTTTAAGTGCGTGGATACCTGCGCCGCCGAGTTTGCCGCCAAAACCCCTTATTACTACTCCACGTTCAGCGTATCGCAGGACGAGCCGGAAAATGAGTCCATCGTTTCTGACCGTAAAAAAGTGGTAGTATTGGGCTCCGGTCCTAACCGCATCGGACAGGGAATTGAGTTTGACTACTCGTGCGTACATGGGGTGTTGGCCGCCAAAGAAGCCGGCTACGAAACCATCATGATCAATTGTAATCCTGAGACGGTTTCTACCGACCCTGATATTTCGGATAAACTCTACTTTGAGCCCGTTTTCTGGGAACACGTACACGCCATCATCATGCACGAAAAACCCGAGGGCGTTATCGTACAGTTGGGTGGACAAACGGCGTTGAAAATTGCTGAAAAACTCCACCAATACGGCATCAAAATCATCGGCAGTACCTTTGACACGCTCGATTTGGCCGAAGACCGCGGTCGTTTCTCAGCCTTGTTGCGCGACTTAGGCATTCCATATCCTCCGTTTGATACCATCCGTACTGCCGATGCCGCTGCTGAAATCGGTAAAAGCCTGGGCTTCCCGCTGTTGGTACGCCCCAGCTATGTTTTGGGTGGACAGGGCATGAAAATCGTTATCAATGAGCAGGAATTGGAACAACACGTAGTGAAAATCCTGAACGATATTCCGGAAAACAACATCCTGCTTGACCACTACTTAGAAAATGCCATTGAAGCCGAATCGGATGCGATTTGCGACGGTGAAGATGCATACATCATCGGTGTTATGGAGCACATTGAGCCGGCGGGTATCCACTCAGGCGACTCGCACGCTACCTTGCCGCCGTTTGATTTGACGCCCGACGAAATTCGCCAAATTGAAGAAATTACGCTCAAAGTAGCCAAAGCAATGAAGGTAAAAGGCTTGATAAACATGCAGTTTGCCGTGAAAAATGGCGTAGTGTACGTGATTGAAGCCAACCCACGCGCCTCACGCACGGTGCCGTTTATCTGCAAAGCATACCAAGAACCGTACGTAAATTACGCAACGAAGTTCATGCTTGGCGATAAAAAAGTGAAAGACATCGACTTCAAACCCGTGAAGAAGGGTTGGGCCATTAAAATTCCGGTATTCTCGTTCAGCAAATTCCCGAACGTGAATAAAGCATTAGGCCCGGAAATGAAGTCCACAGGCGAAGCCATTTACTTTATTGACAGTCTCGAAGACGAATTCTTCCAGAAAATATACGGCGAGCGCAACATGTATTTGAGCCGCTAATAATTTGTCACGCTGACAAGCCTCTGAAAGCCTTCGTGAAAACGAGGGCTTTTTTTATTAAACCAATCAACGAGTGGAAGCCGGCACATTATTCGGAAGCAACCTATTATTTTTTGTCACTCTGAAAGAGTCTAAGTTCATTTGCTTGGACGCATAAAAAGAGGCCAGTGGGCACTTACCGTGTTACAAACACTTTGTTTATTTTTGGAGTCGTAGTTGCAAACTACGACCAACTGGGGGTAAATTACGCCACGAAGTTCATGCTTGGCGACAAAAAAGTGAAAGACATCGACTTCAAACCTATGAAAAAAGGGTGGGCCATTAAGATTCCGGTATTCTCGTTCAGCAAATTCCCGAACGTGAACAAAGCATTAGGCCCCGAAATGAAGTCCACAGGCGAAGCCATTTACTTTATTGACAGTCTCGAAGACGAATTCTTCCAGAAAATATACGGCGAGCGCAACATGTATTTGAGCCGCTAATAATTTGTCACGCTGACAAGCCTCTGAAAGCCTTCGTGAAAACGAGGGCTTTTTTTTATTGAACAAATCAATAGATGGAAGCAGGGACATTATTCGGAAGCAACCTATTATGTTTTGTCACTCTGAAGGAGTCTGAGTTCGCTTGATTTGACTCCTAAAAAGAGGCCAGTGGGCACTTACCGTGTTACAAACACTTTGTTTATTTGGGGGCGTAGTTGCAAACTACGACCAACTGGGAGAAACTAAATTTAATATTTTTTAAAAAAAGTATATATTTGTAAGTAGTGCCTGCTTTAATGATTTTGAATTTCATTGCAAGCGCAATGGTTTTATTAAAGAATACCTTTCTGATATAGAGGAAAACCTATCCCCTCCTTACTTACGAACTTTATAGGGATATCAATAGAAAATCAAGCAGGCACTATTTATGAATTTACCAGAAGAACAAGCAAATATAATTCGTGGCAAATTTGCAACCCTAACCTCAGAGGATGAATTAGCAAACTTGATAAATGATATATACAGGATTATTTTTCCAACTGCAAATCCATTGTTAAAATCAAAAAGCCATTTTTGTGTAACAGGACAGATTCTAAACTCTCTTGCATATTCTTCCGATTTTGCACTAACCCGCTATAAGGAATTTAAAATCCCAAAAAAGAAAAAGGGTGAATATCGTCTTATATCAGCACCTTCCTATATTCTTAAAACCGTTCAAAAATGTTTGAATAATATTTTTTATTGTTTAATAGAAGTGTCATCAGTTGAAACTTTTATTCATAGATCGGCAACAGGATTTTTACCAAAATACAATATTTTGAATAATGCATCCCCCCATATTGGTAAAAGGAACATTTATAATATTGATTTAAAAGATTTTTTTAATAATATAAGTATCGAAAAAATCAAAAATGTTATTTCATCTCCCCCTTTTAATTTAGTAAAAGAAAGAGGTTATTTGGGAGATTTAATCGTCTCTATTTGTTGTAATAATGGAGGGCTACCTCAAGGTGCTCCTACTTCTCCATTACTTAGTAATCTTGCTTGTTATTTTCTGGATATCGAATTACAACAGCTTGCGAATAAAGTTGGCAGTAATTATACTCGTTATGCAGATGACATTACTTTTTCATCTGATGATTCTATTTTTACAAGCACCTTTAAATCTAATGTTAGAACAATTATAGAGAGTAATGGTTACTTTATAAATAAAAACAAAGAAAGATTAATTTCTTCTGGAAGGTGCCAAGAAGTGACAGGCTTAGTAGTTAATGAAAAATTAAACCTTAAACGTAAATATATACAAGATTTAGATTTTTGGTTGAAACACTGGCACAAAGATGGTGATACAAAAAAAACAGAGAAATTGTTTTTAAAAAAATATGCACAGAATAATATTAAAAAGAATCGAGTTTCTATAGAGAATGTTCTTTGGGGAAAAATTCAGTTTTTGGGAATGGTTCGAGGCAAAAATGACGAAATATATCTTCGTTTTTGTCAGAGATGGAAACAAGGAGTTAAAAAGAGACAAAGTAAAGAGACTTCTAAATCTATAAAATCGAATATTTTTAATGTAAGCAACCTCTTATATGAAATAGCTCCAATTAAAGCTTTTGGTACACAAGACCCTGTAGCATTAGTGGAAGCTTATACCTCTGCATTAAAAGAATGGAATCTTCCTCAAATTCCTACATTTGGATTTGATGCTAAAGAAAATAGAAAATTATCAAGAAATTGGTTTTCTGTAGTATTTAAACAACATCAAATAGCTTTAATTAATAAACTGAAAGTACGCTATCCAGATAATTGGAAAGAGGTGTTAGCTCAAAATTTAGAAATTATAAGAGAGGATGGTGGTAGTACAGTTAATTTAGGGAACGGATTAAAACAAAATGGAGATGTACAAAGATGGACATTTGTTATTAATAGAGATTTTGTAAAGAGCATTCTCGGCAGAGAATATCCAACTGATTTTCCTTTTGTTCTTCATTCTATAAAAGGAGAAAATGGTGTAACACATAATGGAAAATCTGTTATAGATTTGACATTTGAAGAAATAAAACAATTAGGAATAAATGGAAGAATTACAGAGCAAAAACAATGGGATGCTTTTGTAAAGCGTTACAAAGAAACTGTTGCCTTATTAAATGAAGGAAGGAAATTTTCTAAAGTTTTTGATTTGGAACATGAAGTGTATGGATTTTTTACTAAAAACTCCCCTTACACTACTACAGAATACGAAGATGTGGGTAAAGAGTATGTTTATAATACTTATGAGTATAATGGAAAAAACTATATTGTGTATGTAATCTATCCTACAGATGGATTTTCTGAAAGCAGCATTGTCTACCTATTAGATGAAAAGAACACTCCTATTACAGATGAACAAGCTGAAGAAGCTATAAGAGCAGAAATCACTGCTAATACAAATGAAGTGATAAACTATCAAGGAAGACAGTTGATTTCTACAAGAATAGATGAGGGTAAAAAACTATTTACATCAATTCCTTTAAAACAAAAAGATTTTTCTGATTTAGCTAAAGTGATGGCTTCTTTAAAAACTAATGAAAATAGTAGTGGAGAAGAAATTACAGTGGATGGAATTTATATTTCTGTGCAAGGATATAAAGCAGATGGAGGATTAAAATTCAATGCTCCTAAAAGTTTGAAGGGTTCAAAATATGAATTTTCTGTTTCTTTTGTTCCTATAAATAAAAAAGATGATGTAAAGAAAACTATATATATTAGTATAGATAAAAATACAAAAGATTTTCAAAAAGATTTATTAGATAAAATAAAAGACCAAGCTGTTAAACAAAAGGATAAAACAGGAGATACTATTCCAGGATTGTTTAATTTTACTAAAGAAACAAAAGTAGAATTGTGGGAATCTTTAACAGAAATGAAAACATCGGGAGATGATTTAGCTACACTTCCTTATTTAGTTGCTCGCACACATCCTGTTCAGTATAATGTAGATAGATGGATATTGATTCCTAAAACAGAAGAAGTAAAAGCTCTTCCAATTCCACAAGTATTACCTATAGCTCAAGTTGTGAAAGAAAATATAAACTTTACTGCTGAAAATACAGGAGAAACCCTTGTCTTACCTGTTTTGGAAGATTTAAAATCTACTGAAACAAAAGAGGAAACTATTGAACAAAAAGTCTTTAATTTGTTAAAGAATGAACAAGGAGTTATCTTTATAGATCACTTTCCTTATTGGGGAATTACAGACGTAAAAGAATTCTTTACAGCAGATAAAAATAATCCTCCTAAAACTTTACAAAAAGCATTAGAAGCAATTGAAACAAAACCTAAAGCAGCAAAACAGTTTTTTAATATTTTAATAGATACTGGTGCAGTGGATGTAAAATATGCTTCTACAAAAAGACCTCCTTCTAATAAATAACATGAGCCTGAGGCTCGCGCTATCAAGAGTGGCTTGGACTGCCGACACAACACAGGGAACAGGCAGTTTGAAGTAAAGGAATAAACTAACAGTGACTTACTGTTTCCTTTTCCCGCCATAAACACATTTTCTCCGATGTTGATAAATCGCCCGAAATTGGTGTGAAAAGGAATAAATACGGTAGTTGATTCCTCCACCTTCTTTCCGATTATTTTACTCAGCCACCGGCGTACTTCGCTGCTGTCGGTTGAGGCATTCAGCTTTTGCGACAACTTCATGGTTTCGTTGACGATCTCCGTAATTTGGGGAAATTGGGGGTCTTCATATCGAATAATACCCCCTTCCAGCATTCGTTCGAAAATGTCTTTTTCTTTGTTCATTTAATTTTTCATTAACTCACATATCACCTAAAGCATAGGCGTATTAGAATTGGAACTTGTTATTTTAAGATTCTAAAGCTTCTGCTAAAGTTATAGGCGACCATTACATTCCACATAAAGTCTTTGTTACCAGATATATTCGACCGGAAAGTTTGGTTTATCGTAGATTGGAGTGTAAACGGAAAATCTTTTTTGGACAGAATGGCGGTTCCTGAAAAATAGGTTCCTCGGCTGCCGTCGGTAAGCAACAAATACACCATCGGAATAAGATGCAGTCTGATATCTCCGCCTACCTTGATGTTGGAAATACTATTGTTTAAGAAGAAAACATCAGTGTTTTGCGGGCCATTTTTTTGCAAACCGCTACCGTGCAAATACACGGCTCCAATGCTCCAATTAGGCGTAATTTTATAATTTGGTACAACCTCAAAAGCCAAAAATCGCAACAGCTCAGTTATTTCGGTCGTTTTTCCGTTTTCGGTCAGGTTGCGACGTATAAGCGTAAAGGCAGGATGAGCACCTACCCTCAAACTGAACTTTTTTTGTTCGATCAGACGGTACCTGAACCAAAAAATCAAACCGCCTTTGCTCGCATCCGGAACAAGGCGAATGTCAGGACGGTCCGCCGCAGCGGTCAAAACTGAATCTTTTTTTACGCCAATAAAAATTCATGATGGTTGCCGGACTATTTAACGAGAAGGTCGGAACGATAGAAAAACCATTGTTGGTAATACCCACCGAACCCGAAAAAGTGGAGATACTTTGCGTACTGTCGGTAGACTGTCCTAAAGTCGTTTGTGATACAAAGGCAAAAAAAACTAAAAAGAAAACCGTATTTATGGACTTCATTTACAGGGTGTTATTCGTTAAAAAATAATCTTCTGCAAATTTACCCTGTACCTATACCATTGCTTTTATACATTTTACGGTTTTACTTACCATTTTTACGGTCGGTACTTTGAGTTCGCTTTTTCGTTTGTAGTTTTGACTAAAAAACACGCAGATGCTCATCTACGACACCATCAAAAAGTACAATGATACTTTCAACAACAAAACGCTGCACCCGCTCATCAGTTTGGTTGATTTGAGTAAATCGCCCCCCTTGAAAAGGACAAAATTCACACTGGGTTTTTATGCAGTCATCATCAAAGAAACCCACTGCGGGGATTTGCGGTACGGCAATAACTATTATGATTATGCCGAAGGTACCGTGGTGTTTTTTGGGCCCGGACAGATCATCACCAACGAGCCCGAAGGCGAACTGCACCAACCCTATGGCACGGCCCTGATATTTCACCCCGACCTCATCAAAGGCACAAGTTTGGGTAAGCAGATTCACGAATATTCATTCTTCAGTTACCAATCCAACGAAGCGTTGCATCTTTCGGAGAAAGAAAAAGAAACGGTAAATGCCTGTTTTGGTAATATTGCCTCCGAGATCGGGCAAAACATTGACCGACACAGTAAGAAGTTGATCGTGGCCAATCTTGAACTGCTCCTGAAGTATTGTTCCCGTTTTTATGACCGCCAATTTATCACGCGAGAACACGCCAATCATGGCATTATTGAGCAATTTGAGCAAAAACTGAACGAGTATTTGTTGGGCGAAAAACTGAAAACCAACGGCGTGCCAACCGTTGCCTATTTTGCCGATGAATTGCATCTTTCCCCCAATTATTTTGGCGATTTAATCAAAAAAGAAACGGGGAAAACCGCTTTGGAATACATTCAGCTTCATCTGATTGATTTGGCGAAAGAGCGGATTTTTGACACCGCTAAATCGCTCAGTGAGATTTCTTACGAATTGGGCTTCAAATACCCGCAGCATTTTACCCGATTCTTTAAGCAAAAGGTGGGAGTAAGTCCAAATGATTATAGAGGAATGAATTGATAATGATTGGCCAACTTTGATGTTATGCCAACGTTGTTGCTTTCACCAATGTTCTCTTTGGTATCAATGACCGACTTAATATTGCAGGTGAAAAACACCTGCAATGGCACTAATTGCACTATAAACAATCTCTTAAACCTCAATCACCGGCACTTCACCTTCCACAATCAACTTTCCTTCCGTCACTGACTCAACATAGTCAACCGTTATCCCCGGTGCAATTTCCAATAGTTTAAAGCCTCCTTCGGGCACAACTTCAAACACGCCGAGTTCGGTCACGATTTTCTTGACACAACTAATACCCGTCAGAGGCAGGCTGCATTTTTTGAGCAATTTGGATTCACCCGCTTTGTTGACGTGCTGCATGGCTACGATGATATTTTTGGCAGAAGCCACCAAATCCATCGCACCGCCCATGCCTTTCACCATCTTTCCGGGGATTTTCCAATTGGCAATATCCCCATTTTCAGACACTTCCATGGCTCCCAAAATGGTCAAATCCACGTGTTCACCGCGAATCATGGCAAAACTCTCCGCCGAACTGAACAGCGAAGAGCCGTCCTGCATGGTTACTGTTTGTTTTCCTGCATTGATTAAATCTGCATCCACTTGCTCTTCCGTAGGGAATGGCCCAATGCCGAGCAAGCCGTTTTCTGATTGCAGTACTACGTTGATACCTTCGGGGATGTAGTTGGCCACTAAGGTGGGAATTCCAATGCCCAAGTTGACATAGTAACCATCACGAAGTTCTTTGGCAATGCGTTTGGCAATGCCGAATTTGTCGAGCGGTCCAGCCCCCCCCGCCCCCAATGGGGGAGCTCCTTTATACGCTGATTTTAAATGGGTTTCAATCTTTTTTAGAACTTCTTCTCGTTTAAAAAGTATCTCATCATTTGTAAAACGAAGAACATGATACCCTTCATTTTCCAACCAAATTGTTCTTTCTTTATCTGATACCAGATTATCAGGCAATTGATGAATAGACCCGTCAATTTCGATAATCAACCCCTCTCTTAAACAAACAAAGTCTGCAATGTATTGGCCAATAGTATGTTGTCTTCTAAACTTATATCCTTCCAACTTTTTCCCACTTAACCCCTCCCACATAATTTCCTCAGCTTGAGTAGGATTATTTCTCATTCTCTTTGAATAATCTTTCAAAAGTCCATAAGTAAAAGGATCCGCTTTTTGCCAATAGGAAGAATCCCGCAAAAGATTTGTTCCCCCATTGGGGGTTAGGGGGCTGGGGGCCGTTGTCCGTTGCTCAATTCGCTTTTCGTAGTTTTTACCTTCAAAAATCCGCTGAACATAGATGCCCGGAACGTGAATCTCGTTGGGTTCTAACTCTCCCGCCGGAACCAATTCTTCCACTTCGGCAATGCAAACCGTGCCGGCTGCTGCCATCATGGGATTGAAGTTTCGGGCAGTACCTCTAAAAACCAGATTCCCCGAAGTATCCCCTTTCCAGGCTTTCACGATTGAAAAGTCAGCTCTTAGCCACGATTCCATCAGGTATTTTTTTCCGTTAAACTCCCTGACTTCTTTGCCTTCGGCTACTTCGGTTCCTACCCCGGCCGGGGTAAAAAACGCAGGTATCCCCGCTCCTCCTGCCCTTATCCGCTCGGCAAGCGTACCTTGGGGAATCAGTTCCACTTCCAGTTCTCCCGAGAGCAACTGTCGTTCAAACTCCTTGTTTTCACCCACGTACGACGAAATCATTTTTTTGACCTGATGCTTTTGAAGCATCAACCCAATTCCAAAATTATCCACGCCAGCATTGTTTGAAATACAGGTCAGGTTTTTGACTCCTTTCTCCACCAGAGCTGCAATACAATTTTCAGGAATACCGCACAATCCAAATCCCCCCAACATCAATACGGCTCCGTCCTGAATATCTGCAATGGCCGCATCGGCCCCGGTTACTACTTTATTGATCATAATTAATTGTGAATGGTGAATGACGGGTTCGCCCGTGCGGTGATTTAGTGAATAAATTTACTCAAATTACCCTATACACCTGAATCAGGACTTTGTCGGGTTTGCGAATGCCGGTGGCTACAAAAACGGAACGGGTCAACCACGCGTATTTGGGGTCAACGGTTTCAAAAACAGGAATGGAACGGAAATAATATTCTGAAGGGTTCACATCTTTTCCTTCGGCCAGTCGTTGCATCACTTCGGGTTTTCCGTGACGAAGTCCCTGATTGACAATCGTTATTAAAACTCCATCGTCGGTCACCAACACGTAACGGGCGTCCAATTCTGCTACCCCATCAGTGCGAATGATTTGCCAATCATACCCCCCCGGCTGTACGATCCCTTTGATATTTTTTCCTTCAAAGGTCCCGCCCGTAATCGGAATCATGCGGCGGTTTCCCTTTGGCGTATCTCCCATGACCTGAATCGCCGACACTTCTACCCGTAACTCAAAAGCAAATTCTACTTCCATATTTGTTGGTCGTTATCCGTTATCGGTTAATCGGTTATCCGTGTTCCGTTAATCCATTATCCGTTATTCCATTTCCCGTATTTCCGTTTTTACCCTTTCTTATTCAGAGTTTGAACATCAAAGCCCGCCACCTTCTTGTAATGATCCATTACTTCTTCCAACTCTGCGTGCGGTATTTCTTCTTCCGAAAAGCCGTCAGGAAAGCGCTCTTCCATCATGTCCATGATTTGGTCGGGACCTTTGGCGCGGTTTTGTAAGACCACTTTTGCCGCCGCAGGAACGCGTTCACGGTCATATGCTTCCAAGGCTTCCAACGGATTTACGTATTTCAGCAAACATTCGGTCAGGTAATCCGCATCCAAAATCGCCTGCGAAGCACCATTGGAACCAATGGGGTACATGGGATGGGCGGCATCACCCAACAATGTAACTCGACCAAATGTCCAACGATCCAGCGGGTTACGATCCGACATCGGAAACTCATATACGGCTTTTGCACCGTCAATCATGGCTGGCACATTGATCCAATCAAACGTCCAATCTTTGTAAATATCTACCAAACGCGCTTTGTCCGCTTCGCGATTCCAATCACGGGCGGTGAGTTTCGATTTTCCTTCTCTCAGATTGCCTACCCAATTGATGAGATAGTCGCCGTTTTCGTCGGGCGTCGGGTCAATGGGGTATACCACCATTTTTTGTCCCATGTGCCCGATCATCACCATGGTAGTGCCGTTGAGAAAAGGTTTCATACGGGTGGTACCACGATACAGTACATTTTCGGAATACACAGGCGGCCCTTCGTTGGGGTACAGTTGTTGGCGCACTACGGAGTTAATTCCGTCGGCCCCGATCAACACATCGCCTGTTTCCCGGTGAATCGGCTCACCCGTTTCGCGGTTTATAAAATGCGCAATGACTTCGTTATCTGTTTGTTCAAACGAACCCAAATGATGGTTGGCAACGATGGCGTCGGCACCCAATACCCGCTTGGCTTCTTCAAACAAAATCATTTGCAGAGTACCGCGATGCACCGAAAACTGTGGCCATTTATAGCCCGCAAACCGCCCGCGCGGCTCCGACCAAAAGGGTTGCCCGAATTTGTTAAAATACGCCAAATCAGTGGTTTCAATGGCATTTTGCGCAATAGTGTTCTGCAAACCGAGATTGGTCAGCACGCGCACAGAATGGGGCAGGGTATTAATGCCCACCCCCAACGGTTTGACTTCTTTGACCGATTCAAACACCTTGACTTCAAAGCCTGCGTGATGTAGGCACAAGGCCGTGGTAAGTCCCCCGATTCCGCCTCCAATAATGATGATTTTCATAGGTCGCCCCCCGCCCCCCAATGGGGGTGTTTTTCGTTCATTTGGGTTTAGATAATAATTTCACTGTTACCAACGACTGTCAACACTTCTTTATTCAGCAGACAATCCGCCAAATAATGGATTTTTGACAGTTCGTATTTATAAAAAAATTGCATGGTTTGAATTTTCGACTCATAAAATACCCGGTCGTCTTCACTCACGTTTTGCGTTAAAAGTGCTTTTTGAGCAACCTGCCCCATGCGAAGCCATTGCCATGCCACATTCAGGATGCCGAAAAATTCCATGTAAAGCGTGGCATCCGCCATAAATACCTCGGCATCCCCCTGACCCGCAATTCCCAGCAAATGATTGGTAACCACCTCAAAACGCTGCAAGGCATTCGTGAGCGCATTGCAATAAGGTGTAAATAATTCATAGTTCGTTGCTTCAGTTACCTCTTTCTGCACTTCTTCCCGCCAAAGTTTCAGGCCCAATCCATTATTGCGAGTCACCTGTCGACCCAATAAGGCCTGCGATTGAATCCCCGTGGTGCCTTCGTAGATGCTCATGATGCGCACATCCCGCGCCATTTGTTCCAACGGAAAATCTTCGGTATAGCCATAGCCGCCCAGCACCTGTAAACCCTGATTGACCGATACAATGCCCATTTCGGCCCCATAGGTTTTTGCCACGGGCGTGAGCAATTCGAGCAGGGCGTCGTACTTGGTCTTATCTTCTATCGTCTCACTCACTTTGAGCAAATCCATGTAGTCATAACATTGAAAAATAAACGCTAACGCACCTTCTACGACCGCTTTTTGGGTCAGCAACATTCGCCGCACGTCGGGATGATTCAGAATAGCAGTCGGCTCATTTTGAGCATTTTTGGCATTCAATCGTCGTCCCTGCGTACGCTCATGTGCATATTGCAACGACGCATAATACGCTGCCGAAGCAATTGAAATACCCGTCAGGCCCACGCCCAATCGCGCACCGTTCATAATCTGAAACATTTGAGGCAGTCCCTTATGCGCTTCTCCGAGCAGATACCCCACACATTCATTGTTTTCACCAAATCCCAAATGAAGTGCCGGCGTCGCTTTTTGCCCCATTTTGTGAAAGATTCCGATGGATGCTACGTCGTTAAGCCCCCCCGCCCCCAATGGGGGTGCTAATGCCATTTTCGGAACAATAAAAAGGGAAATTCCTTTGGTGCCTTTGGGTGCCCCTTTAATGCGGGCCAAAACCAAATGAATAATGTTTTCTGCATAATCCTGATCTCCTGCCGAGATGAAGATTTTCTGTCCGTTGATTTTATACGTACCGTCAGCTTGAGGAGTAGCCATTGTGCTGATGTCCGATAATGAACTACCTGCCTGCGGTTCGGTCAGACACATGGTTCCACCCCATTTTCCTGATAATAAGTGCGGTATAAATTGGCGTTTCTGTTCGTCGGTTCCAAAATTCAGAATCAAATTGGAACAGCCCACTGCCAAATCGGTGAACATGATAAAGCTGTTGTGCCCGCACATGCAGATGTACTCGACCGCGGCGTTGACCGTTTTCGGTAATTGCTGCCCTTCCCATTCCAACGGAAACGTGGCCGCAAGCAATCCCGATTCAGCGTATGCTTTGATAAAGGCATGAACCCCTTCATGGACTTTCACATGACCGTTTTCGAGTTCGGGTTGTTTCCGGTCCGAGTCCATGTAATTGGCCAACATGATTTTTTCGCTGATTTCGGTGGCCGTATCCAACGTCATGTCAAACGTCTCCCGGTCGTGGGCATTGAAGTTCTCGAACTGCGTCAATGATTCCGCGTTCAGTACTTCGTAGAGCAAAAATTGAATGTTTCGGCACGAAAAAGTCTTCATAGGTTAGTTATTCGTAGTAACTGTTTTACGGAAAGAACCGGCCCATATTGCCAACAGGCCGATAAAAGCTACGCCCGTCATCACGATGACCATCGGTTTGGCCGTACCGTCATAAAAATAACTGCATACCGCTGACGCCACCGCACCCGCCCCCATTTGAATACTGCCCATAAGTGCCGTAGCGGAACCTACATTTTTAGTAAACGGTCGAATCGCCAGCGCCATGGCATTGGCCCCGATCATTCCCAAACAAAGCGAATAGAATCCTACCAATGTCATGATAACGGGCAGGGAAAGTTGACCCAACAGCACAAAAATCAGTAACGCTACGCCCATCGCGGCCTGCGTCAGTAATCCCCTGAACGCAATGGTTTCACTGTTATAATACTTTAATAATAACCGATTTAACTGGCTTCCCGCCACAAAAAACACGGCATTAAAGCCAAAAAACCAACCAAATTCTTTCTCTGTTACGCCCAATAATTCCATATACACAAAAGGAGCGTTGGAAATAAACGTAAAAATCCCGGCCGTATTCATGGCTCCCACGATAGTATAGGCCAGAAACGCAGGATTGCGAAGGATGGAATAAAAATCAGCAATGACGGCCTGCGGTTTCAGCGAAATACTGCGGTCTTTGCCTTTGGATTCGGAAAGCAGAAAATAGACCAACACAGAAACAAAAAAGGCAAACCCGGCCAATACCCAAAAGATAGCCCGCCAGCCTAAGCCCACCACCACAAACCCTCCCACGGTCGGGGCAATGATGGGAGCAACGCCCATCACGAGGGTCATGGTCGAAAAAACATGCGCGAGTCGATTGGCAGGAAACACGTCCCTAACAATGGCGCGATTAGCCACCATCCCCATGCTGCCGCCAATGGCCTGAAAGAAACGAAGTATAATGAGCCCTTCGACCGAAGTAACCATGGTGCAGCCAACGCTTGCCAAGATGTACACCGCGAGCATAAGCAACAGCGGAATCTTTCGGCCAAAACGGTCAATCAGCGGGCCGTTCAGTAATTGCCCAAGGCAAATCCCCACAAAATAGCTACTCATGGAGTAGGCCACCTGCGCAATAGACACCTTTAAATCCGCGGCAATACTCGGAAAGGCAGCCAGGTACATATCGGTCGAAAACGGCCCGATGCCCTGTAATGCCCCCAAGAGAAGGATGATGGTACGTTCCTGTTTTTTGGTCATCCGTTACACTCGTTCAATCACTACCGCATATCCCATCCCCACTCCAACACACATGGACGCAAGCGCGTAGCGTTTTTTTGTTCTAATTAACTGATTCACTGCCGCTTGAATGATACGCGTCCCCGACATGCCAAGCGGATGGCCCAAGGCAATGGCGCCTCCGTTGGGATTAATTCTGGGGTCATTATCAGCCAAGCCTAGATTTCGGGAGACGGCCAAACATTGGGCTGCGAAGGCCTCGTTGAATTCAATCACGTCCATGTCGTCGAGTGTCAAACCTGCTTTTTGGAGTGCTTTTTGCGAAGCCGTGACGGGGCCAATGCCCATGATGCGGGGCTCTACACCTACCACGCCTGAGCTTACGATGCGGGCTTTGGGAGCCAAATGGTATTTTTTCACCCCTTCTTCGGAAGCAATGAACATCGCCGCCGCGCCATCGTTCAGGCCTGAGGCGTTTCCTGCCGTCACGGTGCCTCCTTCTTTTTTGAAGGCAGGTTTGAGTTGGGCCAATTTTTCGAGCGTTGTCGTTCCTTTGATGAATTCATCGTTGGCAAAAACCGTCACAACTCCCTTTTTATCCACCAATTCTACGGGAACAATTTCTTCGGCCAATACGTCGTTTTGCTGCGCGGCAAAGGCTTTTTGCTGTGAATTGTACGCAAAAAGGTCTTGGTCTTCGCGACTGATGCTGTACAGTTCGGCCAGATTTTCGGCGGTTACGCCCATGGCATCCGTGCCGTACATTTTCTGCATTTTGGAGTTGATAAACCGCCAGCCAAAGCTCGAATCGAACATCTGCGCATCGTTGCCAAACGGTTTGGACGTTTTGGAAATTACCCACGGACTGCGCGTCATGTGTTCCATTCCGCCCGCAATCAGCACATCGCCATCGCCTGCTTTAATGGCCCGATTGGCATGAATCACTGCCGACATTCCCGACGAACACAGCCGATTGACGGTTTCGCCCGGGACGGTAAAGGGCAGTCCCGCCAGCAACAGCGCCATGCGAGCCACGTTACGGTTGTCTTCTCCCGCCTGATTATGGCAACCCAAAATCACATCTTCAATGACCTCAAGGGGAATGCTTGGGTTACGTTTGATGAGTTCGATAATGGGTAACGCCGCCAAATCGTCCGCCCGAACAGGCGATAAACTTCCGCCAAAACTTCCGATAGGCGTACGTATGGCATCTATGATGAAGGATTCCGGCCCCCTCCCCCCCAATGGGGGAATATTTTTATTTTGCATTGGTTTACACAATAAATTCTAAATAGTTTTCTTTGGTAATTACCTCAAATTTGGCTTCGGGATAGGCATTTCCGTTAATTCCGTCATTGTATTGACGCTATTTAGCTAAATTCCGTCAATACGATGACTCTATTTAGCTTTTTTCAATTACAAAGCAATTTCAAACGCCGCACTCGTTTTCACTTTCACTTCTTTCAACGTCACATTTGGCATGAGTTCTATCAGCGTGAGTTTTCCGTTGGGATACCCAAAAACCGCCAATTCTGTAATGACCAGATCCACTACGTTTGAAGCCGTAAGCGGTAAAACACAATCGGGAACAATTTTCGATGAACCGTCAGGGTTGGTATGGGTCATGGTGATGATCAATTTTTTAGCACCTTTGGCCAAATCCATCGCACCACCCACGCCCAAAAGCGGTTTGCCGGGCACCGCCCAGTTGGCCAGATTCGCGGCTTCGTCCACTTCCAAACCACCCATAATAGCCACGTCGATGTGTTTGCCACGAATCATGGCAAAGCTATCGGCGCTGTCGAAATAACTGCTGCCCGGCAAGGCCGTAACGGGAATTTTTCCCGCGTTGACCGGATAATCCATCGCTCCGCCACCGTCCGTCGGTACGGGACCTACACCCAACATCCCGTTTTCGGTGTGGAGAATGATACCGTGTTCGGGTGTGATGAAATCCGCCACAAGCGTCGGAATGCCGATGCCGAGGTTCACGACATCGCCTTTTTTCAATTCTGCCAATGCCCGTTTGGCCATGTTCATCCGCGATTCATCCACTTTTTTGGAAGAACTTACCGACGCCGACGAGCCCAAATCTGCGAGGGTAATTTTGGCTTCCACCAAATAATCCACAAAACAGCCCGGCGTATGCACATGCTCAGGGGCAATTTCACCTACGGGAACAATCTCTTCCACTTCGACAATTACTAAATCGGCAGCGGTAGCCATGGCTTTGTTGAAGTTATTTTCGGTCATACGGTATTGCAAATTCCCTGCGGTATCGGCCCGCCACGCCCGAATAAAGGCCACATTTCCCCGCAACCCTTTGATAAATACCTGTTCTTCGCCATCAATGATTTTGGTTTCCCGTCCCTGCGCAATGAGCGTACCGGCAGACGTGGGCGTATAAAATCCACCGATACCTGCTCCGCCCGCGCGGAGGGCTTCGGCGAGCGTGCCCTGCGGAAGCAATTCGTAGTCTACGGCTCCCGATTGAGCGGCTTTAACGGCATCGGGATTGGACGTAAAAAACGACCCAATCATCTTTTTAAGTTGGCCGTTGCGGAGCAAACGCCCGCCTCCCAAGCCTGGTTCGCCCGTATTATTACCGATAAACGTAAGGTTTCCGGTGCCGATTTCAGCAAGGGCGTGCATGAGGTGAACGGGATTGCCCGTCATTCCAAATCCGCCCTGTAGAAGCGTATCGCCATCTTTTACCATGGCAGCGGCCGTATGTAAGTCTATAATAGATACTTCTTTCATTTCGTTTTGCGAGATTTTTGTATATTCGTAAAAAAAACAGACTATGATTACGCTTCGCCCAATTGATGAGGTTATTGATTTTATTACGTCATTTCCTGCCCCTGAAGAAGTACTGACTTATCATCCTTCTCAGGCCCTTCAGGAAAGAGTGGAATTCTTAGTTGAAAAGAAAAAAGAAAGTACCCTTTCAGAAGAGGAAATAAAGGAATTAGAAAATTTTTTACTGATCGAACACATTATGCGAATGGCAAAAAAAAGAGCAAAAAAACAGCTCTCACTATGAACCGCTATATTTCAGAGACTATTCGTAAAAATGTCATCAAAAGAGCCAACCATTGTTGTGAGTACTGCCAAATCTCCGATGATGACATTTATTTCCCTCACCAAATTGACCACATCATAAGTCGTAAACATGATGGAGGAAGTACGCTTGAGAATTTAGCTTACGCCTGTTTCGCTTGTAACAACGCCAAAGGCAGTGACATAGGAACCATTTTACTCCCTGATAAAGTTTTCATTCGGCTATTCAATCCCAGAGAAGATATTTGGCAAGACCATTTTGAAATTGAAAATGGGGTTATTTATGCCAAAACCCATATCGGACAAGCTACTATCAAAGTATTAAGCCTCAATGATATTAACAGAGTTATTGAACGTATAACTTAGACTCACTCAAACGTCTCAAAAGGCAAACCTACGTAGTTTTCGGCAATCGTGGTGGCGTATGCTTTTGATAGGGTAATATAGTCAAACTTGGCTTTTTGTAAATGGTATTGAAACGACCCGTGGGCATCCTGTTTGTGGAAAAGCGTAGTCATAAAGTTGGAAAAATCCTGCGCTCGCCAGATTCGTTTGAGGGCAATGGTGGAATAATTGTCCAACTGCTTCAGGGAGTTGTTTTTGTAGAAATCCACCAATCCATCTACCAAGTGCTTCACGTCCGCCACGGCCAGATTTAAGCCTTTCCCGCCCGTTGGGGGCACAATGTGCGCGGCGTCTCCTGCCAAAAACAAGCGTCCGGATTGCATATTGTCCGTAAAAAAGCTGCGCATTGGCGTGATGCTTTTCTCAAAAATAGGTCCTGAGTTCAGTTTCCACCCTTCGGTACCCAAGCGAATGGAAAGCTCTTCCCAAATCCGATCATCGGACCAATTTTCGACGCGGTCGTCATTTTCTACCTGAATGTACAGGCGGCTTACTTTTTCCGAACGAAGACTGTGCAACGCAAACCCATTTTCATGGTACGCATAGATCAACTCCTCGGACGACGGAGCAACGTTGGCCAAAATCCCCAACCAACTGAATGGGTAGGTAATGGAAAATTCGTTGAACACATTTTTGGGTAACGTTTTTCGACCTACGCCGTGGAAACCGTCACAGGCCGCCACAAAATCACATTCAATGATTCCGGGTTCACCTTCATATTCAAAATGTATTTTTGGTTTTGATGTATCAAAATCCTCAATTTTGGTGGCTGAAGCTTCAAAATACAGCTGCTCGCCTCCCACCAACCACGCATCGGCCAGGTCTTTGACCACTTCCTGTTGGCCGTAAATGGTGATATTCCGACCATTGGTCAATTCACCAAAAGGCACGCGAATGCGCTTTCCGTCAAAATTCAAACACACTCCATGGTGTTCCTGACCTTCTTTTACAAGGCGGTCGGCTAAACCCAAATGTTTGTAAATATCAACGGTATTTTGCTCCAACAAACCAGCTCTTACGCGAGATTGAACATATTCGCTACTGCGGTTTTCGATAATGACTGATTCAATGCCGTGTTTTTTGAGCCAATGCGCCAGCGTTAATCCTGCCGGCCCCGCTCCGATGATACCTACTTGGGTTTTTATCTTTTTCATAGCCCCCATCCCCCAAAGGGGGTATTTTGAGTTTATTATTTAATTTCTATTCCTAATTCTTTAAAAACTTCTTCGGCTGAATGAAAGGCTTCGTTGGCGGCGGGCAAGCCGCAATACAGGGCCGATTGCATGATAACTTCTTTGATTTCAGCCACCGTTACGCCATTATTGAACGACGCTTTTACGTGCATTTTAAACTCGGCCTTTCGATTTAACGCAATGAGCATCGCCATCGTAATCAGGCTTCTGTTATGTTTCGACAAATCAGGTCGAGTCCAGATTTCACCCCAAGCATAATTCGTGATAAAGTTTTGAAAGTCCGCATTAAACGAATTGATATTGCCGCTTGCTTTGTCCACGTGCGCATTGCCCAATACCGAACGCCGAACGTGCATTCCTTGGTCATACGTGGATTTTCCCACTAAAAAATCAATCAAAATTGCCGCATATTCTTTGGGCAATTCTGTACTTGCCAAGTGACGAGCCGGCAGTATTTTCAATGTTGAATTCGGAATGTTTTTTGCCAAAAATTCGGCCTGTTCCACATTGGTTACGGGGTCTTCATCACCCGTAATGACCAAGGTTTCAACGGTATTATTTTGTAATTGTTCCCTAAAATCCGCATCTCGAATGGCCGCACAGCAATTGGCATAGCCGGGCACGTGACTCCGTAAAAACATGGCTTTGGTTTCCGCTACGCGTTGGGGATTGTTTTGGCGAAAGCTTTCGGTAAACCAACGCTCCATGGTATCCTCCACGATGGCCTGCATCCCGTGTTGGGTAATGGTTTCGATGCGACCGTTCCAACGTTCATCGTTGCCAATTTTGGCCCCCGTATTACTGATAACCAGCTTTTTAATGCGTTCGGGGTGATGTATTCCCAGCCATTGTCCAATCAATCCGCCCATCGAGAGCCCGCAGAAATAGGCGGTTTCAATGCCCAATTGGTCCAACAGATCAATGACCTGTTTTCCCAAATCATCTATTTTACAGTCATATACTCCCCCATTGGGGGTAGGGGGGCTGGTATTATAACGTAGTACCCGAAAAAAAGGCAACAGATAAGGCACGAGTTCGTCCCACATCATCATTTCAGAACCCAGCGAATTGGAAAAAACCAATACCGGACTGTTGGGCGTGCCTTGGAGTTTGTAATTGAGTTTCATTTTTTTATTTTGTATAACCATTAAGGAATTAAGAGACATTAAGTTCTTACTCTTTCTTAACTTCTTAATGGTTTCAAGATTTCGTCAATCATTTCCAAACTCAGTCCAATGGAGTTTTCGGGTTTGAATAATGCTTCCAAATCAGGAACATCAACGTTCATATCAATCAGTACTTCTTTCAAATGCTTTTGTTGAGGAATGGCTGATTTACACGCCTTTTCAACCAATTCATGGGCGTTTATCTTACCTATTTTCGGAGCCAAAGCCAGCGAAACATTCTCGGCATAGATCAAACCTCGGGTCAATTCTAAGTTGGCCAACATACGTTTTTCGTCCACTTCCAATCCTTCAATCAGTTCAATGGCACGCTCCACCGTTCCGGCGGTCAGGGCCATGAGTTGGGTCAACACTTCCCATTCCGAATGCCACAATCCCGCCGAACGCTCGTGTTCCTGCGGCATGGCCGAAAGGATAGACGCCACCAAATGCGGCACGCGCGTCGCATTGGCCAACATCGCGGCACAGGTAACGGGGTTTCGTTTGTGCGGCATGGTACTTGAGCCGCCTTTTCCTTCGCCCGCCCCTTCAAATACTTCTCCGATTTCGGTCTGCATCAACAGCGAAACGTCTTTGGCAATCTTGCCCAAACTCCCCGTCAAAATCCCTAAAATGCTTGCCCATTCAGCGATGGTATCACGCTGGGTTTGCCAGGAAGAAGCTGATTGTAAACCTAATAAATTGGCAACGGTTTGATTCACTTCTTTGGAAATAGAGGAGTTTCCACTTCCTACCGCTCCGACCAATTGAAGTACCAAAACGCGTTTTTTAGATTCCTGAAGACGCTGTTTTGAACGTTCGATACCTTCCAGCCAAGCGGCGGTTTTGAGTCCGAAGGTAATCGGTCGCGCCTGTTGAAGCAGCGTCCGGCCAATCATCAAAGTGGTACGGTGTTTTTGCGTAATTTTTACTAAACTTTGTGTTAGAACTCCTAATTTCTCCTCCAACCAATCCACGTAGGTCTGAATCTGCAAAACTGTCGCCGTATCCACTACATCCTGACTGGTTGCCCCTAAATGCACGTATTTTGAAGCTTCAACGTCGTTGTTTTTGACGATTCGAGTCAGTTGTTTTACCAACGGAATGGCAGCATTGCCGCCAAGTTTGACTTCGGTTTTGAGTTTATCAATATCAATCCGATTGGCATGACAACATTCCGCAATAATCGCCGCCGAACTCACCGAAATAATTCCATTGGCTGCCTGCGCCTCTGCCAATGCCGCCTCAAAACGCAGCATCTGAGCGATTGTATTCCGGTCGGAAAACAACTCGTTGATTTCGGTCGAGTAGAATAGTTCGCTGTATAAGGACATTTTTTTGAATGACGAGCGGACCGCCGCCGCGGGTACGAATGACGAATTACGAATAAGTTTTTTGAATGGCGAGGGACGAATGGAAAATGGAGTACAAAAATTCGTCATTCTATTTTAGGCAATGACATTCAATCTATATTTCAAAAAAGACCGTTTCTCCTTCGCCCTGCATACGGATATTGAATTCGTAAACGGAGCCGTTTTGGGAAGCAATGAGCGTATTTCTGCGCTCGGCAGAAACGCTGTTCAACACTTCGTCCTGCTCATTCAGAGTTATTTCGTCCGAAAAATAAAGACGCGTGTACGAGTGAATCAACTGGCCGCGCATAAACACAATCACCGATAAATAAGGTGCCTGACCATTGACCGAAGCAGGTTTTGTGGTATGAAAAATGAAACGATTTTCAGCATCTGTTCCCGTGCCGAAGCGGCCGAACAATTGATTTTCGCCGTCGTTTTGCCAAATCTCGATCATCGCGTCTGGAATCACAACCCCTTCGCCATCAAATACTTTTCCGACGATGGTAATGGTATTTTTTTGGTCAATGGGGCTTGCCATTTGATGGCCGACCAAACTTTTGAAATCATATAAATATTGCTCCGGCGTGAGGCCATACGCAAAATAAGGGCCAACGGTTTGAGAAGGAGTTTGTTTCATTTTTTTATAAATGACGAATTTAAGGGAATGACGAGGGACGAATGACGAAGTACGAATGGGAAATAACGAGTTTACGAGTTGTAAGTGAGGTACAAAAAATTCGTCATTCGAATAATTCGCCATTCAAAACTACAAACTCTCAAAAGGTGTCTGACCATGGCCTCTCAGGACAAAATCAAAGCGGTAGCCCAACGCAAAATTGGGTTCGGTGATGCTTAGATCAAATTTTGAAATCAACAATTCGCGGCCTTTGGGCGGTACTCCCAGAAAAATCGGGTCATATTGAAGGAGCGGATCGCCAGGGAAGTACATCTGCGTTACCAAACGGTTGGTGATATTGGCCCCAAACAACGAAAAGTGAATATGGTTAGGACGCCATGCGTTGTGGTGATTCCCCCAAGGATAGGCTCCCGGTTTGATGGTGTAAAATTTATAATTTCCTTCCGAATCAGTCATGCAACGACCCGTTCCCAAGAAATTTGGGTCGAGCGGCGCATCGTGCTTGTCTACTTTATGCACATAACGACCTGCCGAATTGGCCTGCCAAATTTCAATGAGCGTATTCGGAATCGGTTGGCCGTTTTCGTTCATTACCTTTCCATGCACTACAATTCGCTCTCCCAAAGGCTCGCCGTTCTTAATTGCATTTTTTGTCAAATCATTATCAAATTCCCCTAATTTGAAATCTCCGAAAAGCGGGCCTGTCAACTCAGACAAAGACTGTTTCAAAACCACTAAAGGCTGTGAAGGAGCACGCAAAACCGTTGATTTATATTCGGGAGACAATCGAGGCGGATGTACTTCGTAATCGAATTGATTGTAAATTAGATGGGTCATTGAAATAATGTATTGGAAGAAAATACCTGCTTAACCTGTACGACAAAGGTACAGGAATTGTGAAAGAGTATCTTGGATAAATCAAAATAATACTTGTACAAATTAAACATTTTTTGCAGTATTGAATTCCCGATAAAACTTTACTTTTTAATCTTTGTCGCCCTGAAAGGGCCTAATGGATGCTTTCAGAATGACAAATGAGGATTTTTGATTTTAAAGCGCTATTATTATTAATTATCTATTCCAAGTATTTTTAAAACATCTTCATGAATAAAGCCCTTGTCAATTACAAAGGACTGTACGGCGACCATCAGCATCCGCTTTTACCCAATTTCATTCATTATGAGGCATTGGAGACGCGGAGTAAAATGTACGATTGGGAAATCAATCAACATCTTCATACCGATCTCTATCAGATTTTTATTATTGAGTCGGGCGAAGGGGTTTTGATTTCGGAGCAGAATGAGATTGAACTAAACGCTCCCTGTATCATTACCATTCCGAGTCATACATTGCATGGTTTTACTTTTCAGCCGTCGGTTTGCGGCGAGGTCATTACGTTTTCGGAGTCATTTTTGGAAAGCCTTTTCAAAAACTCTCCGAGCGTATTGCTCGAACTCAATCATTTGAAGCACTTATCTTTTGAAAATGAGCCGACCGTTTTTGGCAATATTCTGCTTTTGAAGAATCAAATTATCAAAGAGTTGTACGAAGAAAACCCCGAAAAGCAAACCGTTTTGCAATCGCTTTTTCACGTTTTTTTTATCAGTTTGTATCGTTTCAGTCTTTCGCTTAAAAACCCAATTGCTCCCTCCGACAATCGAACTTTACGGTATTTTCAGACCTTTCAGAAGAGTATTAAAAAGTCGTTACAGGAATCAAAATCCATCAACGATTACGCCAAGGAGTTAAACATCACCACGGTTCACCTCAACCGCATTTGTCAATCTTTGGTACAAAAATCAGCGTTGCAGATCGTGCATGAGCACCTCATCAACGAAGCCAAGAAATACCTTTTGAACACCACGTACACGATATCAGAGGTTTCTTATTTTCTCAACTTCAAGGACCCGGCGTATTTTACGCGATTGTTCAAAAAAACAACGGGCGTTTCCCCAAGCGAGTTTCGAAAGAATTAAAGTACCGTTGAGCCGTTAACTGTTGATTCGTTCCTGCATGGGCAGTCCCGCCGTTAGCCGTTATTTGTTGATCCGTTATCCGTATTCCGTTTATCCATTTCTCCCGCCTAACTAATCCTTTTAGAAGAAAGATACATAGTCATAATGCCCGCGATGGCTGCCGGAATGGCAAAAACCAAGAAATTGGCGGTCATAGATAATCCCATTTCAATTAAAATTCCGCCCAACATAGGTCCCACAATTCCTCCCAATCGCCCCGCTCCCATTGCCCAACCTACGCCGGTGTTACGAAATTCGGTCGGATACATGCGGGCCGCCACGGCATACAGCCCCACAAAACCACCCTGAATTCCGAAGCCGAGCAGGCCAAAAATGACCAATAAAAACGAAGAACCAGAGAACAGACCAAAAATCGCCATCAAACCGGCCGTCAGCAGCAAGAAGATGCCAATGGTTCTTTTTAAGCCGTAAATGCTTGAAAAATAACCTTGTGTAATGATTCCTACAAAGGCACCAAGATTAAAAACTGTTCCGGCATAGATTGCCAATTCCATCGATAAGCCTGCGTTGGAAGCCAATTTGGGAATCCAGTTGGTCAAAAAATACAACGTAGCAAAGGCCATAAAAAGCCCTCCCCAAAGTTGTAACGTGGGGAGTTTGAACTCCCGGGTCAGTAGGGAGCTAACGGAACTTTCATTTTTGTGATGCTCTTTTATCGGCAACGCTTCCAGCGCAGTAATATCCATTTTTGAAAGAATGGCATTAACACTCAGCAACGCATTTTTGGGTTTAGCCTTCAAATAAAAATCAACAGATTCAGACAAAAAAAAGTAAATCAACGGTACCGCCAGTGTAGTGACAAAGCCGGCCAACTGAAACATGGTGGCCCATCCCATCTGCGGAATTACTTTGGCCGCTGCCAAACCGGACAAAACCGCTCCGATCGGGTAACCGGACACCACAAAACTTACCCAAAAATCCTTGGTTTTATTAGGGGTATATTCGGAAGTGAGCGTAGCCGTACTTGCCAGCATCGCCCCAATCCCAACGCCGCTAATCAATCGAAAAAAAATCAAATAGTTAATACTTTGGGCAAAAGCAGTACAAAAGATACTGATTCCCATGACCATAGCACACAACAAAATCATCTTTTTGCGGCCAATAATATCAGCCCTTGGGGCCAAAAACATCGCCCCTATGGTCATTCCCAACAGACCTGCACTAAACACAATTCCCAGCGCGGAAGGAGTAATGGACCATTCTTTGGCAATGGCCGGAGCCGTATAAGAGATTACCATGACGTCCATGCCATCCAGCATGTTCATCAGGAAGCAAACAAAAACAGTGGCATATTGCAGCCGTGTCATTTTGTTTTTATCAATGTATTCTTTTATGTCAAAGTGCATAAAGGATTGTGGGTTTAGAAAGCCAACGAGATGACTCTATTCGATGAAAATTCAGGCAAATATTCACAAAAGTCCACGCTTTATCTTCTAAATAACACACAAATTTAATTTAGTACCCTCCTAACCCCGAGATTCTCAGCTCATCATTCGGTATTCGCTTGGCCTCATGCCAGTTTGTGATTTGAAAAAACGGGCAAAGTCGCTGATTTCATTTTTGCCGATTTTGTAAGCAATCTCCGTGATAGTCAGGTTGGTTTGTTTTAGCAACACTTTTGCTTCGAGCAACAGCATCTCGTTCAACAAATCATGCGCTGATTTTCCCATCACTTTCTTCACGCATTTGTTCAGATGGTTGGGCGAGACCGATAGCATTTCGGCGTAATCAGTGATTTTTTGTTTTTGATAAATATACTGTGACAATGCCTTTTTATATTGCTCAGTAATGACAGTGGAGGCATTAGTTGACACGGGTTTGGAAGTCTCTATAAATGGCTTCAATTCGGTAAATAAAGCCATTAGGTAGGCTCGTAAGATGTCATAACGGCAATTTTTGTCTGTTTTGTATTCAATCAACAGGCGTTCAAGAAGGTGAGATACAAAGACCTTGGTTTCATCATTGATTGTCACCAAAGGATAACTATTGTATTCTAAAAAAGGGAAATCATTAAAGAGGTCTTTGGGTTTATGGTTGGCAGTAAGCAGTTCGAGATTGAAATGACAGTAAAAGCCTTTCACGTCCTCTCTGACAAACTTGTGCGTAGTAATTTGATAGGCAGGTACAAAAAAAAAGGTATTTTCTCCAAAATCATAAGTATCCAACCCCTTGCTTCTGCTGCTGTATCCTTTGGTAAGGAAAAAGAAGTTATAGACTGTCATTCTTCTTGGTTGCAAGTCAGATTGAAGTGGGAAATTGACCATTCGGAAATAATCTTCCACCCGATTGATATGAAAATTTTCATGGGCATTGGCAGTCAAAGTTGACACGGGGACGCCCCCTTGATACAGTTCAAATTCTAACTGAGAGGTATCAATAATTGGGATTACACCGTGACTGCCTTTGTTTTTCATGTTTTCACAAAATTTGAACCACTCTTTCACAAGAACGTACCGCCAAAGCTACGCTGGTAAGCGTTGGATTAGAAGCCGTTGGTACAGGAATCACGCCATTGCCTCCCACGAATAAATTATCAAAACCCCAAACCTGTGAGTATGTATCACAAACCGACTCCCCATCGTTTTCTGCGCCCATTCGAGTTGAGCCTTCATAATGCAGGGACGTTCCAGGGGGCATGAGCGTTTGCCCTCCATCTTTGATTTCATTACCAAAACGGCTTACCACCTTGGCTTGAAATGCTTTGGCCGCCTCAATAGCTACCAAGTCGTTGTCAGTATATTTGAATTTAAAATTCATTTTGGGCATACCAAAATAGTCTTTTTCTGTTTCTGAAAAAACAATTTGGTCGTCAAAATTTGCTTCTTTCAAACAGCCCCAACCTAAACCTACGATGTGCTTTGAAGCCGCCCCCGATGGGGGAGCTACAACGGTCTTCATTGGTGACATATCCATGTGCATGATTTGACCGTGGAATGGGTGATTGGGTGAATCGAATGGTACCCAAAATACTCCAACAAGCCCCCCCGCCCCCGATGGGGGAGTTTGTTTCTTAGCTCCCCCATCGGGGGCGGGGGGGGCAGTCATTTCCACAAATGTAAAAACAAAAGGATGCTCATTAAGATAATGCCCCAATGCTTTGGGTCTGATACCCGATGCCCAAAGGAGTTGGGGGGTTCGTAGTGGGTCGGCTGCTACAATAACAATTTGGACTTCAATTGTTTCTTTCTGACCAGTTTTTATGTTCTCAATTTTAGCTCCAACTATTTTACCATTTTCATGGATTAGTTTGCGGCAAATAGTTTCGGAGCGAAGTTCAAAGTTAAGCCCCCCAGCCCCCGATGGGGGAGCCAATAGGTCGCCTAAAATCACATCCGAAGCTACCCAGTATCGGTTTCCATCAGCATCTACTTTACAGGCCAAAGGCATAGGCTGCGCATGACGGTTGGGTGAGTGATTTGTACCCAAAGTGTCATTGAGAATGCTCAAAATGGTTTCGCTTTCGGGCGAACTTGGAAATGCTTCTTGGGTTACGCACAATATCTCACGGGCTTTGGCAAGGGCTTCATCCATTTCGTTTTGGGGAATAATCAAAATCTGCTCACCTTCTCCTGGGGTCGGACAAGCGCAAGTCCAGTGAATACCCATGCCGCCGAGATTGCTCGACATTGAAATAGCAGGCATTTCATTAGCTTGTAAATCCTCCATGCTATCGGTCACCAAATGCGTACCTGCACGTGCCAATAGCTCTGGGCGAAGGTCGCCACGTTGCACGGCTGCCGCACGTTCGGCCACCGAAATCATCGGATATGCTTCTTTTTTAGGCCCTTGCGAAAGGATTTGAGCCGTTTCTATGGCCTTTGGGTCAGTAATATTTTTTACGTGCTGCCCAATTTTATCGGAAACCTTCGGCCCTAAATCTATCATCATGATTTTGGCATCGGGCTTTTGTTTGGAAAGTATTCGGGCATACGTTGCCCCTACTGGCCCAGAGCCTATTATCAATATATCAAGCCCCCCAGCCCCCAGAGGGAGAGTTTGTTGGAGAGCCTTTTCATGTTTTTCTTCCATTTTATTTTGCTTTAATTCCCCTTCTGGGGGTTAGGGGACTAAAAAATCATCTACTTTTTTATACGCTTTCAGCAATGCCACTTCTCCTTCAACTCCTTCTTTTGATTTGAAATGTTCCATTCCCAAAACCAAGTTTTTGCCTTCTGCTTTTTGTTTGTAGTAAATATGCTTGAAAATGGTTTTGTAATTAATTTCCCCTGTTCCAGGCTCGCATCTTCCTGGCACGTCTCCTATTTGGAAATAGCCAATTTCACTCCAAACCATGTCAATATGAGCAATCAGCCCGCCTTGATTGCGTTGCAGATGGTACATATCAAACAACATTTTACATGAAGGACGATTTACGCCACGGCACAGCAAATAAGCCAATGGTGCTGTTCTTAAAAATAATTCGTGATGGTCGCTGAGGGTTTCTATCACCATTGTGATTTCGGCAGACTCGAAAATATCCGCTGCGTAGCGGAGGGCATCAATGGCATGGGCGGTTTGCATTTCTATTGGTAAACTACGGTCGTAGCAGTCGGTTGAGACAGTTACGTATTTGGCATTGAGCCTTCGGCCCACTTCCACTCCTTTTTGGCATTTTTTTAAGAAAATTTCGAGTAAATCTTTGTTTCCAGAGGTAATAGAAGCCACTGGCGGCCAAACAAGCGGTGTCATCACGAATGTTCCCATGGTCAAACCACAATCAGCGATAGTTTTGCCCATTTTATCAAGAAATTCGGATTCCTGGTCAAATAAACCCAAACCCATCGGAGAGGTATCAAAAGGTATATGTGGAGCGTTAAACCCACTATTTTCGATGGTTTTAAAGCCCAAATCAGCCATGTATTTGATTTGGTCGAATGGATCTAAGCCTGCCGAATTGGGAAAGAGATTGATGTGTGGTGCGTAATTGAGATTATATGAATGGTTCATTTTTTACAAATTCTTTAAAATCTTTTTGAAGAGCTTATGCTGTTTTTCTACTTGGTCGAAGGCATTGAACTCATCGGTAAATGCCGAACCTTCGTATTCGCTTGATATGTAGCCATTGTAATTACCTTCATGAAAAACCTTAAAGATTTTGGCGTAGTCAATAGACGGTTCATCACCATTTTTATCAAAGCCGTAGAATTTGCCATGAATATGGACGGTCCAAGGTATAATTTCACTCCACATCTCAATGGGCTGACGACCATTCATGCTGAACGCCATGTTGAGTCTCCCGATTTGAGGCGGTGTAGCTCCCATAGCACCTACTCTTTCGGCCAATTCCCCAAATTTTTGCGGAGTCGGGATATCCTTGTACCAAATTTCTTTGGTGATTGCTATCATCTCATCAGTTACGCCTGTCGCTTTGAAACTGATAAGGAGAGCATCAGGGATGGCACGCATACATGTACCCATATCAGGCACAAACCCCAATACATACGAACCTACCTCTTCAAACATTTCTCTCATTTTTATTACCGAAGGGTGATCAACGCTATATGGAGTATGTAATTCTACTCCCATAATTACATTGGCTTTTTCGGCAAAGGGTACCAACTTACGATACACTTCTGCTGGGGCGGTGGTTTGTACTCTGAGAATGGGAAAACCCAATTTTTGGGCTGCTAAAATCTGCGGTTTGATGTATTCTACGGTTTCATCAATACTCATTTTGTGGTGTCTCTTAATGCCCACATCAATGTTGGCATCCAGAGCCACAGGCTCAAACTCGTACTTGTCGAGCAGGTGTTTTACTTCTTTTTCGGTTTCATCGGAAACATTAGGAAATCCTCTAAGGCTCTGAAAACCGATAATTTCCAAGCCTGTTCCCAAATCTCTTTTTCGGGTTTCGGCAATTATATCTTCCAAAGTATATTTCCCCGAATTCCACTCGTACGCATACGAAAACAGGGAAGTTGCTAATTTTATCATTTCCAATTTTTTGTTTTAGAATAACATCATTTAAATTTCAACTTTGATGTTTTACTGACACACTAATGTTTTTTCAACTTTACTTGCTGCCAACAAAGGATTAGCCTGTGGCCCTACCAAAATGTATGGTATATAGAGGTCATATTTGAATTCGATGTCATACTTTTGCCCCTTTTCGAGCGGTTTTTCTGTGGGGATTTCAAGAATTCCTTTATCCAGTATAAAGAGCCATTCTTTGTCAAGTTCTGGTAATTGGTCGTAGGTATATTCATTGCCATTTACCTTAATTTTTATCTGGTTTTTGTCAATTTCTTCGCCATTTAATTTTAGGCTAAAATCCATGCAAGAAAGCGGCAATGCACGATACCAGTGCGATTGAAATTTGAGCTGAAAGCCCTTTTCGGTGGCTTCCAAGGCATCATCTTTTAATATGTATTTGTCTAATGGACCCATTTTCTGATTTACGATTTTTGATTAATTTGATTTACGATTGATTCCCAGTTCCTAATTATAAATTGGACTAAGCTCGTTATCAATGTAATACCTTGTTAAAGCCATTGAGGCCAGCAGGTCGGGCGTGCCATCGGTTTCGAGGGTTACCCAACCTTTAAATTGATGTTTTTTCATAAGCTGATACAAGCCTTTGAAATCCAAAACCCCTTCTCCCGGTTCCCAAAACCAACGTGTGCCGTCATCCACAATTTCAATGTCCCGGCTGTATCGAATCTCGTCGGGCAAATTGGGCGTAGCGGTATCTTTCAAATGGAATGTACAAATACGCTCATGGTAGGTATCATAAAATTCGAGTATGTCTTCCCCCAGCAACGCAACCTGTGCCGTATCAAGGCAATAATGCACGTATCGTGGGTCGGTAAGTTCGAGATACTCACGGTGGTTTTCTTTGTTGATGGCCAGAAAAAACTCATTATGAATACCAATCTGTACCCCATGGTCAGTAGCATATTTACCTACTTCGGTAATGATTTCGGCAGCCACTTTGATTTGGTCACGACTGAGTGGGCCGTTGCCAAAATAATTATTGATTGGAGCCGAATTTAGTTGAGTGCCCCCAAATTGCACCAATAAATCAACGGCTTGTTTGCCCTCTTCAAATGTCTGTTTATGGTGCGACCTATCATGGGCTGTGTCTATCAAGTGAAACATTCCACTTACTTCAATTCCACGCTCAGTAGCGAAGTCTTTGAATGCTTTGGCCGAGCCAAACAAAGGTAACAGTTCAGGAAAATCCCAAGGGACAAGCTCAATTCCATTGAAACCCAATGCTTTTTGATAGCGTAAAATCCTATCCCAGTCAGAGTAATAAGCGGTATTGGTTTTATCTTCGTAGTAAAACTCACGGAAGTTGTCAATCCTTTGGTAAGGAATATTCTTCCAATGATTCATGTGAGAATATCGAATATTATTCATTTGGAATTGACGATTTCCGGTTGACTAATGATTTTGTTTAAGCAATTCCTACTTCTCAGCAAAGCCCTCATGGGTTCACGGGTTTGGCGGCAACTGACTATCGCCCAGCCTTGATAATCAATGGATTCGAGCGTTTGGTACAATTCTCCCAAATTGGTATTTCCAAAACCTAAATCTCTGAAAACCTGCGTAGCTCGGTGTTGAGGATATTCCGGTAAGGGTGTTTTCCAAATTTTAGCATCATCAACAAAGGCGGTATCGGTCAGATGTACGCTACCGATGCGATTAGCAAATTTTTTTACCATTTCACTTGGGTTTTGCTCGGCAATGCGGAGGTGAGCTGCATCAAAATCCAAAGCTACCGAATCGTCAAGTTGGGAAAAAAACACTTCAAAATTTTGATTGCGCAGCAAACTCCAATATTCGTTTCGGAGAGCCAGTTTTATCGCATTTTCTTTGGCAACCTTGGCAAAGTTATTGATGAGTTCAATGGTTCGCTTCGTAAAATCTGCCTCCCAATCGTTGTTTTTTCCGTGATAATGCTGAATCAAACCATAAGGCGGCGTTGGGGTAACGTTAATATAGTCGCACCCCAATTCGGCAGCATAACGAATGGCTTCGCCGCCAAAATAGTTGGAAGCATCAAAGTAAAAATCAAGGTTATCATTCCGCATGAAAATGGTTGGTGAGAAATGAATACCAGCCACTTTTTCGATGCCTTGTGCTTGTAAATGAGCCACAAATTTGGCCACTGTCTCGAACTTTACTTCAACACAATATTTGGTAAAAGGCACACCTGAGCCACCTCTAAATATCCAAAATGGGTCAAAAGGGATTTCAACTGTCGTAAAACCTGCCATAGCAATCATGGGGTAAAGTTCATCCCAATAGTACTTGCTCTCGTACCTGTTTCGGTTTGGCTCTTGGTGTTGCACATTCACCATATCTAAACTAAAACCTATTTTAATATTGTTTTTCATCTAACTTTCTCGTTATATGACTATCGTTTTAGGTACTGCGTGGCGAATAGCGGGAAATGGTAGATACCCAATTCGTATGTTCATTTTTAAACCAATGGTGTGTTCGCCCGACGCAAAACCACCTGCTTTCCTGACGATGAGAATGGCGTCATCTGCCATTTCCCAGCGTTCATCCACTTCGCTTTCACGCTGTTGGAGGTCAAAGGTTTTTCCGTTGACGGTAATAAGAACATCTTCTTGCGGTAAGGTTTCACCATCAACCGAAATCTCAATTTCTTCGAGCATCGAAAGCGACACCCCACGGTAATAAGGCAATCTGGCAACTACCTCAAAGCCATTTTCGGTCTTTTTGGCCTTTTCAGGCACTATCATATATTTTTCGTACATGGTTTTAAATGTTGAATTGTTGGCGATAGCCGTAGAGACAAGGCGTGCCTTGTCTCTACGGCGTGTTTTACGAATTAATGTAATTGTCTAACATCACCTGATGCCTCCGTACCTGCTCTATGCTATCTACTTCGTAAACATCCTGAATATGGCGATTGCCTTCGTATTCACTGGCGATACAACCATCGTAGCCGCCTTTTTTGAATACATCAATGACTTCTTTGTAGGGAATGCTCCATTCCGTGTAGTCTTCCATCATTTCGAGGAATTTTCCGTGAATATGAATGATGCGGTCCATGTGCGACAACAGACTGATGGGATTCACGTAGGTATTATGGCGAGAAAGTTCGGCAACCGCCATGTCTATACGTTTATTGCTCATCCTTGAAACTTCGTAAATGGTGTATTCGGCCATTACGCCTTTTTCGTGCTGCTCACATACGAACTTGGCAATTTCGGGGTCAGCTCCTTGACGAATCAGGCGATCAACTTGTACACGTGGAAGGCGTTTGGTAAACCCACCCATATCTGGTATAAAACCAAAGTGTTTTGTACCCGTTTTTTCCATTACTTCCCAATGGCGAGCCATCCAAGCACTGTTTATGTGCCACGGAGCATGAACTTCTATGCCCAGTTTAATATCGTGGTCTTCGGCAAATGGGATTACCTTTTCGATGATTTGGGGCGTTGTATTTACAATTACACGAATTACTTTAAAACCCAATTTATGAGCAAATCGAATATCTTGTTTGAACGATTCTACGGCTTCATCGTCCGACCAGTAATGTCCCTTTTTCTTGTTATAATCTAAAAACATATCGTGGGCTACGGGCGTAACGCCATATTTGTCCATCCAACCAAACCATTGGTCAACGAAAGCATCAGAAGGTAATTTTGGACAACCTGCCACACTTTGCTCGCCAATTAATTCGATGCCCGTTGCTCCCGTTGCGGCGGCGGCGGCAATACAGTCTTCAAGACTCATTTTTCTTAGGAAATACTCTTCCTGGTAGCTGTAAAGACTTACAGCTCTTTTAATTTTATTACTCATTTCGAATGAAAATTTTGTTCTATGCAGATTTTTTTGAAAACGAATTATAACCAATAATTACAACACATATCACGGCACAAATACCGCCTACGGTTACGAAAGTTGGCAACAGTCCACCCGAAATTTTGGTGATACCCGATACAAAAACTGGGTTAAGAAATTGTCCTAAGAAAAAAGCACTTGTCCAAAAGCCCATGCCACGACCACGGTATTGAACAGGGAATAAACTCAATGCCCACGCCACCAAAACTGGGATTGTCATACCGCAACCGAGTTGTTGAATCCAACCCACAACCAGTGCAGTCGTACTGTCTTTTGATAAACCAATGCCTGTAAGACCTATGGCAAAAAAGAAGAAAATCAAGGCCATTTGTTGCCAAAATGGGCGTTTTGAAACCAATTTAAAAATCAAAGCACCCAAAGGAACGGCGGTACTGGCAATGGCACTCATATTGCCCAACTGTACTTTATCTTTGATTCCCATCGCATCTAAGGCCAACGAGAAATGAATGGTATAAACAAAATACAATACAGCAAAAAAGAGCGTAACGACAAAAACAAAAATGGCGGTTTTAGTAGGAAAAGCCTGCCCTGCTGAAATTGTGTCTATATCACTGGTAAATTTCTCTTGTGGTTCAAAGATGAAAATCATGGCAAGTGCGGTAATCAAAAATGAAATACCATATACCAAGAAAGGGTAGTTCCAACCCATGCTTGATAAGTGTCCGCTCAATGATAATAGCAAAGAAGCTGCAATTGAGCCGAAAAAACCCTGTATCATCAACCATTTTGCTCGGTCTTTGGGAGCAAAATAATCACCTAAAAGTGTATTGCCAATTACCAAAACAAAGGCTTCTCCTATTCCTAAAAGCAAGCGTCCTGTAATAACCGTATTAAACCCATCTAAGAAATAAGGTAATATTCCCCCTAAACCATAAATTGTCACGAAAACAATAAGCAGGTTTCTTCGGCCATATTTATCTACTAAAACACCTGCAAATGGGGCAATGAGTGCAATACACAAACCTGGGGCCGTAAGTATCATTGGCACGAGCAAGTCTTTGTTTTCGACATCGCTGAAATGTGCCATGAGTGTAGGTAAAGCGGGCATTAGGGCCACAATGGCCATCATGGGCAACTGATTTACCAAGATTACGATGAATGCCTGCCAAAAGCCAGCTTTGCGGAAGCCCCCCAGCCCCCGATGGGGGAGTTGATTTATTTCAGTTGAATCGGTCATTTTTATGTAAGATTTAGTAATATTTTTCTACTGCTTCAATTAATTCCTCCATCGGGGCGGTCCACCGAAGCAGGTAGGGGGCTAAAACATCGGATGTGGATTGATACAATCGGCTGGGATTTGTTGCAACACATCCCAGTGCTCCATTATCTTACCGTTTTTCAACCTAAAAATATCGGCAACGGCTCCACCCAACGAATCTGGCGACATACGACCGTGCAAGTGAACCAGTGCCAAATCACCATCTACCAAAATCCTTTTTATTTCAAAACTTGAATTCGGATTTGAAAATTTTGGTTCGAGAAATTCGATAGCAGCCTCTCTCCCATCGGGAATGTTTGGATTGTGCTGAATGTAGTCTTCCACCACATATTCCATAAATGTCTTACGTACATCTTTTTGGCGATAGAAAATTTCTACAAACTTCTCGACAATTTGGCGATTTGACTTTGGATTCATATTTTCTTAAAAATGTAAATTAGCTTGAATACCTATGGTACGAGGTGTTCCGAAAATCCAGTTATAAATATTGATTGTGCCACCGCTAAACCCACTGAATGTGATGATGCGATTATCTTCAAGGTTTTGGGCAAATACGCCTACATCCCATTTGCCATTACCTGACGAATAAGTTAGGTTAAGGTCTGTTTTGGTATAAGCTTTCTGTTTATCCATCGCAAAATTGTAAGGCGACAAGTAATATTCTGATTTGAAAAGTATCTGAATACCAGCATTTAAGGCCCCTTTACCAATCTTAAAATCATGGTCATAACGAGCAGTTAGCGTCCATTTTGGCGATTGAATTGGGCGATTTCCCGATAAATCCACCTCCGTAGCAGCGGCTCCACCGACGGCTACGTTTGCAAAAGTTTTCAATTGATTAATTTTTGCATCCAAATAATTGATTGTCCATTTGAATCTATCATTTTTAGAGATAGCATATTCTCCTTCTGTTTCTACACCATATATTCTTGAATTACCTGCATTTTTGATACCTGCTCCAACAGCCGTAGAAATGAATACAGAAATTTGCTGGTCTTGGTAGTCATAGTAAAAAGCGGAGGCATTCAAGCGAAGTTTATTATTTGAAAATTTGTTCTTGGTACCTACTTCATAAGAAATTAGTTTTTCAGGCGAATATTCTCCCACGTTATCAAATCCACCCGCTTTGTAGCCCTTGCTTACTTTGGCAAAAAACATTCGGTTGGCATCCATTTTATGTTCCATGCCAATCGTCCAAGTAGTTTGATTCCAACTTCCTTCATTAGGTACACCCGTGAGCGGTTTCATACCTGCCTGAGTCATTGAGGTGGGCACAGTTGGATAGAAGAAACGGATGATGCTTGGTGGACCAAATGGTGCTGAGGCTAAATCAGCTCCTACACGAGTTTTCTTATCGCTGGTGTTACGCAAGCCGAGAGTAAGTCCTAATTTTTCATTTACATTGTACGTGGCTTGGCCAAAAACAGCCGATGTAGTTGAAGTAATATCTCTGAAAAAGAAGTTTAAAAATGGTACTTGTCCGCCAAAAGCCCCTGATGCACTTGGCAATATCAATCCTCTACGAACATCCTGCACTTCTTTTCCATAAAATCCGCCTACTTGCCAGCTTAGCTTTTCAGATTCTCCATTCAAACGCAACTCGTGACTTTGCGTATTGTAGCTTAAATCATTATGAAAACTAAATGTCTCTGGTACGAATCCATTTAAGGGTTGATAGCCTGTCATATCCACCACTCTTAATCCACCTGAATACGTTAATAGCGCTTTTCCGAAATCATACGATATTTTACCACGTAGGGCCTTTTGGTCTATTTTCATAAAACCAGCAGTAGGTACAGGATAATCGTTTGGTAAAGTGGCAGTCCAAGTAACAGGAGCTTTCTCTTTTAATTCTGCGACATTCCCAAGTGCCACACCATATTGAGAGGGAGCTTGCTGGTCGGTTTTGTTCATTTCACCCGCCAAATAGATATTTAACTTTTTTGTAGGATTCAAATCTAATCCTAAACGAGCTGCCCAAAAGTTGCCGTTATCAATTCTACCTACGAGCGAACCACCGTTACGATAACCATCATGCTTTGATAGTAACGCCGCTGCACGCATAGCAGCTTTTTTGCCCAAGGGCAAATTCACCACGCCTTGCAATTTTGTCGTATTATAATTACCGTAAGTAGCCGAAATATCCACTTCACGAGCTTGCGTTGGTTTCTTTGACACAATATTAACAGCCCCTGCCGTAGCATTTCTTCCGTAAAGTGTACCTTGTGGGCCTTTCAGAACCTCTACACGTTCTAAATCAAACATGGAAGCATTGAGAGCAATGGGGCGATTGAGGTATTCACCATCAATACCTACCGTAACGGCTTGGTCTGAAAGTTCAGCAGCACCATCATTGCTACCTACTCCACGAACATTGATTTGGTTGAAAATCGTATTTTGAACGATATTTAGACTTGGTGCTACATTTTGTAGTTGAACTAAGTCGGTAATGCCTTGTTTGGTAATTGATTTTCCAGAAACCAAATCCATTGTAATGGGTACTCTTTGAGCAGAAACCGAGCGATTTTCTGCCGTAACTACTACTTCTTCAAGGCTTTCCGCGGCTTCTTTTAGTGTTACATTGATTTGGGTTTGGTCGCCAATAGTTGCTTCACTCAATTGATAACCGATAAAAGAGAATAAAAGCGTTTGATTTTTTCTGACATCAATGGTATAGTTTCCATCTTTGTCAGTAGTGATACCTTTAGTTGTCCCTTTTATTACGATGCTCACGCCGGGTAATGCCTCTCCTTGACCGGCAGTCACTTTGCCTGAAATGGTTTGCCCGATAGCCAAGCTACTCGACAGCAGAAACAGAATCCCCAAAAACAGCGTGTTTCGCCATTTAGATTGGTTGAAAGTAGTTTTTTTCATACTTTTGAACGGTTTGAATTTTTTGAGAAAAAGATTTTCGTCTTCAATAAGTCGGAAAGCGAACCAAGCCGTTTCTATTCGCAGTAGAAGCGGCTTTTTGTTTGTTTATAGTTGACTTTTCCGATGAATTTTTTGTACAAAAGTAGTTACGAGAATAGTACAATTAGTTACCAAAATTCTGCTATTGACTGACAAAATCAATCCGTCAGGCACAAAAAAACGTTGTCAGTTATGGTTTTACTGACAACGTTGGGGATTTATAAAAAAGAAAAGTAATAATCAGCTGTTTACTCTAATTTTAGTAGCACAGGCCCTAACAGCCCCGATTCTTTGGGTTTGGGGTCGCCGCCAAAGCGTATTCCACCGCTTGAAATTTGGAGAATTTTCTGTTCTTTGGGTAGCTTGCTATCTCCCGCTATGCGATTATCCCATTGATTGGTCACTTTAATTTCGAGTTTGTTTTTACCCGCTTTTATGGCTTTTGAAATATCTACCCGATAAGGCGCTTTCCAAAGAGTTTCGATTTCGACCCCGTTGACCCATACCACCGCTATATCTTTGACTGTCCCTAAATCAAGCAAAATAGTTGCGTCTGGTTTTTTCCAACCTTTTTTGATTTCTATTTCTTTAGCATAAGTAGCCGTACCGCTAAAATACTTCACGCCCTCGTCAGTGTGGTTTGACCATGAGGCCAAATTACCCAATGTTACTTGCTTAGGTGCGCCCCAATTGTCGGGGAAGTTCAACGACCAAGTGCCTTCTATTTTTTGTGAATCCCGCACTTTTCTTTCTGAAACCGTGCTTTCTCTTTGTGAAGCGGCTTTTTGAAAAACTACAAACACTGATTCCTGCGCATCAAAATGCAGTTTTACTGTCGTCAATCCATTCTCCATTTTATACGATACCGACTCTGTCGTACCCTTATCTGCGTGCCAGAGTTCGGGCGTTTTGTCAGAAACTCTAAAAGTAATCGCCAAATTTTCGGGATGATTACGCATATTCAACACAAAATAGTAATCCGCGTCGGCGGTTTTGCGGTGAATCCACGAAAGGCGCGTATCAGTATTTGGCTTAACGTAGTTGACATCTTTTTCAACCTTGAGTTGCCCCAAAATACCCTGAAGAGGTGCATTCCAAAACACTTTGCCTTTGCCATAACTATATTGATAAATAAACTGCCCATCAGCTTGCCCCCAAACTTCGTTTGCTTGTAAAGCGATTTCTCGGTCAATGGCAGGATACCCAATCAAACTCGGTGATTTTTCAGGTTTAGGGCCTACAATGTTTGCGCCCGCTTTCACCAATTCGGTGATTTTATTGAGCACTTTCATAGTCATAGTGTTTTTTTCAGGAAGTACCAACACCTTGTATCTCATGCCGGAAGGTAACACCAACTCACCATTTTCAACGATAAACCGGTGCAAAATTTCAGTATTTACAAAGTCGTAGTCATGGCCTTCCGGGGTTTCATTTTTGAGCTTTTCCCAGTAGGGAACTACCGCTGGAATATCTTCGCCCAAATAATAGGCAATGTCGGCAATTGAACGGCCTTCTTGCAACATAAACTGATTCCGAGAAATATAATCAACAAACGGTTTGGCTTGTTCTGCCCAAGTGATGTTGCGATGAAAATGCGTCCCCACCATCGTATTGCCCGGTTTGGTATCCAACGGCTGATGCGCCGAAGTATGAAAAATGATTTGGTTGATACCTTGCGAAAGCCAGTAATCACCAATAAATTTCATATCCATCGGGGCTTCATACCCGCCACCTGTCCACGCCTCTGCCGCTACAATCTTCTTGCCATAAACATGGGCTGCTGAGGCCGCCTCGCGTACGTCCGACTGATGAGCATTGAGTCTTTCATTGGCTCCGCCGTAGGCTTTTTGGGTTTCTAAATCAAAAGGTGAAACCCAGTTACGGTCGCTGCCCAAGCCCCTACCCATCCCAAATTCTCCCATCGGAATATCCACCGCGTTTTTAGTGCGTAAGGCATCCTGAATAATCGGCATTGAAATACCAGCTACTTCTCCGTAGGTTTTTATGCCTTGTTTATGGGCAAATTCGGTAATAGCGGCGTAGTGATTGTCAACTAACAATTCGGCAAAAGTCAATCTGTAATCCCACAAAAATCGGTCGCTTACTTCGGCGCTTTCTACTATTTTTCCCGCGAGAGTAGGCAAATAGTTGATAGGGTCATAGCCTCTTCGGGTGGTAAATTCTTGGATAAAGCTTTCAGTCCAATTTTGTGCGTCGGCTTCGTAGCTATCCACCAAAAAGTATTTCAAACTGTTGCCGAAGTTTTCACCCATGGCTTTTGCAATGGGATTAGACCACTGACGCATGTAAGACTCTAAATGCGTTTTGCTGAGTTTGTCCACCTCAAAACCCACGGCATCGGGCATGGTGGGGCCGTTTTTGGCACCCGTAAGTGATTGTCCCAAACGAAGTATCGTCCAATTACCGGCAGGAACATCCCATTCGAGCGTTCCATCCGGCTGCATTTTTGAGGTCAAATCTATTACTTCTTGTGACTTAATAACCGTTTCTTCGGGAACTTGGGGTGTTTTGAGCCCTTCAAACGCAAACAGAGGGGCATAATTGGCCTTGTCTTCCCAACGGTTAATTTTTGCTTCTACACTAAAAATAGCCTCTGAAATATCAAACGAAACGGGCGGAGCAGCGGGTTGTCTGAATCCGCCAAAATCATCCGGTCCGCCCACGGTGGTATTCCCCCCACCAGGTGTAAATACCACTCGGTAAAACTTAGCCGTAATTTCCGGAAAAGCAAAAGTACGAACAGGTACGGCGCGAATATCGTGCTGTGGCCCGGGAAGCGAAAATAAGGTCTTGAAAGTCAATCCATCTTCACTGGCTTGCACGTAACCTGCTCGCATGTAGGTGCTGTGATAATTGCTATTACCCAACAACGCAAAAGAAAACGACCGTGCGGTAAAGGGCTTTTCGTATTCAAATTGCAGATAAACAGGTTTATCGGGTTTAGGTGTTTCCAACGTCACTTTCGACAAAAGGTCATCGTCAAGCAGCGATTTAGCATCTAACGTTTCTCCCTTGTGGTTTGTGATTTTAGGCGTGTAGGATGCCAACTTATTTTCAGGCGTTTTGTAAGCTAATACTTTCTGATCGGCATAATATGTGGGGTCGGTTGCTAAATTTGTTCTTTTTGGAAGATTTCTAATGGGGCCACTGGTAACGGGTGGCTTGGGCAAAACGCCTTTGAAGGTCTTACCGCCCACGATATTTAACTGGCTCCACACCAATTTTTTCATTGCTTCGTGGGGTTTCACCCACGTTCCGCCAGTTTCGCTCCAGCCTGCGGCAGTCACCATGGTCATTTCCAAGCCCAGTCGGTCGGCTTCGGCAGCGGTGTGTTTGATGAGTTCAAACCATTCAGGGGTCATGTATTTAATTTTCTTTTCGACGGTCTGTCCGCCGCCAATCGAAACATCAAATGCCTGAAATCCACCAATTCCGGCGCGTTTCATCCACTCAAGGTCTTTGGTAATACCTTCTTTCGTAACGTTGTTGCCAACCCAATGCCACCATACCACGGGCTTGGCCGAATGAGGCGGATTTTGAAAGCCCGATTGAAGCGAGTTGGTTTGCTGCGCTGCTCCTTTGAAGAATAAAAGTGCAAAGAGGAACAAGATGCTCCTCTTTGCAGTATAAAAAATGATTTTCATTATTTAGCTTTTTGGATTATTTTTTGCACAAAAATAAGTCATTCAACAAAAAATGAATTACCGGATTGAAGCCAAAAACTGCCATAATCAATCCATACAATCGTAAGTTTTTGCCACACTCTTCTACTCTTTTATCTCAAACACATAACTCCCCGAAACCAACGGAATCATTATATTCCCCGACTCCTGCGTTATGCCCTTCCATTGGGCAATGCTCTTCCCGCTTTCGCTGATTTGGGAAACAGACTTTGCAGGTAAATAAAGCATCGCTGACGTATTAGGCGGAACGGTCGTCTTATACGTCCATTTGCCGTTTTCCAATTTCCATTCGCTGTTGATTCTGCCGTACACCGAATCATAATACCCTTTGGCAAAAGTCATTACCTTATCCGGGTCAGGGGTTGGTTTTAGAATGAATTGCTTGAAAGCCACGCTTTCGGGGCTGCGCTGAATTCCCAATGAATAATTGTACATCCACGAGGCCACCGCTCCAAACGAATAGTGATTGAAGGAGTTCATGCTGTTGTTACCGCCAAACCCATTTTCAACCGTGTACGAATTCAAGCGTTCCCAAATCGACGTAGCGCCGTTTACGACCGAATACAGCCACGAAGGATAATTCCGCTGTTGCAACAACCGATACGCCATGTCGTGATTGCCGTTTTCCGAAAGCGCTTCGGAGATGGAAGCTGTGCCGATGAAGCCCGTCATAAGAGAGTATTCGGGGCGCTCGATGCCACCGTCGTCTTTGTTTTTACGTTGAATGGCTTCGTTTAAGTACTTGATGGCAAACGGTTTATTTTCTTCATTGAAAGTGCCCAACGCCAACGGAACTGCGTACGAAACCTGCGTATCCATCAACTCTCCTTTGTCCGATTTTTGTTCGGCCTGTTGTTGTCCGGGAGGGCCCATGCGAGCAGCTTTCACGCCTGACTTGATGGTTTTGTGGGTAGTTTTGTCAACGTACACTTCGTTGAATTTAGCTTTTACGGCGTTGTGTTGGGTCATAAAATTGGCCGCTTCTTCGGTTTTGCCCAGCGCAGTCGCTGCTTTTGCCATAATCTCTAAATCATACGCATAGTAGGCCATCCAAAGGAGTGTATTGTCATTTTTGCCGTTTTCAGGACTCAACCAATCGCCCAACGGCCCTTCGTTCAAAATACCCGCGTTTTTTTCGACTTTGGTTTCCAAAAATTGCACGTATTTCTTCATAGCGTCGTAATGCTCCTTCAACAAGGGCAGGTCGCCGTATTGTTGGTAGGTTTCCCACGCCACAATGATACCCGCACTGCCCCAAAGCGTACCTCCAAAACCGCCACCCATGGGAGCTACGTCGGTAAATCGACCGCTTTCAGCCTGCACGTCGCGCATGGCCAAGAGGTGTCTTCTGAGAAACAAATCGGAATTGGTCAGGTAAGTAGCGCTTCTTGAAAACACCGAAATATCACCGCTCCAACCCATGCGCTCGTTACGGGCGGGGGTATCGGTCGGAATCGAAAGGAAATTACTGCGCAATGACCATGTAATGTTTTGCCAAAGTTTATTGACCAATTCATTAGAGGTTTCATAACTCGACGAAAGGCTGTTGATCGAACTGATCACCAAGCCTTTGACCGAAGCCGCAGGAACGGCTTGGTCGATGCCCGTAATTTCTACGTAACGATACCCGTGGAAAGTAAAACGGGGCTGAATGGTTTCGTCGCCGCCTTTCAGAATGTAGGTATCCTGAGTGAGTGCCGCGCGAATATTCTCCATCATGACCATGCCTTCATTTCCTTTATAATCTGGCAAACTCGGGTATTTTACTTCGGCATAACGCAGGATAATTTCCTGTCCTTTTTTACCGTTTTTGATCTGAATTTGCGGTACGCCTACCATGTTTTGACCCATGTCATAGACAAAAACTTTGGGACGAACTTCTTCCATGCTGCGAGCAGTAAGGGTTTTGACGATGCTTGCATTGTCGCCCATTTGCCCAACGAGTTTAAAATCTTTGTATTCCAACGACGATTTTCGGCCCAGCGCATCGGTAAAAGTACCCGCGTACGCAGTACCTTCCAGCGGCACTTCTACCGCCGATTTCCAACCTTTATCATTATAGGAAGCCATTGACCAATCTTTTACCAAGGCTTCTTTGCCCGCATCGTACACTTCTCCCTGAAAAAAGCTGCCGTAGCGAATGGGACCGTCGTTGAATAATTTCCAATCTGCAGGATTTGAAGTAATCAACTGCTCAGAACCATCGGCATACGTAATAACCAAATTGCTCAAAAGCGATTGACGGTCACCGAAGTAATTCCAACTTTCACCGCTGAATGTGATATTTCCGCTCCACCAACCTTCGCTCAACCAAGCGCCAATGGCATTTTTTTCTCCCTGCTTTACAGCACTCGTCACATCGTAGGTTTGGTACATGTGATTTTTGTTGTACTGAGTTAGGCCCGGGTTGAAGCAATCACTACTCACGCGTTTTCCATTCAAATACATTTCATAAATTCCCCGAGCCGTTACGTACAGGCGGGCGCTTTTGATGGGCTTTGCCTGCGTCGCAAAAGTGGTGCGCAGCATGGGCGCGGCGTTTTTGCTTGGGTCTGCCAAAATCAGCGCATTGCCTTTGATTTTATAAGCGCCATTTTCAACCGTCAAATTAGCCGATTTGAAAATGCCGGCGTATGAAGTTGTATTGAGCTTTTCAGAAAATAAAGCATTGGAAGGAATACGAAAATTTTTGATGGTTACGTCCGAAAACTGCGCCGTTTGGTTATCACCCACCCGAAAGCCAATATCAGCCAACATTGGAAAACTGATGTAGTTGTTTCCGCTTCCTACGGGATTTAAGTTAAAGCCCCGCGCACCAAAGCCTCCTGTCGCTTGGCCCGTTGATTTTTCTTTCAGTTTATTATCATTTTCTCTTCCGTCAACGTACAGCTCAAACAACCCAAAATTACAGTCGGCAAAGACTTTATGCTTCTCGTATTTATTGGCATTGTTGATGAGTTTCTGCGAAATTTCAAGGCTTTTAAACGGTACATCCGCTTTGTCATTGGGCGTGTAGCCTACCCGATATAGATGCAGTTTTGCCAATCCTTCGGGTGAGTCACTTACACCTGAAATATCCAACTCAAATGCGATATAACTTTGATTTTGACCATTTTCCACCCCCATTAAATTCAAATCTTTCTTCTTCAATCGCTTATCATTTCCTCCAAAAACAAACGCTGCTTTGGTCGAATTGGAAGCCTTATCCAATTGAAGACCGTATTCAAATTTAAACACGGACAGATAATGCGAATAAAACACTAAATCCTCCGCTCCTCCCCCAATCCATTTTGCGCCTGACCAAGCTGAAACAGCAGAATTCATCAACCCCGTTTCAAACCACGAACTGCTTGAGGTCGTTGCGTTTGCATTGTCCCAAACCGTCACTTTCCACGTATAGCGCATAGTAGCTTTCAGCGGAGTTCCAGCATATTCGATGCCATTCGAGAGATCGGAATTTACTTTTTTGGAATCCCAAACCACTTGATTAGTGGCATCAGTCACCACGAGTTGATAAGCTTTCTGTGAATAGCCCCTTTTGGCATCCAAAGCTTTCATTTGCCAACTGAAATGGGGATTGGAAATATCCGTACCCAACGGTTTTTCCTGTTGGTTTACTTTTAAATTTTCGATGACAACACCCGCAAACGCAGGGCTGATAAACGCCGCCAGCAGGAGGAAAACAAAGACAATTTGCTTCATAAAATTTTAGTTTTGGGGAATGGCAAAAGTGGTAATTTAATGGATTTTAAGCGTAAACCCCTTCAGTAAGTTCAAAATTATGACCGTTTTGTACTATCTGTGTCCTGTACCGTCCCGTCATTGTCTCAAAGTGATACAATAAAAATTGGGGTCATTTTTCGCATTTCATACCATAAACAATTGCTTCCATACCAAATCAAACCATCCCAAACCTATTTTTTGTAGCTTTGAATTATGTCAAAAAAAGGAATAGAAATAGCGGGCAATTTTGCATTTTGGATCATTACGGGTCTTGTTATTGTCACTCATTATTCATTTTATAACATTACCGTACAAACCGTCAACGGTCATGATACCTTCATTACGACTAAGGATGAGGCTATTTTCACAAAACTGCTAGCCCTCATCGGCATTTCGTGCGTTCTGTTTTATGCAAATTTCACCCTTGTTTTGAGCCTGATTCATGGCAAAAAAATGGGTAGTATTATTCTAAAATCATTGTTGCTGTTTGTCGCTGCCAATTTTGCTTTCAACATTTTCCAACATCATATTTTCGGCATTCATCAAAAATCGGTGTCAATACTTTTGAGCAGCGGCATTATCATTTTCTATTTTACCGCTTCCATTACGTATGCCACCGGTAAAATTTGGATTATCACGGAGAGTAAGAATCAAAAATTGGAGTTGGAAAAAACGCAGGCAGAACTGCACCTCCTTCGTTCCCAGTTGCATCCTCATTTTCTGTTCAATGTGTTGAACAACCTGCTTTCGATGGTCAATCAGAAAGAAAACCCCGCGTTAGCAGCGGCTTTTGAGCGATTATCGGGATTATTACGCTACGTGGTGGTCGATACGGCCGATGAAAAAATCCCCATTCGGAAGGAAATAGAATTCATCCGAAACTTCGCGGAATTACATGCCTTACGGTTTGAAAAAGAAGAATTGGATTTTCAATTAGAGGTACTCGGCACCCACGAAATGCTGCTGATTGAGCCGGCCATTTTTATTCCTTTCATTGAAAATGCGTTCAAGTATGGGGTTGAACCCGAAAAAATATCAATTATCAAAGTCGTTTTTGATTTGACGGATGAACATAAAATCAAGTTTAGCTGCATTAACCAAATCCACGAAACCATGCAACAATTGAAAGGCAGTGGCATGGGAATTGAATCTTCCAAAAAACGACTGAATTTGGTCTATCCCCATCGGCATCATTTGGAAATAAACCAGAATGGAAATTTTGAGGTGTTGTTGGAAATTGAAGTAGGAAAAAGCAATACTAATGAGTAAGACGTATATCGCTGGTAGTGTTCTCGCTGCCAATTCTTTTCCCTTGAAAGAAATAAAAAGGTTGCGTGCCCGCAACCTCGGCATAAAAAATTTGAAGTTTCAAACTACTTTTTTACATTTGGATGCAGCAACAATAATACACAACAATACAAAAACGGGGCCGCCCGTGCGGTACAGCATCAATAAGACAACAAAATATCAAATAAGTACAATATAAATACAAAAAGTACGGCAAAACTTGCGTATATTCGAGAGTTAGCAGAAATAATATGAAAGACAACCAAAATCAACACTATGTTCCTCAATATTATTTGAAAAATTTCTCAAAAGACGGACATATTCATGTTTATGATCTAAAAGATAAAAAGCCATTTACAAATTCCATCAGCAATGTTGCGTTTAAGAAGCATTTCTACAATGTGGACACTAACTTTTTTAATAAAATAATCGAAAATGAAGCATTTGAAGAGGAAGACTTTATAGACAAACTAATCAATAAACATTATGAAAGTATTCTTGCAGCATTTTTCGACAGTTTTAATCCTACTAGAGAACGTATAATTAATAATGACAACAGGAAAACTATTTCGGTCATTGATTTTCACAGCTTAGTAGATTTTGTTCTTGTTCAGACATACAAAAATCCTAAACTCCAACTTTTCTTTGAAATGATGCAGGAACAAATTAACAAAAACAAAGAAATTGGTTATATAAAACTAGACAAGATTGGAAGAGGAATAGTCATTCTATTAGTGCTTAATGAACTTCATTATGGACGGAAAACTCAGATAAAAAAGGAAATAGTCGAAGTGTTTAATCCGATTATTGAAGAAATTAAGACTTGGAAAGAGTTAGTGACTAATTCTTATAAGTATGTTTACTGGAACTTGACTGATATTGACTTCTTAACCTCTGACTTTGGAATGTCATTTATGCGATTAAGTCCAGAGGATAATTTTACAACAATTTTTATTCCGATAAATACTAAAATTGGGGTGCTTTTGGTGAACAAAAAGAGTTCAATATGGAACAATAGAATCACCAATAGTTCGTCAATATTAAAAATTGACAATTCAGAAAAAAGACAGATTGAAGTGTTTAATCAAGCTATTATTGAAAATGCTAACAGATTTGTATTTTCTTTGAATGGACAATTCCCAGAGGATATTAAATCAGTAACATATAAAGAATGGTGGAACAGAAAATAATTTCTTCTGCTAACAGGCGTTTGGCAAAAAAGCGGGTTCAGTGGTTAATTGAACATTCTACCTCGTATCAACTTTTGTGCTGGGCTGACAGTTAAGTGCTTCTATGCCGTTGGTGGTGTTCTCACCGCCAACCCCTTTCCATTGAAAAAAGGTTGGTGATAACACCAACCTCGGCGTAATAAAAAACAACCTTACTAAGTCAATTTCATCTATCTGTTTTTGTAAGGGAATAATCGTTTAATAAAATTTTTGTTTTTTTGCAAAAAAACGATAAAATGTTCATAATTGTAATAAAATGGATATATATTGTAGGAACCACAAAATTCTGACTATCATTACTTTATAGTTCCTATACACTTCGTCTATTAATAAATTTAAAATTTTAAAACACAATTTTTTAAAATAATTATCTATATGACGCTAACTTGGAATAACTGTTTTTCTGAAAAAAGATTCGGCTTTAGTATAATCCAACCTGATATTCGTACAGAATATGAAAGAGATTGGGACAGAATAATTTTCTCAAGCCCCTTTAGACGTTTGCAAAATAAAACCCAAGTTTTCCCGTTGCCTGAGGAAATTTTTGTTCATAATAGGCTCACACATTCTCTTGAAGTTGCAAGTGTAGGTCGTTCATTAGGAAAAATAATTGGAAAAAAATTAATTAAATTGGAGGAAATTAAATCAGACGACAAAGCAAGAAAATTTTATCGCAATAGTTTAAAAAATGTAATAAGTGCTGCATGCTTAGCTCATGACTTGGGAAATCCTGCATTTGGGCATTCGGGGGAGGAAGCAATTTCTAAATATTTCAAAAAAAGAGATACTGAAAACACTGTTGATATAGAATTCAAGAAGCAATTTTCACCTTAATGAATGGCAAGACTTGACTACTTTTGAGGGCAATGCAAACGCCCTAAGGATTATTACACAAAATCAGAAGGGAAGATTTGAAGGAGGGTTTAGATTAACTTACTCTACCATTGGTTCAATCCTAAAATATCCTTGTGAATCAAAAGCAAGTGAAGGTAAAAAGGGCGAAAACACCGAAAAAAATATGGGTATTTTAAAGCAGATGAACATATTTTTCTTGACGTATGTAAAGAATTAAATATGATTGATGAATCAAAAGATGGATTAGTTTCTTACAAAAGACACCCATTCGTCTACTTAGTAGAAGCCGCAGATGATATTTGTTACAATATTATTGATTTCGAAGATGCCCACAGATTAAAAATACTATCTTTTGAAACTGTAAAAGATATTTTTTTAGAAATAATTAAAGCAAACCCTAAAGAGAACCTTACAAAGGTTGAAGATAACGTTTTGATACTTAAAAGTGATAAAAATGAGTGCCTTTCCTATTTAAGAGCTAAATGTATAAATTCATTAACATACATGTGTGCTGATGTTTTTATGGATAACAAAGATGAAATTTTAAATGGTGAATATGATAATTCATTAATAGAAGATATTCCAGAAATCAAATCTGTTTTACAAGAACTAAGTAAAATTAATATTGAATCAATTTATAATTATAGAAAAGTCGTTGAACTTGAAATTGCTGGTTTTAGAATTATGAGTTCTTTGGTTGAATATTTTGTAACATCGGCATTAACACCAGAAGCTGACAGGGAGAAAGAACAAAAGAAAATTTTAGAACTTTTACCACGTCAATTCAGCTTTGAAGAAAGTGATACACCATATTTGAAAGTAATGAGAATTTTAGACTTTATATCAGGAATGACAGACCTTTTTGCTCTTAAATTGTATAGAAAGTTAAGAGGAATCGAAATTTAGTTGTATTACAATTTGTCCTTGCAATATATTTGGAGGAACAATTTTCATCTATGAATTACCTTGATTTTTGAAAATACAAAAAATCTTACTATTAATTGGCAATCAATTTGAAAATTTTATTCAAAGAACTTAAAACATCGATATCATCATTCTTGCGTCCGAATAATCTCATCAAGTAAAGATAATTAACTGTAAATTAATAAATCAATCTAAAATTTAACTATTTTAATGCTTTGGGTTGGAATGTGTAAAATTAAAACATCTCATTATGGAAGTTGAACTTAATAGCAAAACAATATACGAAATTTTGAAATCAAAAGGTATCACACATTTTCATCATGCAAATACAGTTGCTACATCTAAATCTTTCTTATCGAAAAGGGCGTTACTTTCTCGTCAAAAAGTTGAAGAAATAGGATTACAACAAACCCCACAAGATTCTGACGAAATTGACAGAAAATTTGATATTTATAACTATATCTTTTTAGATGGCATAGACTTAGCAAATTATTTCTCAAGACCAAATATATATGGACCTGTGCTTTTTAAGTTTTCCATAGACGCTTTACTAAAAATACCGACAATTAGAATCACAAAAGAAAACCCTCTTTATTGGAATGATTGTTTACCTTTGGAAAAAATGTATTTTACTTCATGTGAGGAGTTTGATAAAAAATACAAAACTGGCAACAAATTACAAGATGGTAAAAGTTGCTTTGTGATCACATGTTTAGACGGTGAGCTACCTTTTCAATTAGGCTTAACAAATATTGTAGTTGATGACCCCCAAATAAAAACTAAGAAAGGGACTCAAATAATTGAATTAGTAAAACACCATCTTTTTGATGATATTAATAGTTTTAAAAATGAATTTCCGAACGTTAAGTTAAAGAAAGCAAATAGATTTACTGAAGATTATAAGAAAATGGATTTAAAAAACATTTTAAAAAAATATAAGAGAATTCATCGGAAAGAATAACCAAATACATCTGTAACTACCTGAAGTTTCCTCCCTGTGGGCTGTGTCCCACAGCCCTATCCTTCCTGATGATCATAATTGCAACTACGCCCTCCCATAAACAGAGTGTTTGCAATACGGAAAATGCCACATTTGCTGCCTTTGATGCTTCCAAATAAGCGATTTTAGACCCCGAAAGCGTTCGGGGTGACAAAATGGATTTTTCCTACATTACGGTAGTCGTATTTTTCCCCTTGGTGGTGTTTTCACCGCCAAACACGTTGAAGTTGCGGAGCCACCAACAATAACAGAGGTTGCGGGGCCGCCCGTGCGGTGCAGACATCAACCTCGGACGAGACCCTACCAAAAGTTTTTATAATAAGCCCTGTTACAACAACCCGCTGCCCGATTTTCGTTTCTTTTTCCGCAAGGGTGGGGTCGAAGCGGGCGGGAGCCTGTGGTGGGTGGCCTGTTCGTAGGCGTAACACAACTTAATGAGCATTGGCTCGCTGAAAGGGCGACCAAAGAACTGCAAACCAGCCGGTAAGTTGTTGTAGGTAAAGCCCATTGGCACCGTGAACGCCGGGAAGCCCGTGGGTGGCGATAGCGCGTTGTTGTTGGTGCCCGACGGTGTGTTCAGGTCGCCAATGAGACGGGGCGGGTAACTGAACGACGGATACACCAGCACATCAACCCGCGCCGAATCCATGGCCCGGAGCATGAGTTGGCGCAATCGCTCGCGGAGGGCCATGTTCTTTTGCCAGCCTTTGTGCAATTCGGGTGCCAGTGTGTCGGCATTGGCATCGAGCAGAAATTTTTCAAGAAAGGGATGATATTCCTTCGATTTGATAATTGATTCGAGCGTTTTGTGCGGAGCATTGGGGCCTAAGTTGGCCAGGTACTTATTGAAATCACGACGTAGCTGCGGAATCAGATCGAACGATTTGTTGATCGTATCGAGTTCCATGACCTGCACCGAGTCGATAATGGTAGCCCCAGCAAGTCGCAACTCATTCAGTGCATTATTGAACAAAGCCACCACTTGCGAATCCGCTTTGGCGGGGGCACAAAGCTGCCGAAAAACGCCAATTCTGGCTCCTTTCAGGCCATTTTTATCTAAAAAAGCCCGATAACTCGCCGGAATTTTACCTTCACTTAGCCGGGTTACGGAGTCGGCTTTGTCGTAGCCCGCAATCACTTCGAGTACCCGCACTGCATCTTCCACCGTTCGGCAAATGGGCCCACCCGTGTCGTTGGTAAGGGCGAGGGGAGCAATGCCGTCGCGGCTAATTAACCCAAGCGTACAGCGAAACCCGACCAAACTCTGGTGAGCAGCCGGTCCCCGAATGGAACTCCCGGTGTCTGTTCCCAAGCCAATAGTACCAAAGTCGGCGGCCACGGCAGCGGCTGTTCCCCCACTTGATCCTGCCGTGGTGCGCCGGGTATCATAGGGATTCCGCGAATAGCCCGGCAGAATCGAACTTACCGAAAAGTTGCCAGATTGGGCAAACTCGGCCAGGTTCGACTTGGCAATAATAATCGCTCCAGCTTGCCTGATTTTTTGAATCACAAACGCATCATCGGGTGGAATCGACTTTTTCATGGCCAGCGTTCCGTTGGTCGTTGGCATATCGTAGGTATCGTAATTGTCTTTCACGATGACCGGAATCCCGTGGAGCGGCCCCACAAATTTCCCTGTTGCTTTATAGAGCGAATCGAGCCGACGGGCTTCGGCTAAAGCTTTGGGGTTCACCATAATAAGGGCGTTGATAAACGGCCCTTGTTTGTCGTAGGCTTCGATTCGGTCGAGATAAAGCTGCACAAGCTCAACGGCGGTAAGTTTGCCATTTTGCATGGCCGTGTGCAGGCTGGAAATAGTGGCTTCGTGTAATTTTTTGGGCGTAAAATGCTGCCCAACAGCCGACGTTACAACCCAAACAGAAGCAATGAAAACGAAGTATAGGTTTTTGACCATGAACGAAATGGAGTTAAGTGAAGTGATAACGAAGTTGCGGTATATTTGATTTTGAGGTGCGTATGCTTGAATTAGTGTAACACAGGGTTATTTCAGCGGATACCCTCGACTAACTGCTTTGACCAAGATTTACCCCTTTCATCGCCTCTTCCTTCGAGAAAGGTTGATTGTAAAGACGTTTTCCTGTTGCTTTAAAGAACGCATTGGCCAGTGCTGCGGCGGCCGGCGGAAGCGCCGGTTCTCCCAAGCCCGTTGGGTTGATGGCGCTGTCCACAAAATACACTTCTACGTCCGGTACTTCCTTCATGCGTATCAAGCGGTAAGTATCAAAGTTTTTTTGGTCCGGTACGCCATCTTTCAGGGTTACTTCGCCGTACAACGCGTGTCCCAAGCCGTCGATAATGCCGCCCTTTACCTGTTGATACGCCCCGCTTAGGTTGACGACTACCCCACAATCTACCGCTGCGTACATTTTCAGCAATACCGGATTTCCATGCTGCATTTCAATCTCCGCCACCTGCGCGATGTACGAGCCGTGCGAAAAATAGGCGCTGAACCCTTGGAACACCTTTTTGTTTTTGCCCCAACCCGATTTTTCCGCCACTAATTCAATGACGCCTCGCATACGGTCAATATCATATTTCACCGCTCCCACGGGCGATTTTTTGGCTTTGTCAAGGTACGCCAATCGGTATTCGATGGGGTCGCGGTGGGCAGCGGTGGCGATTTCGTCAAAAAAAGACTGCTCGGCAAATCCCAGAAAATTCTCGGAAGGTGCCCGCCACGGGCTCGTCGTCACCGGTGATTTATGGTCGATGGAATCCACCAGAAAATTCGGCACGGCTCCCGCTGGAAAATGATCGGGACGCGTGCTGTTACCGGAATTGATACCTACCCCGCGCATTCTATACCCAATCCAATTCCCATCGGCATCCAGTGCCGCCTGAAAGCGATAGCGCATCGCCGGACGGTATTGGCCGCCCCGCATATCATCCTCCCGGGTCCACATCACTTTGACGGGAGCTTTTACCATACTTGACAGCTCGGCCGCTTCCATCGAATAATCAGAGCGCTGCCTTCGGCCGAATCCGCCGCCCATGCGGGTCATTTGCAGCGTCACTTTCTCCAATTCTACGCCCAATAATTTGGCGACGTTTTTTCGAGTATCTTCGGGCAATTGGGCCGGGCCAATCAATTCCACGCCATCGTTGCGTACATGCGCAAAGAAATTCATCGGCTCCATGCAGGCGTGGGATAAAAAAGGTGCTTGGTATTCGCGCGTAATTACCTTGGCCGCGGTTTTAAAGACGGCATCCACATCGCCGTCTTTGCGCGAAGGTTTGACATCTTCTTTGTCCAACAGTTGTTTCATCAAACGGTCATGGTCGGTCGTACTTTCTACCGCGCCGTCGGGTTCGTATTCCACTTTCAGTACTTTCCGGGCTTTGGTTACCTGCCACGTAGATTTGCCCAAAATCGCCACCTTATCTTTAAAGATGACTACCTCCACAATGCCCGGCATAGCTTTGGCGGCGATCACATCTACCGATTTTATTTTTGTTCCAAATGGCGGTCGTTCAATCATGGCCAGCAACATTCCTTCACGGTAGATGTCCAGGCCATACAGAGGCTTACCCGTAATCATCTCCGCATTATCGACGTTGTGAATGGGTTTGCCAATGAGTTTATAGTCTTTTTTCTCCTTGAATTTTACCTCAGTCGGCACCGGCATCGCCGCTGCTTCCGTGGACAATGCGCCGTAGTTGAGTTTGCGGCCCGTTTCTTTGTGCCAAACGTATCCATTTTCGGTGGTCAAGGTTGCCGAAGAAACATTCCAGCGTTTAGCGGCGGCTTCCATCAACATCAGCCGAGCAGTAGCACCAGCTTTGCGCAGTCGGTCCCACGAATGTTGCATCGCACCACTCCCTGCCGTGGCCTGACGGTTGAATTTCTGCGTATCCAAATTAGCCTGTACCACTTTTACGTTTTTCCAATCAGCATCCAACTCCTCCGCCACAATCATCGGGAAGGACGTTTTGATGTTTTGCCCGACTTCGGGATTGGGTGACAAAATGGTAATGACGTTGTCGGGAGAGATGGAAAGGTAACTGTTAAACGACACCTCCCCTGCGGTGCTGCCGATGAGCGGAGATGCGGGTGCGTCAGTCCACCGAAAACTCAGCAACAGCCCGCCTCCTGCGATGGCCGAGGCTTTTATAAAATCTCTTCTGGTTGATTTCGTTGACATGATTGGCTTATTTGCGTTTTGTGGCGGCGAGGGCAACGGCTTCCCGAATACGGTGGTAGGTGCCGCAACGACAGAGATTGCCGTTCATGGCCTCTTCAATCTGTTCGGGAGAAGGCTTGGGGTTTTTGCTGAGGAATGCCGCTGCCGTCATGATCTGACCGGCCTGACAATAGCCGCATTGGGGAACATCCACTTCTGACCAGGCTTTCTGCACGGGGTGCTCACCATTGACTGACAAGCCTTCGATCGTAGTCACTTTTTTGGTACCCACCGCCGAAACCGGCAACACGCAGGAGCGAACAGCCGTACCATTCAAATGCACAGTACACGCTCCGCATTGGGCAATGCCGCAACCGTACTTGGTACCTAACAACCCAAGATGATCGCGAAGCACCCACAACAATGGCGTGTCTTCTTCGACATCTACGCGGTAGCTTTTGTTATTGATCTGTAAGGTATAGTTCGCCATTTTCTTCGTTTTGGGTAATGTAAACAACAAGGGTTATAAGCCTTTGAAAGGGCAAAATCTACTGACTAATCCTTTTCTGTCGTGGAAGAATTCCAACAAAAATGATGAATGGAACACGAATAGGTCGTTGTTTGACCACGAAGAAGTACAGCGGACCAACATGGTACGAAGACGGTCTAAACTGAAAAACCTGCTTTTAAGAACATAGCCTTGCGAATAACCTTTGCGGATGCGTTTATTTTGGTGGATACAATCACGTGAATCTATGCGATACAACTACTTATCTTCCCAAAAAAAGTAATTGGGGTAGCCTGCTATATTCCATTTCTGAATCACTTTTTGCTTGAACTCAGGATGGTTTACTACCATTGGATAAATAAATAAAAAATTATTTGCGAATATAGGCACAATTCAAATTTTCTTGTACAATAGAACAACTTAAAACCTCAAAGTGTTAATCAATGCACGAAAACCACCTGTGAATCAACCTGTTGTAGTGAAGCGATTTTTCGTCTAATAACACGTTGCACGGAAAAAACTCCTACCGTTCCTTGCTTTTGTGCTGTTTTTTTGGGAGCTTGTGGGCGCGCAAAGCTGGCTTGAAAGCGACAGGCAAGCTCCCAAAAAAACCGACGCCCAACCGCTGCAGCCCATTGCTAATGGGTGACAACGGACAGCAGGAAAGCGGTCGAGCTGGAGTTGCTTCGGTACAACTTTACAAGGGTGAACACTCCCTACGGTCGCGTCAGCCCTTGCTTGTTGTTGGGTGCGAGTCGATAAAATGTTCGTGTGCCAGCGTTCCGGCGACAGGCCGCACGTCAAGCAGGGCAGCGTTTGGCCTCCATTTCCGGGCCTCGGCTGACAGGCCAACCGCCCCGACAGTCCGGGTTTGTATTTGCAAATTAGCGTCTTGGCGACAGTGTGAACGCCCCGCAGGTCAGGCTTTTAAAAAGTAAGTTATGTCCCCCCGTTGTGCGGGGTCTTCCGCAGGGAGACTACGAACTGAAAATAAACAGAGTGTTTGCAACCCCCCGTTGTGCGGGGTCTTCCGCAGGGAGACTACGAACTGAAAATAAACAGAGTGTTTGCAACACGGTAAGTGCCACTCCATCTGCCCAATAGCCTTCCAAACCCCTTTGCTTCGGCTTTCAAAAAATCTTGCTTTTGTGTAATTTTGTTGCATGAAGAAAGATAAAAAGCAGACCAACCAATACGACAAAATCTTTAAGGAAAACATCGAGGCAGTTATACCGAGTCTAATGCAAAATGTGCTTGGTATTACGGCTGTTTTTATGGAGGAACTCCCCGATGATGTGCAGCATACTAAAGAACGCAAACCCGATGTACTCAAAAAAGTAACTGACAATCAAGGCAATACTTTCGTGCTTCAAATTGAATTTCAAGTAGCTAACGAGTCAGAAATGGTGTATCGGATGGCTGAATACTATGTAATGCTTGCAAGAAAATACAAGTTACCTGTTCAGCAATATGTGATTTTCTTGGGTAAGAGTAAGCTAAAAATGGCTACTGAACTGCAAGGTATCAATCTATCTTTTAGATACAACTTGCTTGAAATCAAGGCTATAAGCCATAAAATCTTCCTTAAATCCAATAAACCCGAAGAAATTGTATTGGCCATTTTAGCCAACTTCGATAAAGAAACACCCGAAAAGGCTTTGAAACAAATCATTCATCGCCTTGAAGAAACTACGGAGGGAGATTTAGCGTTAAAAAGGTACTTCAGACAGTTGCGAATATTGGCACAACTGCGTAAATTAGAGGAAAAATTAAAAGACATTATTATGGACAGCATTGCAAAATACATAGACGAGGAAAAAGATGTAGCTTTCTTAATAGGTAAAGAAAAAGAACAAACCAAGTTTGTTATTAATTTACTTGAAAAGCTAAACCTAACCACTGAACAGATAGCTGATATCGCTGGCGTTCCAGTCGAGTTTGTAAAAAAAATTAAACGGACACTCACAGGCAACAAGTAATTTGATAGCCTCTTTCTCCATTTTTTTGGCATTCACAGGCTACGGCAACACGATGAATCATGACTACGTAACTGCCAGCACCCAACCGTCGAAAGAAGTAAAGCCTTTCATAGCATAGCCTTTAACTAACTTTCTTCGGGTGTCCATCGTCTTTCGGGGCGTTGCACGGAAAAAACTCCTACCGTTCCTTGCTTTTGTGCTGTTTTTTTGGGAGCTTGTGGGCGCGCAAAGCTGGCTTGAAAGCGACAGGCAAGCTCCCAAAAAAACCGACGCCCAACCGCTGCAGCCCATTGCTAATGGGTGACAACGGACAGCAGGAAAGCGGTCGAGCCGGAGTTGCTTCGGTACAACTTTACAAGGGTGAACACTCCCTACGGTCGCGTCAGCCCTTGCTTGTTGTTGGGTGATGAGCAAAATGATTGCTTGCAAGTCCAGCGTTCCGGCGACAGGGTAGCGCATTTGATAGTCAAACGTTTTGATCCTAAGTATGACTTAATTAAACTCATCTCACTAACGAATGCTAAGATGGAGTAAAACAAACTACATCTGCCTGCCACTTTCATAAACTAACTGTTAATATTTTACTTACATACTAAATCATGTTAATCACTACATGGGAAGCAGACTATAACCGAAATGGTTATATGGAAATCACATCTGCAAAATGTCATGTTTGCAGCAAAGTGGCAGAATGTCTTTGTGTTGATAGTTCAGAAGGTGAGTATGGGCCAGGAGCAATTTGTCTAGACTGTATCAATGAGTTTTTTGAGAGAAATGCACGCTTAACTTCAGAAGAAAAAAAAATGAGGCCACTTGACGAGATTGGCCCATACGAACGTCTAGTGCATACGATGTTTCAGCTTACTCCTGAACGTCCTTACGAATTTACCTCGGATGCACAAATGGCTCGGGCAGAATATCAGGATAAAGAGGGATTAGTACGAAAGCTTCTTGAACAAAATTACCGCCTACCGGATGGAACAGTAACTGAACAAGTTGACGAAAAGGTTGCTAGTCTTGCCCAAGTTAGTAGAACTTTTGTTAAAGATATTCGGCAAAGGTTTTTTGGTGCAAATATTGATTGACCTGAGCGTCCCCCGTTGTGCGGGGTCTTCCGCAGGGAGACTCCGTACTGAAAATAAACAGAGTGTTTGCAACACGGTAAGTGCCAAACCATCTGCCTGATAGCCTTCCAAACCCGCTACTCCCGCTTTCACAAAAACTTGCTTCCTTCATAGGCTGTTTCCCACAGCACTTTTTTACAGGCGCCACACTGCGCAATGCCACAACCATATTTAGTACCGACCAACCCAAGATGGTCGCGGAGCACCCACAACAGCGGAGTGTCTTCTTCGACATCCACGCGGTAGCCTTTGTTGTTGATTTGTAAGTTATAATTAGCCATTTTTCGGTCGCATTCACGGTTTGACTTTGATTTATAAAAAGCTGATACACCAACAGATATACCGTACAGAGTAAATGGCGAAACAGCAGAAATGTTTATCAACGATTTGAAATATTCTTCATTTATCGTAAACAAGATGTTGGGTAAAAACAGGAAAGGCTATGTGGGGCTGTATGTGAATATTACTACAATTGGCTACTTCAAAGATTTAAAAGTGACGACAAAAGCCTTAAAAGTGAAAAAAGAAGGTGAAAAGGCAAATGATATTTGAGGTTGTTGCATAAGCAATAGTCAAAAGCTTAAACCTTATCCTACACCCGCACCCGTAATAAAACCTGAAAGAGCAAATATGCCCTAAAAAGCACATTTTTTTGTATTTTTGTAGAAGTCAAGCAATACATTGATGCAAAAAGAAAACCAAAATACAGAGTGGAAAGAGTCTTGGCGTGATGAATATATCAAATGGATTTGTGGTTTTGCTAATGCCCAAGGCGGTACGCTCTATATTGGTATCAACGATAACGGCATTGTTAGTGGCGTTGATGATGCCGAGAAATTATTAGAGGATATTCCGAATAAAGTGCGTGATGTTTTGGGAATAATGGTGAATGTAAACCTACTTTCTGAAAACGACTTGCCGTATATTGAAATCATAGTTGAGCCATATCCTTACCCCATTAATTATAAAGGTCAGTACCATTTTCGGAGCGGCAGCACCAAACAAGAACTAAAAGGGCTTGCTTTAAACAAGTTTTTGCTCGAAAAAACCGGTAGGCACTGGGATTCTCTGCCTATGCCTACGGTTAGTGTTTTAGATTTACAAAATAGTGCCTTCGATTATTTTCGTAAACAAGCAATCAAATCTAATCGTGTAGAACCTTCCGTTTTGAATGAATCAAACGAAGCCCTTTTGACACATCTCAATCTAATCGAAAATGGGCTTTTGAAGCGAGCAGGTTTTTTGCTGTTTCATCCTATGCCTGACCGTTTGATTACAGGTGCTTACGTAAAAATTGGTTTCTTTTCAAGTCAGTCAGATATTCTTTATCATGATGAAGTACATGGTACTTTGTTTGAGCAAGTCGAGAAAACGATGGATTTGCTCCTTACCAAATACATGAGTGCCTATATAAGTTATCAAGGTATCCATCGAGTAGAAACCTACCCTTACCCCGAAGCGGCTTTACGTGAAGCAGTTCTCAATGCCATTGCCCACAAAGATTATAGTAGCGGTAGCCCGATTCAGATAAAAGTGTATCGTGAGGGTGGTTTGTTCATTTGGAATGATGGAGAAATGCCCAATAATTGGACAATAGAAACACTTTCTGTGACACATGGCTCGAAACCCCGAAATCCTGATATCTCAAATACATTTTTTAGAGCCGGTATGGTGGAATCATGGGGGCGAGGAATCTCAAAGATTTTAGAAGAATGTGCCAAAGCCCAAGTCCCACAACCGTTCTTTGAACTCACAATGGGCGGGGTTGATGTTCGCTTCTCGCCAAAGATTATTCAAGGGATGTCAGAAGAAACTACTCAGAAAAGTACGGTGGAAATGTCGGGAAAAATGTCGGGAAAAATGTCGGGAAAAATCATTGAAATGATTAACGAGAATGCAAAAATTACAATACCAGAGATAGCGACAGTTTTAGAAGTTACTGAAAGAACGGTTGAACGTGCCATTAATAAACTAAAAACTGAAAATAAAATTGAGCGAATAGGTGCTAAAAAAGGCGGATATTGGCAAGTAAAAAACTGAACAACCCAACACAATGAATCGCTAATTATTGGACACCGAACCCCATTAAAAAGTAATGGTTAAACCACCGTCAACCGTCAGGACGGAACCTGTCATATAACTCGCATCCGGGCTCGCCAAAAACCACGCAACACCAGCAACTTCCTCCGGCTTCCCTGCTCTTTTTAGCGGTAAATGGTCATTTTTAACGTAATTTTCATAAAACCATTCCGAATCCAGTTCATCTTTCCCATCGCTTTTTACCGACATGGGCGTAGCAATGAAGCCCGGTGCAATGGTATTGGCCAAGATATTACGGGAAGCTAACTCTACCGCCAACGAACGGGTATATTGCGTAATGGCCGCTTTGGCCATCCCATAAGACGAACTTCCAGAGGCAACTCTTTCATAATGGATAGACGTAATGTGTATGATACGACCCCCATTTTTTAACATTGGAATTAAGGCACGGCATACTTTTACTGCTCCATATAACATGGTTTGCAGGGAATTATCCCACGCTGAAAAATCAGCATCTACGGCTGATACATTTTCTGAAATGCCGATACTATTGACAAAGGCATCAATTTCTCCAAATTCCTTTTCGACCAACAACCTAAGTTTTTCAATGTCAGCGTCTTGACGGACATTCGAAACACAGGCAAAATGTCCTTCTCCTTTTAAAATTTCGAGTGCATCAGCACATTTTTTGGCATTTGACCCCGTGACAATCACCCGCCAACCTTCATTGGCAAATCGTTCGGCGGTTGCTTTTCCGATGCCGGAAGACCCTCCCAACACCACGATTTTCTTTTTCATATTTTCACTTTAAATGTTGAACTAATCGGACTTGGACTGCGTAACATCCGAAAAATATAAAAGCTTTTAAATGCTTTATCTTAAAACTCCAGAAACACCCGTCGGAATTCCTTTCGCCAAATCTACTTCTATTTTGTGTTTATCAAGTTGAGCCTCAATGATACCTGACGACATACTCGTAATTCTGAACTTTACATCTTTGGCAAGCAAATAGCCAGTATGTTTGCCACTTACTTTTATATCAGCCTCCCAAGAAACTGGAATTTCATAGCCACCAAGTCTTAATGAGGTAGATTCTGTGCCATTTAAAATGTACTCTCCATCATCCGTAAAATCCACATATTTTATTACTCTACGAGGCTCACCAGCAGAGCCTTGTGCAGGTTTCAAGGTGCTAATTTCAGCATAGCCCGAAACTTTTCCTTTCAATATTCCCTGTTCAGGATAGTTTGAAGTTGTCCATTTAAAATCTTTAAGGTCAGTTGCCCATTTCAAATCAGGAAATACTACGGGCAAAGGCTTGGTAGGTTTTCTTGAAGTGAACTTTAAAAATCTAAGTCTTCCCGAAAGTTCACCAGGTTTTACTTTGCTGGGGTCTTTTTGCTCCCAGAAAAATCCACGGGTACTTGAAGGGTGCCATGCAAAATTTCCTAAGTGATTATAGAGTTTAGAATCCTCTATATCTGTCATAAGATTTATGCCGGCATAGCCCTCTTCTGGTAATCTGGCTCTATCACCATATTTATCAACCATAGTAAGGCCATAAAAACGGGTAGCTTTATAATTACCCTTTTCAAATTCAGCGTTACGTTGGTACGACACCCCCGCAGCTTGTGGTAAACCTGCAATAAGTGGTCGAGGAATCAGACCGAAAGCATCCATGCGAGTCGTGTGTCGGTGTGTTTGAAAAACGACCCAGTTTCCATCAGGAGAAGGGTAAGTGCCTTCATCGTAGCTGAAATGTTTTGTCAGACGAGTAACACTGCCGTTTGTCAGGTCTATTTTTGCCAAATCGTAATTATTACCTTCAAATAGGGCGAGATTGATAAGTGATTTACCTCCATCAGCAAAGCTTTTTACTTCTCCTGCTCCATCAATTTTTGGTCTGAATGCTGCAAAATCAGCTTCATTTGGGCTACTTGCTACTACTTTTCCGTTGCGTAATTCATAAGGGTCACCTTTTTCATCAGATACTCTTGTGAGTTCACTGACTAATACAATATATCCTCTGGTAGTTACTAATCCTGTTGCTACTTGCTTACCATTGGGTGATATATTCGTAGCTATTCGTCGAACAATTTTTGCTCCGGGAATTTCCGGATAAACCAATGGCAGAATGCGAGATTCTTTACAGTTGATGATGGATGGGCTACATTCCAAAACACCACGAGGCGAGTAAACCCTTTTTCCATCTGGGAGTGGAACAGGCATTTCATCGCCAATCTCTTCTTCCAAATCACAAGTAAGACATTTAAAATCGCTACCATCCTCTTTCATCACGGCAAGGTCACTCTTTTTTTTGCCCACAAAATGAGCCTCCAGAATGATGTGTTTTCCGTCTGGCAGATAATTTACCAAGTCAGTTTCAAACACATTCTTAGGTGTTGGTATGGTTTTCACAATAAATGGCTCTGCCTTTGGAGCAGGTGGAAGTTTGGGAATAATAGAGTAGTTTTTATCTACATTTTGTGCATATATGTTTATGCCACTCGCAAATAGGAGTGCCGTCAGGAAATTAAAATGCTTGTTCATTTTTATGCTTTTTCTTAAAAAATCATTCACCTCTGATGATGCCCTTATTTTACCACTACCCTTACCCTATCCAAATTTTGAATGCGAGTATAGGGCGTTTTTGCATCACCCTCTCTTTGCGAAGCGACTCTTAACGTTGGGAAATAAGTCCCCGATTTAGAGAATTTATAGGTTGTTTTTAGGGATGCTTGACCATTTTTCTCGTTAAAAGAAATCGTTTTTTGGCTTACAGAAAATGTACCTGCCCCCTCAAAATCCCATTCTGCCGAAACGACTTTACCCGTATGCGGCGGTACTTCTACGACTGCGGTAAATGTGACGGTTTGCCCTGCTTTTATAGCTACTCGTTTATCACCGTTTACTTTCAGGTTCACTATTGGCTGAATCCCGGCTCTTTTATTGGCCGTTTCGGGTACGACTACCTGACCGTCAACCACTTCGTAACTGGTAGAAGGTGCGGGGTCAATGCCTTTTTCCACCCAATCACTCAGGTCGAGCAGAGCCTGTTGCAGTACCCCTATATAACTGACGGTTCTTGTGGGGTCTTCCTGTTGGGTTAGGTCACCGTGTAGGGCACGGTCGGTAAACCAAAGTCTGAAGTGGTCGTTTGTCTTTTCACCTAAATTTTCAATGACTTTCGACCGATACCAATCTGCCTGCCACGGAAAAGCCTCTCTGTCCCAAAGTGATTCCAGCATAATCATTTTGCCTTTGAATTTACCGGTTGGCAAGGCTCCCGAAGCCCCCCGAGTAAACATCGGCCCTAACAAAAACGGCCCCTGCGGATACAGCGGTTCACCTTTTTCATTTCTAAATTGGTCCCATACCTTGTATTCTTTGCTTGGCACCTGATGCCGATGGTAGGTCTGAGCGGCCAGAAAATTAGAATTATCGACCACCACCTCATCGCCTTGTTTGAGTTGTGCCAATAGGCGGGGGTCAGTTGCCCCGAGTACCACTTTATCTCCTTCGTTTGCGATCAATTGAATGGTTTTGCCAGCTGCCTCGCCCGTTTTAATGAGTAAATCACCCCCAAGGAAATTTACATTGGGCATTATATCTTCCAATTGAAACGCCACGGGCAACGTCCCTTCGCTGTTTCCCAGGCTTTTCCAAGCAGCTTCAGCTGTTCCTTTTTCTTGCTCAGACATCGGCTCCACCAACTTGGCATCAACCGCCTCCGCATACGGAATTCCTTTTTTGATTTTGCTCACTTTTTGTAAACGAGCTTTCAACAAAGAGGCCGGTGGTTTTGAACCGTAATAGCCTTCCTTCGTCCAAAAGTTTTGAAAATAGGATCTATCGGCCATCGTCATACCCGAATAAATCGCTCTAAAACCGTGCACGCCCATTGTTTTATAGCCAAACCAAGATTTAGGCGGGAAGCCCATTTTGGTTACTTCCGTCAGGGCAGCTTTTTCTTCCTCGTTAAGACCGGCATACATATCACCGCTTCCGCCCGGTTCTAAAGCATCAATTATTTGCGGAAATTTATCATTCAAAATACGCATAGCGTGCATTCTTACCGAGAATACATTGGGAATAGCCATCGGTGAGCCTACCACGTAAGGCACCGCTCCGTCCCAAACACCTTCGGTATTTTCGATGCCTCCTAAGGTGCGGTAGGCTCCACCGCTACCGCCAAACGCATAGCCATAGGTACGGTGGGTGCCAAAGATATGATTGGCCACTGTTTTAGAAAATTGAGCCGCCGCAGCATTGGCTTTGTAAGCCCCGATCAAGGGGTCACCTGCTTTCTTTTGGCCTGTAAAATCAAACCTCCCTCCTCCGTTGGTTTCAATAAAATAGGCACCATGACTCACCGAAAACCCAATCTTATCCTCTTCACCGCTTGCTCCCTGCGAAAGATTTTCATTATCAGGAAACGGCGTGATGTACTGAAAAAAGTGGCCTTTGTACTGCTCTTTTGAGGGGAAATAAAAAGAGAATCGTGCCTCCGTACCTTCAAATCCACCGTGTACATAGCGATGTTTGACGGGTTTTTCCCGCCATTCGTCCACGTCAATAAACGGAACTTTGAATAAGGTATCCTTGATTACATATTCCTTAGCAAGTTCTTTGCTTGACTGCAACAACGTGTTTTGGGCTTGAGCAACGCTGGAATAGACCAGCAACAGACAAAGAATGGGGGTTTTAAATCGAATCGGCATCATGTTGGCTGGTTAATTACTTTTTGATTTACAAATGATTCGTCAGTGCTGCCGAGAAGTGACAAAGTACGAATTGAACGCATTATTCGTACTTCGTCATTCGAGGCATTCGTCATTTAAACCTATTCCTTAATTCTTTTGGCGGTGGCCTCAAAACTCATCAAGCTGCCTTTGAGGTTGTTGTCATCTACTTTATCCAGATCAATAGATATTTCTCCACCCTGAGATGATTCAAAATAAATGACCAATTTTTTGGCGGTCTCTTCTATTTTGGTAATCGGACGTTTGTCATCGGAATTCACCAATTCGCCCGTTAGTTTACCCTCTTTCCGAATGAGATTAGTCGCGAATTTTACATCGCCTCTGGGGGAACCAAGAATTGAAATCTCCCATTTTCCCGCAAAAAAGTCTGCCGGTGCAGTGCTTTGTGCAAAACCTTTAAGAGTGATTCCTAAGATGAATACGAAAAGAAAGAGGGTTGCTTTTTTCATTTTGCCTGCGGTACGTCGCCACGTTTGTTTTAAATTCACTGATAGTTGGGAGTTCGGTCAAAACAAGCCTGAAAAGTAAGCACAGACGATAAGCAAAGAAGCTGATTATTAACGCTTTTACTTTTATAGAATGAGGCATTTTGCTATTGACGAAACAAAGGTAGAAAATTAAAAAGTATATTGTATATTTTTTATACAATAATTTTTATCCAATTGTTTATCTTTGCAGTGCAATCGCTGTTTTGCCCATTTTTCCGCTAAAATCAACCTACAAGGATGAACAACCTAAGTGAACAAAACTATATCCAACAAATTTCAATTGATACCGTACTATTCGGCTACGACGAAAAACAGCTGAAAGTATTGGTGCCCAAGCTTGATTTTAAAGGCGATTTTTGGGCGCTGCCGAGCGGATTTGTTTACCAAGGCGAGGACATTGAACAAGCAGCGGAACGAATTCTTCGTGACAGAACGGGTATCAGTAACATCTATTTGGAGCAGTTTCGTGTTTTCGGCAAGGCCAGTCGCAACAGCATGGAATTTCTCGACCGTTTGATTGAACTTAACCCCGAAAAATTGGGGGAAAAACGCCATAAACAACAGGAATACGACTGGTTTACCCAACGATTTATTTCCATTGGCTACTATGCCTTAGTAGATATTTCTAAGGTCGTTCCTCAAAAAAACACACTTGACGAATCCATTGAATGGTATGCTCTCCATGAGTTGCCTGTGATGATTATGGATCATCGCCAAATCGTTGAAGCGGCACTGCAAGCCCTCCGCAGCGACCTTGACGAAAAACAGAATGCATTTAATCTGCTGCCAGAAACCTTTACGATGAAAGAAGTGCAGGAACTGTACGAAACCATATTTGACAAGCCTTTTGTCCGAACCAACTTCCAAAAAATGATTCTGGACCTTGACGTATTGGAACGTCTGGAGAAGAAATTTACTGGTGCCGCCAACAAAGCCCCCTATTTGTATAAGTTCAAAAAATAGTGAGCAGATTATTCCGCCGCTACTCTTTTATCTTTTTACTGAATAAACTTCCTCCTGATGAATAAATTGCGGCGCGCTTTCACTTACATTTTCACGTTGGTTTTCTTCCCTCTTTTCGTCTTCAGCCAATCGCCAACAATACCTCACCTCACTCAAAAAGGAACGGCGACTCAATTGATTGTTGACAATAAACCCTTTATCATTCTCGGCGGCGAATTGGGCAACTCAACAGCTACCACCGTGCAAAATATGCTGACCGTTTGGCCAAAGCTGAAAGCCATGAACCTTAACACGGTATTGGTGCCAGTCTATTGGGAATTAATCGAGGCGCAGGAGGGCAAATTTAACTTTTCGCTGTACCGGGAGTTAATTATCGAGGCTCGAAAAAATGACATTAAACTGATTTTTCTGTGGTTTGGAAGTTGGAAAAACAGCATGAGCAGTCACGCCCCGGCGTGGGTCAAACTCAATCAGGGCAACTACCCGCGCGTGAAGGATAACACGGGTCGCAGTCAGGAAATCTTGAGTTCGTTGAGCGAAAATGTCTTTCAGGCCGACAAGCGGGCATTTGAACATCTGATGCAGTTCATCAAAGACGTTGACGGCAAAGACCACACCGTTATCATGGTTCAGGTCGAAAATGAGATTGGGATGCTGCCTTCGGCGAGAGATTATCAAGCGTTGGCGGAAGAAGCTTTCAAGAAGCCGGTTCCTGCTGAATTAATCAACTATTTACAGAAAAACAAAGAAAAACTCGTGCCCGAATTTTGGAAAATTTGGCAGGCAAACGGCTACAAAACGACCGGCGATTGGGAAGCCATTTTTGGTAAAAGCTTAGCGACTGACGAGATTTTCATGGCGTATTTTTATTCAAAATTCAGCAATCAACTGGCCGAAGCAGGCAAAAAAATCTATCCGTTGCCCATGTTTGTCAATGCCGCGCTGAATCGGGAAGGTCGCGAGCCGGGTAATTATCCAAGTGCCGGTCCGTTGCCGCATTTGATGGATGTCTGGAAAGCGGCCGGCTCGTCGGTCGATTTTTTGGCACCCGATTTTTATAACCCTGATTTTAAGCATTGGTGCGACCTCTACACCCGTCAAGGAGATGTATTATTTGTGCCCGAACACGCTTTTGATAACACCGTCGCGGCCAAGGCGTTGTATACCTTTGCACATTACGAGGGTCTTGGCTTCTCCCCTTTTTCCATCGAATCCACCCAAAAACCGACGGAAGAACCCTTGGGCAAAATGTACGGATTGCTCAGGGAGCTAACTTCGCTCATCACTGCCCATCAGGGTCAGGGAAAAATCAAGGGCGTACTGCTCAGTAAAAGAGACCCCGAATCCATTGTGAGAATGGGCAACTACGAATTTACCTGCAAACACGATTATACCCTCAGCTGGACACCGGGAGCCAGAACAGACGATTGGTCATTGGGCAGCGTAATCATTATTCAAACGGGCGACGATGAATTTTTTGTGGCCGGTACGGGCGTGGTCATTACCTTCAAACACCGCGACAACAAAGACCTCAATGTGGGTTTGCTGAAAGTGGAAGAAGGGAATTTTGAGAACAACGTCTGGAACGTAAAACGCCACCTCAACGGCGACCAAACGCATCAGGGCCGGCATGTGAATATTCCCACAAATCAGATACTAACGCAGCGCGTGGCTTTGTATTTGTATAAGTAAGAACTGAATCCTTACTTCGCTTTTGCAGGTGTGATTTACAGTTTTTTTCGCCTTTGCAGGTGTTATCCACCTGCAAATTTATTGCAGTATTTTCGTCTAAAGGGTATTTGCGGAAAGTTAGTTTATTTAATTCCCTTCCACAATCTTAATTTCGTCGTCAGTTAGCCCGTACAATTGATAAACCATCGCATCAATTTCTTTATCTGTTTGGTCAATTTCGGCTTTTATGGCTTGTGCTTTTTTAGATTCTGCCAAGAAATAATCTTCCCATTCGGCTTCTTGTGAAAGGCTCAGTTTTATTTTCTTTTTGCTTAGTTCAGCAACAAATTCTTTGTAAGGGATGGAATGCCAATTTTCTAACTTGGTGGAAAGTTCCGTTAATTCAAATTTGCGTTGAATGGTTCGCTGGAATTTTTCGCAATTATTCTTAAAGTTATTTTTTAAAACAACTTGATTATTGGCAAAACTCGCTAATAAATTTCGGTCATTTTCAGTGCATTTTGGAATTGGAAAAAAGGAAAGGTTATCTAAGCTTATTTTTGCAAACACCTTTCCTTTAATGTCGTGCAGGATTCTGTAAATATTTGTAGCTGGTTTGGAATTTATCAACACTAATAAAAATTCAAGAGTGTATTCATCATTGTTTAAATAAATACCATGTACTAAAGTATCAAAATAGAAATTTTCAGAGTCTAAACTTGCAATTAACGCATCTCCCGTTTTTCTAATTACAATTTTTTTTGTTTCAAAAAGTGAGGAATTACGTAAAGCAAAGTCTATTTTATCTTGCTTATTCATACCTTCTTTTGATTTAATATCATCTAATGTTATTTGATTTCCGACATTTTCATCATAGTTAATATACTGACCAGACCATGAAATTTGGTATTTTGAAATTTCTTTACCCCAAATTATTGGCTTGTATTTTTCGGTTTTTTTCGTTTCTGAAATTAAAATATGTTTAATATTTCCAGGATTTAGACCATTTTTAAGTAAATAGAAATCTTTTACTCTACTTAATAACAATAATTTATTGACGATTGATTGAAAATCATTTGACGAAATTGAAATTTCATTATTTTGAATAGTCAGAAAGTAATTTTGGGGCAACTTATTTTCAATTAAGCCCGTTTGAAAAATAAAGTTATCTATTTTTTCTGCGTTCAATAAATGTATCGGATTTTCTATATTTGGGTTTTCAATTATTTTGAATTTAATTAACAAACTACCTCCAACTTCTGCATCTTCAAAAACCTTTTCAGTAATTGTATAAATTAACTCAATTTCAGAATTAAGTATTAGCCATTTTCTTATTTCATTATAAAAAGTATTAAATAAAAGAGATTTAGGAATTATGAATAACACCACCCCTTTATCAAATATTTGAAACATTCTTTCAATAAATAAAACATATAAATTAATTTTATAACTTGTTAAAGGAAATTTCTTAGAATAAAAATTTTGTAATTCTTTATCAATTAATATTCCATACGGCGGATTACCAATAATCACATCAAAGCCGCCCTTTTCAAATACTTGAGGAAATTCTGCTGACCAGTTAAAAGCCTTATCACCGGCAATTTCGGGGTCATCAATGAGCGAGTTGCCACATTTTATGTTGTTGTTAAGGTCGTTTAGTTTTCGGTTTGGTTGAGCAGTGCGTAGCCAAAGCGAAAGTTTGGCTATTTCTACACTTTCTTCGTTTAGATCAACGCCAAAGAGATTATTTTCTAAAATACTTTTCGAGACATCGTTCAGCAAGAGAGCATCTCCAAAAAGTTTAGCTTGTAGTTCGTCCAAATATCTATGTTCATTTATCAGAAAATCAAGGGCTTGGTTCAGAAATGCACCTGAGCCACAGGCGGGGTCACAGATGGTGAGTTGTAAGAGCCATTCACGATAATTTTTGAGTTTTTCAAAATAAGGTACTCGGGCTTTACCCGTTTTTTTAATAAAATCTTCATCCTTTAGATTCAACTCTGACTTTTTATCGCTACAAAGCTTGCCAACAGTATTTTCAACGATGTATTTGGTGATGTATTTGGGCGTATAAAAAACGCCGTCTTTTTTGCGTTTGGTTTTAGCTTTTTCAATCTCTTGTCCTTCCAATTGGGCTTGTATTTCGTCCAATTCATTCAAAGAATTTTCAAAAATATGCCCCAATATGTTTACATCCACTTCGCTTTCAAAGTTGTATTCTGATAGCTTATGGGTATGTTTAAACAGTAATTCGTCGTCAATATTTATGGTATCAAGTAATTCGTCGGGTTTAAAGAGTCCCCCATTGTAGGCAAACACATCATACCGCTTACCTTTAAAGCCCGTATTTAAGTAGCCAAAATACTTTTTAAATCGGCTGTAAAGAGGTATATGTTCATCTCTTTCCTGTAAATCTCGCCAATCATTCAGCACCAAACGAACCGAATTTGGTGGCAATAAATTTCTATCTTCGGCAAAAAACAGGAAGAGAAACCTATCCAACAATTTTTGCGATTTTTTAAACAGCGTAAGCGCATCAAATTCTGGGTTTAGCTGTACTAAATTTTGATATAACTCCCTTTTAAATAGCGAATAATCTTTGTAGAGTTTTTTGGTAATGGTATCTTCCTGGCTTACTGATTCTGCTTTTATTTTTTGGGGTATATTGTCTTTAATGGAATCAAATGAAAGGCATAAATAAAGTAATTCAAAGTCGGTTTCAGTCAATGTGAATAGATTAAACTCCAAATGTTCAATGGCATTATCAATATAAAACCATAGTTTTTCAAAATTAGAGGTAATCACATAGCTGCAATTTACTTGGTTATTTTTATAGCCAAAGGCTTGCACTTCAATTTTTGATAGGTCGGTAGTATCTGTACCTTTAAGCTCTATTACAGCAGAAACATTACTATTAACAATAATCGCCCCATCAGCTTTTTTACTGCCTGATACATTCTTTTTTTCGGTAATTAAATTATAATTAGGCTCAGGGTTAAGCTTGTATCCCAAAATAGTTACAAATAAATCTCTAAAAAATCCCTCTTGATATTGCTCTTCCTTACTATTTCTAATATTTTCTTGAACTCCCGCATTATGAAAATGTGCCTTAAAATTCGAGTATGCTTTTATTAACACTTCTTTATCTAAAGTATTAGCGTATTTTTTGGTTACTGTGGTTTGAAAGAAGGACATTGTATTTTTAAGAATAAAAATTGGTCAAATGGTTTAAAGCGTGAATATACATTTCAATTTCAGAATATTTCGCCTTTGAGGTATTTCTGCAAAAAAATCTTGGCGGTGAAAACACCGCCAAGAAAGCAATAGTACAAAAAAACAAAGGCATCGGATTATTTCTTCGCCTGAGCCGCCATCCATTCCATCAACGATACCGGACGGCCATCAAGTTTTACGTAAGAACCGTCATACTCTTTAAAGACCTGATTAGCATGGGAATATATCCATGACCAATGCCCGTTGAAGTAATAATTTTCTCCGCCGAACATACCGGTCAAATCAATGACGTGGTCAAAAAAGCTGAAATGAACGTTTTTTGCCCCGGCTTTTTTTAGTCTTTCATACACGGGAACAGCCGTCAATAAAGGGTCCGTAACCTTATCATCTTTGGATTGGATAAACCAAATAGGTACGTTCTTAATACTGTTTATCTGACTGTCAGTTATATACTGCGACTGATACGCCAACGCACTGATGTATCCCGCGGCAAAATAAGAAGGCTCTTTCAATATCAGTTTCAATGACATATAGCCCCCGTTGGAACAGCCCCCTATATAAATTCGCTTGGGGTCAATCATTGGATGTTTGTTTACATAATCCTTTATTAATTTCATAAGTCCCACATTGTAAACATCTTCTCCATCTCCTGACTGCATTTTCCCATCTTTATCGTGCATCCAGGCACCGGGAGTCTGCGGCACCAATACATAAGCCGTCCCAAAATATTTCTGAATATCGGGCGATGCATAATTGAATGCTTTGTTTCCAAGCAGAGCAACACTTGGGTCGGTTCCGCCTTCGCCGCCGCCATGAAGCCAGATGATAAGCGGCAGTTTTTTGCCACTATTTTTGGGTACATAAGAAGCAAAAGTCAGACTCTTGCCCGGCTCATATTCGTATTTTCCCTTCAAATCAAATTCATCCGCCAACGGCATAATTCGGTTCTTCTCTTTGTTCCAAACCTGATTTGTCTTTGTATTGGTGACCGTTACTTTATAATTTACCCATTGATTGCCTCGACAGGCGGCTTTTTGAGAATATTGAAGTGCCGAACAAATAGGAGAATTGGGGGCAACCGCCAAAATAAGGGTAATAAATGAGCCTTCTTCCACCCTGTTTCCTTTGTGGTCAGATACATACGCAAAAACCACCGTTCGGCTTCCTTTGGCAGATGCAGCGGAAACTTCGGCACAAGGATGACTTCTCTCAGCCATAACGGAATAATCCTGAATCTCCGCCGTTTTAGTTGGAGCATCTAAACCTACTATTACCTTATTTACCATCGGTCCCCAATCAAAGCCCTCCACCACTAAGGTATATTCCGGATTGGATGCATTTTTGGAATAGGCAGATTGGGTACTCCCCAAAGCAAGAAGCAGTAGGGCGATCAATTTTGTGAATTTCATTTTTTCTTTTTGTTACGTTTTATGTGATCTACTTTTGCCTTTGCAGGTGTTATCCCCTAGCAAATGTATTTTCGGTATTTTTTGCCTAAAAACCTATTGGCGGTGAAAACACCGCCAATGGCGCAATGCACGAATAAACATTCGTGCCGCTTCGGCGTACCGATTCGCGGCCCAATATTTACAACTCCCTTTTCTTCAAAGCCTTCACGGCATAGTCTACCGCACGGGCGGTGAGGGCCATGTAAGTAATAGACGGATTTACGCACGATGAAGAGGCCATCGCGGCCCCGTCGGTCACAAACACGTTTTTGCAGTCATGCACTTGATTGTAGGCGTTCAACACCGACGTTTTAGGATCACGCCCCATGCGAGCCGTTCCCATATCATGGATTCCTAAGCCCATGTGCGTTGGTCGATCATACGATGTTACATTTTTAAAACCTGCTGTATCGAGCATCTCAACCGCTGAAGCTATAATATCTTTACGCATTGCCCAATCGTTTTCGACAAATGCGGCATCTGTCACTATCATCGGAATCCCCCACTTGTCTTTTTTCTCGGAGTCAAGATAGATTCTATTGTTCGGGTTTGGCAATATTTCACCAAAACCACCAATTCTGATTGACCAAGGCCCGGGCTTGGTAAGGCTTTTCTTAAAATCTGCCCCAAAACCATCGGCATTGACACCACTTTCCCACCCTTCACGGCTTGCTCCGCCCTGATACCCAAAGCCTCTCAGATAAGCCGTTTGTTTGTCGTTGCCCCAGTTTCTGAAACGCGGAATATAGAGTGCATTAGGGCGTTGACCGTACACATAATCGTCTTCAAACCCATCAATCGAAGCCATTGCACCGGAGCCCAATTGGTGGTCCATGAGGTTTCTCCCCACTTGATCGCTGTCGTTTCCAAAACCATTCTGAAAGCGATTCGATTTTGAATTAAGCATCAAGGCTGCCGTATTGATTGAACCTGCATTTAAGAAAATGATTTTGGCAAAGAACTCCGTAACGGCATGGGTATGCTGATCGATTACACGCACCCCGATTGCCCTTTTCTTTTGTTCGTCGTAGATAATTTCCGAAACGATCGAATCATGGAGTATAGACAACCGCTTGGTCTGCATGGCAGCCGGAATAGCCCCCGATAATGAACTGTAATATCCACCATAAGGGCACCCCCGGGCACATTTGCTACGGTATTGACAGGATGCTCTTCCTAAGTCGGTATGTACTTTCTGGGGTTGGGTGAGGTTGGCAATCCGACCGATGGTCACGGGGCGACTGAGTTTTTCGGTCATCATTTTTTTGAAGTGAACCTCGGGCGCAAACATCGGCATAGGTGGCAAAAAATGGCCGTCGGGCAGTACGTCCCAACCTTCTTTTTGGCCGCTTACTCCGACAAATTTCTCTACATGCGCATACCAGGGCTCCAGATCTTCGTATCGAATAGGCCAATCAATCCCAATTCCTTCTTTGGCATTTGCTTCAAAATCCTGTTTGTTCCAACGATACGATTGACGTCCCCAATGCATGGATTTCCCCCCCGTATGGTAAGCACGGATCCAATCGAACGGGCGTTTTTCAATGTACGGATTTTCTTTGTCATTGGTCAGGTGGTTTACGACTTCTTCGCTGCCCAAGCCCCAAAACCGGCTGTTGGCCCAACGTTCTTCGGCTGAAACGTTAGTGGTTTTGCCCCGATGCTCAATTTCCCAAGGCTGTTTCATGGCGGTATCGTATCCTTCAATGTGTTTGATTTCACGACCGCGCTCAATCATCAATACTTTCAGACCCCTTTCAGTTAGTTCTTTGGCCGCAAAACCGCCCGTCATGCCTGAGCCTACGACTACCGCATCAAACGTATTATTTTTAGTTGCTTTTATAGTTAAGTTCATGATTTAAAGGATATTAATAATTGAAGAATAGTGCCGCGAATTCACAAATAAAATTCCTGACAACTAATAAGCATAAGCTTTTTGATTGGGTTTGAGCTTGATATTCTCCAATTTTCCGGGAATCTGCACGTAGTCAAACGAAGCCTTTATTCCTGCTTCTGAGGTGAAATACCCCAGTAAGGTAAGTTCTTTCATCAATCGCCAAAAAGGAGTTCCTTTCGGCATGGCCTTCATTTTTTCTTTGGTTTGTTGCTCCAAATACTTAAGTACCCCCCGACGCTCCGCTTCGTTCAATTCCAAAAACTTCACCTGTTCCATCGACGCCAACCCTTCCGTAAAACTCAAATGCTCCGATTGGGCATAACAGTCTTTCAGCATCATTTCGATGAAAGCAGGCACTCCAGCATCTTTTGCGCCGGGGGTATCGGTTCGGGGGATAATCATTTCAGCAATTTCGGCCACAATTTTCCGGTGTGTATCCGACAAGCTGAAAGCGGCTCCTTCGATAGTAGGACTGGTAGCCTGTTCCCAATGGTTCATCGCCATGAGGGTTGGCGCGGAAAACGCTCCTCCCAGCATCAATGCGACATTTTTAATAACTTCTCTTCTGTTCATTTTGTTGTAGAGTTGACTGACAAATCGGTATCTGCTTATAAAGCTTAATTATGCCGTTTTATAACCTTTGCGTTTGTGACAAAGGTGTGCTATCTATTGGATAGCCTTGCCTGTAGTAATTGCCATAAAGGTTCGCGTGTCCTTTCTTCCCTTCTTTATCACTAGTCGCCCTATTGTAAAAATAGCCAACCCCAGCAAAGCGCAACCCGCCATTACGCCCGTCATGGGCAAAGTAGTACCATTGCTTAGGGCACCTACCAGGGCGGCCGCCAACGAGCCGATGCCCATCTGTAATGCACCCATAAGAGCCGACGCACTTCCTGCTTCTTTTGAAAACGGAGCCAACGATAACGCCGAGGCATTGGGAAAACTAAAGCCCTGACAGCTCAAAAACAGAAAAATAAGTACAATGGCACTGTATATATTTAACCAACCAAAAACGGCGGTGGCGAATAAGAGCAGGCCAAAACCGGTCTGAATGCTTAACGAATACTTGACAATTGTTTCGGAATAATACCTTCTCAATACCAAACCGTTCAATTGGCTGCTTAAAATTAAACCGCCCGCCAAAAGGCTGAATACCCATCCAAATTGTTGCTCTGACAATCCAAAGATTTTCATAAAAACAAATGGTGCCCCCGACACATACGCATAGATCCCGCCCGATACCATAGAGCCTGCAAAGGCGTATGTAAAAAACTGAGGATTTTTAAAGATTCCCCAAAAAGTTTTGGTGACATGGGCAGGCCGAAGCGACAAAGAAGTATCAGGCCCTTTGGTTTCAGGCAAAAAGAAAAAGACAGAAAACAGCAGAAAAAGACCAATGCCCGCCTGTAGCCAAAAAACGGAATGCCAGCCCAAATGCACGATCAGGTAACTGCCTACCGTTGGCGCTATCATGGGCGAAACGCCGAGGATAAGAATCAGGATAGAAAAGATCTTTGCGCTTTCGTGTACCGGAAAAACATCCCGTACAATGGCTCGGGAAGAAACCATCCCTACACAACCACCCATTGCCTGTAACAGGCGAAAAGCGATGAGCCACTGAATACTGCCCGCTACCGCACAGGCGGCCGAGGCGACCACATAAATAGTGAGGCCGATCAACATTGGTTTTTTACGCCCAAAGCGGTCAAGCAATGGGCCATAGTGCATTTGTCCAATGGAAATGCCGATAAAAAAACTGGACAGGGTATACGAAACATAGTCTACCGTGACGCCCAAATCTTGGGCGATGATGGGAAAACCCGACAAATAGGTATCGATGGAAAAGGGACCAAGGGCTGAAAGTAAGCCAAGAATCAAAATCAGTATGGTTCGGTTGTATTTCATTCTTTATCAAGAAATGGATGTTTATAAAGCAAAAACTTGCCCAAAAGAGGTTTCAATCTATTTGGGCAAGTAAAATAAAAAGGCAAAATACATCAAAGTCCAGTACTTTTCTCCATCGCCTCTGGATATCTCGTTCCCATCACTTTTACTTTTTCTGATACTTCGGTTAATTCTGCCAATTCGGAATCAGTAAAAGTTACGTTTATTGCTCCGTTATTTTCCGTCAACCGATGCAATTTAGTCGTGCCCGGAATGGGGACAATCCACGGTTTTTGAGACAATACCCACGCCAGTGCTATTTGTGCATTGGTCGCATTTTTTTCTTTGGCAAAACGCTCAATAATTTCCAAAAGTACCTTGTTGGCGGCAAGGGCATCTTGTTTGAAGCGGGGCAGCAAATTCCGAATGTCACCATCGGCAAAAGTGGTACTTTCGTCCATTTTTCCTGTCAAAAAACCTTTGCCAAGTGGGCTATACGCCACCAAGCCAATGCCTAATTCTTCAATGGTCGGAATAATTTCGATTTCGTGCTGACGCGTCCAGAGAGAATATTCACTTTGCAGTGCAGTAACGGGTTGTACCGCATGGGCTTTACGAATGGTCGCAGCCCCTGCTTCCGAAAGACCAAAATGTTTTACTTTCCCTTCCTGAATCAAGTCTTTTACCGTACCAGCCACGTCTTCGATGGGTACATTGGGGTCCACCCGGTGTTGGTAGAACAGGTCAATTGCTTCTACTTTTAGCCTCTTTATTGACTCTTCGGCTACAAGTCTAATGTTGTCGGGGTGGCTGTTTACGCCGCCGTACTTCATGTTTACGCGGTCAATCTTAAAGCCAAATTTGGTGGCAATGACAACGTCGTTGTTGAATGGTGCTAAGGCTTCGCCTACCAATTCTTCGTTGGCAAATGGTCCGTATACTTCGGCCGTGTCAAAAAATGTAACACCCTGCTCCACAGCCGCACGAATCACTTTGATCATTTCTGACTTTTCACCAGGCGGTCCATAGCCAAAGCTCATTCCCATACAGCCCAATCCAATGGCTGACACTTCTAACTTGTCGTTTCCTAATGTGCGCTTTTTCATTTTCTTACTTTTTGTTTATTTGAACGCGGATTTTCACAGATTTAAAATCCGTATTTATCTGCGTTGCGTCAGCATCATCTGCGTTCAATTGATTTATACTTTTCTAAATTTCGACGGACTTGATCCTATCTGCTTTTTAAAGAAATTATTAAAGTGCGTTACCTCCGTAAAGCCAAGTGAATAAGCGATTTCGGCAACATTCCAGTTGCTTTGTTTCAACATAATTTTGGCTTCCTGTAAAATCCGCTCGGCGATCAATTGAGTGGTTGTTTTTTCGGCAACCTCTTTAACCGCCCTATTCAAATGATTTACATGAACATTCAACTGATTGGCAAAATCGGAGGCCGATCGCAGATTGATATTCGGGTGGTTTTCATCAATCGGAAACTGCCGCTCCAAAAGCTCTAAAAACAATGTAGCAATGCGTTGGGAGGCATTGATTTGCGGCTTATCCAATGTCGTTTGCGGCTCCATTTTCATGGCAAAATGCAGAAGTTCAAACACCAAATTCCGCAAGACATCATATTTATGCAAATAGTCTGACTCGATTTCTTCAAACATCTTCTCAAATATCGGCCTGATTTTCTCCACTTGGGCCTCGGTCAATTCAAACACATGATTTCCAGTGGGTTGAAAAACCGAATATTGGTTCAAATCGCCATATTTATGAAAAAAGTGCTGATTGAAGATGCAATAATACCCCTCCTTGATGTTTTTCAGATTATCGCATTTGTACGGAATTTGGGGATTGGAGAAGAAAATTGCCTGTTTTTTGATAGAAATCACTCTATCGGCATAGTTTATTTCAATCGGTCCTATTACTAACATCACCTTATAATAATCTCTCCTTTTATAAGGCAACGGTTTTGTTTTACCGGGTTCGACAGACTCATGCTCGAATACATTAAAATGCCCGATTTCGTTTTTTAGGTTTTCGGGTATCCAATCAAATTTACGTTTGTAGAACTCTTCTATTGATTCAACTTTTTCCATAACAGCGAGTTTCAGTACCTCTTAAATTTCCCTCCGAATACATAGTTCAGACCCACATTCCAATTAAAATCTTGGGTGACGATCGTGCTTTTTATTTTTTGGTTCATCATCGCTCCAATGGAAATCGGCCAATTCTTTTTAGCTATCCCTAACGAGGCTGCTACAAAAAAACCTTCTTTGTCATCTGTCTTTAAATAAAACACCTGAGGATTAAGTCGTCCCGTAATGTCTTTTGTGATTTTCAGGTTTGAAAAAGCCGCCCTTAGCGACAGATAATGCGTGTTTTTGGTTGTTCCTACGTCAATGCCGCGTCCATACATGTAGTACAGGCTCATACTTACCTGTTTGTTTACCACAAAGTTCTGATTCAATTCCTCCGTAAGGTAACGCCTCGTGACAATATAATTGCTCTCCACTCCTTTAATCACGGCATCTTCATATCTAAAATTAAACCCCGGATGAACCCCTACGCTCAGTTGATATTTTGGACGGCGTATCACTTTATGTCTTAGCCAAAATAAAAACGACCAAGGCTTTCCTTCCAATGAAAAACGCAGCTCAGGTTCAAAACTCGTTCTTTTCCCCCCCACTGTCAGATTAATAATAGTCGCAGGTTTACCCAATGAAAACGAAGGGATATTGGAAAATCCATTATTGGTGACATTGATTGTCCCGTTGAACGTTAAGGGAGTATGAGTAGTATCAGGTTTTTGACAGAACGTTTTTTGAAAAACAAAAATGAAAAGTAAAGAGAGGAGCGCTTTTCTTAATTCATTGCTTTGGGCAGAGGTAAACATCACATTTAGTTTTTATAATTTAACATTACAAAATTAGAGCGGACAAGCGACGTTTTTTAACAATTTTCAAAGGAAAACTTACGAAAATCAAACATTCATTCATTACTAGGAAACACATTCCACTTTTAATTACACATTCCGCTAAATATGATTTTATTATCAGCGAAATATACTATATTTGAACTACTTTTCGCTGATAATAATTTACATTGAATGATGGTAGGACGTACTGAAGAAATAACCATTATGAAGCAACTCCTTACCTCAAAGGAGGCTGAATTGTTAGCAATAGTGGGACGAAGAAGGGTTGGAAAAACCTTTTTAATACGTGAAGTTTACAAAGAAAATATTGTTTTTGAATTTGTCGGCATCCAAAACGGCAGCCGAAAAGAACAGCTCAACAATTTCTTATTTGAACTGAAAAATACCTTTGGTAAAGAAAATATTCCTGCCCTGGTTGACAATTGGCTTGAAGCTTTCCAGGTATTAATTACCTCATTATCAAATATTTTACCCCAAAAAAAACAAGTAATATTTATTGATGAACTGCCTTGGATTGCCGGGCCTAAATCAGATTTCTTAAAAGCATTTGGATATTTTTGGAATAGCTGGGCCTCTAAAAATAATGTAGTAGTAGCCGTTTGCGGCTCTGCCACTTCGTGGATGCTCAAAAACCTCGTCCAAGATAAAGGCGGCTTACACAATCGAGTGACCCGTACCCTCTATTTACTCCCTTTCACCTGCTGGGAAACACACTTGTTTTTAAAAGAAAGAGGGATAAAATTCAATGAACAGCAGGTTACAGAATTATACATGGCTTTGGGGGGAATCCCCTATTATTTGAAATTGGTAGGCAAAGGGATGTCTGTACCGCAGGTATTGGACAAATTGTGTTTTGAAGACAAAGCCCCTCTAAAACAGGAGTTTCAAAGTCTTTACGCTGCCCTATTTACCAATGCCGACAAGTACATAGCGGTCATAAAGGCATGTTATTCGCAATGGAAAGGGGTTACCCAAAACGAAATTGTGAAATTGAGTGGCATTCCCTCGGGAGGAACGCTTACCCAAATAGTGGACGATTTGGAAGTATCAGGCTTTCTGACTTCCACCATGCCGTTTGGAAATATAAAAAAAGAAAAACGCTACCGATTGAGCGATGAATTTTCGGTTTTTTACCTAAAATTTATGGAAAACAAGAAGAACACCAATTTCAATTTAATCAACCAAAGCCAAGCTTTCAAGGCATGGCAAGGCTATTCTTTTGAGAATTTTTGCTTTAAACATATTCATAAAATCAAACAAAAACTGGGCATATCAGGCATTATTTCCAATCAATACGCCTACGCCATAAAAGGAAACGGCGATTTTGAAGGCAGCCAAATAGATTTGATTATTGACCGTAATGACCAATGTATCAATATTTGCGAGGTTAAATACTTGGACAAACCACTGGTCATTAATAAGCAGTACGGCCGACAATTACAGTTACGCTTAGAAAATTTTAAATGGCAGACAGGCACAAAAAAAACGTTGTTCCTGACCCTGATTACCAAATCGGGTATTCAAACCAACCATTATGAAGGACATTTAGTAGATAGCGAAGTAGTTCTAAGCGACTTTTATCGTTAAAAAAGGATTATATTTCACCATCAGTTGAGTAATTCTCACCCTGATTCTGATTTTTAGTTAATTACTCAGTTTATTAACCACAAACAACCACGCAATGAAACAAAACATCAAAGTTCTGACACTCAGCCTAATTTGCTTATTTGTGGCAAACGTTATGTCTTTTGCCCAGGGAACTCCACCAGACAAATCAAAACGACCAAGTCAGCCGGTAACTACTTCCGGAAAATTCGGCAATAGTACGCTAACTATTGATTACAGCAGTCCTGCCGTAAAAGGCAGAAAAGTTTGGGGAGAATTAGTCCCCTACGATAAGGTGTGGAGAGCAGGGGCCAATGAGGCAACGATTGTTACAACCGACGGCGAATTGACCGTAGCAGGCAAAAAACTTCCCGCCGGCAAGTACTCATTTTATGTAATGCCGACGGAGAAAGATTGGACGATCATCGTTAATTCTCAAACAGGTCAATGGGGCATCAAACGAGGCGGTGAAACAACTCGCTTACCTGAAAACGATGTATTTACGGCATCGGTAACTCCAAAAAAATCAAGCAGTTTCAACGAAAATCTGGTTTATGAAGTAACCAAAGAAGGATTTGTCCTCAAATGGGAAAATATGGAGTTACCTGTTTCAGTCAAGTAAACAATCTTTGCAGGTGTTTTTCACCTGCAAAGATTGTTGGCGGTGAAAACACTACCAAAGGCTACAAACAGAAGAGGCCGGTCAATTGACCGGCCTCTTCTGTTTGTAATTAGCTATTCTATTTCACCACATTTACTTTCACTTCCCCCATCATACCCGACGGCAACAACGGCGAATCAGCTCGGTAAAACGGCATGGTGGTAAAAGTTGTTTTTTGCTTTGCATCAGGTTGGGCATCGCCGATGATTCGGTTAGGCCACAGGTTGGTTACTTTTATTTGGATACTGTTATCGCCTGCTTTTATGGCTTCGGTAATGTCTACTTTGAAAGGCTTTTTCCAAGCAACGCCCATGTTTTTACCATTGACAATCACTTCGGCGATATTTTTAACATCCCCTAAATCAAGTATAATCGAAGCCCCCATTGGGGGTTTGGGGGCTGTGAACGTGTTTTCGTAGGTCGCTGTTCCTGAGAAATATTTTACATCGGCATCCGCATTTTCAGTCCAGGAAGTCAGCTTATCAAAAATGACACTTTTATCATTGAAACTAACTTTCCAAGGAGTTGCAACTGAGGCTATTGTCGTTTCAGAGGCAGTTGGTTTAGTGTATGAGGAGACGGTAGATTTACCGTCTCTACTGAAAACAATGAAAAACGCATCCCATGATTCAAATTTTAACGGTACAATGGTACGGCCGTCCTTGATTTGGTAGCTTACTTTTTCCGTTTTACCCGTAACAGGATTCCACAATTCAGGCCCTTTGCCCGTTACCCGGAAACTCACCTCGGCATCGGTAGCGTTGGCACTGCGGTTGTCGAGCCAGTAAATGTCTTGGTCGGCCGTTTGGCGGTGGCGGTACAGGATTTTGTTTTTTGTATTCCCGATGATAACGTCGGGTTGTTGTCGTTGTAGAGACAAGGCATGCCTTGTCTCTACGTTGGCGTTGGTGGCGGCGTTTGTGTTGGCAATTACGTTGGATTTTTTCCAGACCTCGTTGGCCATTTTTTGAAATTCAGCATCATTATCTGCCATGCTTGGTGATCTTTCGGGTTTGGAACCGATTACCGTCACGCCTGCATCAACCAATGTTTTTATTTTTTTCAAAACAGGCAATGTCATCAATTTAGCAGATTCGTCCAACATCAATACAGTATAAGTATTACCACTTTGGGCTACTAATTTTCCATTCTTAGCTTGGATGGCATTGATAAGCGCGGATGAGTTCACAAAATCGAATTCATATCCTGCCGGAATAGTTGGTAACTTTTCCCTGCAAATCCACGTAATGTTGTTGTTTTCGCCGTAGTAATACAACACATCGGCGATGTTTCGGCCCTGTTGCAACAAATAACAACTGCGTCCCAAATACGCCATCCACGCTTTACCGCCTACTTCGGCCCAGGTTTCCTGACGGGTAAAATACTGTCCGAATGGCCCGAGCGAAAAGCCTGGTTTTTTATCATCAAGCGGTTGGTGTACAGAAGTGTGAATCACAAAACGATTCAAACCCGAAGCCATCTCTAAGTCAGCCGTACGTTTGAGACGTTCGGGATATTCCTGAAACGGTTTACCAACGGAAGTCATAGACTCTGCCGCCACGAACGGTTTTCCATAAATGTTGGCGACCGATGCCGACTCTCTGATGTCCGCTTCGCTGCGCACTTCTTCGTCGGCTCCTCCTACCAAGCTTCCCGGCGTCCACATGGCCGACATCGGAATGTCGGAATTACGCTTCACGTCCATGCCGTCGGCCAAATAAATCCGTCCACCCTCGTGCGATTCGGTGTAGCGCTCCATGCCGCGTTTTTTGAGTTCTTCGCCAATCACATCGTAGTGATTTTCGGCAATGAGTTCGCCGATGGTTTTACGAAAATCCCACAGGAACTTCTCACTGTCCTGTAACGATTTCACAATTCTGCCCGTCAATACAGGAATCCATACTTTGAGGTCATAGCCCCGTCTTTTCTGAAATTCTTCGGGAAATGATTTTGTCCAGTTCATGTGTCCGGCCTCGTAGCTATCCAACACCATGTATTTCAAGCCTTTTTCGCCCATTAAACCACCAGTAGCGTCTTTGTACATATCCAGATAGGTGTTAATGTACTTTCTGACGGCTTCTTTGTCCAATTTATCCACTTCCAAGCCTGTAGCTTCCGGCGAGGCGGGGTGATTTTGACGGCCCGTAAGGGAATAACCCAAACGAATAATGACCCAGCCCCCCCCGCCCCCAATGGGGGAGCTACCTGTCGGCGGTGTCCAGTTTAGACTCCCATCTGCACTCATTTTTGAAGTTAAATCAATCACATCATTTTCTGAAATAGCCTCAACTGAGCTATTTCCCCCATTGGGGGGTAGGGGGCTACTTTCTTTCCACGGTGTAAAGCCCGCTTTATCTTCAAATTGGTCAATGCGGTCGGTATTGTGTAGTACAAATTCAGCCACTTTTACGCCTTCGGGTTTTCTATCTGCTTGGGCGCCCATCATTGCCATAAGACCATTCACTTCTGGTTTCAACGTTTCCCAACACATACGCCAGAATTTAGCGGTAGTTGGTCTAATAGAAACGGTGTTATAGGGGTTGGTACCTCCCTCCACCGTTGCAATTGTTTTGAAACTGCCCCCATCATCACTCACTTTAAGGGTTCTGTTTTTGGGGTTGCCATTAAACTCTCCAAGCGGAGTCTCACTTGCCCCCGCTACCGAAAATGCTTTGATGGTTTGCGGCGAATCAAACTCATACTGAATCCACATATCCTGCCCAATTTCCATGGCAGGCAGTTCATTTTTATTAAACAAGTCGTTGTCTGTTAACCCTTTAAATGTAAAAACACCTCCGCTTGAACTTACTTTTGGATTCAGTTCTGCCACTGTTTTTTCAGCTTTAGTTAAGCGATACGCAATCACCAATGCATCTTGGTAAAAGGTAGGTTTTTCGCCCACAAATCCACCCGTAAGCCCCCCTGCGCCTAATTGTACATTCTGAAATTTACCGATGACATCGGCAGGACGGGGCAGTTTCCCAGAAAACGCTTTGCCTCCTTCGATGCGCGTTTCTGTCCAAACGTACTTTTTCATGGCGTCTTTGGGTTCAACCCATGGGCCACCCGTTACGCTCCAACCCGGCGAGCCCGCGATAGCCATTTCAAGTCCTTTTTGATCGGCCGTTTGGGTCATAAACTTGAAGGCATCTTTCCACTCAGGCGTCATAAAGACCAATTTCTTGGACACGACTACGGGTGTAAAAAGATTAGCATCGAAATTTTGAAAACCGCCAATCCCCACGCGACTCATCCATTCCAGGTCTTTTTGGATACCTTCTTTGGTGATATTGCCGTTCATCCAATGCCACCAAACGCGTGGTTTGGCCGAGCTTGGAGGAGTCTGAAAGTCATTTAATTGTTGACTTTGGGCATAAACGCCAGAGCTTGACATTACAAGCACGGCGAGAATTGACTTGAATTTCTTATTCATTTGTTTTCAGTAATTCAGGGATTTTCAAAAATCAATTCAGAAGATTGTAGTCTATCTCCAGAAAATCTTCCACATTTTTCAGCCAAAAATGCTGTACAAACGCTACGTGTTCGGGATGGTTGGAATAAGAATCGTATTGTTCCTGCATATCAAATTCCATCGAAATCCCGTATTCAAATGTATTCTTAGAACTGATCTGCTTCAATACCTCAAATTTCTGAACGTCAGGGATAAAAGCCAATTTGTCAACAGCATCGAAAAAAGCCTGTTTATCTTCTGCACTTATCCCTGATTTCAGTTTTAAAATTACTGAGTGTCGAATCATTTGTATCTTTTTTATTTTTACAATCTGCCAACCTCTCGCCAAACGTTCAATTCATCTTTAAATCGGTCATTGATTACCTCCAATTTGGTGTCTATTCGCATGGTGGGTCGTTCCTGCAGATTATACGCTTTCCATTCTGGGGCATCTTTTGCTGATGGTTTCCCAGTTTTGGCAAAATTTGTCCATAACTCCGCAAAATTGTGCGAAGCGATGGCTTTTTCCGGTTTATTTCCGCCAAAGAAACTCGGTTTGTTGGCGGTTTCGTTATTGAATTTGAAAGAGATATCCATGGCATGAGGTGTGCCCATTTCATAGTCCGTTCCCGGCAGTTTCATCTCTGATTTATAGCCAAAATTGTAAAGATAAACGGGGGCACCGCCTTGCTTCACTTTTTTCTCGGCAATGTCTACCGACCCAAGCCCCATCAACGTAATGGACGAAATGGCAATGTAAATATCTGCCAGTGATGCGTTGGGTCTGGCTTTTCGGTAGGTATCAATTATTTTTTGGGTATTTGCACCATATTGTGGTTCCAACTTTTTGTGTAAGCCCTCAAAATCATAGTTCACAAAGTCAGTTTCTTTTCTTTCCCAGGCAAAGAAGGTATGTTTATCCTCATTCCAGCCTACCAAAAGCGGTTTGTTTTTAGAAATTTGAGGAGCCGTTGGGTCAAAAGGATGCTGCGGAAGTGCTTTGCCATCCACCACCGGTCCAAAACCTCCATAGTTTCGCCGCATAAAACCTAAATTCTTATTTTTTTCAACGAATGACGGTATCTGTGGCAATTTGCCCTGCATCGCCAAAAGATCAGCGGCGGGTATATCCAGCAGTTTTTTCCAATCTTTCGGTTCAATATTCAGCTCTTTTAAAAGCATCCGTGTGGTTTCTTGGGCAATTTCTTTCGGGGTCATTCGCACGCCCAGCCCACTTTCGATAGAAGCTTTGTTGAAATAAGGGGCAGCCGATGGCATCGAATAAAGACACGAAGTTTTTGCTCCTCCCCCCGATTCTCCCCATATCATGACGTTGTTGGAATCACCACCAAAGTTAGCAATGTTTTTATTGACCCATTTCAGCCCCTCTACAATATCCAACATGCCATTATTTCCCGAGCCTTCGTAGTCGGCTCCACCTAATTCTTCCAAATACAAAAAGCCCAATAAGCCCAAGCGATGGTTGGTTTCTACGACTACTACATCAAAATGGCGAGCAAGATTTGCACCATCTTGCCCGCCAGAGCCACCCGAACCAATCACAAATCCCCCACCGTGACTGTAAAACATAACGGGGCGTTTTTTAGTATCATTGGCGGGTGTCCAAACATTTAAAAACAAGCAATCTTCCGACGGTGCAGGTTCATTTCTTCGTGGGTTTTGGATGGCTGGAGCTCCCAAAGTCAAGGTTTCTTTAACGTCTGTCCAAGGTTCGAGCGGGGCAGGACGACGGAATCTTCTTTCTCCCGATGTTTTACCTGCATAAGGAACGCCTTTAAATATATTTACTCCGTTTTCACGGTATCCTTTTATTTTACCAAAATTGGTATCAGAAGTGATAAATTCTTCAATCAATAAATTGGAAAAAGCATAATTTATAACAGACAAACCAGCTACCGAAAGGGCGGTTTTGTTTAAAAACTCTCTTCTTTTCATGGTTTTAATTATATTTTTCTAAATATTGAATTGATTCACACCCTCTTTTAAGGCAATCGTTTTGCCTTTCCATACCAAGTTACCCGTAATGCTTTTTGGTAGTTCTATTTGAATTTTCCATTTGCCATTTTCGAGTTTATAACTGGTTGAAATGCTTCCTTTTGGGTGTGGCATTTTGCCATTTATGTCAGTCATTTGCCCTAAATGTGGCTCAATTTTTACTTTTGAAAATGCCAAACCATCACTATCAATGCCCAAGATGGTGCGGTAAAACTCAATATTTGGACTCGAACCCCAAGCGTGGCAATCGGAGCGGGTTTTGTCCACATCGGAGGTTTCTGCCCAGGTAGTGAGTCCCATTTGAATATTCTCACGCCATTTGTCCAGCCATTTCAAATAGTCATCCCCTTTCCCCGCTTTTATTAATGCTTGATGCAAATAATACTTGAAATAAATAGAAGCTGGAGCGAGTTTGGTGTTGGTAATCAACTGATTAGAAATTTCGATAGCCTCCAATGAAGTCGCAACGCCCGTCAGAATGGCCAATGAATTGGTATGTTGCGAAAACTTATCTTTTTCTTCGCGGTCGGCAAATAATTTCTTCGTAGCATCCCAGTATTTTGCCCGAATAGTCTTTTTCAAAACCTCGGCGGGTTGTAGATATTGAGTAGCAAAGGCAGGATTTCCCAGCTTATTTTCCAAATCTGCCGCCACTTGATACGCCCAAAGTAATTGAAAATCAAGCATGGCCGATGTACCGTTGGCACTCATTGGGCCAGCACCTGCTTTCCATTCTTTGGCATTGTCCACCCAGTCGGTAAACATCCATTGCGGTGTGTTTTTTAGTCGGCCATCGGCTTGTTGGTAGCTTTTGAAATAGTTCAAAATTTGACGAACACCGCCTAATTTCCCCTTTACAAAATCGACATCAGCCCCATATCGGCTATAATCCTGCAACATTCCGATGTACCAAAGCGAAAAAGTAGGAATAAATTGCGGCGTGTAAGAGGGATGTCGGCTCAAGGTTACGCCTTCGGGTGTGCGAGAAAAATCCATTAAGTTGATGGCATTTTTTACCAACCTGTCATCACCGCTATTAAAAAGCGATACCAAAGCTTGAATTCTACCATCACCGATGTATTGGAGTTGCTCATAATAAGGGCAATCCATGTAAGTTTCATAGGCACAAAGACGAGCGGTACGCCAGCCGATTTCAAGAATTTTATCCATTTCTGGCTGATTGGCAGTTAGTTGGGCATTCATCTTAAACGGGTAACCCGTAAAAGCGCCATAAATATCATTCAGAGAAATGGCCTCATTTTGAGTGACAATGCTGAGTTGTAAATAGCGATACGTCCGATAAGTAAGGCTGGTAAATTTTTGATTTTGGCTTCCGTCAGAAATCAGACTATCGGCACGGCCTATGAAGGTTTTGCCGGAGGTTTCGTTTCTGTTGCCTTTTGAAGTCTTATTAAAAAGTGCTTCGGCATATCTTACAGTAATGGTTGCGTTTTTTCCTCCGCTAAACTCCAGATTTGGATAGGCGTTAGTAAGGTAGCTTTGGTCTAAAATGATATTTGCTTTTGAGTTGGCTGGTATCGACACATCTGTTTTTTTGGTAGGAAACCCAGCAGGTAAACTCGCAATACCTTCATTAGTAACCACTTTCACTAATCTTTCATCTTTCAGTTCCATTTGAGGAATGATAGACGGCACCAACATCCAGCCACTCATAGTACCGAATGCCCCCAATATATTTTTAGGAACACCTCCACCAACCGGTCTTGCTTTTTGCCAATTTTTATCGTCAAAATTTTCACTTTGCCAAGCTTTTGGACTTAAAGCCAAGTTTCGTATTTCGCCCGCACCCGCCACATAATAGGCTCTGGTTCTAAAAACCAGAGGAGCAAAGCTATTGTCTTTTTCACAAAGCCAAGTATTGTTGGTATTGATGGCTGATTCGGCAGAAGTTTCTCCTTGCAAAATAAACCCAGTTCTGTAAGTAATCTGAGCCTCTGGTTTAAACTCGCCCTCATTCCAAACTTGAGCAGCAATAATATTTTTACCTGCTTTCAAATAAGCCGCAATATCCAGGGTTTCATAGTTCCAATGGGCAATGTCGCCACGAGCAGGCCCCATCGAAACCAACTTTTCATTCACAAAAAGTTTGTAACGATTATCACCCGAAACATGAATTTTATAATTGTTTGGTTTTGAAGCCAAATCAATCATTTTACGGAACATATACACACCATAACCGTCATTGCTTGCGTTTGGCATGGAAATCCATTGTGCGTGCCAACGTTTGTTTATTACGTCGGGTTCGCCTGTGGGTGGTCCAAATTGAGCTTTTGCGAGAATTGACGTTAGTGTTACTAAGATTAGGGCTATTACATTTATTTTTTTCATAGTAGTTATTGAGGATTAAATCGGAATGAATGGTTATTTCAGTTCAGCTTTCAAAAAGCCAATTACCTTATTTTTAAACTCTTCGGTATCGTACATTTTTCCGAAATGTGGCGCATCTTTCACAATAATGAGTTCATTTTTAACACCTTTCGCCGTCAACCACCCGCTCAATAACTTCGACTGTCGGTTGGTAACAATATTGTCTTTCTCCCCATGAAAAATCAGAAATGGCGGATCATTTTTATCAATGTAGGTCACGGGGCTCGCGATTGCCGCTAAATCTGGACGAGCAATAGGGCTGGCTCCCAGCAAAATACCTTCCGGCGCTTTGGGGTCTTCACTGCTTGCCAAGGAAGTCAACTCTGAGGGGCCGTAATAATCCACTACAGCTTTGAAACTGAACTTTTTGGACGTGTTCGGCATAAAAAAAGACTCTGCTTTATTATTGTTGGACAATCCCTGCAAGGAAGCCAAATGCCCTCCAGAGGAAAAGCCCATCAGCGCCATTCGGGTTTTATCCAATCCATAGGTATCGGCATTGTCATAGAGAAACGAAACCGCACGATTACAATCCTGAATCTGGGCGGGGAATTGAGCCTGCGTAGCCCAACGGTGATCAATGGAAGCGATGGCAATACCGTTATTCAGCAGGGCCGATACCGTATTGCCCATGTATCCGATATCAGCGTATTTGTCGTTTACTAACCACCCACCGCCGTGTATCAATACCACGAGAGGAAATTTACCTTTTTGCGAATTCGGCGGCAAATAAATATCCAACAGATGCTTCTTGAGCGTATCGCCATTGTACGAGATATTGCCGTGCAGCACGGTGCCTTGGGGAAAAAGTTTCAGGACGCGATTTTCCTGTTGGGCAGTTGCCAAAAATGCTTGAACTACCGCCAACAGGGTAATGCAAAGAAAATTGATTTTCATTTAGTTCGATAAATTAAGGTATACTTTTCCTATCAAAAGCGGAACGGCAAGAATCTCTTTCCACCTAATTGCCGGTAATTTGCCTATTTGAGCTTAAAAATGACGGAGTGTCAAATCATTCCTTTTTGGGCATTACCGTTTTTTTCAGTAAAAGAAACGCAACTATTTCCCTTTTATTAGTACAAATTAATAACGCTTTTGTACAGAAAGTATCCTGAACTCACCTGTATTGACTCAAAATGAGACAATAATTGATATTGAATACAAACCACTTATTTCAATCCTTCAATTGATTGAAATTGCATAATACATCCAAATCTTTCTTAAGGCTTTGCCAGTTCTTTCAATTTCATAACGAAAAACAAACCGATAAACGCCAACGCCGCCGCTACCCAAAGAAAAGCCGAAGGGTCGATTTTGTCGGAAAGGACGCCTGCCAAGGCAGGCACCATTACGCCGCCGACAATTTCAGCAATGGCCGTAATAAACCCTAACGCTTTGGCTTTCAAATGGTCTGGCACCGACTCAGAAGGCAATACGGCCGCCACGATGGGAAGAAGTCCCATCATAAAATAGGTAAAAAACATGGCAGGAAGATGAATGGCCGAGCCTGCTAAAAAATAAACGGCAAAAGGGTAAAATGTCCCCACAACCATAAAAATCAGTAGCACTTTTTTACGCCCGATCTTATCGGAAAGTCCAGGAACTATGACGGAAGACAAAAGTCCCGAAACACCCAAAAGCCCCATGGTTTTGCCCATTTCATCAGCCGACATTCCTTGAAAATTCACAAAATAATTGGAAATAAAAGGCAAGGTGGCAAACCACCAGCCAAACACACAACACGCTGCTCCGATACCCCATTTTATGTTGTTGTATTGTAACAATTCAGCAATATTGAGGGCTGATTTCTCTTTTGTTTGAGCGGCCGACGCTTCGGCGCTTTCAGCAGTTGATTTTTTGACAAATTTCCACGCCAGTAAACCTAAAACCAAGCCTGGCGCTCCTGCCACGAAAAAGGCATTGCGCCACCCCATGTTTTCGGCAATTTGCACCAAAACGACCGGGGCTAAAATAGACCCAAACAAGGCAGAACCAAAAGCCTGCAAAATCCCAGCATTCAAACCCAAACGATTAGGAGAGGATTCTCTTTCGACAAAATTTTGCGCCAAAGGTATCACCGGGCCTTCGGCAAAGCCCATCACAAGGCGGGCAATCAGCAACGTAACAAACGAAACCGCCCAACCTGAACCGACTGAACAAAGAGAGAAGGTGAAAACAGCGGCAATGAAAACGAGTTTTTTCTTATTGTGGGTTTCGGCCCAAGCCGTTGAGAAAAAACTCGAAAACGCCCAAGCCAACGACAATGCCCCTGCTAACAATCCGATTTGAGTGTTGTTGAGTTGAAGGTCTTTGGCCACGTAAGGCATCAGAAAATTAAGCGCCAGGCGGTCGAAAAATAAGCACCCAAAAGTGAATGCCATTAACAATACGATACCGTTTTCGTAGGTAAAAAGTCCTTTTTTCATATTTCAAGCGAGGTTTAGGGTTATTTTAATTTTATTGTTATGTACTTCAACCATATAAGGCATCGCATCGGCGAACCGATAAGTGAATATAAGAGACTGTTTTTGAGCTATTTAAAACTTATATGACCTTATATTTCTTATATGGTTATTAGAAAATTCTATTTATTCACTGTAAATGTGTTCTGTAATTTAATAGCCTGCGAAGAACTGCCAATCAACACTTTTACGGCTCCGCTTTCTACTTCCCAAGCAGACGTTTGGTCGTTCCACCAAGCCAAGGATGCGGCATCTATTTGAAACGTAACTTTCTTGGTTTCGCCGGCTTTCAGGTTTATTCTTTGAAAACCTTTCAACGCTTTTATGGGACGAATTACCTTAGAATTTGGGTGTTGAATGTATAACTGAACCACCTCATCACCATCACGACTTCCCGTATTTTTAATGTCTGCGGAAACGGTAATGCTTCCATTTGCCCGCATAAACACGTTACTCAATTTCAAGTTGGTGTGTTCAAATTTTGTGTAACTCAATCCATATCCAAAGTGATAAAGCGGTTCGCCTTTGAAGTACATATAGGTACGACCGTTAGTAATGTCATAATCCATCATGCGGGGAAGTTGGTCGAGCGATTTTGGCCACGTTTGCACCAAGCGTCCTGCCGGGTTGTAATCACCAAAAAGTACATCGGCAATGGCTGTACCCTGTTCCTGGGCAGCATGTGTGATGTGCAGGATGGTCGGCACATGCGCCTGACTCCAATTGATGGCACTTCACTGAATGGCGAAAGGATTTCGAGCGTTTTGCCGTTTTCGAGGGTATATCTTTGAAAACGTTTGGGATTGGTTTTTACCCATTCGGGCACGTAGGTGGAGGCCGTGCTTTTCCAACTGCCGAACCACGCCAACACAATTTTTAAATTCTCTTTTTTGGCACCCTCAATCGCTGCATCCACCAATTCAAAATTATATTTACCTTCCACAGGCTCCAGTAATTCCCAATAGGCATACGCCAAAACGGTATTGAGGTGCATCTCCTTCATTTCCTTCCACACCTTTTGTAAGGCGGCTTTGTCGGAGCCTGTCGAATTATGGAGTTCACCCCCCAAAATGAGAAAGGGTTTTCCGTCCACCATCAGCTTCGGTGCTTTGCCCGATTTGTCCAAATAGGGAAGTTGAGCAAACAGCAGGGTGGTGCTCCATGCCAATGCAAGGGTTAGAACAATTTTTTGAGTGGTTTTCATAGATCTTTTCTATTGAGGTCTAATAGCTTGTTTAGAAATTACCTGCTGCAAACGTATGAATTTGTTAATTTAAATTTGGTAAGCCCTTACTTTTCCTGCCGCATCGGCCTTTAGATTTGTTTTGTAAGATTATTCCAAGAAATGGGAGTAACTTGATTGAGCAAACTGGGCTGGCACATCCTATCGCTCGGCAGCGCTAAAGACTCATGGACTGATTCAGAGGCCAGCCCTCGCTGCCTGCCAATACTCAAATAGAAATGAGGGTTTTCAGACCGCACGGGCCTTTACTTCTTTTTGATTCGCCTTGGGTCAAAAAGATAAAATCGTAAACCGTATTGCAGTAAGGAGGCAGAGGAAATTTGCTCTTGTCCCGAAAATCCTCCAATCGGTTAATGTGAAAAAGCTCATGGTGCGCTTCGGCAAACAGGGGCTGCTGCCATTCAATGGTCTCGAAATGAAAACCCGGTGAAATCTCAGGTTTTAAAATAGGTATTTCATTTCCGCTTGCCATAGCCAAATTTTCTATCAATCCAATATCGCTACGGCGCGCGTCCATCCCGCACTTGCGGCTTTGATTTTGGCAGGAAAACAAGCCACTTTGAAGCCAAAGGGTGGCAATTGGTCCAGATTAGCCATTTTTTCAATTTGGCAATATTCTTTTTCGATGCCCACGTAATGCGCCTGCCAGATGATCCCTGGACGCGGATTGGCCCGATAATCAGCCGCCTGAATGTGCAACGGAATATCCCAGCCCCAACCGTCGGTGCCCATAACTTTGATACCTTGATCAATGAGCCAATGTGTGGCTTTGGCCGAAGCTCCTACGTGGATTTTTACAAAATCAGGGTCGTGCAAACGCTTATCGGCATCGCAGCGAATCAGGACGATGTCAAAGGGTTTGAGGGTATAATTTATGGCGGCGAGTTTTTCGATCAAATCTTCTGGCTCAAACATATAGCCGTCGGGTTTGTCGGTAAAATCCAGCACCACGCCATCGTGAAAGAACCAGTCCAGCGGCATTTCGTCAATGGTACGCGAGGGTTTCCCTTCGCTGGTCGGGAAATAATGGTACGGTGCGTCCACGTGCGTTCCGCAGTGGCTCGTCACGGTCAGAAACTCCCCGGCGGGGCCGTTACCGTCAATAAACACATCGCCGGCAATGCCTTCGAAGAGTTTTCCGCCCATTTTTTTTGCCCCTTCTTTGTGGTCTTCATAGACGATTTTAGTAGGAAGTGGTTCTTTGATTTCCTCAGAAATCGTCACGGAAAGGTCAATGATTTTCATATAGCCCCTGTATCCCCAATGGGGATTTTTTAAAATGTAAAAAAAATATTTTAGCCCGTTTTAGATTCCCCCATCGGGACGGTACGCCGCGCGGGTTAGGGGGCTGTAATGCAGCACCACGGGTGGATTTTCAAAAAACGGCCCAATCAATCCACGCCATTCTTTGAATAATTCCGATTCGCGAAATCCGATGGTGTGCGCTTCGATGCTCTCCCAACGAATGAGCAGCACGTAGCGGTTTTGCTGTTCGATACACTTCTTAAAATCATGTCCCAGATAGCCTTTTGATTGACTGATCACAGCTTGGGCTTTTTCTAAATTTTGCTCAAACTCAGCATTCATGCCCGGTTTGATGTCGACGGTGGCAAGTTCTAAAACAGCCCCCTTTCCCCCAATGGGGGTATTTTTCTCTCTGTTTTCGTCCATGATTAACAATTTTATCCGTTCATTTCAATCTCCTATCCAATCAATATTCCCCCACTGGGGCGGGGCCGCCCGTGCGGTTAGGGGGCTACTGTATTTCTCAAAACCCCAATTCCTTCAATTTCCAATTCCACCACATCACCCGGCTCTAACGGACGGTGAACGGAGAAATTATTTTCAATCAGGCTCCCCCAACCTACTGTCCCTGAGCCCAATATATCGCCCGGCATCAGATTTACGTTATTTTCGGAGGCACGTTCCATCATTTGTTCGAAGGTATAATACACGGTTTGGTAATTCCCTTCACAGACCGTTACGCCATTGATACGGGAAGTCATCTTAAGTTTAAATCGGTCGATTTGGACACTCGGTACCCGAATTGGGTCAGTGAATACGCTGGCATCAAACGGCACTCGGTATTGCTCCATTTCGTCGGCCGTTACAATACATGGGCCAATGGCATTCGCATAGTCTTTGCCTTTATGGGGGCCCAACGGAATCTCCATTTCCACTTTTTGGATGGCACGGGCGGTCCAATCGTTGAAAACGGTATAGCCAAAAATGTAAGGACGGGCGTCTTCGGCTTTGATATCTTTGCCTTTTTTGCCGATGATGCAGGCCAACTCCAACTCAATGTCCATTTTGGTTTCTTTGGTCGGGCGCTTGATCTCGTCATCGGGGCCGTAAATGGCCTGATGATTGGTAAAATAGAAAATCGGCATATCATACCAGGCAGGTCCGATTTTGTGCCCAAAAGACCGGGACGCATTTTGCATGTGCATCTCAAAGCCGATGTAATCCCGGAAACTGCGGGGATTGGGCAAAGGGGCCATCAATTGAATCTCCGATAATTGATAATGCGGCTGAACATCACCTAATGCCCTGATAACGGGGAAGTACGCTTCGTGATTATCAATGAACGTCAGCATATCGGTGGGCAGGTTGGAATTCGCCAACTGCATATCCACCACGCCCTCGCCTACCAGCCAGCCTGTGCGGGAATCACCCTGTGGGTTTTTAAAGGTTACTAATTTCATCTTTTTTCTATTTTAAAAGTCTACCCCCGTCAACGGTAATGATATTACCGGTGGAGAAAGTTAGAGAAGTGGCTAACGCATAAACCGCATTGGCCACATCTACGCCTGTTGCAAAACGCCCAAGCGGTGTATTATCCATTTGCTTTTGCAGGAATGTTGGGTCGAAATTCTTGGTATATTCACCTTCTACAAAGCCGGGTGAAACAGATACCATTCTTATTTTGGGGGCTAAAACCCGTGCCAATGAACGTGTCATAGAATCAATGGCTGCTTTTGAAGCACAATAGGCCACATTACTTCCAATACCGGAAATACCTGCAATGGAGGAAATATTTACAATCAGAGAAGATTCATTTCTTTCATCCGAGCCTTTTTCTAATAAATCTTTGGTGGCTCGCACCATCGCAAACGAACCTCTGAAATTGGTCTCCATGATTTTATCGATCCACTCATCAGTCAAGCCTTCCAAATCATCATGCGGTACCGGTGTGGTAATGCCGGCGTTATTCACTAATACATTTAACTTTCCATATTTTTCTGACACAAAGTCCTTTAAATCAGCCACTTTTTGTGCATCAGTTGTGGGAGCGTGGAAAATTGAATTGCCAGCCGCCCGCGCGGCGTACCGTCCCAATGGGGGAGCTATTTGTTCGCTAATTTTATTCAATTCTTCCAATAGTTTCTCTGCTTTTTCGGAATTGCTATTATACGTCGCAATGACTGCAAAGCCGTTTTCGGCAAACTTTCGGCAAATCGCAGAGCCGATTTCTCCTGCCCCACCGGTGACGAGGACAGCCCCCCCCGCCCGCGCGGCGTACCGTCCCAAAGGGGGTGCTATTTCTTCGTTATTTTTAATTCTTTCCATAAGCAACTGTATTAGTTCCCCCTTTGGGGGTTAGGGGGCTATACTTACGTACCCGCAAATCGGCTTGTTCTTTATGGCCTGAGAAGTTTTCTATTTCGCATAATCGGGAGCAATATTCGCCGATCATCGCGCTGGCTTCGGGCGTTCTGATTTCCTGATACGTACAGGTTTTCAGGAACTTACCAACCCAAAGCCCACCTGTGTAGCGTGCTGCTTCACGAGTTGGTAAGGTATGGTTAGTGCCGATCACTTTGTCGCCGTAGGCTACGTTGGTTTTATCACCGAGAAATAAGCCGCCGAAATTGGTCATTTTATCCAAAAAATAACGCGGATTTTCGGTCATCACCTGTACGTGTTCGCTCGCGATGCGGTCGGCTTCTGAGACCAATTCATCCACGGTATCTACCAAAATCACCTGTCCGTAATCCCGCCACGACACGCTCGCCACATCCGCCGTGGGCAACACCGCCAATTGACGTTGAATTTCCGCTTCGATGCCTTCGGCAATGGTTTTACTGGTGGTCAACAAAATCGCGGGCGAGGTAGGGCCGTGTTCGGCTTGACCAAGCAAATCTGTCGCGCAGGTTTCTACATCGGTGGTATCATCGGCAATGACGAGCGTTTCCGTTGGTCCGGCAAACAGGTCGATGCCTACCTTTCCGTACAATTGGCGTTTGGCTTCGGCCACGTAGGCATTTCCTGGGCCCACCAGCATATCTACGGGCTGAACGGTTTCGGTACCCAAGGCCATCATGGCAATGGCCTGCACACCGCCCAACAAATAAATCTCATCGGCTCCGGCCATGTACATCGCCGCCACGGTTGCGGCAGGAATTTCGCCATTGATGGGCGGCGTACAGGCAATAACGCGTTTTACCCCCGCCACTTTGGCAGTCAATACACTCATGTGCGCCGATGCTACCATCGGATAGCGCCCGCCCGGTACGTAGCAGCCGACTGAATTGACAGGAATGTTTTTATGCCCCAAAATCACGCCCGGTAAAGTTTCCACTTCGACGTCTTTGATAGATTCCCGCTGAATTTGGGCAAAATTACGGATTTGGGTTTGGGCAAATGTGATGTCTTCTATGACCTGCTCGGGCAACCCGGCGATGATTTGTTGGATTTGTACCGACGATAATCGAAAGCTTTCGGGCGACCATTTATCCAGTTTCTCCGAATATTCTCTGACTGCTTTGTCGCCGTTAGCGGCCACATTTTCCAACATATTTTCTACCAAAGCCCGAACTTTCATATCGGCTTCTTTGCTTTCGGCGTAGGTAATCCCTTTTTTAACTTGTTGTATCATTTTCTTAATGGGGAAATTTAAAAATAGGTTTTAGGCAAACGCCCCGCCATCCACTGCCATAGCATGACCGGTAATAAAAGTGGATTCGTCCGAACACAGCCACAGCGCCACATCGGCTACTTCCTGCGGTTGGCCCATGCGTTTCATGCGTTGAAGGTTTTTGGCCTGTTCCAATGCCTCCGGATTATAGGCCAATTTTCGCCGCCCTTCCATCAGCATCGGTGTTTCAATGGCGGTGGGGCATATCGCATTGACCCGAATATTTTGGGTAGCGTACTCAATCGCGGCCGTTTTGGTGATGCCCACAACGCCATGCTTTGATGCTGCATAAGGCACATTGGTGGGCTGTCCGACTAAGCCGGCCGCCGAGGCAATGTTAACGATGTTTCCGCCACCCTGTACGAGCATTTGAGTGAGTTCCGCTTTCACGCAATACCAGGTACCCGTCAGGTTGATGGTTATCATTTGCAACCAATCATCTTCGGGGTATTCGTGTGTGGGTAAGGAAACTGTACCGGCAATTCCGGCGCTGTTCACTGCACAATCCAAGCGCCCGAAAATTTCAACGGTGGTTTTCACCGCATTTTCTACGTCTGTTCGCTTCGAAATATCCACTTTCAGCGCAATGGCTTCTGCTCCAAAAGCAAGCAATTCCGCCAAAACCGCTTGGGCTGCGGCTTCGTTGATATCGGTCACGACCACTTTTCCACCTTCCCGTCCGAAAGACAAAGCCGTCGCTTTTCCGATTCCCGAGCCGGCTCCCGTCACAAAGCACACTTTATCCTGAAATCTTTTCATATCAATTTCCGTCGCTGATGGTGGTTCCACCGTCTACAATAATGTTTTGTCCCGTTATAAATCCGCCGGCTTTAGATGCCAATAGGACGGCCACTCCCGCAATTTCTTCCACCTCTCCCACTTTACGCAATGGGGTTTGTGAAAGTCGTTTTTGCATAAATTCCCGATTATTCATCAGTCCCTGTGAAAAAGGAGTATTAATCAATCCCGGTGAAATGGCATTTGTTCGAATATTATCCGGGCCGTATTCAACCGCAAGATTCTTAACCAATTGAATAAGTCCTGCTTTCGAGATACCGTAAAGACCAAGATTTTTATTTCCGCGTACTCCCGCAATACTTGCCAGATAAATAAGCACTCCGTCTTTTTGAGCCTGCATGGAAGGAAGTACTAATTGCGTCAGGTAAATCGCCGCCTGCAAATTCAGGTGCATTATTTTATCAAAGGTGTCGGCATCTATGTCCATCAATCCTCCCACGGGAGCCATACCTACTCCACTGACCAAAATATCAACCCTACCGAATGCTTCAATGGAACGCTCAAATAGCCGGTCGATGTCTTCTTTTTTAGAGAGGTCGCACGGAATTCCTACTACGTCTATGTCTTGGTTTTTGAAAGAATGGACAGAATTTTCAATGCCTTCTTTGTCATTGCTCGTAATGATGATTCGTGCTCCATGCAACCCCATTGCTTCGGCAATGGCTCGACCCATGCCGCTTGATGCTCCGGTAATCAGAGCAATTTTTTCCGTTAAATCGAATAAATATTTCATCGCCAATGAATCATTTTTTGTCCGGCAACGGGGCTTTGGAAATAAGGAATTTTTGCTCCTCTTAAACTCCCGAGGTAAACGGTTTTCAAATCCGCCCCGCCAAAACTGAGGCTGGCCATCCAAGGGCAGACCTTCCCTTGCGTAGCGGCTAAAATTTCGGGCGTAACGCAGCGATTTTCGTAGGCGTCAAACAATCGTTTTTTCGTTTCCGGGTCGCTGTCATCCAACAAGGTGATTACTTCCCCTTCGGGTGTGATGGCAATGAGTTCATCGGTAAAAATGAGGGTAACCCACAAATTCCCAAAGGCATCAAAGGCAAATCCATCGGGAAAGCCGCCCAACTTTGACGGTCCGTATACTTCTCTTCCGTACAGGTCGCCGTTGGGTTTTACGCGCATTCTTGAAATTTTCCACGCCGTACTTTCCACCACGTAGAGCCATTCTTCGTTGTCATCAAATCGAATTTCGTTCGTTCCGCAAAAACCATCGGCTACCATTCTAACGCCTTTTTCGTCCATCAAAGCGATGTAGCCGTCAGTCGCGCGGGTATTGATTTGGTCCGACCACGGCTCGGTTTGGGTCGTGACCGTAAACCAAATTCTACCTTTGGAATCTCGCAATGGAAAGTTGGTTTTCCCCAAGGGTTTTCCATCAATTTCCGTTAAAACGGTCGTCAATTTTCCATCGCGGGTCATTTTTTCGATGTGATTGGTTCCCCAATTGGCAATGATAAAATCCCCGTTTGTGTCAAAACAAATTCCGTTGGGTAATGAACCCACAGCTTGGATATAAACAGCCCCCCACCCCCCAATGGGGGCTGTTTCGATTTTTAACCCAATGAATTGCTGACTTGTAAATACTCCCCCATCGGGGGCTGGGGGGCCCAGTTTCACCACGCCGCCGCGTGCATCTGCCGTCCAAACTGTGCCGTTGGGTTCGGTCAGAATACATTCGGGGCGTTGCAGATCGTGGCCCAGGTATTGAATCTCCTCACGGTTTACCCGCCAATTTTTCAGCGGGTTTTGCAGGGCTGCCATTCTAAATGGGAGCGGTTAATGCCATTCCGGTTTTACCCATAAGCATACCCATGTTTGCCCCTTCCGGGAGTGGTTGGTCGTTGTATTCCAGTAACTCCCAAGCGCCTAAGGTTTCGGAAACATCCACCACCATCATGCAACGCTCATAACGACGTTTCATGTATCGATCGAAAATCGCTTCCACTTCCCCTTCTTTTTGTAACTCTTCTATCAACACCACGGCATCTTCAATGGCTAAGGCTGCGCCTGAGCCTAATTGTGGAATGGTGGTGTGAGCTGCATCTCCCAAAACAACCACTCTATTTTTATACCAAGGAGCCGGCATTTTGAGCGTCTCTAATGCTCTGTAATTAACCAGTTTAGCATCGGTTACCTGAGGAATCAGCTCTTGAACGATAGGCACCGGATAAGCCGACATATACCCTTTCAGTTTTTCAACTAATTGGTCTTCCGGAATCAGGGGGTTATCACCTTCGGCAGAATTTAAAAATATATAACACGACTCGGTCGTCATCGGGATCACCCCAAGTTTGTGTTTTTTATTGAAGAAAATATAACCGGTATCCAAGTCGGCAGGGCGTTTGAATGGATAACGCCATACGGATAAACCTACATAAGTTGGTTTGAATTCTCCAAAAATGAGTTTCCGTACTTTTGAATGTACACCATCGGCGGCAATCACAATATCATAGCTATCCGTGGTACCGTCCGTAAAAGTAACATTGGCAATATCGGGCTGATTATCAATTGATTCTACAGTAGCCCCCATCCGATATTTTAATCCGATTTTCTGCGCTTCCTCAAATAAAACATCGTGAAGAATGCGTCGGGAAATACCGTTATGGCTCGGGAACCTGCCAATGGGCGGTGTGCCGGCTTCGCCGATCTGAACCCCGTGAGGTAAACACAATTTTACTTTGCCATACGGAGAGCCTCTTCGCATTACCTCATCGGCCACCCCAATGGCATCCAACGCTCTAAGGGCATTGGCTTGCTGAATGATACCGACCCCATACACATTAAACTCCGAAAGGATTTCTACCAAATCTACCGCAAAACCTGCTTTTTTTAAACCAATGGCTACCGACTGACCGCCAATTCCTCCGCCAACGACCAGCACTTTGTTAATTTTTGTCATTTTATTCGTGGTTGGAAATTAAATGGGTTATGCTTTTATTTTTTCAGCGATCCAATCGTACATATTGAAGGTTTTGGTGAAGTCATCTACCGAACAGTGAGCCGAGCCGCTTTCATTTTTAGGAACAATCTCCATGACGTGCTCGCAGGTAAGAACTTCGTTTACTTTGTAGGCATTTTCTACAAAATTCTGACGGTCGTCTTCGCCGTGTAAAATATAAGTAGGCATTCTGATTTTTTCTGCGACGCCCTCCAGTGTAAAGTTTTTGAGTTTTTCACGGGCCTCTGTCATATTTTCAGCGCCCACGATATGCTGAACGATCTCGGCCAAAGGGTGATTATCAGGGCGATTTTTCCAAATGTCATAATACGACCAAACAGCCCCAAAAATCATACACACCTTGAAACGGGGCTCGAAAGCTGCACAACGGGCCGCCATGTATCCCCCCATTGAAACGGCCCCGATACCCACCCGCTCTGTGTCCACTTCGTCTTTCAGGTTTTCGATAATGTACTCCAATACCGCCGTTCCGGGTACATTGTAATCGTAACGGGTATGAAGGTGATTGAGACGCAAAGCGGCTCCCTGTCCCGGGCCATCTACTGCCATCATCGCAATACCGCGCTCATTGAGGTGCTGGGCAATGCCAAAATATAATTCCTCAGCCAAACTGTCCAGTCCGCCAAACATGACGACCACGGGAGGGTTTTTCACACAGGTCGGTTTGAACAGATACGCGGGCAAAAAAGACAGGTTCGCCTGCCCGGCCTCAAAAGGTATCTCCATTTGAAGGGGTTTTTCATCAAAAAGATGAATGGCTTTGATGAACGCATCACGACATTTTAAATAATAAGGAATCTTGCGTTCATCACGGAGCGTCATAAAAAATTCGGCGGTACGCAGGTAGTTGAACGCTCTGAGATAGGTTCTTCTGGCAGAAACGCTCTGACCCGCCTGAGCATATTTTTCTGCTATATCATAGACTTTATCGCCCATTTTCACCCAGGCTTTGTTGAAGCTTTCGCGATCGACAGGGTCTATTTCACCGGCCACTTCTAATATTTCCGCAAATTCGCCGCCACCATAGTGTGCCTGCGTCAATGCTCTGTTTACTTGGTATGAGGGCATGTACTGCCCCGGAAAATAATGCCACATGTTTACGTTTGATTTGCGAGTTTTGAATGTTTGAATGACGAGTTACGAATGACGAAGTACGAATAATTTTAGAACGACTTATTTAGAGTTACCAACGACGAATTATTCTTACTTGGTTATTTGACCCCATTCGTCATTCGAATAATTCGTCATTCGAACTCATTACTCTTAAATATCAGCCGGCTTCACCACGCCGTCCGTTAAGCCGAGCTTCTTGCCTTTGCCCATTTCGGCAAAAGGGTTGGCGCTACCCCAAGCATCGTTGGGGTTATCTTTCAGGTAGTGAATATCCAAATGATCCGGCGCGAAAACTAATCGGGCACACGCGTAATATTCAAACAAAATACCGCTGCCCAGGTCAATGATATAAATGAAGAATCCTTCGTCAGCTTTGTGGCGGGTCGGAGAGCCCATTACGCTCTTGTAGCCTTTTTCAATAAAATAATCAAGGGCTAAAAGCACTTCTTCCCGGCTGTCCACATTCCAACAGATGTGATTAAGTACGGCCTCGTTTTCGCCGATATTCGGATCCGTAAAGACTGCAATATCGTGCGAAAGATTACCGATTGTGTGTAGCCCGCCAATGGGAGGCATATCGTCCGAAATACGGATTTCGTCGGGGTTTTTCAAGCCGAATGTCTGCCAAAATGCTTTTTCTGCGGCATACTTTCCTTTGGCTACCATGTACGTCACGTGGTCGAAACGGCGAGGATTAGCTCCTTTCAGACGATTGCTGGAATAGCGGTCAGCGTAGACACTGCCTCGTTCGCCCGTTTCACGCAACCAAACGACATCCCAGAAAACTTCGTGCATGTGCCCATCAGGCGACTGAAACCGGTAGGCTTTTCCGTGTCCTAAATCGCCTTCTACCCAGCCTCTTCCCGCGCCTAAGCTGTCGATATGCGCTACACACTCCTCCAATGCTTCGGGACTATCAGCGCGCCAGCCAATATGCCCCAAGCCCGAGGCCGTGCTTTGGGTTAATTTTAACGTATGATGAAAATAATCGCCCCAAGCCCGGAGGTACACAGAGTTATTTTCTCTGCCTGTTTCATCCATTCCGACAATATCGCGGAAGAAATGAACTGATTTATCGAGGTCGGTTGTCAATACCTCCACGTGTGCTAATTGCGAAAAGTAATGCGGGTTCTTTGCCACTAACGTATGTTTTTAAGATTAAATACTACTTTGAATAGTTCTATTTTTCAATGCAAAGTTTCAATAATTTAATCCCTTAACGTTAATCCAAAAGAAGCCAATATTCAACAAAATCAATCCATTTTCACCTTCTATCTACGCAAATAGCAGTATTTATACCTTTAATCAGTCAATTATTCTTCTTTTCAAACGCAGAACATAATTAAAAAAATAAAGACGCTGTTAAACTATCGCCTTTCAGATTGGTAAGCCACTCAATACCTATAAATTCGCTATCCGGCATAATTACTTATATTCGCTCTTTCCTGATTCTTTAACCCATTCGGAAAGTAAATCCATGCATTTTTGCAACGACCGGTGCGTGATTTGTTATTCAGTCCGGACCGATACTGTCAGCGTTTAACCATAAAATGTACCATTGAATGAAAAATCTTCTTTTAATCATTGCCTTTCTTTTCACCACCACAGTTTATGCCCATGTCGGCAACCACACGCCCGACCGAGGCATTGTTTATACCATCAACGGAAAAGAGGTAGAAGGGCATTTTTTGATGAGCCGAGATGAAAAGGTATTTATAGAATTACAAAACGGAAAGGTGATTTCGGCACCTCTCAACGATTTTTCGTTTAGAAACCGCGAAAGCCTGAGCGAGAAAATTGCGGCATTGAAAAAGTTGAATCGAGAAAAAAACAAAGTCAAAGAAAGTAGCTCAATCAACAGATTATCAGCCGTTTTGTCGCTTTTCTTCTTTACGTTGTTTCTTTTTCTTATCAAAAAAATAGAGAACATCGGCTTTGCCAAATTAATGTTTATTTGTACAAGCATTGGCGGGTTTCTGTATGCGTGTAAGACCACCGAAGCTGTTGTAACCCCCAACCCAAATACCCAAACAACCATCGCCAAAACCGACCCTGCTTTTATTGAAGCAGTATATAGTCCATTTAAAAGTAACGTCAAAACGCGCTACGACAATACTTATTTTTACATCGAATCAAACGGGCTACCTACCCACAACATGATGGTAGGAATTACGAGTTGGCAGCAACAAGTGCCTATCCCACAAGACTATACGGGCACTAATTCTTGGTCTATTCCGCTCAATCCTGAGTTGGCCACTACCCCTTTGAGCCTCAAAACCAATTTTATGAAAGGCGCCGTAGCCATTGCCCCCAATGGTATCCCGATTTTTAACCCACTCAACAACCGAGGCGAAGACGCTTTTATCATTGGCGAGCTCGACAAATGGGGCGGACATTGCGGTCGTGCCGACGATTATCACTACCACATAGCCCCCCTACATTTTGAAGCAACAGCAGGCAACAATCCCATTGCGATGGCACTCGATGGTTTTCCGATTTATGGCTCAAAAGAACCCGAGGGCTCGGCCATGCTGCCCTTAGACGAATACAACGGACATGCCTACAAAGGCTCGTATCACTACCATGCAACCACCAAGTACCCTTATTTTATGGGAGCCTTGCGAGGAAAAGTAACACTCGACCCCGCTACACCTGCCCCCGAAAATCAGATAATTCCGCAAGCTAAAACTTCGGCGATACGCCCAGCAGGCGACCCACTCAAAGGGGCGTCCATCACTGATTTTAAAACCACAGGCACAAATGCGTATTCGCTCGAATACACACTCAACAACCAAAAAGGGTATGTGAATTACAGTTGGGACAATGCCGGCAATTTTACCTACACATTCATTGGCACCGACGGAAAATCAACAACCTCTAAATACACAAGAAAATAATTTCAACATGAACGCTTTCAAATTCAGCGCCTTGGGCATTTTAATGGTTGTTTTGTTGGGATGTAAGAAAGACACCCAAGAGCCTACACCTGCCGACAACGGCATGTTTAGCTTGCAAAGCACAGGGGTAACCAACGGGGTGTTGGCTGCCAAATATACCTGCGACGGACAAAGTTACGCCCCACCGCTATCATGGGCCAATGCCCCAACCAGAACAAAACAATTTGCCATTACAATGCACCACATTCCACCCACGGGCGACAAGCACGTTTATTATTTGTTGTACAACATTCCATCAACCATCACTTCACTGCCCGAAAACAACACCACACTCGGACTTTTTGGCATTAACACCGTTAACGGAAAAAACACCTACACGCCACCCTGTTCGCAGGGGCCAGGGGCTAAAATTTACGTCTTGACCGTTTATGCACTTTCAGAACAGCCCGTCATAAGCGTTGCCCCCTCAAAACTAACGATGGACATCCTCACCGAAGCCATGAGCAAAATCACCTTAGCCAAGTCAGAATTGTCGGTGAGTTATACGCGGCCGTAGCGAAAGTAATTTCAAAAACTAAATCATGTTCAATTTTTCCTGAAAGAACTCAAGAACTGACAAAAGAAGCAGGGTTTTTCTACCAGTTCGACGATGCCAAAACAAAAGAATACCAAGAAATATTTAAATTTTAACACCAATAAATCAGTAAATTTGGTGTGATTGGGTATTCCAATAGTAAGTATCCAATTTTCAAACCTTTAATCTTTTTCTTATGAGACACATTCTTTTTTGCTTATTCATTTTTACCATTGTTATCTGCAACAGCATTGACGCAACTGCCCAATACAACCGAGTGGCAATGAATCGTGAATACATCATTTCACTTACTCCACAGTGGAAAGGCGAGCGCCTGCCTGATGGAAGACCCTTAGTATCAGACAATTTACTGGAAAGACTCAAAAAAGTAGTATTGACTCACGCTTGGGGAGGTTTGAAAAAAAACAAATTTAATAATCAGTACCAAGGGAATTGGATGATGGTCAACCCCGATAAAAATACCATCATGACTGGGCGGGCGGTAACGGCGCAGTATATGCCACTGCGGCCTGATTTTGGCGATGTCATCAGAAAAGTGGGCTTGGCAGAAGGACACGGCGAAAAAGCCCTATCGAATGTATGGCCAATAGAAATGCTGAAAGATGGAGATGTGTACGTAGCTGATGGTTTTGGAAAAATGAATGAGGGAACCCTCATCGGCGACCGATTGGCCAACTCTATCTACTCAAAATCAAAACGTGGTGTGGTATTTTGGGGTAGCGTACGGAATTTGCAGGAGATTCAGAAAGTGGAAGGATTTAACGGTTGGATATTGGGAAATCACCCATCTGCCATCAATGAAGTGATGCTCACCTCCATCAATGCGCCCATCCGAATCGGTGATGCCACTGTATTACCTGGAGATGTAGTTTATGCCAGTCCGTTTGGAACTCTTTTCCTACCTGCTTATTTGGTGGAAGGCATCGTATTAGAAGCAGAAATAAGTAATCTTCGTCACGTGTACGGAATCATGCGTAACAAGGCGGGTGATTGGACTACCGGTCAGATAGACAGCGACTATACCCCGCAAATGAATAAAGAATTTCATGACTATTTGAGAGGTTTGCCGGACAACAAACTGCCCATGCCTCGCAAAGAACTGAATACCTATTTGGACGCCCACAAATAAGTCAGTGGGATAATATTTAACCGTAAATCAAATCATCTGACCGTCTAAATCAACAGGCGGTCAGAATGAAAATTAGATTCTTTGGATCAATAGTGCGCTACAAATTTTAATGTAAAATAATGCGTCAATTCGCTGGAAACGCACTTTTGCATATATAGCTAATTTATCGCAGCGGCGAACCGTTTCAATATCTGGTAATTTGCCCATACACGCATAAAAATAACTCCTAAAATTTAAAAACTTCATTTTAAGCAAATGGACGGTTTAAATGAATTTTAAAAATGTAGCGGAGTATTGAATTAAGCAAGAAAAAATCAAAATTTTGATTGGCTAATTAACGCGAGCCAAGCTTCTTTTATCTTACCATTTATTAAAAATTTTTTAGCCATTTCTTTAAAATTTTCACTTGGATTTTCTTTAATAAAAATAGCAATTTCTTCCTCAGTAGGTAAGTTTTCAATATTCCCTAATCTACCTAAATCATTGCCAGAAAATGATGAATCATTTTTAATAAAATCAGGAATGGCATCAATGCCAATACCTTTATGAACACTTGGCTTGGCAACTGCAAATAAGGCATCACCTGAAGCCCTCACATACCAATCGCCCCCCAGACGAGCCACCCAATCTGTTTTGGTTTGGTCAATTTTGCCATTTTCGTCTAAAATGTCCTCAGAAAAATGGGCCAAAACTACTTCACAGATTACTAAATTTGGCGAACCGCCTTCTTGACTCATTTGTATAACTTGTTTCACTTTACACTCAAAGGCCGCTTTCGATTCTAGAACTCTTGGTGGTTTCACCATAACAGAAGCAGCCTCAGTAAAGCCACCTTTTACAAATTCGTTGATACCCTTTTCATATTCGCAACTCGCCAGCGACATTTGTTCTACCATCGCAAAATCGACCATATTAATGACCACCTCATCGTGTTCAAGTACATTTTCGAGGGTATGTTTTTGACTGCCGTCTCTCACACGTCTATTTGGTGAAAAAATAAGTGTAGGCGGATTGGTACCAAATACATTAAAAAAACTAAATGGACTCAGATTCACTTTTCCGTCTTTATCAATAGTTGACGCAAACGCAATAGGCCTTGGGGCTATTGAGCTTTGTAAATAACCATGCAAAACTGCCACGGAAACTTCTTTGGGGTTGATAGTTAGCATAATTGAAATTTACTTAGAAGGTAATATGGTTGTTCTTACTTCGCCAAAGTCAACACTATAATCCTCATTTACAGCATATCCTTTTATAACAATGGTATCACCATCTTCTAAAAATGTGCGGGTGCTACCGTCTGGCAATGCAATAGGATTTTTACCGCCCCAACTTAGCTCCAATAATGAACCATAACTATCAGGCGTTTTTCCTGAAATAGTACCTGAACCCATCACATCACCTACATTGAGATTACAACCGTTTACAGTATGATGAGCTATCTGCTGAGCCACCGTCCAATACATATTTTTGAAATTTGACTTGCACAATAATACTTCAGTCTGTGTTTTATCAGCATTTGGAATGAGGTAAACCTCCAGTGTAATATCAAAATTTTTGCGATTTTTTTCTTGCAAATAAGGCAGTACTTCTGGATTTTGAACCTCGGCATCTACTCTGAATGGTGCCAATTCTTCAATAGGTACGACCCAAGCGGCTATGGAAGAGAAAAAGTTTTTGGCTAAAAATGGCCCAAGGGGAACGTATTCCCATCTTTGAATATCTCGTGCAGACCAATCGTTAAACAAGCTAAATCCAAATACATAATCTTCTGCTTGATTAACATCTATAGCGTTTCCAATTTCATTGTTTTTACCAATGATGGTAGCCATTTCTAATTCTATATCAAGCCTTTTACTTTCAGAAAAAATAGGCATTGTAGTATCGCTGGCATTGACTTGACCTTTTGGTCTATAAAAGTTTTGACCTGATACAAATATAGAACTCGATCGCCCATGATAGGCCACTGGAAGGTGCTTCCAGTTAGGCAAAAGTGCATTGTTTGGGTCTCTAAACATGACGCCAACATTGTAAGCATGCTGCTCTGATGAATAAAAGTCTGTATAATCGCCAATTCTAATTGGTAAATGTAAATTTGCCTCTGTTTGAGAAACCACACAATTTGGGTATTCTTCAAGGTTTATGTTTTTTAAAATTTGAGTTACTGCATTCGTTTTGTCTTTGCCAAGACTGATAAAGTCATTGAGAAAATCATTTTCAAATACAGAATTATCAATTTTTAATGCTTCAAAAACATTCTTTTCCGCCAAAAGAAATAGATCAACAATTTGCCCTTGTATTTTGGCTGCTAATCTTTTCGGGTTTTCTTTAATGCTATATATGCCAAAGGCGATTCCTTGTTTCATTTTCTATTTTTTTATTTTTTTCCTATTCCAACCAACTCTTATAATATTTCCCATCATCAATTTTCAAAGCATCTTCAGTTACACATAAAGGCCTGAAAGTATCTATCATTACCGCCAACTCTTCTGTTCCAGTATGACCGATACTTCGCTCATAGGCTCCTGGTGCGGGGCCATGTGGTATACCTGCAGGATGCAATGTAATATGTCCTTGTTCAATGTTGTTTCGGCTCATAAAGTCACCATCCACATAATACAACATTTCATCACTATCTATGTTAGAATGGTTGTACGGTGCAGGAATACTCAATGGATGGTAATCGTACAATCGTGGCACGAATGAGCAGATTACAAAGGCCTTAGTTTCAAAAGTCTGATGCACTGTTGGTGGTTGATGCACACGGCCTGTGATGGGTTCAAAATTGTGAATTGAAAACCCATAAGGAAAATTATATCCGTCCCAGCCAATCACATCAAATGGGTGCGTTGGGTATAACATTTCGTATAAAACACCTTGCTTTTTGATTTTTATGATAAAATCGCCTTTTTCATCGTGGGTTTCGAGGTCTTGGGGTAATTTTAAATCACGCTCACAAAATGGCGAATGCTCTAAGAGTTGCCCAAAATGATTTCTGTATCGTTTTGGTGTATATATTGGATGAAAACTTTCTGCGTATAAAATTCGATTTTGTTCTGTATCAAAATCTATTTGATAAATCATACCTCTTGGAATGATAAGATAGTCACCATACTCAAAAGCGATATTGCCCAGCATGGTTCTCAAAGTACCACTGCCTTGGTGTATAAAAAGCATTTCGTCGGCATCTACATTTTTGTAGAAATATTCACGAAGCGATTTTTTTGGTGCTGCCAAACCTATGTGAATGTCAGAATTTACCAGAAGTGGGGTACGACTTTCTAAAAAATCATCCTTCGGTTTTACCTCAAAACCTTTCAAAAGGCGGGCTTTCATGCCTTTTTCAATGGCTATTTTAGGCGAAACGTCTTTTTCGGACAAAATCTCTTTGACCATAGTAGGCCGATGTATCTCATACAAAAGAGACGACATGCCATCGAAGCCAATTGTTCCAAACAGTTGCTCATAGTATAGCCCACCATCAGTTTTTTTAAACTGAGTGTGCCGCTTTTGGGGCATTTTTCCTAATTTATGATATATGGGCATAATTTTAATTTATAACATTTAAACTATGAACGTTTCTAAGAGTTTCTGCAATCTCTTCATCTATCATTTCCTGCTCAGTTTTGATTAGACTATCTTGTTCAAAGAGATTTCCAGACATATATGAATTGATTAAATCTAATGCATTCGTAAATCTAAAATTTCGCCATCTACCCAAAATGTATTGGTCTGGGGTAAATAAGTAGGCACCTCCATCCACTAAATCATAAAGTTTTGAAAGTTTTTCGTTTTTGAAAATATCAATTTCGATAATCTCTATTTTGGCATCGGATATTTGTTTCTTTTCATCCTCCGAAAGCCTGTTTTCATCAATTAGTAGAGTAAAATGATAACCTAATTTATCTATCAAATAGTCATTATCATTACTACAATCTTTTACAGCTCTTCCAGGTTCCAAGTCCTGACTTTGCCAGCAGCCTTCTTCGGAATTTAAATATTTCCCATATACACAAGGTATGCTTAGTCGGCCACAATTTATTTGCTTTTTATAAAATACATCTGTCTTTGCTTTTTCTAAAATAGCATTTCTAATGGCAGTAGCTTCTTCACCCTGTGGGGCAATAAATGTATTAGATTGACCCGTGCAAGCGATATTTTGGTCTGCAGCAGCGACCCTTTCGGCATTATAAGTTTCTAAAAGTTCCTTGTTATTGCCTCGTAAAATTGCGGCAAGTTTCCAACTCAAATTATCAGCGTCTTCAATGCCACTATTGGCACCTCTTGCTCCGAATGGACTTACTACATGGGCCGCATCACCTATGAAGATGACATTTTTATGAACAAATCTCTCTAATTTCTTACTGCTAAAACTATAGATACTGGTCCAATCCAATTTGAAAGGTCGGTCTTTAATAACGCTTTTAATTTTACTACTAATAAATTCCTTGTCTTGAGCAATCGAACTGTCTGCATTTTTTCCCAATTTAAAATCCAATCGCCATAAATTGTCTGGTTGCTTATGCAACAAAATACTTTGCCCAGGTGCAAAAGGTGGGTCAAACCAAAACCATCTTTCAGAAGGAAAGTCGGCTTCCATTTTAAAATCTGCAATGAGGAATCGTTCTTCAAACCGCTCTCCTTGCATCTCCAAATTCTTGAGTTTGCGAATGGTACTTCTACTGCCATCACAAGCGACAAGGTATTTGGTTTGTATTGAATAATTGCCTTCTGGCGTTTCGATATCGACTTTTACAATTTCGTCATTAATGTGTTCGATATTTACTACTTTATTCTGCCATCTTATGTCAATTTTAGGTTCTTTCAATACCGCATCTATCAAAAAATGCTCAACATAATACTGTTGTAGATTAATAAAAGCCGGATATTTTGATAGCATTTCGGGCGATAAATCAAAACAGTCAATTTCCTGTTCTCTGAAAAAAATACGGCCAACATTCCATTGTACCCCTTTTTCTATCATCGGTTTTGCTACTCCCAATTTATCAAAAATCTCTAAACTTCGTTTGGCAAAACATATAGCACGACTGCCCACACTCACCTGATTGCCTTCATCTAAAAGCAAAACTCCGACGCCTTGTTTTGCCAATGACAAAGCCAATGTTAAGCCCACAGGACCTCCACCTACGATGCTTAAATCATAAATTTTAGAATTACCATCGCTTAATTCGGGCGGTTTTACAAATGGATAAGTTTGGTATTCAAACATGGTTATTTTATCAAAAAAGTATTGAATGTGTTTGGTTTTAGTGAAGGATTTATGGTTTTCCCTCCAATTTTGATATTGATATTTTTTTGTTCACTACTGTCGTTATGCACCAAAATAGCTATGCTTTTATCGGGATTTTCAAAGGCAATAATGTTATCAAAAGCCCCTTCGGTTTCCACTTTTTGAGCATTTGGTTTTACAAAATGGCTCAAATGCTTCATTAGATAATACTCATGGCTATATCTATATTTTTTGGTCAAGGTATCGACAACTACAAGCGAGTTTTGATGCCAGCCCCAAGTACTTACGCCACCTTCATTTAAAGACATATTCCAGTACATGTATGCTGTTACCCCATTGTTTAGAAAATGCTTCATGAGGTCCCAAGAGTGAAGGGCACCCTTCCAATCGTTATAACCATTACCACATTCTTGTTCTGACTGGTATAAATTTAAGTTGGGATAATTTTTGTTTATTGCCGCAATAGCATCTTTACCAGCCCATTGAAAGCCCACCCCTTTGATGTATGGTTTACTTTTGGGGTCTGTCAGTAAGGTATCAACCAATTTATAATTTGGTCTTTCCATGGTTCCAAAAAAGACATCAATATTCTTTTTTTGCATTTCAGGTCCTAAGTACGATACAAAATTTACCAAACTTGAGGCCTTCCAAGTGCAGCTCGGAAACACTTGGTCTGAGTTAAACTCGTTTTGGGGCATTACCATGCCTATTTTAATGCCTTCTTTTTTGTAAGCATCAATAAACTTTGAAAAATACAGGCTGTATGCTTTAAAATATTTATCCTCCTGTATAAATCCGTCATGCCCTTCTTTTATAGTTTGCTCGGGTTTCATTCCATTGCTAATGCCTCTAAAATCCATTCCCCAACTGTCTCGCATTTTTTGCAATCTATCTGCTGGCCACTTACTTACATCAGGCACAGGTCTTGAGGCATAGTGCTTATTGTATTTCATCCAAGTAGGCGGAGACCAAGGCGATGCCCAAAGTTTTAGGGCAGGATTGTATTTTTGAGCGTTTTTAATGAAGGGAATCAAAGTTTCAAAATCATTTTTGATGCTAAAATTTTTCATTTCAAAATCTCCATCCGTTTCATTATAAGAATACCAATTTCTGGAGAAATCGTTTGCACCTACTGGCATGCGACAAATAGTGAAATTGGCTCCGATATTGGGTGCAAAAAACTCTTTTATGATAGACTCACGGTCTTTGGTGGGCAAAACATTAAGAGAAGTCCAACCCAGCTCATTGAAACATGCCCCAAAACCTTCGATTTTTTGTTGAGGTTTATCAAGTCTGATTTCTACATCAATTTTATCTGAAGCCTTACCAAGCTTTGGACTTTTTTGTTTTATCCATTGCTGCGATTCTGAAGTAGAAACCCAGCTTACCGTATTCTGTGAAAATACACTTTTTGAAATAAGGTTACTTGCCAGTAATGCGAGTATTATTATATTTTTTTTCATTTTTATTTAAATTTTTTGTCAATTATTTTTTTTCAGGTATCCAATAATCGTAAATAAGATATTCGTTGATATGTGGACCTATAATACCGCCAATCTTTTTATAATTGGGGTGTGTATAAAAAACAGAATCCCTTACAAATTCAGATTCAAAAGTCATATAAAATGAATGTTTGTAGCCTTTGTCGAGGTTTCCTCTGCTTGATACGTTTTTATTAAAACTTAGGTCGTTTACTCCTTTTATAGTACCAAAAAGTTCGTACATAGCTTTTTCAATGGTATCCATTGGGGCAGTTTCTTTAAAGTTAAATAAGACGATGTGGTGTAGTTTGCTTTCTGCCAACTTAGCCTTACTCACTTTATTACTGCTTAATTTTGAGCTACATCCCACATTAACAAAGGCTAAACAAACCAATAGTTTTAAAAACAATTTCATTTTCATAGATTTAAAATTTTGTTAAACAAATCTTTGCTTCTTTTACCATTTGACTTACAATTTCTGCCACAGGTTTTATATCTTTAATTAGTCCAACTGATTCTCCAGCCAAAAGGCTCATTTGCTCAAAATCACCTGTAGTTTCAGGAGTTGGTAGCACACCCGAAAACCGCCTGATTGGCCCCATCGCCGACTGACCTATGATTGGAAAATCTTCAGGTTTTTTATTGGCATAAGGGGCAGGATAATCTTTGCCTTCATATTCGGCAACTATTTTATTGCGAATGCCCCTTACTGTGGCATCCGGGAAATCAAAACCAAATATGTTATGATGCACTGTATCATGCACCTCGGATACCACAACCCTTTTTTTGTATTCCGGATGAGCATTGGATTCTGGCGTAGCTAAAAAACGAGTGCCTACCGAAACAGCATCCGCCCCCAAAGTAAGGGCAGCGGCCAAGCCTTGGCCATCCGCTATGCCACCTGCAACAATTAGGGGTATATCTGGCAAGGCTTTTTTAATATTGGGCAATAAAGAAAATACAGAAGCGGTGCTTCTATTATGTCCTCCAGCTTCGTATCCCTGCACAATTAAGGCATCTGCACCAGCTTCAACGGCTATCTTGGCTTCTACCAAACTGCCTATCTGTATCCAAATTTTTACCTTGTTTTCTTTTAGTCTCTTTATATATTGAGCTGGCACATCGTCCCAGAAAAAAACTACGACGGGTACTTTCTCGGCAATACATACTTCAATATGTTCAATCTGAGTGAAGCGTGGTATGAAATTTATACCAAATGGTTTTCCTTTTAGCTCTGTTTTTATTTTTTGTATCTGGCTTTTCAAATAATCTATAGGAAATCCCGAACCACTCATTTGACCCAATGCACCCGTTTTTGAAACGGCTATGGCCAAGTCAGCATTGGCAATGAAGGCCATACCTGCTGAGATGATAGGAACCGATAATCCGTATACCTTCGTCAATTTGGTTTGTAGGGCTATAGTCGCTACATTTTCAGCTTTTACTATAGAAGGTGTTGCTGCAAATGCCGCTCCTAAAGCGGTATTCTTCAAAAATGACCTTCGAGAATTATTTGATGCCTTCATGTTAATTGTTTTTTATTTAAGTAGTCGATTAAAAGTTCTCAAGTATTAATTTTTCTACTACACTGGAATTATCAACGACATTAAGTCTCCCCAATCCGGGGAGATTTAATGGGGGCTTTAAATACTTGCTTGCAATGCAAACCACATTTCTTTGTCCTTTTCCGCCGTCCATATTTTAGGATGCTTGATGCCTTGTGCTTCTTCATAAGCACGGGTCACATTGAATGGCATACAATGTTCAAAAATTACATAATCGCCAAAAATAGGTTTCATTAAACCATGAATCTCTTTGTAGGCTTCGGTCAAATCTAAACCTTTTGCGACTGCAGCTTTTGCTGTTTCGAGCAACATGGTTACGTATTTCGTGGTGCTATCTATTGACTCATTTACTTCTTTTTCGTTAAAGAGAGCATTTCCACGGCCTGGGACTGCACAAACAGCACCCAATGCTTTTATATGTTGCAGCGTTTGGGGCCACTCTTCTAATTGGGCATCTCCACAATAAGGTGTAGCTCCGTATTCAAGCAAGTCTCCACTAAAAAGTGCCTTGCAATCTGGCACCCAAGCCACTATGTCTCCACGTGTATGGCCAGCACCCAAGTGTTTCAATTCTACAATTCTATTGCCCAAATTGATCGTCATAGCTGTCTCGAAAGTGATGGTAGGGTAAGTCAAATGTGGAATGGATTCAACAGACCTAAATAACCTTGGAAAACGGTCTGTTTCGCTTTTGAAATCCTGCTCTCCTCTTTCATTTATCATTTCTAAAGTTTTGGTAGAGCATATTATTTCGGCACCTTCAAATGCCGATGCACCCAATACCCTCACTGCATGATAATGACTTAGAATTAAGTATTTTATAGGCTTATCAGTAACTGTTCTGATTTTTTCTATGAGTGCCTTTGCCATCACTGGAGTGGCTTGAGCTTCCATAACCAACACATGGTCGTCTCCAATAATGACCGCACTATTGGGGTCACCTTGGGTGGTGTAAGCGTAAATATTAGGTGCTATTTCAGTAAATGTGATTTGTTTTTCTTCCAAATCTGAAACACTGGCAAACTGTTTTTGCATGATTTCTGTATTTTAAAATTTTATTCGTGTAAGTCTTTGCTTTCTTTTAAAAAAGGATTAATTATGAATGCTAATGCCACTAATCCTATGGGATAAATTAATCCAACAAAAGGTGACATAGCGATACCCACTATTATATTTGCTTTGAGGAATTCTGTAACCAATGGTGTAGCCCCACCTATGAGTCCATTGCCTATATTGTGGGTAAAGCCCATGCTTGTATAGCGTACCTTGCTTTCAAAATACTCCATTACAAAAATGCCCATTGGGCCATATACCAATGCACTGGCAATCATATTTATAAATGCCATAATAATAAATAGTAAGGTTGTGTTCAAAGGCAAACCATGAGCGGTGCTCAAACCATCAGGATTACCCAAGGTATTAAAAAAGTAGAATGATATTGGTATAGAAATTAAGCCTAAACATATACCCATGTAAATGACTTTTTTTCGTCCAATTTTATCGCTCCAAGCTCCTGCCCATTGAAAAAACGGTGTTCCAAGAAGCATGGCAACAGCCAAAATAGTGAAACTTGTAAACTCGTCAATTTTCATGGCTCTCTGTAAAAAATAAAGAGTTACAAATTGGGAGGTCTGCATAATGGTACTCTGGGCAGCATTTCCTCCGAAAATCAACATCAACATGAGCTTAATTTGCTTCCATGAATTCAAAGATTCTTTTACTGGTGATTTAGATAAATTGCCTGAGGCTTTCATTTCTAAATACACTGGCGTTTCGTCCATTTTTCGCCTTGCCAAATAGGAAAATAATACTAAAAAAGCACTACTCAAAAATGGCAATCTCCAACCCCAACTAATAAAAGCCTCAGGACTCATTACAGACTGCACTGCTATTACAACAACTAAACAAAGCAAAAGACCAATTGGAACAGTAGCTTGAATAAACCCAGTATAATAGCCTCGCTTATCAGCAGGTGCATTTTCGGCAACATATACAATAGCACCAGAATACTCACCACTCAATGCAAAGCCTTGTGCCAATCTTAATAATAATAATAGGACTGGTGCCGCCCAGCCTATTTGACTAAAAGTAGGAATAAGACCGATGAAAAATGTGGCTCCACCCATAAGTAACAAGGATAGCAAAAATGATTTTTTACGGCCTTTTCTGTCGCCCATACTCCCAAAGAAAAGTGAGCCAATAGGCCGTACAAAAAAAGAGGAACCTACAATAGCCAAAGTCTCTAAAAATGCGGTATTACTATTGGCAGGAAATAGCTGACTACTCAATAATTTTGCTAATATGACAGCCAAAAACAAATCGTACCACTCTAACAAAGTCCCTGTTGCAGAGGCTATTATAGCCGTTTTCATTTTATTTTCAAGCATCATAGTTTTTTAGATACAGTTATAAATGATTGATTTTAAGACAGCTTGGGTTTCTTTTTTTTGATCTTCTGAAATATTTTTAAGAGCAAAATCTCTAAATTTCGGAACTTCTTTTTTTAGCATATCAATAGTTTCGTTTCCCTTTTGAGTAATATTTATTTGAGTCATTTTCCCATGAGTTGGGTGCGAAATTCTTTCCACATATCCATTGGATTCCAAAAGATCAATAATCCTTGTAATCGAAGCTTTATCTTTAAAAACTCTTTTGGCAACTTCGGTTTGAGTGATTCCATTGTAGTCAATAATGATGTTTAGAACAAGCCATTGGTCCAGGGTGATCTCATATCCCGCATTCTTCAATTGGGTCTGAAAATATTGGCGATATACCTTTATTGCCTTCTCTAAAGTGTAAAAAAATGACTGATTAAGCTGTTCCATGCCCCAAATTAAATATTTATGTTGATATATCAACATAAATATTAATATTATTTTATTTTCATTGAATATTTTGTGAATTTTCAATTTTTACCAACCAGTTTTCCAACAAACCTTTTTGCCCATTTATAGTCGAAATTGAGTTAGGCTAAAATAGGGTATGAATATACTGTGTGTACTTGCACTTGTTTTAGTGATTTTTTGTTGCCCAGCCGTTGCTCAAATAAACACGGAAACGCCGAAGCCCTATTACTAATAGGGCTTCGGCGTTTTTAACTTAACCATTTGTATTGCCGCTGTCCGTGTCTTCCCCAATGCTATTAAGTTAAGGGATAACCCATTTATAATCAATAGATTAATTTTATCTTTGTGATTTTAAACAACCAATCAATGAATCACAAAAAAAATTAATTACAGAGGTAGATTCCACATTGGAATTTCTAAAAAAAGTATCCCATTTTATACATAACCCTCAGACTATCAGTGACTTTAAAGAGGACAAATCCTTTTTTACTCGTAAGAGTAAGCTATCATTTTCATCAATAACCATCCTTTTGATGAATCTTTTTAAAGACTCTGTTGAGTATTCTTTGACAACATTTCTACCCGAACTCTGGTGTGAATCTGTTACAGGTGCTGCTTTTTCATTGGCTCGCTACAAAATAAAAATAGCCCTTTTCCTTGAATTGAACAATAGGATGACAGCGCATATTTTAGAATTACCACCCAAACTTTGGAATGGATTTCAACTTATTGCCGGTGATGGAACAAGTATTAATATGCCATCCTCCCCAAAAATAAAAGAGCACTTTGGCATTTATTCGGTTTCGGGAAAAAAAACAAAAACGTGCCTTGCCGGTGCTTTTATACTTTATGATGTTCTTTCAGGTTTTGTTCTTGATTCAATTATTGCCCCTATCAGTATTGGCGAGTCCATGTTGATGAGACCCCTGTTAAAAAATCTAAAAATACCCAATGCGCTGATTCTTCTTGACAGAGGTTTTGATTATTTTTCAACAATTAAGCTACTATCAGTCAATAGTTTATCTTTCTGTATTCGTTTAAAAACCAGTCAGTCTGATTTTGCATAAAAGGCATTTTTAAACCCATCAGATGATTTTATTACGGACTGGATTGCCAGTGAAGCCGAAAGGGTAACTACTCAAAATCAAAACTTGGACATTAACCCAATTAGGGTTAGGGTGACTAAAATAAGCTTAAATAGTGGTGAAATAGAATTGTTGGCCAGCTCATTACTTGATTTAGTTCAAATTACGACTACTCAAATTTCAGAACTATATCAACTACGGTGGCCTGTAGAAGAGGCCTACAAAAATCTGAAGCCTAAAATGAAACTTGAACAATTCTCATGCCGTCATTACAAAGGAATATATCAAGAATTTTACACTCCTATTTTTATGCTGAATCTGACTTCACTACTGGGTAATCAAGCTCAAAAACAAATTACTCAAAGAACTCAAAGGCGAAAATTATCTTATCAATATAATTGGCAAAATGCTTTTAAATTTGTTAGAGATAAATTTATAAGCCTTATGAAATCTGTTGATATTCAAAGTGTTGTAACTTCTATACTCACTAAAATCAATCATTCCATAAGCGCTATAAAGAATGCTCGTTGCTTTGAAAGAATTAAACATCACAAACGTAAAAACAGATACTCTCAGTGTTATAAATAGAAAACAAAAAGGAACATAGCGATCACAGTTTTGAGATTTGAATAAAAGCAAATACTATAGAGTAAAGACCTTTTTTTGCCTAAAAAATAAAATCGTATAAAAATCAAGCTTATTGAGCCAAAAAATAAAAAACAAAATTGTACTATTCCTGTATTTAAACTTGTCAATACCTAACTTAATAGCATTGGGGGCCTCACGAACAATGTCAATTTAAGTTTTGTGGAACCTATTTATTTCTTCTTCAAAGCTTCCGCAATTGCCTTCTCGGCCAATGGAGCCATGATTTTGTAGCCCTTTAGCGTTGGATGCACACCGTCTTCTGCAATGTCTGGCGCCATGCCATTGCGACTGTCTTTCATGGCGCTGTGATAATCAAGATATACAACTCCCTGTTTTTGAGCGTATTCTTTGAGTCGTTCGTTAAAACGAATAATTTTGTTGGGGACATCACTAATATCTTTTCGCCACGGAAATTCAAAGGCAGGATGCACCGATGCTATAACGACTTTGATACCGTTGGCTTTCGCAATTTCAACCATGGAAGCGATATTTCCCATGGTGAAATCAGGATTGTAAGGCCCGGTATTTTCGGCAATGTCATTTATTCCAATGTTGATAACCACCACTTTAGGCTTTAATTCCACAACATCAGGCCGAAAACGCAACAAAGCCTGAGGTGAGGTTTGTCCGCTGATGCCTCGTCCAATGTAATCGCCTTTGGCAAAAAAATCAGGCTGACTTCTCACCCACCCTTCCGTAATGGAATTTCCCAAAAACACGACTCTATTTTCATTGGCTTTCGGAGTCGTAAGTTTTTTATTGTCTTCAGCATAGCGATTCAAATACGCCCAGTCATTGCGCTGAAAAGACGCGATTTGCTCTTCCGAATATTTCAAATCCATTGCGGAAGGGCGTAGTTTTTTCAACAAACCCTGCAATTTCATCCAGTCGCCAAATCGTTCATACCAAGTATCGGTGGGTATCTTTTGTTTGTTCATTCCAAAACCGTGTCCTCCTTTTTGATAGATATGCAATTCTGCAATTTTCTTGGCCGCAATCCACGCATCATACAGCGCCGTAGCATGGGGAGCAAAGCCCAATTGGTCGTCGGAAGCGGCACAAATCCAAGCAGGTGGTGCATCAGTTGGCACTTTTATTTCGCCAAAAATATCGGTTTTTGGATAAATAGGAGCAATAAAATCAGGGCGATTGGCAGCTGTGTAACTTAATCCCACTCCGAGAGTCAGTGCACCACCTGCCGAAAAGCCCATAATCCCGATTTGATTCGGCAAAATATCGAGTTCTTTGGCGTGACTGCGCACGTACTCAATTGCCTTTTTACCATCCGCCACGGCCATTTCCACCACGGGAGCATTTTCTTCATCTAATTTCTTAAAATCTTGCATTTTGGGCATCAATTCGGCTACTGGGTTGGTTGTCAGGCTTCTAACCAAGCGATATTTTAACACAAATGCCGCTACACCTCTGGAATTAAGCCATTTAGCGACCTCAATTCCTTCGCTGTCGATAGAAAGAATATGAAACGCACCACCAGGGGCTACAATTACGGCTGTTCCAGTAGCCAATTCGGGTTTGGGTAAATAAACAGTCAAAGTAGGTTGAACAACGTTGTAAACTACTCTTGTTTTGAAGGCGTTGTTGGCGTATTCTTGTTCGTTCCAAGTCCAGTTTTCAGCACCTGGGGCTTTACCATCGTATAGTTGAACAACCCGTTGGGAAAAACCCGTTGTACTTACCAAAAAGAGTAAAACCAAAAGAGAAAGCGGTTTTTTCATTATCATTTTAATACGTTTTTTTTGTACAAAACTGACAATAAAATTCAAGAAAAGGTAGGAAAAAGGAGGTTAATTTTAAGCAAAATCAATCCATTTCTCCGTTTATATTGGATGAATACACTCTCTTTTTGCCGTCTTTAAGATTTTCGCAGAGAAGATTTTCTAATTACCACATTCGTTTTCAGGACGTTAGAAATAGAAATCCTATTTTCTTTCGGTTCTCTAATCAAGTTAATTAATAATTCTGCCGCCGAACGGCCCATCTCAAACGCTGGTTGGGCAACCGTACTCAAAGGTGGATTAAGCAAACTGGCAATGGGCAAATCTGAGAACCCAATCAAGGCGATATCCTGCGGCATGGATAAACCTGCTTCCGTGATGGCCGCATGACTGCCAATGGCTATATTGTCGCTGGAAGCAAAAATTCCGTCTATTTTAACTGGATTCTCTAATAACCTGCGAGTTACAATCAGCGCTTCTTGCGAATTATAGTCCGACGACGTAATAATTTCTTCCAAAATGGGCATTTTATAATCCAACAACGCCGACCGATACCCATGCAGGCGACGACGACTGATGAGCAAATCGGGCGGCCCAGTGATATGCGCTATTGTTTTACAGCCTTGTTGTATCAAATGTTCGGTGGCTTGATACGCGCCCTCAAAGTCATCTACCGAAACTTTATGCGTATTTATTTCATCGCAGATTCGGTCAAAAAAAACTATTGGAAACCCTTTGTCGTGCAAGGCTTTAAGGTGGGAATAGTCATTCGTTTGAGTAGCCAAAGAAACCAACAATCCATCTTTTCTGCGGTTGGCAATGTGCCTGACATTCATTACTTCCCTTTCGTAGTTGTCATGACTTTGATAAATAACCACGTGATACCCCTGCGCAAAAGCAACATCCTCAATCCCAGCAATGACCATTGCAAAAAATGGATTGGAAATATCCGGAACAATCACACCAATGTCATTACTGTGACTGTTTAACAAACTCAACGCCACGGGGTCGGGCGTATAATCCAGACGTTGTGCCAATTCAATAACACGCTGTTTGGTATCGGCCCCAATTTCGTAGCTGTCTCTCAACGCCCTCGAAACGGTAGAAGTTGATAGATTCAACTCACGTGCAATGTCTTTGATGGTGATTTTTTTCATTAGCCAAAATCTTTATAAAGTACAATAAAGACATAAGAGCAATTGACCCCTTCATTGGCATAAATGTAGCCGTCTTTTAGGTATTTTTATATTTTTTGTAAAAATAGTTTTGTTTACGCAAGCGTTCCCGAAAACGTTTGCGTTAATATAAGGTAAAATAAACGCACTTTTTATTGCAATATATTTCCAATAAGGATAAACTCAACCCAAGATTAAGCCTTATCGTGTCAAAGCCACCAAGCTAAATCTTAGTTTATTTATAGTTAACCTTTCATTTTTCTTCATAACCAAAACCTATGAGACCTTCTCAATTTCTACTATTCCGACTGTTTTTGGGTCTGTTTGTACTGTCAATTACGGGCAGCGGTTGGGCGCAGGTGAAATCACAACCTCAACTCGGCTACAGATCAGCGAAAGTACTGACCAACAACGGCTTACAATTTAAAGACTTAAACAAAAACGGAAAACTGGACCCGTACGAAGATTGGCGACTTTCCAACGAAATCAGAATCAAAGATTTGATGTCTCAAATGACGCTGGAGGAAAAAATTGGCTTCATGATCATCAGCACGACTCGCCTAAAAGGAGATCAGGCATTTCAAGCCAATGCCCCAAGGGGAGAAATTACGAGTGATTTCAATGAAGAAGATTTAGTACAACCGAATAATATGTTTACCCGTAAGCCGTTGCCAACGCCAATGATGTCGTCAGCAGGAACTACGAAAGGTGTAATGAATTTTCACCTGCGCCATTTTATTTTACGAGCCAATACCTCCGCTAAAATCATGGCCGATTGGTCGAATAATTTGCAGACATTATGCGAAACCTCTCGTTTGGGAATACCGGCCATCGTGGCTTCCAATCCTCGAAACCACGTGACGGTGGATGCTTCCGTCGGTTTGAGCGTAGGCACAACCGTTTTTTCTAAATGGCCCGGTGAATTAGGCTTGGCTGCCATGCGGGATTTAAAATTGACCCGTGAATTTGCCGAAATTGCCGCCAAAGAATGGTCGGCAGTAGGCTTGCGTAAAGGCTATATGTACATGGCCGATTTGGCGACCGAACCTCGTTGGCAGCGCGTAGAAGGTACTTTTGGTGAAGATGCTGATTTGGCCGCCAGTATGATTCGTGAAATTGTTTTGGGCTTTCAGGGCACCAAATTGGGTAAAAACTCAGTAGCCATGACGACCAAACACTTCCCAGGCGGTGGCCCGCAAGTGGACGGACAGGATTCACATTTTGACTGGGGAAAATTCGCACATTATCCCGGCGGGCAGTTTGAGTACCACCTCAAACCGTTCAAAGCAGCTATTGCCGCAGGGACTTCTTCTATCATGCCTTATTATTCAGCTCCCAAAGATAAAAATATGGAAGCCGTTGGGTTTTCGTATAACAAGGCCATTATCACAGATTTGTTACGTAAAAAGCTCGGTTTTAAAGGCATCATCAACTCCGATACCGGCCCCATTGATATGATGCCTTGGGGCGTGGAAAACCTTTCTATTGTAGAACGATACCAAAAAGCCATCGACGCCGGCGTGGATATTTTCTCAGGCGGTGCAGACCCGGCTTTGCTGCTCGAAACTGCTAAAAAAGGTTTAGTAACTGAGGAAAGAATTAATGAATCTATCACTCGGCTTTTGAAAGAAAAATTTGAATTAGGATTATTTGAAAACCCGTACGTCGATGCAGAAGCAGCCGTAAAATTAGTCGGCAATGCAGAGTTTCAGAAAAAAGCAGACATTGCCCTTCGCAAATCTATCGTTCTGCTTCGCAACGACGCCAAAGTATTGCCGCTCAATACCAAGACGAATGTCTATTTTGAAACCTATTACAACAACGGCCGCAATCCCAACCCCATTACCGTCAATAAACCGACGCTTCAGAATTCCAATATAGAGTTTGTTTCTACCAAAGAGGAAGCAGATGTGGCTTTGTTGTGGTTGATTCCAACAGGAGGTTCGTTGTTCACTTCACAAGGGAAACCCATCGAATTGAATCTATCTAAAAACAAAATCGACGTGACACATGTCAATGAAATCATCAACGCCAAACCCACTATTGTAGCCATCAATTTCTCAAGCCCGTGGGTCATTGACGAAATTGACAATGGAAAAGCCAAAACGGTGTTGGCCACGTTTGGAACTACGCAGGAAGCTTTGTTGGATATAATAAGCGGAGCCTTTAAGCCTACGGGCAAAATGCCGTTTTCAATCCCGGTTTCGTCCCAAGTGGTGTTGGACAACAAATCGGATGTACCGGGTGCGTTAGAACCAAAAGGGTATGCTTTGTATAAATTCGGCGATGGAATCAGCTATTAAGTGCTAAAGCACAAGTTAACCGAAAAATGTTAACTGCGGTCCGCCGCTGCGGTTATCCGTTCAAAATCAACGAATTGTTCCAAAACAAATACACGGACATTTTTGCTCTACTACTTAGAAGTAATTCAATTCTAAGATGATTTATTTATGGCTTAATAACTCATCTATACATCAGCACTTTATAAATAGCACATCGAAAATTGCAAATCGTACATCGAAAATAGTACAAACTCAATCCATTTTACGGTATTCGCTGGGGGTAAAACCTGTTTTTTGCTTAAAAAAACGACCGAAATCGCTCAATTCGTTTTTACCAATTCGAAAAGCGATTTCGGCAATGGATAGATTGGATTGTTTGAGCAACACCTTGGCTTCGAGCAGCAACATATCGTCGAGCAGGTCATGGGCTGACTTCCCCGTTGTCGCTTTTACGCACTTGTTCAGGTGATTGGGCGTTACGGCCAATACCTCGGCATAATCGGTAATTTTCTGTTTTTGGTAGATATATTGCGCAAGCGCACTTTTGTACTTTTCGGTGATTTGTGAAGCTGCATTGATTTTTACTTTTCGCTGCGTGTCCACAAACGATTTGATTTCCGACATCAAAGCCAACAGATACACCTGTACAATACCAAAATCAGGATTCTCTTGCTTTAAATACTCTTTTTCAAGACGTTGTAAAATAAACAGAATGGTTTCGGAAGTGGCTGTATCAATCGTTACCAAGGGATTCCCAATGAATTGAAGAAAGGGAAAGTCTTGTAATATTTCTTTGGAATGAAAGTTTTTAGTGAGTAGCTCAATATCAAAATGGCAATAATAGCCTGCGGCGTCCGCACTCATGGATTTATGAGTTGTAATCTGATACGCAGGCAAAAAAAAGAACGTATCGGCCGAGAAATCAAAGCTATCCAATCCTTTGCTGCGCACGCTTGAACCTTGGGTTAAAAACACAAAATCGAACACTACTTTACGGTGCGGCGGCAACGGAAACCGCATCATTCCTTTGTAATCTTCCAGACGATTGATGTGAAAATAGTGATGCGTAGGCGCAAAAAGCGATTGCCACGCCAAATGACTGTCGAAATGGATTTGCCCCATTTCAAATGGATTCAATATCGGTACAGCTTCGGTTTTCAAGAAAGAATGGAAATTGTGAAATAGTCCTTGATAAAAGAAAAGCAATCCGTTTACATACCCAAATCATTTTAGTGTCTAACTGCTTTAAAGCTGCATAGCAGCAAAATAATTGTAGAAAGCAGGAAAACAAATCATCATCGTAAGGTGCAGCGCACCGTAATAAATACCCCAAAGATTACGGTGCGCTGCACCTTACGAATGGACTGTCAAAATCTTACCCTACAATTATTTCGGCGATACTCGCCTAAAAATCAAAAGTTTACAACAAAAACAATTTGTTAATTACCTTACATTTTCACCTGCAAAGTCAGGTAAAAACTGCGCCCGTCAGAAGGCAAAATACCCGGTCCAGGATAGCCCGTTGCACGACGGGTATAATACATTTCATTGGCGAAATTATTGATACTGCTTTCCACTCTGAACTTTTTAAATTCGTACGAAAGGCTCGCATCCATGATTTTGTAGGTCGGAATTAAACCCACAACCCCGGCCACTCCTCCATCCCGAGCGTTGGTCGCATCCGAAAATTGGTCAGTGAGATACGTAAACTGAAACGATGCTTTTAAATTTTTGTATCCAAATCGAGCACCGCTTTTCAAATTCACTTTAGGCACAAACTCGACCTGATTTCCCTGTACCTCGGCGATTTGACTCACTTTATATTCAGATTGAATCAAGGCCAAGTTGGCAAACAAAACGCCACTCAATTCCTTACTTTCAGGTTTCAATAACCGTAAAAAATCAGCTTCGGCATAGGATTCTACCCCCATAATAACGGCTTGCCCCACGTTGCTTCTCAGGCGCAACACTCGATTGCTTTCGTCGTAAAACTGCACTTCACCAATGCGGTTGTTGTAGTTCAGATAAAAAAGACTGACGTCGTAATTATAAATTGTCGTTTGCTTACTCCGTATCCCCACATCAATCGAATAGCCTTTTTCATCTTTCATGTTGGGGTCTATCACCGATGATGGATTGGAAATCCGCATATCACTGAACGTAATTGAACGATAGTTTTGCGAAATATTGGCATATACATCCACCTGAGAAACAGGATTGTAGCTAAAACCAATTCCACCCAGCAAAAACTGCCGGCCATTAGTACGCCATTCATTTGTTCGATTAATACTGATAATATTTCCTGCTAAATCGCGCGAAATATTTCCGTAAAAACCATCAGCAGTCGTATAAATATTCTCGTATCTTACTCCGGGGGTAATAGAAAATTTGTCATTGATATAAAACACATTTTCGACAAAAAACGAAGCGTTTTTATTCGGAAAACGGTAGTCGTAGATGTTGTATTTTTCGGGTTCGATAAAGTTAAAATCAGCGTCTTTTCCTTTACTTCCCTGCCCCTGTTGACTGTGGTTGAAACCGTGATAAAATCGCCCTCCCACCAACATCACCGACAGCGCTTTTCCAATAAAGTAACGTTTTAAATACCGCGCTTCCGCCCCCCAATTCGTAAAATTTCCTTTTATCAGGTCGCGTTCACTGTTATCATCAATTGTTGCCACGCGGTTAGGTCGAAAACCAAGAGAATAACGATAGGCCGATAATCCAAACAGCCGAAGATTGAACTCGTTCATGGCGTTGAATTTATGGTCAAAATGCAAGGCGGCCATGTTCCAGTTGACACTGAACCAATTACGCTCACGGTTGGTTTGGCACGGGTCGGTTTTAAACATTCCGTCTGTCAGTCCTCCGGGTTGCTGGGCCAAATAATTGGTGTGCGTCAAATCAATGCCTACACTCGTTTTTTCTGATATTTTGTAGTCAATATCGGAGTAAAAGGTCGCATTATTAAAATGAGAATTTGCCCGCCAACCGTCTCCTTTTTTGTACTGAAAAAACGAATAATAACTCAACTTCCCGACTGTTCCGCTCACGCTCGTGAAAGCATTATAAAACCCAAACGAACCGATGGTTTGCCGCGCTACCAATTCAAGTTTTCGTGTGAGATTTGGCTTTCTCATCACAAAATTAAGGAACCCGCCAAACTGCGTACCATATTGAAGCGAAGCTGCCCCGCGTACAATCTGGATTTTCCCAATGGCCTCCACAGGTGGGGTGTAATAACTTTCCGGATACCCCAATGCATCGGCGCTGATGTCGTGACCATTTTGCCGTACGTTAAAATTAGAAGTTCGGTTGGGGTCAAGGCCGCGTCCACCGATGCTGAGTTGCAATCCCGCCCCGTCGTTCTCCCAAATATTCAAACCCGCTACGCGAGCATACACTTGGCGGGCGTTGTTGGTAGCCAGATTAGCCACAAGTTGGTCAGGGATAATTACTTCCGATTTTTTTCCTTCATAAATCCCCATGTTTTCCACGCCCCGCATTCGGGTAAAACCAAAGTCGGTTTGCTTATCCATAATCACTACTTCGTTCAGCGTTTCATTCAATCCAACAAGTCTTATTTTTACGAATTGGTCTTTGTTGTCGATGACAATTGTTTGCCAAAAGGTTTTAAAATCAGGAGCAACAACTTGTAGTCGATGCGAGCCATTGGGCAAAGACGAGAAAGCAAACTCTCCTTTTTCATTACTCACAACTGACTGACGTTCATTTAAATAAAGTGTACATCCTTTCGCAACAGCACTATCCTGACGCGAAACAACCGTTCCCGAAAGTCGGTATTGACCAAAAGCGAAGTTTGAAAAAACGCAAAAAATTACGACGCTAAAAACCTTTAATTTCATCATTGAATGGAATAATCCATGATTTATGTTGGAAAGAATCGGATACGTTGGCCAAATCGGTGGTAGGAGCAATCAGCGGTCTGCCCAGACGTCCATTTAAAGCCACGTACGAATCCACATAGACTTGAGGTGAAATGAATCCGTGCTTTGAATAATAATCCTGAAGAATGTGTGCGTATTGCAAAATCATATCAGGCTGAGTCGCCATCATCTTCTCCTGCAAGGGAGTTAAAAATTGATTATTGTTCACTATCAGCTGTTTACCCGTCCTATCTTTGACCATAAACTGCGTATAACCAGCTTTTTCCATGAGCATTACCCGCCACGAAAATCGGTAGCCTTGCTCCGTCCAAAACAGTTCACCGGGATAGAGTAAATATCTAAATGGCATCAACAATTGAAATGCAAAAAACAGAGTAAAAACTCCAATTAACAGTTGTTGAGTAATGGAAGACAACTTATAAGTACTTCGTGGGTAAATAAATTCTGTAGGAAGAGAAACTTTCGGGCTAACAAAAGCAATGATTCTTTGATAAAACTCACCCGAGAAGAAGATTAGCGCAGTCACGATCATAATGTACGGAAACATGCCAATAGGGAATAATAGAGCCGTTAATGAGTGAAAAACCACTACGGCAACGTAACCTGCTACCCGAGTACGGCGATTCCACAATAAAAAAGGAATGCTCAAATCATACAGACAACCCACCCAACTGAATACAAAGGGAACCCAAGTATAATTGAACAAAAAGCCGATGATGGGTAAATCATTGTGTGCCGGTAACCAAATCTTTAAAGGCATGGCATTCACGAGCCAATCTGTATTTACTTTAGCTAATCCTGCATAGAAATAAAGAATACACACAAAGAATCTGACCGAATCCAAGCACCATTGTGGCATTTTATCAGCCAATAAACGTTTGCTTCGATAAGCATCCACTGAAAAGTAAGCATGAGCGGGCAAAAAAATCAGCAGGAAACTAATCACGCTTACAAAGTAATAATGATTAAGGTAGGTCGATTTATCAATCAGTTCGATGTAGGTAAAACTGAGAAATACCCCCACAATCGCCACTCGATAAAACAGCCCTAGTGCTACCAACAAAGCCGAAAAACCACAAACTGAAAATATCACGTAGGTATATCCTCCAAGCGGTTTTACAAATTCAAAGCCGTAAAAAGGAAAGTAATAAAGCGGTTGAATATACAGAGTTTCAATCCATCCTTTGCTCCAAAATCGAACTATACTAACGAAAATCATAAGTCCGAAGGCGACTCTAAAAACAGCCAATGGGGCAGAAGAAACCGTTTTACTGACAAACCTAAACCTGTGAGGTTTTGAAAATTTCACAGGTTTAGCGACCTGCTCAGTCTCCATCGTTGTCGGTATAAGTAATGACAATACTCATGGCAGCGGTCATATCTACTTTCAACAATCGAACCGCTTTTTGCATTTCAGTATAGACTTGTACGACAGCCGCATTATTGGTTTTTACTTCTTCGTAAATACTGGGTTTGAGGACATTTATTTTCTGATTTACTACTTCAAATTGTGCATTAATGATTTCAGAAAGCGTTTTCCCGGTAGCACTGTCTTTGGCTCCCAATCCATCCAGATAGGTTTTAAAAGAAGGGCCGCTTGCGCCGATTACCGCATTTTTTCCGTTGAAAAAATCAACAGCAGCCTGATGAGCCGTTTGAGCCAATTGTTTAGAAATATCTTTTTTATAAAAACCCTCTACTTTCTCAGCAGACACGACCCCGTTGAGCATAGCCCCGGAAGGAATTCCAAACTTTCCCGAACGAAGAAACCGCTCATAATGAAGCACATATCCATTTACCAATTGTCCCATGGGTGAACCAATATCCAAGCCTGTTTTGGTGGTAAACTCCTCACGATATGTACTCTTCCAGTCATTGATCACTTTGGTGAGTAAAGCATCCATGTGATCGGTAATACGTTTAATGTACGCCAAACGTTTTGTACCATTGGCAGATGAAGTATAAAAAGCCAAAATTTCGGCATCCGTTGTACCCACTCCATTTAATAAATAATCTAAGGCGGGGAAACCCTGTTTATCATACGAAGCAGTCACTTCTAAATTTACTGTCGGGTCAGCAATGTATTCATTGATGCCAGCAACACTTGTCGGATATATATTGTAATAATTTACAATCGCTGTTTTATTGGCAGGACCTATGTCAAACAATTCCACTTTTTGCCACTCAGTATAAGCATCTACCCAAGCCTGACGAAACGCTGTCAAAGTTGTAATATCCGGTTTACTCAAAAATGCCTGAGATTTAATCAACATCGCATCCTGCTTTACTTTATAATTGGCGTAAGCAGGAATAATACTGTTATCGGCCAAATTAATAAGTACTGCTTTTCGGTCGGTCGTCCCTTTATCAGGATCCGGATCCGAATTTGAACCTTTCCCTGAACATGCCCATATAATTCCTGCAAGAAGGCAGGCAACTATCATTTGTAACCAATTAGATTTTATCATAGGATTTAAGCAACTGTGGAGGATTGGAAGAAATTACCTACTGCCAATCCTCCTTTAGAATCAATAGTTGTAAGAATTAGAACTTGAACTTAGCTTTGATAGCATCGGATGCCGTCGAAATTTTAGTAGGAGTTAAATCCCAAAAGCCGTTTACTGAGTCTAAAACCAAAGGTTTCAGAATATTATCAGAGAAAGTAGCATCGGCACCATTCACGGTAGCAAAGCGCAATGAATAGATAAACCCAAGACCTTCACCCATGGCGTGAACGCGTACGGCATCAGTGGTACCGGAAGTATATTTCCCTAAGTACCCAATTGCAGCACTCGCAATGGCTTTTTCCATTTCTGCTTTAATAAAATCAGCCTGTGCTTTAAGCGTCACTTTGTCATTATTAACAATGGCAGCACGACCTTTTAAAAAGGCAGGATAAATCTGTGCATAAGCAGTTTTGTTGTATTCCCAAATATATGACCCTAATGCAAATTCGGTTGTTCCTCTGGTCGCATCGGTCGAGCCTTTCAAATACACCAGATTCAACGTTAATAAACCGTATGCTTCATCCCAATTTTGTTCCAATTGGGTATAATTCTTACCCGCTGCCACTTTCGAGTTATCTGCATCCAACCCTTTGGTTAATAATACATTACCAATATAATCGTATTGCAAGGCACCAATCAGCGATTTTTGAATCAATTGAATAGGCTCCATTCCTTTTTCATCTACCAGATAGGTTCCGATTTTCCCTGCTTTGCCTTTAGCGCCGGTTGCAGTCACCGATTTGCTGGCTTCAGCTACCGAAGTGAAATAGGTCTCCATTTGTGTTCTTACCTTTTCTGCCTCCTTTGAAGACCAGGAAGAGGCTGTTATGCTGCGAAGTTGTACACCCGAGGTATTCAATTTTGTACTGTCAGCAAATGCATTGCCGGTATTATTATACATATTTCTCAATACAGCCACATCAATTAACTTATTGCCGCTGATGGAAGAACTGATATATGTATTCAGTACCTGAAACATTTTGTAACGATTATTACCGTTAGTCAAATCTACCGTTGTTTTACCCGTTTCATCTACAAATAAGGTGCTGTAAGGTATGGTAGGAGTCAGGGCGGCATAGTCAATTTTAGTCCGAAGTTGAGGCGTAGCTTCATCTTCTGTATTACAAGAGGCTAAACCCGTTATAGCAAGCGCAACAAGTGCAAATCGGAATTGTAAAGAGTTTTTAAGCATTGTTATTATTAGTTGTGAGGATTATGGGCACAAATATTGTTATTATTTAGACTTATTACAAATAAAAATAAGAAAAAAATTTTGGCAAGCCCGCTTTTGTACCAACTAAAACTGTCACTAACTGCCACAAAGAAGGTGAGCCTTGACGGGCTCACCTTCTTCAAATCGAGAATAATTTTATTACCTAAATTCCTCATTTAGCATAGCCAAAACACCCGCACCGGGGCACAAATCTTTTTCTTTAAGGCTATTGAGAGGGCGTTTATCCGATTTAATCACTTCGTGCAAATCTTTACTGTTGGGATCAATATAAACCAACCCGGTCAAGATTTCACCTTCGGCCTTGGCTTGTTGTAATCGTGCCATGGCAGCACGGCGGTCGCGCGAGTCCCATCCATCCGCTAATTTTTGTAAATGCACGACGGAACCGTCGTGTAGTTCTACATCTACGGAAGTACCGGTGTCATAAGAAACTGTAATCTCTTCTTTCTCAGGCACAAACCCTATTTGAGCCAGCGCTTCAATGTGATCGCGTACATAATCATACGATTTTGTAGAGCCCGCATTGTTATTGAAAGTGACACAGGGAGAAAGAACATCAATCAACGCAAAACCATTGTGAGAAAGCGCTGCTTTAATAAGCGGAACCAATTGGCTTTTATCGCCTGAAAAACTGCGTGCCACAAAAGTAGCTCCCAATTCCAGTGCCATTCCTACCAAATCAATGCCTTCAAACGGGTTTACCGCCCCTGATTTATTGATTGAACCCGCATCCGCAGTGGCCGAATCCTGCCCTTTGGTCAGACCGTAGCAACCATTGTTCATCACAATGTAAAGCATATTCAGATTCCGACGTATAGCATGCACAAATTGTCCCATACCGATAGAAGCAGTATCGCCGTCGCCTGAGACACCAAGATAAATCAAATCGCGATTGGCCATGTTGGCACCTGTCGCAACCGATGGCATCCGCCCATGTACCGAGTTAAAGCCGTGGGAATTGTTCAGGAAATAGTTAGGTGTCTTGGAAGAACATCCAATCCCTGACAATTTGGCTACTCGATGGGGTTCAATGGCCATTTCGTAGCAAGCCTGTACAATAGAGCCGCTGATGGAATCATGGCCGCACCCCGCACAAAGCGTTGAAATCACCCCTTCATAGTCGCTTTTAGCGTATCCAATTTTATTTTTGGGCAAATCCGGGTGACGGAACTGTGGTTTTATGTAAGTCATTTTATGTGTCGAGCGGGACTCCGCTGCGGTTTTAAATGCTAAATGTTGGATTTTATAATTGGAATTAAATTAGACTTTTGCATGTATCAAGTAATAAACAGAATACCTATTATTAGAGCTTTTCTATTTCTTTCTTGGTTAAGCCTGTTGATTTTATAATGATTTCAATATTTACCTCATTATCTTTTAATTGTTTAGCAACTTCCATTTTACCTTCCATTTTTCCGTCGCTAAATGCCGAATCTATTACGCCTTTTAAATCACGGTAATTTTTTAGGCTATTTTCGTAACTATCCAACTCAGCTTGTCCAAATTTTGCAAGTTCTGCTTTTTCAAATGCTTGCATAAAGATTTCGTCAGAGAAGATAGTTGGTATGGCTTGAAAATCTTCTAAGTGTTTAATAAAATACAACCACTTGTCAAGTCTTGAATTTAACCCATTTTCAAGTTTATTGAAATTTGGCATTTCAAGGTATATATAGGTTAATTTATCGTAAAATGTTTTTCCATTTTGATTTTTAAGCTTAATGGTATGTACTACTTCACTTTTTTCAGGTTCATTTTCATAGTCATCGAAGGTAAAATCCAAAATACCTATACAATAAACGGCTTTTAAGTTATAGCTCCATTCTCCTTTTTCAGCTTGTTCTCTAATTGGGAAAGTAGAATAATAAATGGTTCTTTCTTTGAAATAATTTTGTTTTGCTTTTTGAAGTTCTACAATGAATTTTTCTCCACTTTCGTTCTCACAGTAAATATCGTAAATGGCTTTTCTATCAGTATCGGTTTGTCCGAGTTGTTCAGTATTCTTAAAATTTAAATCAATTATCTTATTCGATTGAGGCAAAAGGGCATTTAAGAAGTCAATAAGCATCGGCTTACTGGCTTCTTCTCCAAATAGTTTCTTAAATCCAAAATCCGTAAACGGGTTTATGTATCTTGATTTCATTTGTTTATAAATCTGTTTCGGCTTGAAACCTGTGGATAGTGATCACTTGCGCGACGCGAGCGACTGTGGGAATTTCATAACTCTCTATTTCTATAGAATACAATATTACTATATCCGTTAAGCTTATTCCAATCAAACTCTCTCTCGATTCTTTCATTAGGATTCAAAATAATAGGGTTAAAAACGGCAATTTCATAGCTTGTTATAGAAGTAAAATTAATCCAAATTACATAATCTGCTGATAATGCCTTTTTTCTAAATCTTTGAAATTTTTTTGTTCCTGTAGCTTTAACTTCAATATTGACTTTTCTTTCTCCATTATAAATTAAGTCGAAAGTTCGATTATTCCCTTCTTTTAATAAGTCAACAGTAATTTCTTCTAAATTAATCGAACTTGGTATCTCTTGAAGAAAATGATATGCAAGGGATTGTGAAAGAGAAACTGGCACTTGTATATTCTTAATTTTTTGATTTTCAGGTTGGCTTATATTTATTTCAGCTATAAATGAAACAACTTCACAATATTTGCTGTAATAATCTTTTATTTTGTCAAGAGTTAATATTGCCATAAATTAATTTTATTTAATAATCTATTTAACTTATCATTTGAGTATTTAAAAATACATTAGCTACAATTAACGCCAATCAAACTAAACAGACTTTTCTGTGTTGATAAACAATAAATCCAAATTCTGTAATTGCATTTATCACAAATATAGAAATTACATAAAATGGGATACTATTTTCTAATACATTAGCAGGAGTTTAAATATGACATTCTTGCTAATTTTAACCTTTATGACAATCAACTGAGTTAATACATTTAAACTTAACTTCTAGATAATGTTGTTTTTCATTCAATTCAAATCAATTATATATCCAATTTTAACAGTTTGAGGGTCATTTGTACTTTCACAGTAACAATTTGGCACTTCATTAGTCGAACTCATTTGCCAGCCATATATATATTGATCATTGGATTTTTGATAAATTTCTGCACAAAAAGAATGATCCCTGTTTCTATCATCTGTCCCATTAAAAACAGCATAGTATTTTGTATAAAAAACATCAGTACCTATAACATCACCATATTTATCTTTTCGAGTTTCACTTCTTGCAATATCGGCGAGATGTAAAGTTACTTTTCCTGATAACCTTAATGACCATCCTCCGTCACCTTGATTATAAGATTTGCTTTTAATTGTTCTAACATAGTACATTTTAAAATTACCTTGTTTATCAATTTTAATTGAATATTCTTCACTACCATAATCAGCTCCAAATTCGCCAGCCATAGAAACCATTATATTTTGTTTCGTTGCTTTTCTGATATCCATTAATTTTCCGTTTGATTTCATTTGGCCTAAACTTACCAAGGAAGAACTAATAATAAATACTAAAAATAAAATCTTTTTCATAGTTTTTTCTTTGAACAATTTGTAATCAGTTGATTTTTCGGAATTATGTCTCTTTTTTTGTGAGGTTTTTAGCCACGCTGGTTTGCGTTTGCAACGCGAACCAGCGTGGTGGGCGTTTGCAACGCCACTTAAACCTCTGCCAAAACCCCAACAATTTGTCTCCGAATGGCTTCTGCGGTAATCGGCATCCCGTCATAGTTCAGGATTTTGATCAGTTTTTTTGGATTGGCTTCCAACTCATTAATCAATAGCGTTCTAAACTGCGCATCTCGATTTTGCTCAATTACAAATATTTGGTCGTGGGTCTCAATAAACTGCTCAACCGACTCATGGAAAGGAAAAGCGGTTGCCCGCATAGCATCCAACACAATCCCTTCTTCTTCTTTCAACAAATCCATGGCTTCCAAAGCTGCGTAGGTAGTGGTTCCGAAAAAAATCATACCTATATTGGTTTGATTTTCAGTTTGATAAAACTCCGGTTTGGGCGTAATTTCTTTAGCCGTATCCCATTTTTTCAACAAACGGTCAAGTACTTCGGCATTTTTCACTCCATCTTCGGTATAGCGAGCGTATTCGTCGTGCGAAGTTCCGCGCGTAAAGAAGGACCCTTTGGTCGGGTGCGTTGCCGGAAGCGTACGGTACGGAATTCCGTCCCCATCTACGTCCAAATAACGCCCGAATTTCTTACCCATTGCATCTAACGCATCCAAATCTTCGGCCGAATAGACTTTGCCTCGGTCATAAACGCGAGTATCATCCCAAGCAAGGGGAGCCGAAAGGTGTTCGTTCATTCCCAAATCCAAATCCGTCATCAAGATAATCGGCGTTTGAAGGCGTTCCGCCAAATCGAACGCATCGGCCATGAAATCAAAACATTCTTTAGGGTTGCTTGGAATAAGCAATACCTGCTTGGTATCCCCGTGCGAAGCATAGGCAGCTAACAACAAATCCGATTGCTGCGTACGCGTAGGCATCCCCGTGGAGGGGCCGCCCCGTTGTACGTCTACCAATACGGCAGGAATTTCAGCAAAATATGCTAATCCCAAAAATTCATTCATCAGCGATAGCCCCGGACCACTCGTTGCGGTAAAAGCGCGTGCCCCGTTCCAGTTGGCACCCAATACCATCCCAAAAGCCGCCAACTCATCTTCAGCCTGTACAATTGCCACTTTTTTAAGGCCCGTTTCAGGATCAACTCTTAAACGATTGGCATATTTCCCAAACGCTTCTACCAAAGAAGTCGAAGGTGTAATCGGATACCAACCGGCAACGGTTGCCCCGGCAAAAACAGCTCCGATTCCGCAGGCAGTATTTCCATCAATCACGATGCTGTCACCTACCAAATCGCGGCGTTCAACGCGCAGATTCAACGGATGATCGTAGTTTTCCTGAATATATTTTACCCCCTCCATCATTGCCTGAACGTTCGGCTCAATGAGTTTAGGCTTTTTCTTGAATTCGTCCGCAATAATTCCTTTGACTACCTCCAATTCAATGTCCAACAATGCCGCCAAAGCTCCTACATAAATCATGTTTTTGAACAATTGGCGCTGACGTGCATCCTGATAAAGCCGCATACAGATTCCAATCATTGGAACTCCGACATAGTGAATGTCTTCTCTGAGGTAATCTTTATGCAAGGTTTTGGTATTGTCATACATAAAATAACCTCCCGATTTCACCGAAGCAATGTCCTGCTTCATGCTCTGTGGATTGACACACACCAACACATCTACCCCCTCACGCCGTCCTAAATACCCTTTTTCACTTACGCGTACTTCGTACCATGTAGGCAAACCCTGAATATTAGATGGGAAAATATTTTTGGCAGTTACGGGGATACCCATTCTGAAAATGGACATCGCAAACATATTATTCGCACTCGCCGAACCCGTTCCGTTTACGTTGGCAAATCGTACTACTAAGTCGTTAATTCCTGTAAGATTCCGCATTGATTACCTGCTTTGGTGACTGAATATAAATATTTCTGCATATCCCAAGCTGAGGTGGGACAGCGTTCGGCACAAAGGCCACAGTGAAGACAAACATTTTCATCTTTTACCATAACACGCCCCGTTTTGAGCGAGTCTGACACGTATAAATCCTGAGACAAATCATTGGCGGGAGCCAGCAAACGCGTCCGCAAATCCTCCTCTTCGCCGTTGACGGTGAAGGTAATACACGAAGTAGGACATACATCCATACAGGCATCACACTCAATGCATTTATTCTCCGTAAAAACCGTCTGTACATCGCAGTTGAGGCAACGCTGCGCTTCTTTAAAGCCGGTATCCTGGCTAAAGCCCAATTCCACTTCTTTTTTACGGTCTTTCAACGTTAATTTTTTATCAGCATGGGGGACCTTGTAACGAATATCGGTCGTAACATCGCTATCATAAATCCACTCGTGAATCCCCATTTTTTGACTGATCAGATTGGTAAAAGGCGATGGACGGTCGTGGAGAGATTGTTGGTTGCAAAACAAATCAATCGAAACGGCAGCCGAATGTCCCTGCGCTACGGCAGTAATCACATTTTTAGGACCCATGGCCGAATCACCGCCAAAGAATACATTCGAAATCGTAGATTGAAACGTAGTTTCGTCTAACACCGGCAAGCCCCATTCGTTGAATTCCAGTCCTAAATCGCGCTCAATCCATGGGAAAGAGTTTTCCTGTCCAATTGCCACCAATACATCGTCGGCTTCAATTAAAACATCGCCTTCACCCGTCGAAACAAGTGTCCGCTTGCCATTTTCGTATTTAGCTTCTACTTTCTCAAAAGTCATACCTTTTAGAATGCCATCTTCCACTACAAACGATTTGGGAACGTGGCATTCTAAAATCGGAATATCTTCGTGAAGTGCATCTTCGATTTCCCAAGGCGAGGCTTTCATTTCTTTGAACGGGCTGCGAACCACTACCTTCACCTCATCCCCGCCTAATCGGCGCGAAGTACGGCAGCAATCCATGGCAGTATTTCCTCCGCCCAGCACGATTACTTTTTTGCCAATTTTTGCTGTATGTTCAAAAGCTACACTTGCCAGCCATTCAATACCGATATGGATATTGGCCTTGGCATCCCAACGTCCGGGAAGTTTTGCTAAATCTTTACCTTTAGGTGCTCCCGTTCCTACAAAAACGGCATCATATCCTTGGTTCAACACCTCGCGAAGACTTTCAACACGCGTATTGAAATGGGTATGAATGCCCAAATCCAAAATAAAATTTACCTCTTCATTCAACACACTGTCGGGCAAACGAAATGACGGAATTTGACTGCGCATCATTCCACCGCCTTTAGTTTGGTCGTCATACAGATGAATTTCGTAACCCAAAGGAGCAAGGTCACGCGCAACAGTTAGAGCAGCAGGCCCCCCTCCGATGAGTGCTATTTTCTTGCCATTCGGCAGAAAGGGGCCTTGCGGCATAAATTCTTTTACATCGCCTTTGTTGTCGGCAGCAACCCGTTTTAGACGGCATATCGCTACGGGTTCTTCTTCAACACGCCCGCGTCGGCAGGCAGGCTCACAGGGGCGGTCGCAGGTGCGACCCAATACACCGGGAAAAACGTTGGATTCCCAGTTTACCATATACGCTTCGGTGTATCGTTCGGCAGCAATGAGCCGAATGTACTCGGGTACGGGAGTATGTGCCGGACAAGCGTATTGACAGTCCACAACTTTATGGAAATACTCCGGGTTTTTGATGTCGGTCGGTTTCAAGGAGATATGGTTTGAATAGCTAATTACGCAAGTTAGTCAAGATTAAGTCACAAATCAATACAGAAACGTGCGCTTTTTAAAAGATGAGAAGTTGGAAAATTTCTTGGGTATATTCATTAGTGGGTTATGCTCAATTAATGATTTTTTGGCAATTACGGGATTTTGTCCAGAATTGCAAAGGCACTATTATTCAAAAGTTACTTAACGGTTTTGATAGAAAATGTTTGGTAAATAGTCATACCGGCATTTCATAAATCCTGACCCAATGGCATTTACAACAAACCTGCCAAAGTAACAAATAAAAGCCAAATAGTACAAAATATATCATTTCTAAATCATAGTCTGCAAAAAATCATTCGTTTGTCAGTAGAAACGATTCCTCAAATGCTCCTTATTAATGTAGGTATAAACCATTATTTACCTTTTCCAACAACCGTTTAGCCTATCCTTGAAAATAATTATTCTGATACTTGTCTTCCCAAAATACACCCTGAAATGATAAAAACGACAACCTCTTTATTGGCTGTTTTTTTAACGACCGCCTGCTTTTTGTTACTGAATGCACAAACTTTTCATAACAACAAAATCGTTGCCCACCGCGGAGCCTGGAAAAACACGGGTGCTCCCCAAAATTCTATCGCTTCCTTGCAAAATGCGGTAAAACTGGGCTGTGTCGGCTCCGAATTCGACGTTCGGATGACCAAAGATGAAGTATTGGTTATTAATCACGACGCGCATTATGAAGGTATGGACATTGAAACCACCGATTATGCCGACCTTATTAAAAAACCGTTAAAAAACGGCGAACAATTGCCAACGTTGAAGGACTATCTGAAAGAAGGAAAAAAGCAGAACAGAACCATGCTCGTGACCGAAATCAAACCGTCTCCAGCAGGGAAAGAGCGTGCTTTGCTTTTGGCCGAAAAAGTAGTGAAGACCATCAGCAAAATGAAGGCCCAAAAGTGGATTGTGTATATCAGTTTTGATTTTGATATTTTGAAAAAGGTACGGGAGTTGGACAAAAACGCTAAACTGCAATACCTTAATGGAAATATCCCGGCCGAACAACTGCAAACCGACAACATCGGCGGCTTAGATTATCATTTCAGTGTTTTGCAAAAAGATGAACAATGGATTTCCAACGCTAAAAAACTGGGCATCGTGACTAACGCATGGACGGTAAATGATACGTTGGTGATGGATTATTTTTTTGTAAGAAACATTGATTACATCACAACCGATGAACCGGAAAAAGCCCTTGTGCGTGATGCGCGTTTTGCCAAAGAAAAGCGCAAGTTGGTTTGGAGTGATGAATTCAATTACGACGGATTGCCTGATGCATCTAAATGGGGCTACGACGTGGGTGGAAAAGGTTGGGGGAACAATGAGTTGGAATATTATACCAACGCCGACACAAACAATGCACTGGTCAAAAATGGGGTACTTTCCATTACAGCCCACAAAAACAAATTTGAAAATCGAGACTATACCTCTGCCCGTCTCTTGACCAAAGGAAAAGCCGAATGGACCTACGGACGCATTGAAATTCGCGCAAAATTGCCCAAAGGTCGCGGCATCTGGCCCGCTATCTGGATGTTGGGCAGTAATATCGAAACCGTTGGCTGGCCCAAATGCGGAGAAATTGACATCATGGAACATGTTGGCTATGACCCAGATACGCTGGTGGGAACTATTCACACTCAATCGTATAATCACGTAAAGAGAACGCAAAAATCGAAGAAAATTTTCATTAAAAATCCGTATACTGAGTTTCACGTTTACGCCGTCGATTGGACGCCGGAAAAGATGGATTTTCTGTTGGACGGCAATGTCTATTTAAGTATTGCCAACGAACATAAAACCGTCAACGAATGGCCATTTGATAAGCCGGAGCATTTGTTGCTAAATGTAGCGGTAGGCGGCAATTGGGGCGGTGCCAAGGGCATTGATGAGAGCGTATTTCCTGCTACAATGGCCGTCGATTATGTACGAGTGTTTCAATAAAACGCCAAGTTCGTAGGTACAAGTAACTGATTAACTACTAAACAACTGACCCTCCGCAAGAAGGCATTTCTTAGTAAGTCAGGTACATGAACAGAACTATTAGTGACTACCAGCAGGATAGTCTGCAAAAAAAATTAAAGAAAATTTTACAGGGACTGGAAGGCGTAGTCTCCGTCTGCTCGATTCGAAACATTCTTGACCGCTTTGGTGATAAATGGTCCATGCTTTCTATTTTTCATTTGGGAGAAGCAGGAACGCTGCGCTTCAACGAACTGAAAAAACGAATCGACGGTATTTTGCAACGAATGCTTACTGTTACCTTGCAGACACTGGAACGCGACGGACTGGTAACTCGTCGGATTTTTGCAAAAATTCTGCCCCGTATAGAACATAAGCTAACCGATTTAGGTCACAGTCTATTACTGCAAATTATCGAATTGGGAGATTGGGCCAGCAACCACAGCGCTCAAATTTTGAAAGCCAGAAAGCAATATGCCACCCGCGAACAGGCCGGTTTTAAAGCTGGTCTGTAACGGTGTTTTCAACATATCAGTAAAAAACGATATAATACTTTAAAAAATAGTCCCTTTTTATTTGAAAACAGCATAACTATTCCTGATTAGACATGGTTAATAGAAAGCGTACCACGCCCTTTTCTGTATTATACACTTTTTAAACAGCCGATGCCCAAACTCTCCAACGAAGACAAATTTGTAGACTTTTCTGATTATGGACGCCCACTTGCCACTTTTTTAGCTACCCACCTTTCACGGATAAAAATCAATGCGATACAGGTCACTACACTTTTTTTTGTGGCGGGAATTTTATGCGCTTACTGCATTTATACCCATCAATTAGTATGGGCAGCTGTTTTTCTAATGATAAAAAACATTTTAGATGCCGTAGATGGTGAAATTGCCCGAATCACCAATCACCCTTCTCTCATCGGCCGCTATTTGGATTCTATTTTTGATTTTATCATTAATGCTCTCATTTTTACAATGGTACTGTTTGTCGATTCGAGTTCAGTCACCATTTTCGTATTGGCATTTTTAGGCATTGAATTCCAATGTTCCGTTTACAATTACTATTACGTAATTGTCAGACGAAGGTTAAATAATGAAGAAACCAGTAGAACAATAGAATACCGGAAACCGATAGCTTACGAATATGAAAGTCAAAAAACAGTCACTATTTTACACGCTGTCTTTTTATGTTTATATGTCATTTTTGATTCACTGGTATTATTACTGGACAAGCAGGCGCTCTTTGTTCGCCACTTTCCCAAATGGTTTTTGAGTCTAATTTCCTTACTGGGACTGGGATTTCAATTATTGGTTATTTGTTTGATGCTTTGTTTAGGTTTAACCGAATTCATGTTACCCTTTTTTGCTAGTTACAGTATTTTTGGATTATTTGTAATTTTAATTAGAAAATTACTTGTAAAATAAAATTTACTTACTTTTTCTTCTGTAAAGTATGCTTTTTAGTTCCATTTTCTAAAAATTGCAGGAGCATTACTACGCTATTTCTAGTATATTTATGATTGAATCAGCACCGGCCTTACCAAAGTTTACTTGTCTTATTCAATCTTTAAAAAGTATTCGGCCACGAAAACCATTCTCCATTCACACTGTTAAGTGCTAAAGCACAAGTTAATCGTTATTTGTTAACCGTTATCCGTTTAAAATCAACGAATTATATCAAAACAAGTACCCTAAAATTTTTGCTCTACTACTTAAAAATAGTATCATCACATTTTTTAATATCGTCTCACCTTTGAATTACGTAAGTTTAAAGGTGTTTGAAATGACGGCGTCTCTGTGGACAGTCCCTTTTCTGTAACTGAAAAAATTACCAAGTTCAATTTCACCAATCATACAAACTAACCCAAATGAAGAATCAATTTTTACTCTGTCTCACGCTTTTGACTGCCTGCTCGATACGGGTAAGTTGGGGGCAACAATTGTTGGCTTCCAATAGCCAAAAAACAACAACTATTTCGGCAGACCAAGCCAGGGGTAAAATAACCGATGCCGGTGGAGCAGCCATGCCTGGAGTAAGTGTAGTCGTAAAAGGAAGTTCGCGCGGTACAGTCACTAACCCGGAAGGACGCTATTCTATAGATATTCGTGTGGGTGAAACGCTGGTTTTTTCTTTCGTAGGGTATCAGACTCAAGAAATTAAAGTTGGCAGCGATTTAAGTATCAATGTTTCGATGTCGGAAGATTCAAAATTTCTTACGGAAGTAACGGTGATAGGTTCACGGGCAGCAACGGCTCGTACCAATATTGAAACCGCCGCACCGGTAGATGTAATTACAACCAAAGAACTAAAAGGTTTCTCACAGGTAGATATAGGTCAAATTCTGAACTACGTGGCCCCTTCGTTCAGTTCCAACCGTCAAACCGTATCCGACGGAACCGACCACATTGACCCCGCTTCATTGCGCGGTTTAGGACCTGACCAAGTATTGGTACTGGTCAATGGAAAACGCCGCCACACCACCGCACTTGTTAACATTAATGGTACAGTAGGGCGCGGTTCAGTGGGCACTGACATGAACGTAATCCCAGTGGCGGCCGTCGAACGAATTGAAGTCTTGCGCGATGGCGCTGCCGCTCAATACGGTTCAGATGCCATTGCCGGAGTCATCAACGTAGTTTTGAAGAAAAACTATGATGGTCTTTCGGCTTCGCTTACAGGAGGGGCCAACATGACCACGCTTAATTATGCCGCTCCCAACATCACCGGAGGTACCAACAAATACTCCGAAAAAATTACGGATGGTGAGGTCGTCCAATTTGACTTTTCAAAAGGTCTGCGTTTGGGAAAAGGAGGAGTCACGATTTCGGGACAATACAATCAGCGCGGACGTACCAATCGTTCTGGGTTAGACAATGCCCCTACTATTTACCTTGGTACGTCGGGTGGTTTTCCTGCCACTCCAACGGGGCAGGATGTCAATACGTTTCGTAAAGGCTTAATTGCTGCCGATGCCGCTTATGCTTCGCAGCAAGGGTATGACCGCCAAAATATGGTATTCGGAAACTCTAATTCTAAAAATTTAGGTCTATTTCTAAATGGTGGTTTACCTGTTGGAAAAGCATCGGAAGTTTATTTTTCTGCGGGTGTTACTCATCGTACGGGTACAGGATATGGCAACAACCGTATCCCGGTTTCCCGTGCTCAACAGCCGCTTGCAGCCGATGGTTCTTTGTATTATCCGAATGGATTCTTACCGGGAATCGGCTCTGCCATCAATGATGAATCAGTTTTGGTGGGTTTCAAAACCAAACTCGGCGAATGGCGAATGGATTTGAGCAATACATTTGGCGCTAACGCCTTTACGTTCAGCGTTTTCAATTCAGGAAATGCTTCTTTGCCCAATTCAAGCAGCATTCAAACCGAGTTTGACGCGGGTACCTTAAAATTTGATCAAAATACGACGAACCTCGATTTCTCAAGAATGTACTCAAAAGTTGGGGCCATTACGGGGCTTAATGTAGCATTTGGAGCAGAACTTCGCCGCGACCATTACCAGATTCAGGCGGGAGAACTTAATTCTTATACCGGTGCCGACCTCAAGAAGACGGTACCCGGAGCGCCGCTCGTTGTCGGTGGCCCTGCCAATGGTACGACCTTGGCTTTACCTGGTGCACAGGTATTTCCGGGCTTTCAGCCAAGCGACCAAATCAACAAAGCGCGTACAAACTTAGGCATTTATGCCGATGTGGAAGGGGAGATTGCCAACCGCTTATTGTTAGGAGTAGCTACTCGTTTTGAAAATTACAGCGATTTTGGTTCGAATTTGAGTGGAAAAATTTCAGGACGTTTAAAACTCACCGATGGACTTGCTCTACGGGGTTCGGCCAGTACAGGCTTCAGAGCCCCTTCATTGCACCAACGTTACTTCCAAAATACGAGTACGCAATTTGTGAGTGGTTTACCTTCCAATACATTGACCGTAAACAATGACAATGACATTGCCCGCAAAGTCGTTGGAGTGGATGCCCTCCGTCCTGAAACTTCTATCAACTTCACCGCAGGAATAACGGCTAAATTAGGTTCGTTGGCACTTACAGTAGATGCGTACAAAATCAAAATCAAAGATCGTATCGTGTATTCAGGTGCCTTTTCCCGTGCTCTTTTAGGTTTTACCACCGAGCAATACGTGGGAATTAACAACGTAAACTTTTTTGCCAATGCGGCCAATACCACCACGAAAGGGATTGATATTGTGGCCAATGGTCGCTACAATATTGGCAAAGGAAAATTATTTGTAACTGCTGCATTGAATTTCAATAAGAATCAGGTAACAAGTGTTAACAGTACCACGCTTATCAATAGCGCTGAGAAAAACGACCCTACGAAAAGCCCGGATACTTGGTTTAAAAACCTGTTGTTTGACCGTCAGCAGCGCTCCCGTATTGAAGTATGGCAGCCGATGAATAAAGTCAATTTGAGTTTGACCTATTCCATTGGCAAATTAGACATCACAGCCCGTACAGTTCGTTTTGGTGAAGTAAAATATGTTCATAATCTGGATACAGAAGCAAAAAAATCGGACGGAACTTTCTGGAATACTCAATTTGACCGGGATGCGAGCGGAAAAGCTTACATTGACCAAACATTTGCTCCTGTGTGGATTACCGACCTGACTCTGAACTATCGGTTTACTAAAATGCTCAGTGCTTCGTTAGGAGCCAATAACTTATTTAATGTGTATCCTGACCAAATTTATGTTGACCCCCGCAATGCGATTGGTTCAGTAGATTATGCATCAGGCCGCGATGCCTCTAACCGCGGGCGCCTATTATTTCAACCCAATCAGGGTGGTTACAATGGACGTTTTGTATTTTTACGAGTCGCTGTCAATTTGTAAAGAAACATCGACCAACTCCAAACTATAAAAAAGCCCTCCTGATTATTGGGAGGGCTTTTTTGTGGGTTTTATTCAGCTACCCATTGCATCATCAATCCCGTCAAATACCCCCCATACGTTCCTACTGCATACCCCAAAATGGCCAGCAAGACGCCCACAGAGGCCAATGAAGGATGAAACGCTGCTGCGACTACGGGAGCCGAAGCCGCCCCACCAATGTTGGCCTGTGAACCAACAGCTGTAAAGAAAAAGGGAGCTCTTATCAATTTAGCAACGCCTAATGTAACCATCACGTGTACTGACATCCAAATGATTCCCACTCCAAAAAGTCCCGGATTTTCGGCCACGGCAAAAATATCCATTTTCATTCCAATGGTTGCTACTAATATGTAGAGAAAAAGACTTCCAATCCGGGACGCACCCGCGAATTCCAATTGGCGTAAACGGGTGAAAGACAACAGAATTCCCAGCATAGTCGCAATCGAAACTACCCAAAAAAAGGAAGATGTAAGGCTGAATCTTTCCAATGAAGGATGGTTAATCTTTATCCAAGGAGTGATATAATCCGCAAAAAAATGCGCCAATCCCGTTACCCCGAATCCAACGGCGGCAATAAGCACTAAATCATACACCGTTGGAATGCGCTGAGAAACTTTTTGTTCGCTGTCAATTCGATCTTTCAGTTCTTCAATGGCAGAAGCATCCGCTTTAAAAATGCGGTCAATTTTATTGGCAAATCCGGCCCCGTATATCAAAACAGCCATCCAGATTTCTGCCGTAATCACATCTACCGCTATAACTTGTGAAAACAACCGATCACTTGGCTGAAAAATTTCTTTTAACGCCGTTTGATTAGCACCACCTCCAATCCAACTGCCTGCAATCGTTGCTAAACCCCGCCAAACCGAATCGGCTCCTACTCCACCTACTACCTCAGGACTAATCATTTTCATAACCCATACGGCCACTGGAGCGCCAATCATTACTCCTAAAGTTCCCGCAAAAAACACAATCAAAGCCTTGGGTCCCAGTCGGATTACCGCTTTAAAATCCATCCCCAGTGTGAAATAGACCAAACACGCAGGTAAAAAATATTGCGATATAACAGAGTAGAGTTTAGATTCTTCGCCCGAAATCACCCCAAAAGAATTAAGCAATCCCGGAATAAAATAACAAAGCAATAAAGGAGGAAAAATAGCGTAAAACTTTTGCCAAATAGGATGCTTGAGTGATGCTGTATAGAAAACCAAGGCCAAAACAACTAACAATAGACCCAAAACTGTGGCGTCAGAAGTAAAGATAACGGATAGAAGCATGTTAGTTTGTTAGAGAGAATCCAGACTAATTGACAAAACAAACCAATCTTTTGGAATAGGTTGCATAGAGACATAAAAAAAACACACAAGCCTCAAAAATGGGCTTGTGTGTCGCAATTACACTTCATCAACAAACTAAAAACCAAATAGTTTTTCTTTTCGATAGTGTCATAACGACACTTCATAAGATATTTTAAAAGGATAACTCGTTGAAATTTATCATTTAAACAAGCTATCCTTTGATATTGGGGCAAGCAACAAATGTTGCTTAGTAAACGCTTGCTGTAGGAGGGGGATTCGAACCGCCCACGGTGCAGTTAGCCGCGATACAAAGTTTGGTGGTCTACCCCAGTCGACTAGAGTGCCGGCATTATATCGTGTTTGTCCTGTTGTCACCACCCCCGAGACAGGAGGGCATGGCTGCCAAGTTTCATCATCCTACAGTATAAGAGAACTCTTTTTCGTTATTTACTCGTTTACAGTTGAGTAAATTGACGTCACAAAATTAATAGAGTTTCGTATTTATTGCAAATTTTCCATAAATATTTTTAAATATTTTGATTTTATTCAACAAAACACGATAATTGTTGAATAAAATACAATTTTAGTGCTTCATCATGGAACGAAATTTAGAAATTGATAAAATTGACGGTACTGACCTTAAAATTCTCTCGCTTTTATTAGAAGACGCGCACCTTCCTTATACTGAAATCGGTAAGCGCGTACATGTATCAGGCGGCACTGTACACGTGCGCATGAAAAAATTAGAGCAGTTGGGGATTGTCAAAGGAGCTCATTTATTAATAGACCAAGCCCGATTAGGCTGGGACATCAGCGCCTTTCTGGGAATATATTTAGACAAAAGTTCGTTGTACGAAGAAGTGGCGATTCAGCTTGAAAAAATCCCCGAAGTCGTTAATATTCATTACACTACAGGGATTTATAGTATTTTTGCTAAAATCGTTTGCCGGGATACGGAACACCTTAGACAAGTATTACACGATAAAATACAAAGAGTGGCGGGGATTCAGCGTACCGAAACTTTTATTTCATTAGAAGAGCGCATCGCCCGTTCGGTTCCTTTGACCGAGTAATGAAATTTACGTTGTTTTTGATACATTTGCAAGAATCATTGTTTGATGTGTGTACGTGTAGGCTTGTCCCACCTGTTGAAGAAAATAACAAAAACTCCCCTTCAGGACGGTCAGTCGTGACGGCCGGGGACAACTGATTTACTATGAAATTAACTTTTTGGGGGGCAGCACAACAGGTAACCGGAAGCATGTACCTCCTCGAATTAGACGGTGATTATCGGATTTTGATAGATTGTGGTTCAGATTTTGAAAGCGGTAAACGCGCGCTAAAAGAAAACACACCCTTTCCCACTGCACTTTTTCCTTTTGAAGCCTCCGGTATCAATTTGGTCCTTTTGACCCATGCGCACATTGACCATTCAGGCAATATTCCCAACTTATACCGCGACGGTTACGAAGGTCAGGTATTGTGTACCGACAGTACGTATGCGCTTACGGCCATCCTGTTGAAGGATGCGGCCATGCTCAATCAAAAACGGCTTAATGAAATCAATAGTGCCAATGCCCAGAGAAAGCGAAAAAAAGGGAAGAAGAAAGACTTACCTAAAGATTTATACTTAGAAAAACAGGTGCGCGAAGCGCTTGAAAACTTCGTACCGTTGGCTTTTAATCGACGATTCAGGGTTGCCGATAATTGTGTTGTGACCTTCATACCCGCAGGACATCTATTAGGAGCAGCCCATATTATGATAGAAGTTTGGGAAGAAGGCAAAAAGAAAACCATTGGTTTTTCGGGGGACATTGGACGCAAAGGCTATCCGTTGCTGCTTGATCCGGGACAACTTCCCCAAGTGGATTACCTTATTTGCGAAACAACGTACGGAAATCGTGTTCATGAAAAAGGTTCAACTCCTGAACTTGCCCTTGCCGATGTCATTCGCCGAACCTGTGTAGACATTCCAGGGCGCCTCATTATTCCTTCTTTCAGCATAGGCCGAACGCAGGCTCTGCTTTATACACTCAATAAACTTTACAACGACCATAACCTCCCTCCTATCAAAGTATTTGCCGATAGTCCGTTGGCGATGGAAAGTTCTAAAGTGTATCAACGGAACGTACGAATGTTGAATCGGGAAGCACGGGAATTCAATGAAGACAACGAATCTCTGTTCGATTTTGAAAATTTAATCTACCTCGAAAGTTCCGATGCCAGCCGTGCTGTTTCCAACCATGCAGAACCTTGTATCATCATTTCATCCTCGGGAATGGTGCAGGGAGGACGCGTGGAATACCATGTGGCTCAGAACATTAGTAATCCTTATTGTACCATCCTGATGATTGGTTATTGCGCCGAAGGAACCCTCGGTTGGCGATTGCTCAACGGGCAAACCACGCTGAGAATACGCGGTAAAGAAGAACAAGTATTGGCCAATATCGAAAAAATTGACGTATTTAGCGGCCACGGAGACCAAGAAGATTTGGTAGCCTTCGTTCGACAACAATCACCTGAGCAGTTAAAACAAATCTTCCTTGTTCACGGTGAAAAACCAAGTATGGACTCGTTTAAAAACACTTTAGAGTCAGTCGGTTACGATAATATCGAGATACCTGAAAAGGGACAAACTTTTGAATTGTAAGCAACCTACTTTATGCCAACTTATTTAGATTTTGAAAAACCTGTGGCTGACCTCGAATCCAAGCTAATGGAGCTAAAAAAACTCGCTGAAACTACTCAAGTGGATGTTTCAGAAGCCGTAGCAAGACTCGAAGACAGCATTACACAATTGCGCCTGGATACCGCGAAAAACCTCACTCGTTGGCAGCGGGTACAACTATCCCGCCATCCCGACCGCCCTTACACGCTCGATTACATTGAGTTGATGTGTCAGGAATTTATTGAGCTGCACGGCGACCGTACTGTTCGTGATGATCCTGCCATGGTAGGTGGATTTTGCAATATTGACGGACAGGGCCTTTTAATAATTGGTCAACAAAAAGGCCGAAATACCAAACAACGTCAACAGCGTAACTTTGGAATGGCCAATCCTGAAGGGTATCGCAAAGCACTTCGATTGATGAAGTTAGCGGAAAAATTCAATAAGCCAATTGTCGCTTTGATAGATACACCCGGCGCTTTTCCAGGATTGGAAGCGGAGGAGCGCGGTCAGGGAGAAGCCATTGCCCGCAACCTCAAAGAAATGTTTATGCTAAAAGTCCCGGTCATCTGCATCATCATTGGGGAAGGTGCTTCCGGAGGAGCCTTGGGAATTGCCATTGGCGACCGGGTATTAATGCTGGAAAATACGTGGTACTCAGTCATTTCGCCCGAATCCTGCTCTTCCATTTTGTGGCGTAGCTGGAATTTTAAAGAGCAGGCCGCCGAAGCACTCAAACTCACCGCAGCAGACATGGAATTAGCCCGTTTAATTGACGGGATTGTTGAGGAACCACTTGGAGGTGCCCATTTAGACCATAAAGTAATGGCACAAACCCTCAAAAAAGTAATTATCTCAAACATCCTTGAACTTCAACAACTGAGCCCGGAAGAACGCATCAATCAGCGCATTGATAAATTCTGCGCTATGGGTGTTTTTACCGAATGACAACCATTAAAAATATCATCTTTGATCTGGGCGATGTCATCATCAATATAGATGTCCCGCTTGCGGCACGGTCCTTTGCTGAACTGAGCAAAAGACCGTTAGAGGACGTTCAAGAGCTTATTCATCAAAATGAAGTTTTTAAGAAATTTGAAACGGGCCACCTGTCTGCCGCAGATTTCAGAACTTATATCCGTGAGTTATTGCAACAGCCCGAATGGTCAGATGAAGCAATAGATACCGCTTGGAACTCGCTCTTACTGGATATTCCAGCTGAACGTATTGAGAAAATCCAGGAACTTGCAAAAAAAGGATATCGGCTGTTTCTGTTAAGTAATACAAGTTCAATTCACATAGATGAAGTCAACAAAATTCTGCACCGTACCACAGGAATTAAACAACTCAACGATTTATTTGAGAAACTGTTCTTGTCCTATGATATGGGAATCATGAAACCTCATCCTGACATTTATCACGAGGTATTGGCCCAAGCAGGTCTGTTAGCACACGAATCACTCTTTCTGGACGACAACGCAGATAACATTCGTGCCGCCGCCAAAGTAGGCATTCAAACCATTCATGTTCAAAAACCGACTTCGATTATAGATTATCTAAAAGACTATTAAGTGAAATCCACCCGCACCCACATTATCCAACTCCTGCTATTCATTGCCACATTGGCAACTACCTCGTTATCAGGGGCAGAGTGGATGTTTGGACGCCCTTTTGATTTGCCGTTTTTCAAAATCGAAAACCCGCTCGGTTGGGAACATTTTTGGCAGGGATTTCAATTTTCCATCCCATTTTTAGGCATTTTGACCGTACACGAGTTTGGTCATTATTTTGCTGCCAAACGCCACAAAGTCAGTGTCACCCTGCCTTACTACATTCCTTTGTGGCTGGGTTTTGGCCAAACGATTGGTACATTGGGGGCATTTATTCGCATCAAAGAATTTATTCGTTCCCGAGAAAAATACTTCGATATTGGCATAGCCGGGCCTTTGGCAGGTTTTGTAGTAGCCGTAGGTATACTATGGTACGGTTTTGCCAATCTTCCTACACTTGATTACATTTTTAAAATCCACCCCGAATATCAAAAATTCGGGATGGGATTTGCCCACGTTGTTTATTCCAATAAAGACATGAGCGGTAATCTTTTGTTAGGTGACAACCTCCTGTTTTCATTTTTCAAAAATTACGTTGCTGACCCTACCCGCCTGCCGCCACCGCAGGAAATTATGCATTATCCCTTGATTTTGGCGGGGTATTTGGCCTTGTTTTTTACCTCCTTAAACCTAATCCCCATCGGGCAATTGGATGGCGGACACGTGTTGTATGGGTTGATTGGCGCTAAAAACTTCCGTGTTGTTGCTCCTGTTCTGTTTTTTATTTTCATCACGTATGCAGGCTTAGGCACTTATCGCCCCGAAGAATTTGCCACTTCTGACAACGAAGTTTTTTGGAATAAAATGGGCTCTCTGGCACTTTTTATACTTTTTCTCCAAATTTGTTTCAGTCGTATTACGGAAGACAATCCCCTCACCAGCTGGATGTTAGCACTACTGTCAGTCGCTGTGCAATTCGGTCTTGTTCTCCTTTTCCCAACTTGGGAAGGCTACTCTGGATTTCTGGTATTTGGGTTTTTGTTAGGGCGAATTTTAGGGGTCCACCACCCTCCTACCGAAGACACTCAGCCATTAAATCGTACTCGACAAATCGTGGGATGGTTGGCTTTGCTTATCTTTGTGCTTTGTTTCAGTCCAAAGCCGTTTATTGTTTTGTAACCTCCAACTCGGGATTATCTGATTAGGGGAAGGAAGAATTCAATGATTATTTCGCTCGCTCAACGCGCTACACAGGCGCAGGAATACTATTTTTCGGTCAAACTCGCCGAAGTTCGTAAACTCATGGCCGCCGGCCACGACGTTATCAATATGGGCATCGGCAATCCCGATCAAGCCCCGTCAGAAGCTACCATTGAAGCACTTAAAAATTCGGCTTCTCAAATCAATACCCACGGCTATCAGGCCTATAAAGGCATTCCGGCGCTACGGCAGGGCATTGCTCAGTGGTATGAGCGAGTCTATGGCGTACATCTCAATCCTGAAACTGAAATTTTGCCCCTTATCGGCTCCAAAGAAGGCATCACGCACATCAGCATGACGTTTTTAGACGAAGGCGATGAAGTGTTGGTTCCTGAACTCGGCTACCCGGCCTACCGTGCGGTAAGTCAAATGGTGGGAGCTAAAGTAATTGAATATCCATTGCTTGAAAATCAAGGTTGGCAACCGGATTGGGAAGCGATGAAATCGTTGGTGAGTCCCAAAACAAAACTGCTCTGGCTCAACTACCCACACATGCCTACGGGAGCACCTGCCACGCGTGAATTGTTTGAAAATGCAGTACAATTTGCCCATCAATACAACGTCTTGCTTTGTCACGATAACCCTTACAGTCTGATTCTCAATCAAAAGCTCCCCATCAGTCTGCTTTCCATTGAAGGTGCAAAAGACGTGACGATTGAACTCAACTCCATGTCCAAATCGCACAATATGGCAGGTTGGCGCGTGGGTTGGATGTCGGCAGCCAAGCCGTACATTGATGCCGTTTTGACCATCAAAAGCAACGTAGACTCAGGTATGTTCTTGGGCATTCAGCAGGCAGCCGTAGCCGCCCTGCAAAATGCGGACGAATGGCACCAAACCCAAAATGACATTTATCGCAGTCGATTGGCTGCCTCCAAGGCATTTTTGGACACGCTTCATTGTACCTACGACGAAAGTCAGGAAGGTATGTTCCTCTGGGCCAAGCTACCCGACGAAGTTATCTCCGCCGAGCAGCTTGTTGATGAGTTGTTATACCAAAAACACGTTTTTATTGCTCCTGGCTTTATTTTTGGCCCGTTGGGTCAGCGTTACATACGTTTATCATTGTGTATGCGTGCCGAACGAATTTGGCAAGCCGTTGAACGTCTGAATGCTTAATCAAAAGTAATTACTGACAATTAAGTGAGTTGAATCCACCGATTTAGGAAATGTTTGATGTGATTTTAATTCATTTTCCAACACATTGTAGTAAAAAGAAGTCTTAACCAACTTTCGAGGCCGTTATTCCATTGATTTCGATAGCGAAAAAGCTCCAGTTGTATGCGCCAACGCTGTGTCTTTGCGCTAAAACTTTCTTTTAGAAAACTTTCAAAGGTACGTAAGCTGATTCCATCGTGGACAAAATATTGAAAACGCGCGTGGTCGTAAGGCTCGGCGGGAAATAAATTGATCATGGAATCCTCCTTCGTATAACGACGGTGTTTAGATTTCAGGCAACGCAATACCTGCAAATCACCCTCAAAAACGACTTCTACCACTGCTTCACGACCCTCATTGGGTAAAGTGCTTTTCTTAAAATGGCGAATAAGTTCGTGGCGAAAATCGAAAAAATAAAAGGATTGGAGTTGTGAACTGCTGTATGTTTTTTGCATACCGTTTTCCAATTTGATGGATACTACTTCCGCATTTGAGGCATAGACGAGCTTGCCTTCGATTCGTTCGCCGGTAGTTAGACGGATTTCGCCTTTCGACCAATGGTCTTTGTGTTGAGCCTGTACGGACATAACGGTCCATGCCAAGCCTAAGCTTAGTACAATTCTTTTCATAGTAGCTAATAATGTGCGTGGTGTAAAATAATACTTTATCAAGAATAGTTATGAAAAAGCCCATAGTCAAATAGACTAAAACCAACTATTCTACCAAATATATAAATAGGCTCGATATAAACAATAGGCAAATTGATTATTTTTAGTATATTATTCGTTTTAAATAAGTATCTCCCCAAATAATACAATTGTACTTTTAAAACAAGCCTTTTATTCATGCCAATAGAGGGTTTTTGGGGTTCCCAGGTAAAATTTCTCTAAAAATTAAGGATTAGAACCGATTAAAAAGTAGCTTTCTTTTTCCCTCCCGCATTTTTTGATTTACTTTGTAAGTCTGAACAACTATCGGCAAAGTTTTAATTATTAACAAAACCTACCTGACAAAATGAGTACAATCCAATCAGTACACGCCCGTCAAATTCTGGATTCACGCGGCAATCCCACTGTTGAAGTAGAAGTCCGCACCGAAAATGGCTTTATGGGCCGTGCTGCTGTGCCTTCGGGTGCTTCAACGGGCATCCACGAAGCTGTTGAGCTTCGCGATGATGACAAAAGCGTTTATCTCGGAAAAGGCGTATTAAAAGCCGTTCAAAACGTTAATGAAATTATTTATCCCGAACTGCTGGGATTATCGGTATATGAGCAAAATCTGATTGACAAAATCATGATCGAACTTGATGGTACTGCTAATAAAGGCAAACTCGGCGCCAACGCTATTTTAGGTGTGTCATTGGCCGTTTCCAAAGCCGCTGCACAGGAAGCAGGTTTATCATTGTTCCGCTACATTGGAGGTGTCAATGCCAACACGTTGCCTGTTCCAATGATGAACATCATGAACGGTGGAGCTCACGCCGACAATGCCATTGATTTCCAAGAATTTATGGTAATGCCTACCAAAGCCGAAACCTTCTCGCAAGCCCTTCGTATGGGTACGGAAGTATTCCACGCTTTGAAAGGTGTATTGAAATCGAAAGGATATTCTACAAACGTTGGTGATGAAGGTGGTTTCGCTCCCAACATCCAATCGAACGTGGAAGCCCTTGAAACTATCCTGATTGCTATCGAAAAAGCAGGTTACAAACCCGGTGAAGATATTTTCATTGCTATGGATGCTGCCGTTTCTGAACTTTGGAATGAAGAAAAAGGACGTTACGTATTCAAAAAATCAAGCAAAGAAGAGTTGACTTCGGCACAAATGGCTGATTTCTGGACGGATTGGGTTAGCAAATATCCTATCATTTCCATCGAAGACGGTATGGCCGAAGACGATTGGGCAGGTTGGAAATTGCACACAGACGCTCTTGGCAAAAAGTGCCAATTGGTAGGTGATGACCTTTTTGTAACCAACGTAAAACGTCTGGAAATGGGTATTGAGCAAGGCGTAGCCAATGCTGTTTTGGTAAAAGTAAACCAAATCGGTTCTTTGAGCGAAACCATTGACACGGTAAACTTGGCGAAACGTAACAGCTACAAAAATATCATGAGCCACCGTTCGGGAGAAACCGAAGATAGCACCATCGCTGACTTAGCCGTTGCTCTTAACACAGGTCAAATCAAAACAGGTTCAGCCTCACGTTCTGACCGTATGGCCAAATACAACCAATTGCTGCGCATCGAAGAAGAACTCGGCGAAACCGCATACTTCCCGGGCAAAAAATTCTAATGGTGAATTGTGAATGAGTAAATGAGCGAATAAAATATTCACTCATTTACTCATTCACCGCACGGGCGGCCCCGTCATCTACTCATTTCCCATGCAATTCCTCCGTCACTTTCGTTTTCTCAAAAACTTTTACTTAGCAAGTTCCATTGGATTGCTGGTTTGGTTGCTTTTTTTTGAGTTAACCAGTATCCCTGATCAGTTCAAAAATTGGTGGAAATTGCAGGAGTTAGAAAGCGAAAAAGAGTACTATGCCGAACAAATTGAACTTCTCCAAAAAGAGCAGACTTCTACGCTGGGAACCGACAAACTCATGGAAAAATACGCCCGCGAGAAGTATTTCATGAAAAAAGACAGCGAAGATGTGTATGTACTGGTCGATGAAAAGGGAGAAGCTTTTGAAAAGTAAACCGTTATCTGTTAAGCGTTATCCGTAGTCCGAAATCTCAACTATTCTGTTTTCTTTCGGATAACCAATAACGGATAACTGATAACGAATACTATGATCAACGTTTTATTTGTCTGCCTCGGTAATATCTGTCGCTCTCCGTTGGCCGAAGGTACTTTCTCCCATTTAGTAACCCAACGAGGTCTGTCCGATAAAATTTCCTGCGACTCGGCCGGTACCCACGGTTACCACGTTGGAATTCTCCCCGACCACCGCGCCCGCCGCGTAGCTGCCGACTATGGCATTACTCTCACGCACAATGCCCGTAAGCTCTCCAGCGATGATTTTGCCAATTTTGACTACATCATTGCCATGGATGAATCCAATTTAGAATATATTCAAACTCAAAGCTACCGTTCTACGGGCTTTTATCCCGAAGAAGGTCACGTTTTTCTGTACCGCGATTTTGACGCGGAAGCTGATGTTCAAAGCGTCCCAGACCCTTATTATGAAGATATGGCAGCTTTTGAGAACGTCTATCAAATCGTAACCCGCTGTGGCGAAAGCTTTTTGGAATACTTGATAAAGGAACATAACTTAGGGTGACTTGAACTTATATTCAGAAATTGCTCACCTTTCTTTAATTTTAATGATTAAAAGAAAAGGAGACAACGAACAAAAATCTTCCTGTACATTGTGCTAAACTTTGTGAACTTTGTGTTTTAAATTATAGGCTTAAGTAATCAGAAATAACCCAAAGCTATCTAAAATGCAAGATTTTTACGTTCAAAACGGCTTGTTTGACCGAAAACATTTGTTGAGATTACAGCCTGAAACTATTGAATTTGAGGCGAATGACAGTATAGACAACCTTTTTATACAATGTCGGAAAGTAGAAGTAAAAGCCTTTAAATATTATGACGAGAGATTACAATTTGATATGTTCAGGGTTGGAACGAAATTCAAAATAAGTATTCAAAAACAGGATAACACTGAATTTAATGTGATTTTCAAAGGGTATTTTGGTAAGCAAAAACAAGTCTTCAATGTTTATAATGAGATAAAAAATCTTCTTTGGAATTATTATTTCTATGATGTTTACCTTGAAAAAATTGAGTTATTGAATAGGCAAGTTGAGTTTGAGATTCCTCCTCTTAAATTTACCGCAACAGGGATTGAATTCATCTCAAAAAACCAGAAAAAAACCATCAATTTCGAAAATCTATCTCTTAAAAAGTATTACACTTATTTTGCTTCATTTTCAAAAACAAATTCGGATAATTATTTATTGATCGATTTTAAAAGCAATTGGAATTCAGCAGTCAGCTATGAAATTTTAAAAACAATAACAAACCATATTAACCCGCAACAATGAGTCAAAAAGTAATTTTAATCATAATGGATGGTTGGGGTATCGCCAAAAACGGCGAAGAAGACCGTTCCGCAGTTTTGGCTGCCAATACTCCTTTTTACGACCGTATTTTGCAGCAATATCCTCACAGTAAGCTCGAAGCCAGCGGTTTGGCCGTAGGTTTGCCCGCCGGACAGATGGGAAATTCCGAGGTTGGACACACCAACTTAGGTGCCGGGCGGATTGTGTATCAGGATTTGGTGAAAATCAATTTGGCCGTAGAGCAAGGAACCCTGGCTCAGGAACCGCCTCTGGCAGAAGCTTTTAGTTACGCCAAAACCAACAGCAAAAAAGTGCACTTCATCGGATTGGTTTCTGATGGTGGTGTACACTCTCATATTGTACACCTGAAAGGACTTTGCAAAGCCGCTAATGATTTTGGTCTGTCCGATGTGTTTATCCATGCCTTTACCGACGGCCGCGACTGTGACCCAAAAAGCGGGTTAGGATTCTTAGCCGATTTACAGGAATCAGTAGCTAAAACCACGGGGCAGATTGCCAGTGTAACGGGGCGTTTTTATGCCATGGACCGCGACAAACGCTGGGAGCGCGTAGCGAAAGCGTACAACGCCATGGTAAAGGGAATAGGTAAAACGGTGAACGGAACCGGTATTTTGGCAGCTGTAGAAGAATACTATAACGCCGGTGTAACGGATGAGTTTATTGAACCTATTGTTGTTGTAAAAGAAGATGGTTCGCCGGTAGCGACGATAGAAGAAGGCGACGTAGTATTGTGTTTCAATTTCCGCACTGACCGTGGTCGTGAAATCACAGAAGCACTTACGCAGAAAGACTTTCCAGAACAGGGAATGCACAAATTGAATTTGTACTATCTTACTATGACCAACTACGACGATGCGTTTGTAGGGGTAAAAGTAATTTACGACAAAGATAATCTGGTCAATACCCTCGGGGAAGTGCTGGCGAGTGCAGGAAAAACCCAAATCCGTATTGCTGAAACGGAAAAATACCCACACGTTACTTTCTTTTTCTCGGGAGGTCGCGAAGTACCTTTTGACGGAGAAAAAAGATTGATGTGCTCTTCTCCTAAAGACGTAAAAACCTACGATTTGAAGCCTGAAATGGCCGCTTATGATATTCGTAATGCCATTGTACCGGAAATTGAAGCAGAAACGGCAGACTTCATTTGCCTAAACTTTGCCAACCCCGACATGGTTGGACATACGGGAGTTTTTGAAGCAGTTGTCAAAGCAGTTGAAACGGTTGACCAATGCACGGAAGCGGTAGCTACCGCAGGTTTGGCACACGGGTATACTTCCATTATCATTGCAGACCACGGCAACTCAGATTACATGCGCAACGACGATGGGACTCCCAACACCGCCCACAGTACCAATTTAGTACCGTGCATTTTTGTTGGAAATGAGTACAAAGGTCAGCCCAAAGATGGCAAATTGGCAGACATTGCACCGACGATATTGGCCTTGATGGGTATCCCTCAACCCGAAGAAATGACGGGGGTGAGTTTGTTGTAAAATCATCCATTGCCTCAAAACCTGCACGATGTTTTTGGCGGCTAACTGGTACTTTCTTGCCTATTTTGATAGATTCGTAATGTTAATGGGACACTTTCCACAAAGAGAAAAAATTAGGACTACTTTTTTTTCCAATTTTCAAAAAACAGTGTGGCACTAATCATAAAATAACGTGGTAGGTAATTGGTATTAAGAGCAGTTTGGCTATTGCCTTCTGTCTTGACAGCGACATTAGAGTTTGTATTGAGAAGGTTTTTGAAAGTACCGGAAATGCGTAATACATTGTTTTTTAGTAAATACCTGTGAAATTCAGTGTCTAAATAGAGTCTCACATTTGAGCTGGCAAGGGCTCTGAAATTATGCTCTACATACCAACGCTTTCGGAAATTGTAATTATGTCTCAATAAAATTGAATTCAAAAAATTAGCATTATTACCCACCCAGTTTGATTGTGATTGGAACGCTATTTTTAGGCTATTTTGGTTAGAGAATTTGTATATTGCATCCCAAGAACAAAAAAAAACTTTCGTTGAATATTCAGCGTATTGGTTATTAATAATTGAGTATGAGTGGGTTAATGAAAAGCTACCAAAAGAAGAAAAACTGAGTTTATTTTTGGAATGTAACTGAATAACTGAGTAATTCACGCTACTTTGACCGGTCAGAAATTGACTGTTTTGAATATCGGTATAGATTATTCCATTATTAAACATGGTGTTTTGTATGGAATAGTTTGAAAAAATACTCGAAGTAAAACTAACATTGACATTATAGACTTTCCTCAACAAATGACTAACCGAAAAAATCACACTTTTTTCTGTGTAAGGAAGTAGCTGAGGGTTAGGGCGTTTTATACTGCTAAGATTGCTACTATCCGGTAACATAAACACAGCGTTTTCGTTTGGCAGTATCGTTCGTCTTTGAAATTTTAAGGAGCAATTAATTTGGTTATTTATCCTAAAATTGATTCGACTCATAAAATTAGGAACAGTAGCCTCCAAATGTACGTCAGTGTTATTGAGTTGCCGCCATGAAGAATAGTGCATCGCACTCCCACTCAATACAACACTCCACCTTTTGTGTTGAAGTAGAAGATTTGCGCCAATTTCATCTTTTTTGTTTTCCATATCAAAACCATTCTCATACATAGCTTTTGCTTGTTGAAAACCCGTAAATTGTTGAAATAAATGGCTTGCCTTCCCTTCCAATAGTATTTTTTTTGACAATGGGTAGCTTTGGATGAGTTCTACATTGAAGAAGTTAAGTCGTTGGCTGTTTTCAAGTATTCTTTTTTGAATCTCGCTAAGCAGATCTATACCGATACTAAAGTCTATTTTTTTATTTTGAAAACTATTTTTAGCCGAACAAAACAAAGATGTATTAACCCCCTTTTTATCACTTTGAAAATTTAATAAGGCTTGGATATTATTTACATAAAAAGAGTTGTTTACATTTTTTTTTGTGTGGTTTTGCTGTCTGATTTGATTAATGGTAATAAGGTTGTTGGTGCTGTCTTGCTGCGAATTTTTCTCCACCGATAATTGGTGATTGAATTTTAGCATTACTTTTTTGTGTAGCTGCGCCTTTCCATTGGCAAAGTAATTTAGATTGGTCTGTCCTCCATTAGAATAGTTATGAATCGCTGTATTTTGTTCAATATCCCCCCAAAAAGTGTTGGTATTTTGTAGTTCAATTATGTTGTTTTTGTTGTGGTTAACTATGGTAAATATGTTTAGCTCATTCAGATTCTTTGAAATATTATAACTCCCTCCGGCAGCGTTTGATTTTCTGATTCCTCCGTTTTTGTTTTGTAGGACTTCATTATCATTTATATCATTTACTGTTGTAGAACCGGTGTCGTATAAACCTGTTATAGAAAAAGAATTGACCTGATTTCGTATTTGAGTGTTAATTATCCTTGCCAAATCTTTAGGTTCTAAAGCGAATTCATTTAGATTATTAGCATTTGCAAAAAAATTAGTGTAGCTCTTTGGGCTTAATTTATTGTACTTGGCCTTAGACAAATAGCGTTCTTGAGAGCCAATACCTGCTGTTATATCCCCAAATCCTCCTTGTTTCTTATCCGGTTTTAGACGGAGATTTATTTTTTTTTCAGTATTGCCAAATTCGTTTACTTTTTCAATTACTTCGATTTGCTCTATCATGCTGGCCTTTAAGTTATTGAGCGTGATACTTGGTACACCGCCAAAGATACGCCTGCCATCCACCAACAATTCGCTGACGTATTTACCCATAATCATAACAGCACCATCATTGATACTTAATCCGGGAATTTCATTGAATATTTCTCCGGCATCTGCGTGAGGTTTTAATTCTAAATCGCCTGTTCTGATAATCAGTGTATCTCCGGATATAACAACCCGCTGCCGTTTTGCTTTAACGATAACTGTATCTAATGCGATGGTTTTTTGACGCTTCTGTTGTGCTGTAACATCAAAAATAACAACCAACCACATCAATACAGCCCCTAATAGTTTCATTTTCTAAAAAATGTTGAGTTATGATAGATTGATTATTTACTGTTCATACCACTTATAATGTATCGGAAATGGTGGGCCATTTTCAACGCAGGTAGTATACCATTCTCCAACAATTTCAGTCCTGGATGCATTATATATAGGGCCACCCTCTCCGCATAATAACATAGGGAAAGATATAGCCTCTGTTAAATTAGTAGAAGGTAAAGGACTTTGATAATCAGCCTCTATTAAATTATGAGTAGTGACAGCATCTTGATAATTGGCCTCCATTACATTGACGGCAAATGTGACGTCTTTGTAATCAAATTTTATTGAATTGTTAATCGCTATTCCTTTAAAACCGGAATACGTTTTTTGGTTGGCAAATACTCCTATAGTTGCCAGCATCAATAGTGTAAAAGTGATTGTTTTTTTCATGATTTAGTCGTTTTTAATGGTTAAACTTTTAATTTATCGCAGATTCAGATTTGAAGTGCAATTATCCAGCCGTTACTTGTTAGTGACTGCTGATGAAAGAGCCAACTGTTGTGAATAATAAACCATAGTTTTGTGGTGTCGAATCATAAAACAAGATGGCAAA
>Ga0247844_1000095_pt1 | contig 176876 bp, 142 predicted proteins | sample LaCtaG_FD_192421 | JGI IMG/M metagenome (GOLD analysis project Ga0247844, IMG submission 192421) | Freshwater microbial communities from meromictic Lake La Cruz, Castile-La Mancha, Spain - LaCruzMarch201714.5m_1 | ecosystem: Environmental > Aquatic > Freshwater > Lake | place: Spain...
ATTTTATGACGGCTCGAATACCGGCAATGGCGAGGTCTGGGCTCAAGCATTACCTTGGATGAATTTACCCCATTCTGTTTGGTTAACCTTGCCGCCTTTGGGAGGATTAGTGTTGAAGCGTCAAGGCTAATTATCTGTATCAGTAAGTTATGATTTAAATACCTCTCCCTCAATCCTCCTCTTGCAAAGACATGTCATGAGCGGGTCGAATGAGGGAGATTAAAATCATCATACTTTCAAAGTCTCGCGCGCTATTCCGCCTTAATCACTGAGTAATTACGGAGAAAAGCTGCTTGAGCTGTTTTATTTCAATAGCTCAAGCTATTTAGCTCCACTAAAAAATGACTAAAACAATTTAAAATCGCTGCACAAGCACCACAAATGGACAGACCACTTATGACAAAAATTTTATTTGTAACCAGCGAAGCACATCCGTTAATTAAAACCGGAGGACTTGCAGATGTGTGTGGCAGTTTACCTAAAGCGTTGGCAGATTTACATCAAGATATTCGCTTGATTATGCCTAATTACAACGCCTTAAAAACCAATGGCCATGTGCGTTATGTGTGTTCAATACGCGTGGATAATCGCGAGGTTAATATTCTTGAAACGCAGTTGCCTGACAGCAATGTCTTGGTGTGGTTAGTTGATTGTGCTGAGTTTTTTAATTTACCAGGCAATCCTTATACAGATGAAAATGGTGAGCCTTGGGCAAATAATGCTGTCCGTTTTGCTTTATTGTGTCGCGTTGCGGTGGAGTGTGCCATGAACCGCATACATCAAGACTGGCAGCCTGATATTGTCCATTGTAACGATTGGCAAACGGGCTTAGTGCCTGCCCTACTCTCGCTTGAAACCAATTATCCTGCCAGTGTATTTACTATCCATAACCTTGCTTATCAAGGCTTATTTCCAAGCCATACTGTTGCAGAGTTACATTTACCAGGCCAACTGTGGCATGCGGATGGCCTTGAGTTTAATAACATGTTGTCATTTATTAAGGGTGGTTTGGTCTATGCCAATAAAATCACTACGGTTAGTCCTACGTATGCCTTAGAAATTCAAACTCCTGAGTTTGGTTATGGCTTAGAAGGTTTACTTACTTTTCGACAAGATGATTTAATTGGCATTATTAATGGCATTGATATGGAGCAATGGAATCCTGAGCTAGATAGCATGATTAATCCTAACTTTAATGCTGCCACGCTCAATAAAAAACAACTTAATAAGACAAAATTACAAAAAAAATTAACCCTTCCTGTTGATGCACAGATACCAATGATTGCCTTAATCAGTCGTTTAGTTGAGCAAAAAGGCATTGATATGGTCATCGAATGCTTACCCGAAATCATGACGCATTCCGTACAATTTGTTTTACTGGGTGCAGGCGATAAAGCCTTTGAACAGGCATTGCAAGGTTTTGCAGACAACTACCCAAACAAAATTGCTATTATCATCGGCTATGATGAAGCCTTAGCACATGTAATTGAAGCCAGTGCAGATATTTTTTTAATGCCCTCTCGCTTTGAACCCTGCGGACTTAATCAAATGTACAGTCAACGTTATGGCACTATTCCTATTGTTAGAAAAACGGGTGGGCTTGCAGATACCGTTATCGATGCTAGCCCAGAAACAATTACCCATGGCACGGCCACAGGCGTTGTATTTAATGAAGCGAATGCTGGCTCAATGATGGAAGCAGTAAAACGTGCATTATTGCTTTATACCTTGCCAACAGCTTGGCATAGAATGCAAATGGATGGTATGCAAAAAGATTTTTCATGGCAACGCAGTGCAGAAAACTACCTGCAACTTTATCAAAGCATTTAACCGCTGCCCGCCACTAAAAGCCTGCAATAAGGTTTAGAGGTGCTTAATTAGCCCTATACTGCTGAGCAGCTTGTTGATGTCGCTCAGCCAGTTTTAACCTTAACGCTGCGGGGGCTTGAATTTCCACATCAGGACCAAAACTTGTTAACCAACGCTGTAATTGCACGGTATCTAATAACTGTGCGGTAATAATTAACGTATCTGAATCAATCCGTTCGATATGTTGATTGCTCGCTAAAGGTGTATCAATTAAATGCTGTCCCGCTTTATGTTTAAAAATAGCGCGTAGGGTGATTAACTCGGGTGAATCAATATTAAACCCTAAGCCGCCTTGATCAACATAAGTATGTAAATCAAAGCCTGCTAACTCTCGTGCAGGAATATCCAAGAGTTTTATTTGTTGAATTCTATGCAATGCTAATAAGCGTAGATCATTGTGACTATTAATCATTGCCACTAAATACACGACCACACCATACTGAATTAAGCCTTGCACATGCACAGACGAGTAATGCTTTGCTGTTTCTGACTCAATGCCCAAATAATCCATTTCCAACTGCATGCCTTGTAATAAAGCATCATTCACCGAACGCTGAATGTTAGGATTAATTCTTGGTGCAAGTAAGGGCTGACCTGGCGGCACCACTTTTACTTTTTTAAGCCAATCAACCAATTTAGAAGAATTATTTTCAGTGGTAAAATACTGCCTAGCCGCCGCAAAATGTGGGGATAAATTATCAGCAATCGCAACCGGTAATAAACTTAGTAAGTAAGTTTCTAGTAACACAAAAGATAAAGCTTCGCCGGACGTTAAGCCTGGAATATTGACTAAGGGCATATTCAACGCAAAACGCCAACGATAAGGCCGTTGTTGTGTATCTGATTCTAAACAAAAAGGAATTGATAATTTATCCAGATCACGCTCAATTGATCGCGATGAAATACAATAGCCTAAGCCATCTAATTTATCTTTTATTTCCCGCACTGTGATGGTTCGATCACGTGGAATTAATTTCAACATTTCCCATTGCCGCAATAGTGAATCAGCCACGAATCCTTCTCCTTGAAGATATATAAAAAAAATAGCTAGCATTATTGCCCGATGTTACCCAGCCAGCTGTAACGGTCAAGTTTTTTCAAACAAGTACATGACTACTATTGCTCTATTAAAAAAATCAGCCCAAAAATCGCAATCAGCACGACAGTGTTTTCCAGATAATTACTTTTAAGAATATAATTGTCAACATTAGTCGCGGGTAGCTTTTTGACATTTTTTTGACTGCTAGCAGCCTTTCTTTTTTAACCCAACATCGCTTTCATTGATTACTTGTAAGGGTAATTTTATTACTGACCAGCAGTTGAACACTCTAATAATTATAAACATGCGCTTTCTAACTCACCATCGTTTTACGCTTATTCTGTTGTTTGCTTGCACACTGTTTGTCAGTGCTTCATTGGTTTTTGTCTTGCAACCTTTATTTGGCAAATTATTATTGCCATTATTGGGCGGCTCTCCTGCGGTGTGGAATACCTGTATGGTGTTTTACCAAAGTATTTTATTTTTAGGTTATTTATACGCGCACACCATCTCACTTCGCTTATCTCCAGCTAGACAGATTCAACTACACAGCGTGCTTGTGTTACTTAGCATGATTACCTTACCACTGGCGTTACCCGAAAATAGTACCCCCCCAACGGATAACAACCCCACTTTATGGTTATTGTGGACATTATTCGTTTCAATTGGCTTAGCTTTTTTTGTGGTCTCTAGCACTGCACCATTAATGCAAAAATGGTTTGCTCAAGTGGGACATAGTGCTAGTCATGATCCTTATTTTCTGTATACCGCGAGTAATTTAGGCAGTTTACTGGCGTTACTTAGCTATCCCTTTTTAATTGAACCCGCGATAAATTTAGAGGTTCAACAACTTTCGTGGAGCATAGTCTATGGTGTTTTAGCTATTCTACTAAGCCTCTGTGGTTGGGTGTTTTTAACAAAGGTATCCAAAAAATCTGAGCCTACAGAACAGAGTGCTGATGCACCTGCTTTATCAATAGTTACTCAATTACATTGGCTGGTGTTAGCGTTTGTACCGTCCAGTTTATTACTTGGCTTAACTAATTTTATAAGCACCGACATTGCTTCAGTACCTTTATTATGGATTGTTCCATTAACGGTTTATTTACTGTCTTTTATTATTGTTTTTGCTAAGTTTTATGACCGTATTCATGGGGGGGTTGTAGCGGCTCAAACAATTTTTTTAGTCGTTTTTATTATTTACGCCTTTATTAATCCAGCAGAACTACCGTACTGGATGTACTTAATTTTACATGTCGTCGCCTTCTTTTTAGCCGCGTTAGTGTGTCATGGTGAACTCGCTAAAATGCGTCCTCCCACGCATCACTTAACACGTTTTTATTTGCTCATGTCATTAGCAGGAATGTTAGGAGGCATGTTTAACACCTTTGTGGCGCCGTTCATATTTAACGATATTTATGAATATCCACTGATGATCATTGCCGCTTTACTATTACGCCCTGACCCACTGCACAGTTTTTTTAAACATTTTGGCTTACAACTGCTGCCCGCTTTTATCCTCATTTGTTTTGGTATTGTGTTACACAATACCGTCACTAATTTAGTCACTTATTTTGATGAATTAGCGTTGTCGTTAATGGGCTTAACGTTACTAGGATTAGTATTAAGAAAACGTCCGTTAAGTTTTGCCACCACATACGGCGCGATTATCTTTTTAGCCTTAGGATTACATAATTTGTCATCGCATGTGCTGTATCAAGAACGTAGTTTTTTTGGTGTTTTATCAATGCGCAGTAGCACATTGATTAATGAACAACAGCAGCCTGAGCAATACCATGAGCTTTTTCATGGCACCACAAAACATGGCGCGGAAAGATTGTCGCCACAACATCTTAAAACCCCATTGACGTATTACAGTCAACCTGGCCCTATGGGGCAACTATTTTCAGAATATTCTAGCCAAAATGCTAACTGGACGGTAGGTGTAGTAGGCTTGGGCGCAGGCGCATTGGCATGTTATGCCAAACCTACCCAACATTGGGTGTTTTATGAAATTGATCCTTTAGTGGTAAGTGTGGCAAACAACACGCGCTATTTTAGTTATTTAGACAAGTGCGCAAAAGATGCCAAGATGGTGATAGGTGATGCCCGATTATCGTTAACGCACGAACCAGAGGGGATGTATGATTTATTAGTTATGGATGCGTTCAGCTCAGATGCTGTGCCTACTCATTTGTTAACAGAGGAGGCGTTAAGTTTATATTTTAAAAAACTCAAACCCACAGGAATATTAGCGTTTCATATTACTAATCGACATTTATTATTAAAAAAAGTGTTATCTATTCATGCTGAAAAAGCACATTTTGCAGCATTAATTCAAGAATTTATCCCTAACGATAACAGCCCCTTAGTGGTCGCCACTGATTGGCTGGTGATAGCAAGAACGCCCGAACAATTAGCACCACTTAAAAATAGTCAATTAGGTCAGTGGAATAAATTACCTTTGTATTTCGATATGCAGCCCTGGACAGATCATTACTCTAATATTGTCAGTATTTGGAAATAAGGCACGCAGTTAACGTACTAATCACTGTGCTATGTATAACAAAAAGGAGCTTGGTTTTAAAAAAACCAGTTACGATCCCTGTCGAGTATCAATTTAATTATCAATAGCCTTATAAAGCATTAATTACTATAATGGTCAAGGGAGCAGAATAGTAATTAACCTCTATATACAAATAGTCACTGTTTATATAGTGCACTGCATTCTAAGCAATAGCCTCTTTGCAGGCTTTTCACTCAACTGGCTTTGCCGGTCGTCTTTCAACTCACCCCCATAATTTAGGATATGTCATTTGAAACGAATTTTTGTAGGAAACTTACCCAGCGATGCAACTGAAGCATCAGTCAATGCTTTATTTTCTGAATATGGTAAAGTCCGCTCAATTGAAATTATTGCTGATTTGTTCAGTGGTAAATGTCGAGGTTTCGGTTTTATAGCAATGGAAGGTCATGAAGCAAGAGCAGCTATTGCAGCTCTTGATGGAAATCTTTATTGCGGCAAACCGTTAAAAGTAAAATTTGAAGAACCTTCTTCTGGTAAACATGGCAAAAGGCATTAAATTTACCGTTTAACGGTATTATAAGATTGGTTAACACAGGTAATGTACCTGTGTTACCTTGCACGCAAGTCCGCTCACTATTTAACAGCTTATTATTTCAACGGCCGTCCTTTTGCATCAATATTAATATGACCTGCAAAAATCAATACCCCTTCAATAAATCCCCATAACGCACCGAATCCACCAGTAAGTAAGGTCACCACAATCTGAATTAAACCTATCTTGTAATGGCCTAAATAAAATCGATGCAAACCCAACCACCCCAACAACACACCTAATAAGGCTGCAATATATTTTGATTTAACTGCCTTAGGTTTTTCTAAAAAGGCACCGATTAAGCGCACATTTTTAGCGGTATCTTCATCGCCTTGATCAAATTCAATATCATCACCTTCTTCTGGAACAATCCCTTCAGCCTGCCAGTCATCTAACTTAAAAGTAAATACTTTATCATTATATTTAATGGTTCCAGATTGCGTTTCTGGATCGTAATTAGCAATATTTCCGTTCATGTAAGCTCTCTTTATTGTTATTTTTTTGTTTAAAAACTGCTTTTTTATTCTGTAGGTAATTTAACGGCTAACACATCACACGGCGCATGATGCAAAACACTGTTTGCAGTTGAACCCAATAATAACGCCAAGCCATGACGTCCATGCGATCCAACAACAATTAAATCGATCTTATTCTCTTCCGCAACACGAATAATTTCCTGTTTAGGACTTCCCACTTCCAACCAACATTCAGCCTCAGTAATGCCTAACTGCTGAGCAATTTGCTCAAGTTTATGTTTAGCACTTGTCATTAATTCAGTCATTAAATCCATGTTATAAGGTATTTCAGCACCATACCCCATATCGACCACAGGCACACTCTCAACAACATGAATAATACTGAGTTTACAGGAAAATTGCTGCACTACTTGTAGTGCTCGTTCAGTAACAATGTCATCATTTTCCAAAAAATCAAGTGCCAATAAAATTTGCTTATAATGTTCCGCCATTGAATATCCTCTTAAATTAACGTTATTAAATTAATCTGTCATATTGAAAATAACACCATGTTATACAGTGTAGGATAATCTATACAAACATTAAAATTAACCTAATTTACGGCAAAAGCAGATAAAAATAGAAGGATGACATCACCCCGCTTAATCTATTAGCTATCGCCTGCCGTTCAATCTGCGTGGAAAAGTACAGAAATCACTATGATGCTTATGTTAAAATAGCAGGCGTTGCCCCGATAGCTCAGCAGGATAGAGCGGTCCCCTCCTAAGGGACAGGCCGGCGGTTCGAATCCGCCTTGGGGCACCACTGTTACCCAACATTGTTTTCCACAGCTACTTTATTAACGTTACCTGCCTTCTTCTTAGCTGTCATTGCACTGTTATATCCAGGTGCTAATTCAGCATTATCAACACCATACAAAGTTTCTGGGTTATTAAGTGCTAAATGAAACTCGTGCCCTTTAGCACTGGCATCTATTGAGCAATCAATATTCCATAAACGTAATAAATAACCAGCAAATGCGGCTCTTATCTCAACCACTAAGTGTCCATTATTCATACCATAATCTAGTTGAATTGCTTCTGGATGATGTATTTTTGGATGAGGAATTAAATCTAATTCAACAATACGATTCCATTGTTTATCCAGCAGCTTAGTTTCGCCTTCATTAGTTGGATAAATACTTATTAATTCGGCAGATTTTATTCTGGTCAGCACAAAATCTCTAAATGCATTTTGTTTACGATCATAAGCCCGCACGTGCCAACGCAAACCATTGTCAACCAAGGTATGTGGCACAATATCTCGTGCACTACAGCCATTACTCATTGACACATAGCTAATACTAAGCGCACATTTCTTTTCAATGGCTTCACTTACGCTGGCGACAATTGCTAAGCGTGGTTTATTTAAATGAAACGGCGCTTCACACTCTATGGGCGGTTTTACTTTGTTCATAAAGCCATCGCCAAAGCCTTGACTGATGGTGGCTAATGTTCGGATAACGTCATACTCAAACAATGGCTTGAAGTGCTTAGTTTTTAAATGTAAGCGACGTTTTGCATCATAGACAATATTCTCAGGTGCAAGGGTTTTGTAACGTACAAAATCTTGAGTTGCTACCGAAGGTGCGATATTAAACCGTGCCATTAAAAAATGTCGTCCAGCTTCACCTTTAAACATCAAAGTAAAATCAATATGCGCCAGTCTTTCTCGTTGAGCTTGGCTTAATGTGCGATGGATACTATTATTTGCCACGTTTATGTGCTCTTAATTCATTTAGATAGGCTGCTACTGCGTGTTAACATCTTGCCACTGCCTGTTACTAAAAGTTATGATACCTACTGTTTTTAAGTTGGTCAGTTGTTATCAACACGATCATTCTTAAATGTTAATTACTGTTTAACAACACACCTTTAGAGACTTAACGTAGTGTGTTACAACTATTATAAAGACTTTACGAAGTTTTTTAGACAATACAATAACGCGAACCACATAACCCATCAGTTGACTCGATTATTATGACGCGCCTAGATTTAATCACCCCAACAAGAGAAACAATAATTGCACTAGGCTTCGTCTTGCTTATTCTATTTACTATTCTTTTAAAAACAATAAGTTGGTTTAAGAAAATAGCTAAAGAGCAACATCAAAAACGCGCCGAACTTCAGGCAAAAATAACTGAAATTAATATGCTTGATACGTTAAGGCAGCAAGGCTTTGTAGGTCTACAAGGCGCTATTGCGCTATGGCACCAAGATAATCAAGATGAAGCAATCATCGTCTACAAACGCTATGTTTATGAAACTGGAAATTATAATTTTTACAGTAATTATTCGCTGTCAGATGAATCATTGGAAAATGATCTAAAATATGAAGTTGCTAGAATGGCCAATTTAAATAGTATTACCATTTTAGAAAAAGAGTTAGAAACACGCTGCTGTGAAATTATCATGGAACATAAACATATTTTATTAAAAAAAAAGCAGCAAAAGCTAAGTGTGGATGATTATAAAAGACCGATTACAGAAGCTTGGAACAAGGAAAAACTCTATTTTTTTAACCATTTAATTGCCAATGATGAAGATATTATTGATTTAAAAAACAGATTAAATGAAAAAAAAGCTTTGTTATCAGCCACCTCAACAAAAGACACTTTTTTAACAACCTACTCCCCCTTTGTCTTCACTGAAATAGAACGCGTAGTTACGCAATTAACCAAGCAACAGCCCCCACTTCACCACGATATAACGCGCTTAACCCCTTCTGAATTTGAGCATTATTGTGCAGATATTTTAAAAAAAAATGGCTGGGAAGTGATGGTTAATGGTAAAAGTGGCGATCAAGGCGTTGATGTTCTTGCTGAAAAATATGGCAAAACCGTAGCCATTCAGTGTAAGTTATACTCCTCGCCGATTGGTAATTCAGCCGTTCAAGAAGTCTTTTCTGGCATGCATCATTATCATGCAGACTACGCTTTAGTTGTTTCAAATCAATCATTTACTTTATCTGCACGACAATTAGCCTCCACAACAGGTGTTGCATTAATGGATTTTACTGAACTTTATTCCTTAAGTGATTTAATTGCCTAAGCGCTCTGCCGCACACACACTCTCACACGCACAAAATTTACCGCATAAAAAAACTGCTCACTCAACTTGACTGATAACACAATAATTAAATTTCCATTAATCCACCATTAAGTTTCGCAGTGATACCCTATCAACTCATTCAACATCATTACAGGATCAATACCATACATAACAAAGCTATTTTATTAGGAACAATGTTATTTATGTCCAGCACTGCATTTGCCGAGCAAAGTTTACTGGGAGGCATAGCAGAACACGCGGCAAAATCAACTGCTACGGCTGTTGCACCAGAAGCGGTTAAGCAAGTAGACGCTGCAAATCAAGCAGTTAAAACAGGAAAATCGGCAGTCAATGCTGTAGAAAATGCACCCAAAGCGATAAAAAAACAAGTTAAGAAAAAAGCCGTTGAAAAAACAATTGATTTAATTCGTTAAGTTTTACACCTTTAAAAAGGTCGGGCATTCTGGCCTTTTTAATTTTTTAGTGATGTAAAAGAATTCTCTTCGTAAGTTATAAAATATTGGCAATAAGATTAAAAGAGGTTCAAGTCGGCTGCATGTAACTGACCAGCACAACGAGCCTTCCTCACAGTTTAAGTTAAGCCGCCTGCTTAATAACCCAAGCATTTTGATTAACGCCATCAAGCAACTTAATCACCTTACTCGCAGCCGCATCATCAAATACCCCAAACAAGCCTTGATGATGAATATTAGTAAACGGTGCCTCAAATAACATCGCCTTATCAATCGTACCATTGCTGCTTAAGTAGCTGATAATACAATTAATAAAGGTCATTTGGTCAGCACGTAAATTACCTGCCTGAATAAAGTCAGCAAAGGCCTCTTGAGCTGCCGTTACCTCTAAACCAACAATGCTTCGAATAAACTCACCTAAAGGCTTATCGCCATAAGTGTTGATATAATCTTGTTTGGTACCAAGCGTTTCACCATCAAACAAAATGCCTTCTAAAATAGTAATTTCAGATTCGGTGATCGGTTTATTGGTTTTTAGTTTTTGGATAACCAAGTGATCTTTGTGATTGCGAATATACGACTCAACTCTATCCTTATAGCTTTGCAGCTTAGTATAGGAAGGGAGTAAATCATGTTCGCTAATCCCCTCATGATCCAAATCATCTTCAAAAGAAGTGATGACATTACGCTGTTTATCCTTATCCAAATATTTAATCAAATCACGCAGCGACACCCGTACCTTTGAAAAAAAAACGGGCAGAGAAATTCTGCCCGTTTTTGGGGTGTTGCTTATATAAAAAGCTTATTTTGCTGCGGTTAAATGAGCCACGCTTTCTTCAGCTGCTTTTGTTGCGGTATCTAATTGATTTAATGCGCCTTGATCAATGCCTGTTTGTAATGATTTTGCAGCGGCATCGATATGGTTTTTAGCGACGCTTTTAGCGGTAATCGAGGCAGTAAGTGAGTGGTCTAAAGCCGCTTTTGCGTGTTCCACTAAGCTGGGTGCATTGCCTGCTTTACCTGCTGCTAATGCGGCAGTCGCATGTTCAAGTGCGGTATCAAGATGCACATCTGCAAAGACTGTGGTGCTTGCACTTAATACTAAACCTGCAAATAATAAGGATAATTTTTTCATCGTTCTTCTCCTGAGTTATTGTTATTTTTTTTTATTTATCGAGACCGCTGCCTAAAAATATTGAGCATAAAAACGGCAATCGACACCGTTATTTAATCATGAAAAAAAATAAATGCAATGCTTGCTAAACCAGCGCAGGATGTTATCGCCGCTTATCCCTTTATTCGTGATAAATACCTGTTAATTTGCGTTTGAATTCATTAGAAATTAAACGAGAATCTTGCTTGCTTTTAACCACTCTGGGCGTAATTAAGACGACTAATTCAGATTTATCTTTGTTATTAGTGGTGTTGCCAAATAATGAGCCCACCCAGGGAAGTTCATGCAGCCAGGGCATACCCGATTTGTTATAGGTATTATTTTCTTTAATTAAGCCACCCAGAACAATGGTTTCACCATCATGAATGGCAACCGAGCTTTCGATTTCTTTTTTGGCAATCGCTGCTGATGAAGTTACCCCGATGGTGGATTCAACGGGATCACTCACTGATTGTTTAATGACCATAATCACCATGCCATTGGCGTTGACGCGTGGGGTGACCTGTAATTTTACCCCTGTGTCTTTATATTCAATTTGGCTATTGGTTACTAAGCCTGTGCTGCCCGTACCTGATGAGGTTATGCCCGCGCCTGATAAAGTGCTGGCTAAAGTTGGTATTTGCGTACCTACTTCAATGGTGGCTTCTTGATTGTTTAAAACCATTAAGGAGGGCGATGAAATGACATTGACATTATCTTTATTGGCTTGCGAGGCTAATAAGGCATTGACTGCCCCTGAATTATACACCGCACTTAACCCACCCGTGGTAAAGGCCGCAGCACTGTCTGCTGTTACTGAGCCTAAGGAGGTAGTGCCTAAGCCATTACCTAAGAGACTGTTATCGTGCTGTAATTTCCACTGAATACCGTATTTTAAGTCATCTTTTAAATCCACGGATACAATTGTGGCATCAATTAATACTTGCAAGGGTAATAAATCAAGCTGTCTGATGACCGGCAAAATGACGTCGTATTCTCTTGGCGTGGCGACAATAATCAAGGCATTATTGGCTTTGTCAGAAATAATTCTGACATCATCAACATTGGCTACCGTAGCGGTACCCGTACCGCTACGACTACTTCGTTTTACACTGCGTTTAGTTGAAGCTCCGCTTGTTGAGGTGGATTTGGTGTCAGCTTTACTGTCGGTGCTTGATTTATTAGTGAGTTCAGTTGATTTTTTGCCCGCAGCCACTTGCCCTGAGCTATCACTTTTTTGTGCACCGGTAAAAATTTCATTTAAGGTGTTGGCTAATTCTTCTGCATCGGCATGTTGCACTTTATACACATTGACCCCACCGCCCACGCCAGATTGTGCTTTGTCTAAGCGAAATATCCAGCTTTCTATGTCTTGTAAATATTTGGCTTGATGGGTGATTGCCATCACTGCGTTCATGCGTTCAATGGGAATAAAACGGAAAAAATCATCTTCTTCGCTTTTTTTCTTGTTATTGAAAATTTCTTGCAGCTCTTTAATGATGGTGTCTGGCTCGGTGTGGGCTAAGGTAAATAAACCAAAGGATTGACCTTTTAAAACATCGATATCAAAGGTGCTCACTAAATCTAAGATGCGCATCATTTCATCAGGCGTGCCTGAGGCAATCAAGATGTTGCGAATGTTATCAACGTGTAACACGGTTTTTTCTTGTACTAAGGGTTTAATTACGTCAACAATTTCTTGCGCGGCTACGTTCCTTATCGGAATGATGCGTGTTTGGTAACCCGCTTGATTCGAATGTGTGGAAATTTCTGAGGTGAATAAGGCTTCTGAAATAGGTTCGATATGATAAATTTTACCGTCTTTGACTAAGGCGGCATTGTTCATTCTTAAGACCATTTCTAAGGTTGGCAAAAGTTCATCTTTGCTTAAGGGTTGCGTGGTTTGTAAGGTCACTTTGCCAACGACTTTAGGATTGAGTACATAGTTAAGACTCAAGATGTCGCTTAATACGACTTTAGCTACTTCGCCTAAGTCGGCGTCGTCAAAATTAAGATTGTAGCTCCCTACTTTGCCTTCAGTTTGCCGGTGTTGCACTGGCGCAAGGGGAATAGAACGATCAGATCCTGGGTATAACTCGGCTTTAGGTTTAAGTTCTGCAAGCGCTGCTTTATTGTCAACAGCGTTGGTAATTTTGACGGTGGGTTCGCCGCTATTAGCAACAGGATCTATCAGCATTAATTTAGCTTGTTTTGAGCTAATTAATTCGCAACTGGACAGTGACAAGCCCAGGGCAACTACACAGGAAGCTGAGGTTATTTTTTTAAAAGTCTTCATTATCACTATTCTCAAAAGGTTCTTCTGGGGATTCATTGTTGGTGTCTTCAGAAACATCTGAAGGGACTACTACACCGTCTGGATTGGTGACGGTTGCTTGCTCACCCTGCACGTTTTTAGTGGCGGTGGTTTTTGCTTTGGCTTTACGTAACTGCAATTCTTTGGTCATGCCATTTTGGCTTAGCACGACTTTATCATTTAAAATTTTCGTGAGTATCCAACCATCCAGCGCTTCATCTAAGCGCACACGACGGTAATTGTCTTTGGGTACATTTTTTAACGTGCGCGTAAATAAGCCCGATACGCCACGTTTACTGGTGTAAATCCCATTTAATACCCAATCAAATTTACCTGTACTCACCACATTAGCTTTAAGTTGCTCGGCTGTTAAGGCTTTGGACGGTTTCCTGCCCTCAAGAAATAACGGTCGATTAACCATATCATCAAAGGCATCTTCGCTGCGTTCTTGTAAATCCACACTGGGCATTTCATAGCGCACATGAGTGGCATTGGGTTGCGACTGTACGGTAAGTAACTCATGCTGCATGTGTACGGCATAAAAATATTCACCGCACAAAATAATCAGCAATAATCCAGTTAACGAGCCAGTAAACCAAACTAATTTTTTATTAAGGCCGATGATATTCATTCGTTTGGTTTTCTCATAAAACTAACCGCTTGAAAATTAATGTTTAAATTATTATTGGGCTCTATTTTATTGGTTGCAGGATTGCGTAAACCGCGCATAGGGCGAATATCAATTTGATCGATAACAATTAAGGGTGTTGAGGTTTCTATTTTATACAATACGGCGCGTAACACTTCACTGTTACCCGTCATTCTAACGCGAACCGTTATTGTGCTGAAACCATCCTTGGCGCTCACGGGTATGGCTTGGGTACTGCTTAATTCTCCCCCTGCTTCCACAATGGTTTGTTTAATTACATTTTGCATTTCCGCAGAAGCGAGTGCATCGGTACTTTGATTATTGAAATAATCCAATTCATCATTTTGCGTTTTTACCGTCGCCATACTGGTCATGACCGCGTCTTTTTGCGCTAGAATTTTTTCATATTGTTGCAAACGAAAAATCAACGATTGTTTAGTGTCATTTAAGACCAAGGTTTGTGACACTAAGGGGGAAATAACTAACCATGCAATTAACATAAGTACCAGCAGCAATAAGCTAACTGCGGCTACGCGCTGGCCATCAAAGGCTAACTTAGGGATGTTTTTAGGGATGTTCTTCAGCATGCTCACCTCCCTTTTTGGTGGTATCCACGGTAATTTGAAAACGTTCTAATTTATTAATATTATTTTGCGTCACGGGCGAGACAAAACGTGCTTTGGTAAAAATCTCACTGCTTTCTAATACGCCAATTAACGTGGACGCTGACGGTGACTCCCCTTGTATTTGTAAATGATGTTCAGAGTATTGCAAATATGCGAGCCACGTTCGATCATCAATTAAGGTGCTTAGGGTGTTTAAAATGTCAACCATCATGGGTGAGGCATTTTTTTCATCAATGAGCTTTTGCGTTTTATCAATGACGCTGTCAATGTCAGCCTGTAATGCCTTAATTTTTTTAGCTTCTTTCTCAATAGTATTAATTTTATCAGTTAATTTTGCTACGGTTTGGTAGTTAAACCATAACGGTAGCACCATCACCATCACCAATAAACAGCACACCATACTGATTAATCCTGCATGAATTAAGCGTGGCGTATTAGCTACTTTAGGACGAAATTGTTCGGGCAGTAAATTGGCTTTGTTATCAATATTAATGTCATGCGTTAACTCGTTTTGATAATCCATATACACCAACGCTATGCCCATTGCGCTAATATCTTCGCATAAGGCATCGACAACTTCTTTAGGAGATAAGCTTACTTGTACGTTAATAAAGCCCGTATCTTTGCTGTCATTTTCATTTATTTTAACGGCGAAATACACTTGCTCTGCGGTAAACGGGGTGTATTTATCAAGCTCGTAAGCAACCACTTGACGTAAGTTTTCTTTGGCTGCCAAGGGTAGCAATAATTCTCGAGTGATTGCTTCCTGTCCGCTTAGTCGTAACCGCGCTTTGGCTTTACTGAGGCGCTCATCGTCTGCCAGTATTTTTTTAAACTGCGCGATGCCTAGCTCATTACGTTGAAGATTTGCGATAAAACGCGCGTTGTTTTCATTTACATAAGTAAGCGTAAGCAGGTTTGGAGACGTTGGGCTGAGCAATAAATAGCCCTGCTGTTCACTGACCCAGCGCCTTATGTTTTCTGGTATTAAAAAACTTAATTCGCGCATCCACCAGCGCCAAAAAACTTTGAAATCCAGTTCAATATTTGAATTTAAATTCAACATGGTAGGGTTTATTCGTAGACTAATAATTCGTGTAGGGTTGATACCCCAATCTGATCACCAAATAAAGAATCAGTTGCTAAGGTATTGCGTTGCCAGTCAAAAATTTGAAAAGGCTGATTGATGCCGTTTGGGCGTAACACTGCTTTAATCACCGCCGATCCGCCTTCATCAATAAATGCTTCTGCAATGATGGTGACGGTACCTAGTTGTTGCTCTCCACTAGGTGGCGCTGAACCCGTTGCGTCTAAGGGTAAATTAGGGGGTGGCAATCCTTGTTTTATATTTTCTAATCGTGACATAACAAAATCATTGATAGTTGATTGATCTAGCTCGGGTAACACTTGCAGTACGTCTTTGGTTGCGACGCGCAGATCAACTTTAGGTTGACCAGAAAAAACTGTTACCAAGGGGCTTAACCAGTTATACACCGTGTCGTTCATGCCAATGAGTAATTTTAATTCATTTATCGACTGAAAAGCTTTATTACGCGGGCCATAATTCAAGCCTTGTTGGCTGTATTGTTCGTATTCTGCACCGTCATTGCTTGGTATGTCATCTTGATCGCGCCAATCTAAAATAGCCCCCACAAGGCGAAGTTGGTCGCGTTCGTCGGTTAAAGGCGAAAAGGACATAAGCGAGGCTAATAATTTTTGGCTGGCTTTATTTATGTCAATTTTACCTTTTTCATCAATGATACGCAGCCTTACATGGGCGTTTTCAACGCCTAACTGCTGCCAATCATTTAGGCTGTAAATACTGCCATTGGCGACCCAGCGTTTAGTTTTATCATTATTGAGTAACATCACTTGCGCAATGGCAATGCCTGATTCTGCAACAGCTGTTGCTTGGGCGTTGTCTTTTAAACCAGCAATAATGGCAGATTCACGTCGTATGGTTAACGCAAAACTGCCCGCCATAATCGTTAATAAACTTAATATCCACAGCACTAATAATAACGCGAAGCCACGTTGTTGAAATGAGTTTGAATGATACGCTAAGCGCTGGACAGGCTTCATCATGCTTAATTATTCTCTTGCTCAAGAAGATCTGGGTCTTCTTCTGAAACATCGTCACTGACTGCATCAAGATTATCTTCTTCAGGATTATCTTCAACCACGCCGCCGCCATACACTGAACTATCATCGGCACCAGCAATTTTTAAGGCAATAATCATGGGTGGCCAATAGAGTCCATCGTCGCGTTGTAGTTCAATTTTTATAAGCTTGGGTAAACTTTCTTGTCCTAGCCACTCGTCTTGCCAGATGGCATTTTCGCCAGCCACACTGTCACCCAAATAAAAAAACTCCAGTGATTTGATGTTTTTAATAAGCACCACACTGGAAATATCGTTGGTGGTTTCTTGCGCTAATTTGTAAAACGGCACCACGTTGGCATGAACAATCCAGCTTTGACGCTTTTCAGGATTATTTTCTAATTCGATAGAAAATAATTGTAGCCCCGCACGTGCCGAACTGACGGGAAACTCACTCACAAATTTAAGGTATTCGTGTCCTCCTGCAAAGGCGAAACGTCTATCATCTTGGTAATTAAAATCATCCCAAACAGGTTTAGTGACGGCTAATTGGCGTTGAAAGAATTGATACACCACGGCTATTTCATTTACATCAGCAATTTTTTGTTCACCTTTTTCCCAACTCACCGCACAAATACGGAGACTTGCAAACAGCAAGATAACCATAATGCTTAGTAAACTCATCGCGATTAACACTTCGATGAGTGTAAAACCCGTTTGCTTGGCTAGGCGGCGTGTTTTAGTGGGCGTTAAGGCTGAGGGTATGCAGTGCAACATGTTATAAAGCCTTTGGCGGAGCAAGCTTTATGCTGGTTAGATCAAACTCGCGCTCCTGACCCTGCCCCATTGCCCAACTGATGTTGATGTGCACCTGAAACACCTGTAATTTTAATTTGTCATTATCTATTTGTTCAGGATTAAACAGGTATGGACTCATCGTAATGTGCCAAGTATAGGTATCGTTTTCAATGCCTGATTCTTCGCCCGTCAACAATGGTTTATCTGCACCTACGCGCGTCATTAAGGATTCAGCAAGCTGGATGGCGGTGGTGTACTCTTCCGCCACCATTGCGGTATTTACGCCACCAGAAAAAATCTTCAGCAAAATACCTAAGGACAAGGCCAAAATTGAAAAAGCAATTAATACTTCAAGTAAGGAAAATCCCTGTTGTTTATTGTTCATCATCCAGTGCATCGCGTAATTCACTGGCTCCTGTTAACCAGTTATTATTAATGTGTAGCTTGCCTTTGGCATTTTCTAAGGTAACCCGCCCGCCTGAGGCTGAACCATCTGCATAAAAACGCATACTGGCTTGCCCTTGCCCAAAGACCTCATCTGTTGCAGTTAATAAACTGAGACTGATGTCTTTGGACATAGCATAAACTTTATCGCGATTACTAAGTGTGTAGGTATTTTCTTCAAGATTAAAATCAACCGTGACGTCTTGATGCTCCATTAGTGCTTGTCCGTGGGCATAACGAAATGCTGATAAAAGTTCTCTTGCGGTCGCTTTTAGGGTTGCGGTGTCTTGTCCTGAAGCAATGCCACCTGTAATGGCGGAAACGCCTATCACCATGATAACCAACACAATCATGATTTCAATTAAGGTAAAGCCGCGTGCTAACTTAGGTGTCATAAACACCTGCTGCCCATCAATATAAGCACGGTGCTTAGCCGCATGATTATTCCCAACTGGCTAAATCTTGATCTTCGCCTTCACCACCTTCTTTAAGGTCGGCACCATACGAATATAAATCAAATTTTCCATGCTCGCCAGGCGCTGCGTAATGATATTCTTGTTGCCATGGATCAAGAGGGATTTTACTTTTTTGTAAATAAGGGCCGTTCCAGCGTTTGGCACTATCGGGTGATTCAATCAGTGCTTTTAGACCTTCTTCGGTGCTTGGATAATGTCCTAAATCTAGTTTGTACATATCCAATGTGGCGGATAAATCTTCAATTTGTACTTTTGCTGCTTTGGTTTTAGATTCGCCCATGTGTTTCATTACTTGCGGCCCAACAATGCCCGCCAGCATGGCAATGATGCCTAAAACTACTAATAATTCTAATAAGGTAAAGCCTGTTTGTTGGTGATGTCGATTAATTTTCATTGTTGCTGTATTCCAAGTAAATGTATTTTAAGTAAATGTGTTTAAAAGGCTAAGTCATTGACACTTAAGATGGCTAACAATATGGACACAATGATGCCTGCAATAATAAGCCCTAAACTAATGATTAATAATGGTTCTAAAAAAGCTAACATGCGCTGAATAGCTACCCGTAACTGTTTGTCATAAATAGCGGCAACTCGCAGTAACATTTCTTCTAAACGCCCAGTTTCTTCGCCCATTTTTATCATTTGCATCGCCATTTTAGGAAACAAGCCGCGTTCTAGTAAAGCATCTGATAAATGCCGCCCTTGTTTAAGCTGCTCTTCGGCTTCGGCAATGGTATCGGCGACCACTAAATTGTCAACGGTTTCTCTTACAATAACTAATGCAGCGATAATAGAAACACCATTACCCAATAAAGTGCCCAAGGTACGCGTGATATTCGCCGTTTCTTTGTTGATTAAAATAGTGCCGAACAAAGGTAGTTTTAAAAAATAACCATCCCAGATTTTTTTGCTTATAGGGTTGGCAAGTTGATGGCGCATGTAGGCCGAGCCACTAAAACCCATGGCAAGTAACAGCCACCAATAATTTTTTAACCATTCAGCCATGCCCACTACAACTTGCGTCGAGATCGGCAAAGCTTTGCCTGCACTTTCAAACATTTCCGTAAATTGTGGCACGACAAAAGTCAGCATAATCATCACTGACGCCAGTGACATGACCAATAAAATAGTGGGGTAAATTAAGGCGGTACTCACGGTTTCTTTAAGTTCTTGTGAGCGTTCCAGATATTCGGCTAGCCGCGCCAGCACCTCGCCTAAACTGCCGCCTGCTTCACCCGCACGAATCATATTTAAATAAAATTTACTAAATATGCCCGCTTGCAGTTCCAGCGCTTCAGCTAATGAGGTACCGCTTTTAACTTTTTCTAGCACTTTGGTGAGTAATTTAGCTAAGCGATCATTATCTTCAGTTAACTCCATCATGACGGTTAAGGATTTATCTAAAGGTAAACCAGATTCTAAAAGCGTGGCTAATTCTGAGGTAAAAAACACCGTATCTTTGGCGGTTAATTTGTTTGAGGCGTTACCAGTTAAACCTAAAAAAGAACGCGAACTTGCGGGTACGACGCGAATAGGAATATAGCCTTCGGTTTGCAAGGCACTAATAAGCTGTTTATCATCAGCCGCTTCACGCATGCCTTCTTCTGTTTCACCCGCTGGATTAATGGCTTTATAGCTAAATAAGGTCATGATTATTCAGCCGTTACGCGCATAATTTCTTCGATGGTGGTAACCCCTTCCATGACTTTCGTTAATCCATTTTCATATAAGGTTTGCATGCCTTCTTCAATGGCTAATTTTTGAATTTTACCCGCTTCTGCGCGTGCCATAATCAATTTGCGGACGGTATCAGTCATCGGTAAAAATTCAATAATTGCCATTCGACCACGGTAGCCCATTTGATTACATGCAGAACAGCCTTTAGGCTTGTATAACATAATTTCGCCTTCAGCCTGATAACGACGCAACCGTAATTCAGTAATTAAAGACTCTGCTACGGGATAAGCTTCTTTGCAGTGCACACATAATTTTCTGACTAAGCGCTGTGCCAAAATGCCATTAACTGTCGATGTTAATAAATATTCTTCTAAGCCCATATCCAGCAACCGCGTGACTCCACCCGCTGCATCATTAGTATGCAAAGTGGATAACACTAAATGTCCTGTTAACGCGGACTGCACGGCAATACGTGCGGTTTCTAAGTCGCGCATCTCACCAATCATAATAATATCGGGATCTTGTCTAACGATAGAGCGTAATGCTGAGGCAAAAGTCAGACCGATTTGAGGTTTGGCTTGAATTTGGTTTATCCCTTCCATTTGATATTCAACAGGATCTTCAACGGTAATGATTTTACGCGACGAGGTGTTTAATTGTTTTAACGCGGCATACATCGAGGTTGATTTACCACTACCCGTAGGGCCTGTGATTAAAATAATGCCATGTGGCAGCGCAAGCACGTCAAGAAAACGTTCTAAATGCACCCCAGAAAAACCTAAACCTTTAAAGTCTAAAACGGTGTTTTCTTTATCCAATAATCGGATCACCACACTTTCCCCATACATGGTGGGAATGCTGGAGACCCGTAAATCTAATTCTTTGCCCAGCATTTGAATTTTAATCCGCCCATCTTGAGGTAAACGTCGTTCCGCAATATTAAGCTTTGCCATGATTTTAATGCGCGAAATAACAGCGGCTGTGGATTTAACTGGAGGAGCATCAATTTCTTGTAATACGCCGTCAATACGTAAGCGTACTTTAAGTGATTGTTCGAAGGGTTCGATATGAATATCAGAGGCTTTAGTTTCAATCGCACGCTGCATAATAAGATTAACCATTTTGATGACGGGCGCTTCGCTGGCTAAATCTTTTAAATGTTCTAAATCTTCTTCACCTACCTCATCAAAATTTAAATCATCCATGATTTTATCCATTTGTGAGCGTCCTTCGCCATACTGAATTTCCAGTGCCGTATCAATTTCAGATAAAAGCCCCACTTGCGCTTGGATGGCTTTTCCTGTTGCCAAGCGTAAGGCATTAATGACAAATTGATCTTCAGGATCCATCATGCACACAGTAATAGAGTGCTCATCGTGCTGCACGCCAATAACATGGCATTGTTTTAAAAATCGTAACGAGATAGAGGGCGGTAATTGCACGTCCATAGGCAATTGCTCCGCCGCAATTTTTTGATAATGCCCACTTGCTACAAACGCATCAGCCACATCATTTTCTGAACATAAACCTAACTTTACCAGCAAGTGTGGCAGTGTTTCCCCGACCGAACTTTTTTGCACACGTTCAACTTTTTTTAATTCTGAAAGTGACAGCTTGCCTCTATCTTGAAGTGTTTTAAGTAATAATTCGTAAGCCATGTGAAGGTAAAGTATGAATGCAAACGGAAGCTAAAAGGATGTGGTGGACTTAGGTAACCGCTACATTAAAACATAAATGTGACATCTGTCTTTCGATGGCAGAATTCAACTACTTTAGTGCATTATTTAATTGCTTTAAGGTATGCAGCAAAAAGTGTAGGAGCCGTCGAGTAAACGTCATGATGTCAGTTTAATTGCACTGGTTGGCGTGGTTAAAGCGAACCTCATGTAAGCCCAACACATTAACGCCGATATTGTACAACAATCATCGACACACGTGGGCGTTGGTATTTATTCCTCAGCAATACTGATTATAAGTAGCCGTGCTAAAGCCCTTGGACGCCTTATTTTTCAAGATGGTCATAATGACAGTTAACATGGATTCCACTACTTTTATGGTCTATTTAGCTGTTATTGGCGTAATAACACCAAAACCCACATCATATTAAGGCCTATTCACACGGCTATCATCCACCAGGAGAAATGCCGTGTATTTAGGGGGCAAGATAGGCTTGAAATGGCTTCAACGGTCCCATTGCCACACTACGTCCAGCTTTGCCCACCGCAGGAATGCTAAGTGAGTTATCCATTGTCTGACCTGGCGTTGTTACTGTCAAGCTGTCTGCATGACCATGGGGAATAGTTAATTGCGGGTGATCAAACGGTGCTTGCTCCCAGCGCACGCGCTCGTCTGTTAATGATTTCAAAAAGGCGACTAAGTCCTTTTTTTCTTTAGGTGTAATCGGTTGTTGTAAGACTAGGGCTGCAAAATGAGCTGTATTCGTAAAATTACCGCCACGGAAATAAAAATCCACCACCTGTTCTAACGTTAACATACTGCCATTGTGCATATACGGGCCAGTGAGTTCAATATTACGTAAAGACGGCACTTTAAAAGCGCCTTGGGTGGCAACATAAGCACGACCAAACTGCGCTTTATTAACTTCTGCTTGCCAGAGGTCTGACTTTGGAATTTTTGCATTACGGCTGCTTAAACCACAGTCACCCGTTTGATAGCGGTCGTCCATTAACTCATTCGCCTGATAATCATCAGTAAAGTTTTTGTTAAAATCGCAGGCGTTAATGGCGATGGGATCAACTAAGGGGGTGCCGTCTATTAATTGTTTAGCGTACTGTTCACTAAAGGATAATGGATTGCCATAAGGATCAACGCCACCCACACCAGGATCATAAGACGTAGGAGTAACACTGGTATTAAAATAACCTTCATCCATTAACGGTTTTAAAGTGCCTCGATAAAAACCACCACTAAACGCCCCATTTAATAAATCTCTGTTAACCAAACGCAAGGTGGAAAAACCATTACTGGTGCGATAAACAGCAGGATGTGCGGCAGCTGAAAAGCTGGGCCCTTTGTGGCACACATCGCAACCTGCTGCTAAAAATTTCTTTAAACCACGTAATTGCGAGTCATTCAGTCCTTCAGGTTCGTGGGGATAAACATGGGTACGGCGTGGCGTATCAAAGGGCGTTTGATCAGAGACCAAAGTTTGTTGATAAAGCTGCAACGCCAGACCAAAAAACATGGCAAAGTTAGCCTCAAGTTGACCTGTTTGGAGCCTATCAACGCCCTCTTTCGCCGCCCAATACCGTGGCGCAAAAGCCGTGGTGATTAAGTTTTTATATGTGGTATCTAAGCCTTTACCCGAAGCGTGTCGTAACGCTGCCAACACGCTGTCTGTTGGATGAATAGCTTGACCAGCTAGCGGTGCGCGTGGCAATAATTTAGCGGCTAACGCCAAAAACGTTCGGTGTTGACAGGACATTTCACTGGAATTTAAGGGCGTTGCCACAGCTTGCGAGGCTAAGGACGAATTCTCTAAGTGCAGTGCATGTTTGGTCAATAAACCTTCGTCAGATAGCTCCCAAATGCCCGCATCAGTATCACGATCGCCATAAGCGGTCACGCCATTAAAAATATTATTAGCACGACCATCCCAAAAATTTCTAAAATTAAACCCTGCATTAATGACGCTGGGCACATTGCGTTGCTGAACTTGACGGACATTATTACCGTTAACATGAAACACCTTATCTTTAGCTAAGGTGCACTCATCTAGGGGATTGTTTGGGGCATTTAATTTGCTAAAAACGCGCGCAAACACACCCGCAGACGACACAATGTCATCACTGTTAAACAGCACAGTAGAATTTTTATCTAAGGGATCAGCAAGCTGATAAAAAGGAAAATCACTGCGTTTAAGTGTGTAATTAGGACCACCTTGCCCCGCCGCAGTCGCTTGAAACTTTTGCCCAGACGCGGTGTGATGAAACGTGCCTGTGGCTAATTGATTGGTTCGTCGACGATCAGCGCCGGCATGAAAATGACACGAAGCACACGCCATGCCATCACTGCCTACCGCTACATCCCAAAACAATGCCTTGCCCAGTTGAATTGCTGCGGTTTTATTTATCACAATAGGGTTGTCTCCATCCACTAAACCTGGCACGGGCGGCATCGCTACAGCGTGCAACGACGCTGGCGTATTGCCTTGCGCGTAAAGGTCACGCACCATAACGCTGGTTAATAAAAAAACGATAATGGACAGTATAGAAAGATAATGTTGGCGTGCTGGCATGAGGAAAGCTTGACATCTTTTCATGAAATACCTGTAAGGCTTATTGACTGACTTAAGTATGCTTTTTAGTAAAAGAGCCTTGCCTCAGCCCATGCTATACAAGCAACGCTGAGACAAGGCAACCGCTTAACGTTATTTAACGCAAGCTGTACGCGGTGCTGATTTAACTGGACGTTTTGCTTTAAGTCCTTCGTAATCAAGCACTACGGTGCAAGGCACTTGACTCTCTGTAGCAGGCAAACTTAACGACCATGCGCCATTTTCTTCAAGCACTGGCGCAGAACCTACCGCTTTACCTTTTTGGCTAGTGGCACTTAATTTTAAGCTTGCTAAGGCATCGGCTTTAGCTGCTGGCGATACTGTGCCTTTAAACGCTACATTTCCGCTTAGTATCAAGGTGTTATCAGACCATTTTGCATTTTGAATATCAAATTGCTCTACCAAAGCAGTTTTAGCATTGGCTCTTGCAGGCCATACAGTTACATTAGCCGTGGCGGTGTTAGAAGGTAAAAAACGCCCAATAGGACGTTGATTTTCTCGCACAGAAACAACAACAGGCAAAGTTAAACCTGCATAATCTGCTTCTGGTGTCCACGTATAACTAAAGCTAGATGAAGACTTAGCGGCATCATAAGGCGTTGGCGTTGTGGGGATTAACCCAGGTCCACTAAGAGTAAAGGTATCTTTTTCTGCATCAGTCACCGTAAACGTAATTAATACGGGTTTTCACCAACCATAACATTATAAAAAGTATTGTCAGGCTTTACCGTTGGCGCGGTATCTGGCGAACTTGGTTTGGGGTTAATTTGTGCATCTATTTTGGCAAAGGAAGGTAATTTTTGTTCATGGGTAAGAGCAAAAATTGCTTTAATCTTATCTTGAATTAATAAACTCTGATCAATTGGAAAGCTCTCTATAATCCCCGGTACATACTGTTTACTACGGGTACCGCCAACATGGCAATCACTACAGGTGAAGGCTTTAGCAGGTGCCGAATACCAAGGATGTGCAAGTGCAGTGTTAGCACTACTGGCAACGCCGATAAGCAATAACACAGTGAAAAAATTTTTGTTCATGTTTAATCCTATTTTTTAAAATATTTACCCATGCAGGTGTTAAGCCTTGGGTGACTTTATAGCTAAACCCGCTTAGGTTAACTAGGCAACGAAAGCGGGTGGCGGGTGCGGAAAATTATTTGACGTTAACAGAAACTCTAACGTTGTGCGCTATACCATTGGCAACCGTTGGTGCTGGGTTATAGCCGCCCACCACGAACATATAGGTGCCTGTGTAAGGTGCTTTAAAACTAATTTTTAAGGTGCCACTTTTACCATCGCTAATAGGAATAAACATTTTAGTTTTTGCGGTATTGTTATCTGCATCATACCCATGCGTAACATATTTCATCACGATGTCGCCAAGCGGTTCACCGGTGTCATCATTGCTTGCGCCCCATTTCGCCATCGTTGCATTTTGTGTTAAGGCTACATCAGGGATAAAGTTATCTTCCGCAGTGTCTGTAGAGCCACGGTAATACACCGTTGCACCAGGATGCAAACCAGGTGTTTTTGCTGCCATGTTAATGACAACAGTCTGCCCTTCTACCGCATTAAAGCGACCCCAATCAGAGCTATGAACCCAGCCTAAATCACCAAAGGCAGGGTCTGACCAGCCTTTAGCTCTTACTGAAAAAGTATCCGTTGTATTGGCCGCATCAAAGACAAAAGTTGAAGACGGCTCAGTGGTTGCGTTACTGGCAGAAATTGAGAGTAAGCCAATGATGGCGATGGGTAAAATACTTTTAATAGTACGTGTTAACTTCATGGTGTTTGTCCTGTAGTTTGAGTTATATGAATAAAATCATGCGATATAAGCGTTACTCTCCTGCCCTTGCCAGCGTGTGCAACATGGCTGCTTCTGAGTAAAACGCAAAATAGCTAAAAGCAACCATTGTGCCAAAGCCTGTTTTACTGCAAAGCTACAGCCTGCAAGACCTAACAAAAAACCACTACTACAGACTACACAGGCGCTGCGTGTGTAGCACAAAAAAATCATTACTATAAGTAACTTAGGTTTGTTGTGCAGACATTAAAAACAAGGCAATTAACCCATTTTAGGTAGGACAACTAAAAATTCCCCACCCACTGCGCAAAAAACCACCCATGCTAAGTCCGCAAGATGCTCAGAAACAATCATGTTAAGCACCTCATAGCCCCTGTTTTTTTAAACTTTTTTGGCATAATAACTGCTAAATCGTTGAGAAAAACTATAACGAGAATTTATGAAATCACTATTTGCATCTTTACTTACCAGTGCCTTACTTGTTTCCACATTTACTGCTAAGGCAATTGACGTGGGTAATCCTGCGCCTGTCTTTACCTTGCCTCAGTTACACACACAACAAACCACCACTTTATCGGCGTTTGCGGGCAAGGTGATTTATGTGGATTTTTGGGCATCGTGGTGTGCGCCTTGTCGCACGTCGTTTCCGTTACTTAATGCGCTGCACAAAAAATTACAAGCAAAAGGCGTTGAAGTGATTGCTATTAATTTAGATGAAGACGAAGCCAGCGCCCGTCAATTTCTTAAAGAAGTGCCCGTAGAGTTTACTGTTTTATACGATGGCAAAGGCGAATGGGCGGATCAGTACGTTATTGAATCAATGCCTACTTCGTTCATTATTGATAAAAAAGGCATCGTACAAAAGGTGCATCACGGCTTTACCAGTGCCGACATCACTGACTTAGAACAAACCATTCTGACCTTATTAGCAAACAACTAACCCCGCCATGATTATTGTTAAATCTCTTGTCATTATTTTGTGTGCACTTTCTCTGATGGCGTGCAGCGATGTTTTACCTAGACAGCGTGGTAATTTGGCACTGCCGCAGATGGCTTTAACCACAGACGCCCTTGAATTTGGTTTACGCCAACATACCGCCTTTAGTAAAGAAGCTGCGTCGGGTGGTTATGGCGGCGGTGGGGGGGCTGTGGCTGTAATTGACGCGACTATCTTCGTGTCCTCAAATTTTTTAAACCGCCCATCAGTTAAGTAATTTACGCTATGAAACACGATAAAAATAAACTGCGTTCCACCGTAGTTAACTGTTTAACCTTATCCGCATTAAGCCTGCTAGGACTGACTCCACCCGCCACAGCTGGTCGTGTGGAAGAAACCTTCAACACTGACTTTCAGTATGGTCATTACAGTGAAAGCAGTGAACGTATGGCTATTGATATTTTTGATCTTACCACCTCAGCACCGCTTGGTAAAACCATGACAGGGTCGGTAAACCTTGTCCGCGATACCATTTCAGGAGCGTCTCCAGTGTATAACGTCCGCGCTAATGGCAATGTGGCACAAGTGCTTAGTGGCGCATCACGCAATGCCAGCAGAAGTGATTGTGGCAAATCTATTTGTGATCAACGCGATGCTATTTCAGGAGGGCTAAGCTATTTTTTTGAGTCGTCCTCGTTATCGATGGGCGGTGGCTTTTCGCAAGAACGTGATTACACCTCGCGCTTTATCAACAGTACGTTCAGCGTAGACCGCAACAAAAAGCTGACTACCTTTAATTTTGGTGCGTCCTTAGCGTTTGACGAAATCACTCCAACTGAAAACTTTGGTGGCTACACGCGCAACCGTGAGTGTGGGGACTTATGCAGTAAAACCGCACAGCAGTATTTAGTTGGCGTTTCGCAAGTTATTGATAAAAACTCATTGCTGCAAAATAACCTAACATTCTCGTATAACACAGGTTATCTCTCTGATCCTTATAAAAAAGTAGCCGTGTTCGACGGTGATATTTTCACTAATTTAATCAATGACAACCGCCCTAGAGAAAAATTTCAATGGGCATGGTTAACGCAATATGTTCGCCATTTTGGTAACTTAAATCATGCAGCATTGCATGTAGATTATCGCTTCAGCACAGATGACTGGGGGATAAACTCACATACCACCGAAGTAAGTTGGCATCAACCTATCATGGCAGGGTGGCAGCTTATTCCACGCTTTCGTTATTACTCACAAGACCAAGCTGATTTTTATCGTGCCGTTGCCAGCAGTCACTCAACCGCTACGGTGGTGTCCAGTGATTATCGTTTAGCAGGTTTTGGCGCATTATCGGGTGGCTTAAAACTCAGTAAAACGCTTACCACGCTTAAGCACCTACACGAGGCAAAATTTCAGGTAGGTGCTGAATTTTATGATCACAGTGCCAGTTATCAATTGGGCGGTAATCGTTTAAGCGATTTTGCAGATTTTAGTTATTACCTGTTTACCGCGTCAGTAAATGTCAAATTTTAAACACACCTAATGCCTCAGAAACACCGCCACTCAACTAGGCTGAGACCTTTTAACAATGCTTGGATTTTTATCCACAACTCTTTGTAATCTTTGTCACGTATAAAAACATTTATATTAACAAGTCTACTATTGCTGGCAGGAATGACCACTTGCTGGGCAGAACCCCCAACCGCTGTCACCGCCATCACCGCCTTAAATCCAGGCAAATGGCCTGCACAATTTAAAATCAGTGTAGATGTTCCTGCCAATCATCATGCGTATTTGAATTCAGGCAAAAATAACAACTATATCCCAGTGGCCTTTGATAGCGGTGCAACGCTTGCAAAAGCTGGGCTTGCTCTACAGCACATCACGCCTCCAGACGGAGTTTACGATGCTGAAATGGATGCTCAGGTGTTGCGTGGTCAGGGGGACTTTGTCATCAGTCTTGAGCAACAGACACCTAGACCCTTCAACAGTAACGGTGTGGAACTTAACTTTCGCTACCAATTATGCAATGAGGTGAACAATGTGTGTTTCCGTCCACAAACAACAGCACTCACGTTACCCTTGCACGCAACGGCGTTACCCATAACAACAAGCACTGAGCCAAGTAACGATGCCAGCGTTATGGATACGCTGGTGAGCTTATTTCATGATAATAAAGACAATACTTTAGTCATGTTTGGGCTTATGTTGCTTGCCGGACTATTATCAGTCGCCACGCCTTGTGTTTATCCTATGCTGCCGATTACGTCCATGTTTATTATTAATCGCGCCAAGGGCGTTGCCAAAAAGGAAAAACACCATGCTATAGCCTATTTAATCGGCATTATTGGTACCTATATGCTGCTTGGACTGTTGGCAGGAATGACGGGCGGCGCGTTCAATACCTTTATGCAATCAGCATGGGTTAACTTGGCCTTTGCGGTATTTTTTGCTTTTTTTGCGGTGGCGTTACTGGGTTTTTATGAATTAGCCTTTATGCAAAACGAAGTTCATTCGCTTGATCAACACTCTGCCCGTGTTAACGGTTTAGCGGGCACATGGCTGATGGGAATGGTCGCTGGTTTAGTGATTTCACCTTGCGTTGGGCCCATCGTGTTTGCCTTACTATTACAGGTGGCGGATACCATTGCGGACAAAGCGGCGACGTTAGCCGTACTGCATCAAGAATTCAGTTTATGGGATCGGTTTAGTATTGCAGCGTCAGGCAGTGTCATGATGGCTGGCTTTGGTGTGGGCGTGGGTATCCCATTTTTTATCGTCAGCGTAGTTAAATTTAAACACCTACCCAAAGCAGGTTATTGGATGAATAAAGTCAAATATGCATTTGGTTTTATGATTTTATATTTTGCCTACAGTTATTTTGACAAAGGCATGGGGGTATTAGGTGCAAACTCCACCACCACCTTATCACTAGCCATTGGCATGCTCACTGTCTGGATTGCCGTAGTGCATTGCAACGTGTTAACACTGTTACCCGAAGATTCTTCACCCAATCATAAAATGCATCACTATTGCGGCGTCATGTCTTTATTAATTGGTGGCTGGTTAACGGTCACCGGTTTAGAGCAACTGCCTTTTGTTACGCAGGCCGTTGCGGGCATGTCCACAGCACGAAATGTGCACATTACACAGACGCCTCTTGCAACGGAGGAAGATGCTGGAATTACTTGGCATAGAAACTATGAAGCGGCGCAAAAATTAGCGCAACAAAGCGGCAAGCCTCTATTTATTGATTTTTATGCAAGCTGGTGTGCTAACTGTAAAGCGTTTAAAGAAGAAACGGCTAATAATAAAGAGCTCAACGACGCACTGCGTAATTTAGCAGTCGTGGTTAAATTAGTGGATAAAGAACCAGAATTTGAACACTTCAGAGAGCAACCAGAGCATCGGCAATTAAAAATTGGGCTGCCTTATTTTGCTATTATCGCCCCCAGTGGAAAATTACTTTGGTCGGGCACGGATTATAAAGCCAGTAAAAAAATGGTGTCAGTGCTCAGCACTCAAGCCCCGTTATCTAATAGCTAATAAGCGTGGGCTGAGCTTCATTTAACTATACATTCTATAAACCTATCACCTGTGTCACTAACGATGAATAATCCATTTAAAAGAAATCAATTAGCTTTGTTATTACCACTTTTGTCCGTTATGTGTCCTCAGCACGTTGCAGCACATCCTGAATATGTAACGCCTACAGGTGCTGAAGGTTGCACTTCTTGTCACTTAGATATTGAAGGTAATGGTTATAGAGACGGTGTACTTGCTGCGTCTAAATCACCTTTGGGCTTAATTGAAGGCCTTAAGGCATTTTTGAAACCTGCACCCAATAATACCGCACCCGTACTGCATCCCATCAATAGCAAATGGGATGTAACGGTAGGTGAATTGCCTGTAGTGATTGCCTTGCAGATAACAGATAAAGAAGGTGATGAGGTTATCGTGCATGGCTCTGCGCCCATTGGCTACACCTTATCACCCGTCTATATCAAAAATAATCTGCCCACCATTGACTTTACGTGGTTGCCAACGCCCGCTCAAGCCAATAAGTCCTATCCTCTCAGCATATATGTGCAAGAAACCAAGACCGGTAGTAAGCTAAAATCCAACACTATCTCCACAACTGTCCAAGTCTGGCCAGCGCGCTCCAGCTTGGCAAATCAAGTGACACAGTTTTCAATGGAAAGTGCAAAATGGCAAGGCAATGTGTTAACTCTAACGGGGCAATTAGCGTTTAGAAATACACTCACTGCCACTCAGCGTAAAACCGCCTTAGCTACGTTAAACTTAAATGTGAAAAGTAATTTTGGCAAAATAATAGTTAATGCAACTAAATTAACGCTTGATAGCAAAGGTTCATGGGTGAAAAAAATAACCCTCGATGCAACGCACGTTCCGTGTGCTGTTAAATTAACCTATGAAGGTCTGCGTTCCGCACGCTCAGTAAGCTCGGCACCGTCTGCGACATGCGTAAAATAAGTCACGATTATTTTTGTAAGCCTTCACGTTCCTCTTTTTTTTATATGGACAGAACATAAATTTATAGCAATTTGGTGCCGTAATTAATTTGTTACGAGCTAAACAATAATGTTATATTTATAACATGAAATGGCTACTATTAATTATGTCCATCCCTACCGATAATGCGGCTATCCGTATGCGTGTGTGGCGAGCGGTTAAAGCATCAGGTGCTGCTGTACTGCGGGATGGCGTTTATTTGTTGCCTAAACACGATAACTGCCGTTTGTCATTTGAGGCAATCGCGGTTGAAGTGCAATCGGGCGGCGGCACAAGCAATTTACTGCATGTCGAAGCATTGGATGAGGTCGATTTTTGTAGGCTTTTTAGTCGTCAAGAAGCCTATTTGGCCGTGCTGGCTGAGGCGCACAAAATCAGTGACGCGCTCATTCTCAGCAACAATGCAATTGAGGCGCTCAAACAACTGCGCAAGTTACGTAAAACTTATGCAGCACTTGTTGAGATTGATTATTTTCCCGAAGCAGCACAGCAACAAACTGATGCGGCCTTAACGGAACTTGAGCAACGTGCCAACCAGATGCGGGCACCTGATGAGCCTCATGCAGTTAATGCCGCAATTCCCCCCTTATCCATTAGCGATTACCAAGCGCAGACCTGGGCCACACGACGGCGGCCTTGGGTAGATCGCTTGGCTTCTGCCTGGTTGATTCGCCGTTTTATTGACCCAAAAGCCCGTTTTATTTGGCTGGAAACCATCAACGATTGTCCTGCTGAGGCACTGGGTTTTGATTTTGACGGCGCAACCTTTAGTCATAGCGGCTCCCGCGTAACGTTTGAAGTATTAATCGCCAGCTTTAGCCTTGATGCCCCTGGATTAAAACGCCTGGCAGCTTTAGTGCATTACCTTGATGCGGGCGGTCTTCAAACACCCGAAGCGATCGGCGTTGAAGCCGTGCTGGCAGGGCTTAGCAATGCAGTCACTAATGATGATCAACTACTAGACTCCGCCAGTGTTGTGTTTGACAGCTTACTGTTGGCGTTTGAGAAAGGAGAAAAACCTACATGAAACCATCTGAACAACCCGTCACACGTCCCCTGCATCAAAATAGTTATCCATTAATCCGACCTGAGCAGGTCAGTTTTTGGGAGGCCTTCCGCTTTTGGCTGAAGCTGGGTTTTATCAGTTTCGGCGGTCCTGCTGGACAAATCGCTATTATGCATCAGGAATTAGTGGAAAAACGGCGCTGGATTTCTGAACAACGCTTTCTTCATGCCATGAATTACTGCATGTTATTGCCTGGGCCGGAAGCTCAACAACTTGCTGTGTATCTTGGTTGGTTAATGCACCGCAATTGGGGCGGTATCGTTGCAGGTAGCCTATTTGTCTTGCCGTCGCTGTTCTTACTGATTCTGCTAAGCTGGATTTATCTGGCGTTTGGACATATTCCCGCGATTGCCGGAGTGCTTTACGGCATCAAACCCGCTGTGACTGCAATCGTGCTTTTCGCAGCCTACCGAATTGGCTCTAGGGCGCTAAAAAACTGGCTGCTATGGATAATAGCTGCACTGGCTTTTTTGGTAATTTTTATATTCGACACGCCATTCCCATTGATTGTAATAATCGCCGCAGGCCTCGGTGTGTTAGGCGGCACGTTTTTACCTCAAAAATTTACTGTGGGTGGTGGACATAGCGCGGCCAAGCACAGCTATGGGCCAGCACTGATTGATGATGACACTCCGACACCTCCCCACGCCTTATTTAGCTGGACGGGGTTGATAAAAGTGACCTTGGTTGGTCTAACTCTATGGGGTGGCGTAATCAGCTTTCTCTGTGCACGTTATGGCTGGGAGGGTGCGTTGACGCAAATGGCTTGGTTCTTCACCAAAGCTGCGCTGCTAACTTTTGGCGGCGCTTATGCGGTATTGCCGTATGTTTACCAAGGCGCAGTCGAGCATTTCCATTGGCTATCACCGCACCAGATGATTGACGGCTTAGCATTGGGCGAAACCACACCAGGGCCATTAATCATGGTGGTGACTTTTGTCGGTTTTGTCGCGGGCTGGGTCAAAGAAGTATTGGGTTCAGAGCAGCTGTTTTTATCGGGGGCGGTAGCAGCAATCGTGGTGACGTATTTTACCTTCTTGCCCAGCTTCCTGTTTATACTGGCGGGCGGCCCATTGGTAGAATCAACGCACGGAAAGCTTAAATTCACCGCGCCATTGACTAGCATCACCGCCTCCGTGGTCGGCGTCATTCTTAATTTAGCAGTATTTTTTGCTTGGCATGTTTTCTGGCCACAGGGTTTTAACGGGCATTTCGACAGCATTTCCACGCTTATCAGTCTGTGTGCCTTGTTAGCCTTGTTCCGCTATAAAATAGGTGTCATTCCGATCATCGCCGCGTGTGGCGGAATTGGCTTATTGCTCAGTGTCATTAAAGTTTAGCTGAGACAACAAGGCATTATGTTATGAATATACACGTTGAAAGGAACGCTATTGGTCGATTAAATTGGTAAGAAACTAATCGTTGCTCAATGTGTCAATTCCTTAATTTAGGATTATAAAAAATTGTTTAAAAAATTTTAATCCGTGCGTAGTGAGCCCTTCGATACATCAGAAGCGCCTTGTCGAATCATGATTTGCTTAACCGCCCATCCTTCGACAAACTCAGGACGAACGGCTAAGCCTTGTTGAATATCCATGGTAAAACATTAGGCATAAAAAAACCCGACAACTCGTTTGAGATGTCGGGTTTTATTTATTATGGCGGAGAAGCAGGGATTCGAACCCTGGGAGGGGATCAACCCTCAACGGTTTTCAAGACCGCCGCATTCGGCCGCTCTGCCACCTCTCCGTTAGCCGCATATAATAATTTAACTTAGATAAAATGCCAATCTTTATTTCTTAAAATAATTGCTTATTAGTTTTACACGCCATCCTTCGCTATGTGAACTTCGTAAGCACTTAATAAAGCACGTACTTTCCCTGACAATTAAAACTCACATTTTTTAAAAATTTCAGCGCAACAACGTTTCAATTTTTTAAACAACTTATCAATTTTTTAAACAAGCTGAATTCATATAAGGTGCAATAGGCGTTAGCCGTATTGCACCCAACACTACACACCACAAAGCATCGCTATTGCTAACTTTTAATAATTAATATGTTAGGTGTAGCTATTTTTAAGGTTACGTTTTTTCTTACGACTCAATATCAACAGGCATGGGCGTTAATTTCCATATATCGTGATTGTATTCTTGGATTGTTCGATCAGTTGAAAATTTACCACTTGCCGCACAGTTTAAAATGCTCATTCGTAGCCATTTATCACGATCTTGATAGACAGCTTCGACACGTTTTTGTGCTTCAACATAACTTCTAAAATCAGCAATCGTCATCCAAGAATCATCTGAGCTTTTAAGAGAAGCGATGATTGAATCAAAAATTCCAGGTTCAAATTGATTAAAATGCCCATCTTCTAATAACTGCATCACCCGTTGTAAGCTACTGTCCTTGCTGATGATTGCCATAGGGTCATAATGTGGACGTAAGGCTGCAACGTCTTCTTCGGTTAAACCAAATAAAAAGAAATTATCATCCCCAACTTCTTCGCGTATTTCTATGTTTGCACCATCTAAGGTACCGATAGTTAACGCACCATTCATCATAAACTTCATATTACCTGTGCCCGAGGCTTCTTTACCTGCCGTAGAAATTTGCTCAGATAAATCAGCACCAGGGCAAATTTTTTCCATAGCAGACACACGATAATTAGGTAAAAAGACCAATTTTAATTTATCGCCGACATCAGGATCATGGTTAATAACATTTGCCACATTATTAATAAGCTTAATAATACGCTTTGCCATGAAATACCCAGGTGCTGCCTTACCTCCAATTAAGACACATCGATTTGTCCAATTTGCGGTATCACCTTGCTTAATTCGATCATATAAATGAATAACATGCAGGACATTTAATAACTGACGTTTGTACTCATGAATACGCTTTACCTGAATATCAAATAAGGCATCTATTGACAAGTCAACACCAAGCTCTTGTTTTTTATAATTTATTAAACGTTGTTTAGCATGTTGATGAACTTCATGCCATTGTGCGCGGAAGTCAGCATCATCAGCAAAGGGCTTTAATTTGGTTAACAGTGATAAATTAGTTAACCACCCGTCACCAATTGTATTAGTAATTAATTCAGCTAACTCTGGGTTACAGGCAGCAAGCCAGCGACGCGGCGTTACGCCATTGGTTTTATTATTGAATTTATCTGGCCATAGCTCGTAAAAATTACGAAATAAACCCTGTTGCAATAATTTAGAATGCAACTCTGCTACGCCATTGACCGAAAAACTACCGACAATTGCTAAATAGGCCATTCTGACGTGTTGTTCATGCCCTTCTTCAATTAATGACATCGCTCGTAAACGCTCTTTATCACCTGGATAATGCGCCGATACTTCAGCTAAGAAATGGGCATTAATTTCAAAAATAATCTCCATAATACGCGGCAATAATTGCTTAATTAACGTCACTGACCACCGCTCTAAGGCTTCTGGTAATAAGGTATGATTGGTGTAGGCCATGGTATTTTTAGTGATTTCCCAGGCGTCATGCCAGGACATATCATGCTCATCCATTAATAAACGCATTAATTCTGCAACGGCAATACTTGGATGGGTGTCATTTAATTGAAAACAATTTTTTGCCGCAAAATGAGTAAAATCATGCCCATGTTTGCCTATCCATGAATCTAACGCATCTTGTAAACTTGCCGAGGTTAAGAAATATTGCTGACGTAACCGCAACACTTTGCCGTTTTCATTGGCATCGTTTGGATACAACACCATGGTAATATTTTCAGCCGTATTTTTAGCGGCCACCGCTTCGGCATAATCACCTGCATTAAAATCTTGTAAATCAAACTCTTCAGTGGCACCCGCTTTCCATAAACGCAAGGTATTTACTGTACCATTTTGGTAACCTGGCACGGGAATGTCATAAGGAATTGCTAGCACATCATGGGTATCTACCCACGATATTTTTTTCTTACCATTTTTATCTGTATGCGTTTCTGTACGCCCACAAAATTTAATACGTTGCGCGTACTCACTGCGCTCGATTTCCCAAATATTACCACTCCGTAACCAATGATCGGGTTTTTCTATCTGCTCGCCATTACAAATATCTTGGCAAAACATTCCATATTCATAGCGCAAACCGTACCCAGTGACGGGCAACTGCAAGGTAGCACAACTATCAATAAAACAGGCTGCTAAGCGACCTAAGCCACCATTACCTAAACCCGCATCAGCTTCACTTTCCAGCAACTCTTCTAAATCCAAGCCTAAGTCGTACATCATTTTATTAACCGTATCATTTAATCCTAGATTTAACATGGCGTTACTTAAGGTTCGCCCCATTAAAAACTCCATAGATAAATAATACGCACGCTTACAGTCATTATTTTTATACGTAGTGTAGGTTTTTTTCCAACGCTCAATGAGTCGATCACTGATGGCTAAGGATAAGGCTTGATAGGCATAATGTGGTGAACGACATGCCTCATCACGACCTAAGCGATGCCCATAATAGCGTTTAAAATCCGCAGTTAAATGTACTTCATCCATACCTAACTCAGGTAATACAGTAATATTTGGATTTGGATGGCTTGTTTTGAAAGTTCTATTTGTCATAGGTATGTGTGTAAACTAAAAAGAAAAAAGAAAGAAAAAAAAGAGTGAATAAAGGTGCTTACGTTAAGTGTCGATATTTTCCTGAAAAGTACAGGATAGGTTGCCCTGTGCTCACGACAGTATTAACAACCTCAGCAATAAGAATCCAATGTGTTCCAGCATGGACTTTATTTACCACTTGGCATTCTAAGACCATCAATGCATCAGTTAAAATTGGTACGCCTGTTGCGCCCACTTGCCAAGCAACATTAGCAAAACGTTGTTGTTGACTCGCGCCACCAGCAAACTCGTTAGATACCGCTTCTTGTGCTTCAGTTAAGACATTCACCGCAAAGTGTTGCGTATTTTGAATAGTGTCTCCCGTTTCGGCTTTCTCATTGATGCACACTAAAATTTGCGGAGGTTCCATCGACACACTGGAAAAGGCGGTCACTGTCATGCCTTGATTACCCTCTGCGTTTGAATGTGTAGTGACTACCGCTACACTACTTGCCCATAATTGCAACGCTTGTTTAAACTCTTCAGCACTTACTGTCATATTATGCTCACCTATTATTGAAATTTAATTATTCGATACTGTGTATTAAAAGTATAACACTGATATTAATAACCATAAGATTTGGACGGGTGAATGCCTCGGTAATGACGTTACTTATCAACCACCTACTATAAAAAAATAACACATTGATTTATATTAAAATTATTTTATAAAACGACTATATATACAAAACCAAAGCAGGTGCTCACTAAAAAAAAATCACGCACATATTTTTAAGTTATAGGTATTCCGTTACACTTTAGCCCGACCCTCTTAATAATAAAAAAGTTCAGCCCATACCACAGCTTTATCTACACTAATTTACACGTTAACTAATATCTGACAACTTATCACAGGATTAAACCCTATCCTTTTTTACATTCACCACTTTTTTATCACTTAGGAGAAAAACCATGTACACCATTACATTAATCAAAGGCGACGGCATTGGTCCATCAATTATGGATGCTGCGGTTAAAGTTATCAACGCAACGGGAGTTGCCATTAAATGGGAAGAAGCCTATGCAGGTTTAGCTGCATTTGAGCAATTTGGCAATCCCTTACCTGATGAAACACTCGCATCGTTTGATAAAAACCGCGTGGCGTTTAAAGGCCCTTTAACAACCGTTGTGGGCAGTGGTTTTCGCAGTATAAATGTTGCCTTACGTCAGCAATATGATTTATACGCAAATGTCCGACCAGCCAAAAGCTGGGCTGGAGTCAAAACACGTTATGACAATGTTGATATTGTTATCGTCAGAGAAAACACCGAAGGCTTATATGCAGGCCTAGAGCATTACCTGACCCCCAAAAAAGACATTGCAGAAAGTATTGCCGTAGTGACACGCACAGCCTCAGAACGAATTATTCATTATGCGTTTAAATATGCTCAAGATAATCAACGCAAAAAAGTCACCGTCTGCCATAAAGCTAACATCTTAAAATACACGCAAGGTTTATTTTTAGATATTGCCAGAGAAATTGCACCACAGTATCCAGACATTCAATTTGATGAAAAAATCATCGATGCGTCCTGTATGCACTTAGTGATGAATCCCCAACAATTTGATGTCATTGTTTGCACCAATATGTTTGGCGATATTTTATCAGACTTAACCGCAGGTTTAGTGGGAGGCTTGGGGCTTATTCCTGGTGCCAATATTGGTGCTGACGCGGCACTATTTGAAGCCGTACATGGCAGTGCGCCTGATATTGCAGGCAAAAATATCGCCAATCCAACAGCAGTAATTATGGCTGGCGCGATGATGCTGGCGCATTTAGGTGAAACTGCCGCAGCACAACGTGTTGTCACTGCCGTAGAAACAGTGATTAACGAAGGCCTCCACGTCACCGCTGATTTAAACCCAAACAGTACCGCCGGTACTATCGAAATGGGTGACGCAATCGCTAACGCCGTGACTGCCGCTTAATATAATTGTACTTATTCAGAAGTCCTTCGTTACTGTCATTATTGCCAGTCCAACGATGGACTTCAGTAGTTATAGCGTGCCTTAGCTATAGAGCATAGGTCTCTACACAGCTTTTCACCCTAATTAAAACAATCAGTTACAATGATACTCAGCCCCCTCGCCTGTTGGAGAGGGTTAGGGTGAGGAGAATAAAATCAAGCAGTTATATTTCCCCTCATCCCAGCCTTCTCCCTTTGGAGAAGGGGCAACGTTACCGGTCGTAGCATCTCACACCCTATACATTACGCCTTATCGAGGTGAATTAATTATGTACAAAACCTATCTTGCCAACGTCAGCTACGAATTTAAAACACTGCGTAATTTACTAGCCAAAGCTTCGCCCCCGCGTTCGGGAGATTTTTTAGCGGGTGTCGCGGCAAGCAATCATCGGGAACGTGTCGCAGCACAATGGGTCTTAGCCGATGTGCCCTTAAAGCAATTTTTAACCGAAGCACTGGTGCCTTATGAACACGACGAAGTGACGCGCTTAATTTTAGATGACCATAATGCCAGTGCATTTGCACCGATTAGTCATCTTACTGTAGGTGATTTTCGTAATTGGTTATTATCACCGCATGCAAACACCCAGGCCTTAAGCGCACTGGCACCTGGACTTACCCCAGAAATGGTTGCCGCCACCTCCAAACTGATGCGGATACAAGATTTAATTCTGGTGGCAAAAAAATGCCAAGTGCTTACGCGTTTTCGCAATACCCTTGGCTTAAATAATCGCTTATCAACACGCCTACAACCTAATCACCCAACTGATCATCCACAAGGCATTACCGCCAGCATCATCGATGGCTTAATGTATGGCTGTGGCGATGCCGTCATTGGCATTAATCCTGCCACCGATAACATGTCTGCCACCCTGCGCTTACTGCATTTAGTCAGTGATGTCATTGAACGCTATCAGATTCCTACACAAGCGTGTGTATTAGCCCACATCACCACCACCCTTGCCGCCATTGAGCTGCACGCTCCAGTTGACTTAGTCTTTCAATCGATTGCTGGCACCCAACGCGCAAATAGCAGTTTTGGTATTAATCTTAATTTACTTAACGAGGGGCATCATGCTGCACTAGCATTACAACGCGGCAGCCTTGGCAAGCAGTGCATGTATTTTGAAACAGGACAAGGCAGTGCTTTATCAGCAAATGCCCATGAAGGGCTTGATCAACAAACCTGTGAAGCCCGTGCCTATGCCGTTGCACGAAAGTTTGATCCCTTATTAGTCAACACCGTGGTGGGGTTTATTGGCCCTGAATATCTGTATGATGGCAAACAAATTATCCGCGCTGCCTTAGAAGATCATTTTTGCGGCAAACTATTAGGCTTACCCATGGGCTGTGATATTTGTTATACCAACCACGCCGAAGCCGATCAAGATGATATGGATATGTTACTCACACAATTTGCTGTTGCAGGCGGCACGTTTATTATGGGCGTACCTGGTGCAGACGACATTATGCTTAATTATCAATCTACATCATTTCATGATGCCTTATATTTGCGCCAAGTATTGGGCTTAAAACCCGCACCAGAATTTGAACACTGGTTAATCAACCACGGTATTTTTAATACCGAAAACACCTTGGCTGAACGCAGTGAACTCCCTAAACTGTTTCAATCACACACGCTTTAGGCCTGAATGATGACAATACTTCCCACCAGTACCGTACAGCCTGATCCCTGGATAAGCTTACGCCAACTCACCCCAGCACGTATTGCTTTAGGTCGCGCCGGCATCAGTTTAACCACCCACGCGCAGCTTGAATTCCAATTGGCTCATGCCTTAGCACGCGATGCGGTACATATTCCTTTGGATTTTTCAGCACTGAGTCAACAATTTACTCAACACGGTATCAATACGCTTCAGTTACAGACGCAGGCAGCCAACCAACAGCTATTTTTACAACGTCCTGACTTAGGCAAACTGTTAACAAACGCGTCTATTGAGCGCTTGCGTTATGAAAGCAAGCCTTCCTATGATGTCGTGATTGTGATTGCTGACGGCTTATCGTCCAGTGCAATTAGTCACCATGCCGTCCCCTTGGTCACACACTTACTGCCACACTTACAGCACCAAGCCCTACACCTTGCCCCCGTATGTTTAGTACAGCATGGACGTGTTGCCATTGGTGACCCCATTGCTCAACAACTAAATGCCACACTGTGTATTGTCCTCATTGGTGAACGCCCAGGCTTAAGCTCGCCAGATAGTTTAGGCATTTACTTTACTTATCAAGCCCAAGCTGGACTGAGCACCGATGCTGATCGTAACTGCATTTCTAATATCCATCAGCAGGGGCTAAGTTACTCACAGGCGATAACAAAATTACTGTATTTACTTAACCAAGCAACACAACGCAAACTCTCGGGCGTGCTATTGAAAGATGAAACCACAGACGACGCTGCTACCTTACCCAGTCCAGCCCCCCTAGCATTACTTGACTAATGACCTCAACATTGCCGTTCACTTATCAGCTCAGACGCAGCCACAAAGCTTCGTATTTACGCATCATTGTCAGCGCTCAAAAAATTGAAGTGGTCGCGCCCTTAACGGTATCAAACACAGAGATTCAGGCATTTGTTCAGGCTAAACAAACCTGGATTCTCTCTACTCAAAAAAAATTAGTCCTTAAAACCTCAGGTGCAGCCAACCACTTTGACTACCAAACCACGCCCATCTTAGTGCAAAACAAACCCTATTCCCTTGAGCTTCAAACAAGCCCAAATAGTCGAATCAAACTGGAATTTACCGATCGTTTTATCGTGCATCTGCCCATCACCGTCACCACGACAGAAGAACGCAATCGCCTCATTAAAAAAACGCTTTTAACGTGGCTGCAACAAGCAAGCTTACCTCACGTTAACAAATTTGTTGCGCTACATTCCCCACGATACCAATTAAACCCCACATCAATTAAGATAAAAATTCAAAAAAGTCGTTGGGGAAGTTGCGGCATTCATAATGATATTAGTATAAATGGCTTACTGCTAATGATGCCCCCAGAAGTGCTGGAATACGTGGTGGTTCACGAACTTTGTCATATCCAAGTAAAAAATCATTCCGCTGATTTTTGGCGCTTAGTTCATGCGCATTTACCCCACTACCCACACCACCGACACTGGCTAAAACAGCATGGTCACGCCTTGATGAATCAATGGCTCTATTAATAAGCCGCACTTCACATTATGACTATCCTGAAAAATACAGAGTTTAAGGGCTTTAGTGCTTGGTTAAAAAAGCTAACGCCTTTTTACTCCTGCTTACCGTTACTCAGGCACTGTGTGCCATAGCGTCCAACTATAATAAACATTGCTGTAAGTTTAAGGTAGCGCATCCATCATGCTATGAAGCCAAGCCGCTCGTTGTAAGTCTGTCAAACCATGAAGCTCAGCATTCAATCAAACTGACTAACTGGGTATAATGATTTTATTTTTTATAAGAACTAAAACAACGTATGAGTAAGCAAAGAAAAGCAGTCGCATTAATTTCAGGTGGTTTAGATTCAATGTTGGCGGCTAAAACGGTCATGGCACAAGGCATTCATGTTGAAGGTATTAATTTTTACACAGGATTTTGTGTGGAAGGTCATACCCACGCCATTCGTAACAAAGATAAAGCCAACCCCAAACGTAATAACGCCTTATGGGTTGCCGAACAATTAAGCATTAAACTGCATATTGTTGATGTGATTGAAGAATACAAAAAAGTATTAATTAACCCTAAGCATGGCTATGGCGCACATTTAAATCCTTGCTTAGATTGTAAAATCTTCATGGTTAATCGTGCCAAACAATGGCTAGCAGAAAATGACTTTGATTTTATTATTACAGGCGAAGTGATTGGGCAACGACCCATGTCGCAACGTAAAAATACCATGCCCATTATTGCCAAACAATCAGGAGCGGATGATTTATTACTGCGCCCCTTATGTGCTAAAAATTTACCTGCCACCCTGCCCGAACGCGAAGGCTGGATTGATCGTGAAAAACTTCATGACATCACTGGACGCTCAAGAAAACCACAAATAACCATGGCTAAACAATTTGGTTTTGATGATTATTCACAACCAGCTGGCGGTTGCTGTTTTTTGGTTGACAAATATTACAGTGCAAAACTGGTTGATTTATGGCAGGCCCAAGGCTCAAAAGACTATGAATTAGATGATGTCATGCTACTTAAAGTGGGTCGACATATTCGCCCTGCCCCACATTTTAAATTAATTGTCGCGAGAGAAGAAGGTGAGGTGCGTTTTTTAGAAGGCTACAAAAAAGAGTTCATCAGTCTACTTTCTGCCAGCCATAACGGGCCCTTAGTATTACTTGACGGAGAAGTCTCTGCCGAAGACCTGCATTTAGCGGCACGTATTACCGCACGCTTCGGTCAAGGCAGAGACGCTGAACACGTAGACGTGGCGATTCTTGATAAAACAGGTATTGAACACGTGCTTACCGTAACGCCTCTAACAAAAGAAGAATTCCCAAAGTCTTGGTATATTTAAACGCAGTTACGCGCGTTACAGCTGAATTTAGCGTTACGTAACAAACGAGACGGTAAAAGTATTGGGATGTGAGCGCCCCCTGTGTGAAAGGGGACGCGCTTGCGAGGGGGAGGGGATAAATCATAGATAACTGATATATAGAGTTTATTTTTAACAGATCAACGCATCCCTAACCTCTTTTTGCTAAAAAGCAGAAATAAAAACAATACGTTCATTGTCTCAAATGCGTTTCAACCAGCGCTTAACAAACTTCTTAAGCTTTTACTGGCTACCCACTTAAGTCGGGACACAGCTCAAGGTTTAACCGTTCGCCCTGAGCCTGTCGAATGAGGTGGGCGGTTAAGCCGCTCATGGTTCGACAAGCTCACCACGAACGGCTTAACCTGAAACTGTCCCCCCTTAAGTGGGCAGCCCTTTTACTGTACCCACTATTAAGTGGGTAACCAACCTAAGCAATGCTATTTCTCACTAAAACTTTAGGGTTAATTGTATAACTAAAAAAATCAACTTATTGAATAATAATTATTTTTTATTTTTTATGGCTTTTCACGTTTGTAGGACGATGGCTTTTCACTGTATACTCCAGCGCTAATTTAATATGAATTTTCAAAAAAAATGTCGAGCGGCGTCTTCGTTATCGCTCCGTTGCCAAAATTTTCAGCGTGAGTTGAGGTCACTATAAAGTATGTTTTTAGGTCTGTAGATAAACTCAATAGCAGACCTAAAAAATGCCTAAAGTTCAAAACCACGGCTGCGTTTTTTAAAGAAGTGACGGGCTTTGATGTTAAAAACTTATTGGGTTATGACCTGAATTCAGCCACATAAAAAATATTAAGCGTTAGTATTTTCAAACACCACGATACTTTTTGCAGTGACGCTGTATGATTTATCAACCATTAACTGCTGAGCGCTTGAATTAACATTATTCATGGGCGAGCCTAAAGAAGTATCAATGACTAAACACCATTGTTTATTTTTCATCAGGGGCAACTCTACTGAGATTTCATGATCATCCATATTCATAATAATATGCAAATCTGACTCATCCTCCTCTACACCTGCCAATGTAAAAATTAATACTCTTGCCTCTGCGTCAAACCAGAATGGCGCATGTTTGCCATCAATGCCATACCATGTAATATCTGGAATACCTCGCTCATCATTTAGTTTTCCCGTTAAAAAGCGCCTACGCATTAGTGAATTATGACGCTTACGCAGTGAAATCATTGATTTTACAAAATCAAAAATATCTGAATTTTTTTCTACCATTCGCCAATCTAACCATGACAAGTCATTATCTTGACAATACACATTGTTATTTCCTGACTGACTATTTAAAAACTCATCGCCTGCATTAAGCATTGGAACACCTTGGCTTAATAACAAAATTGCAAAAACATTTTTCACACATTTTTTACGAAAAGCGATTATCTGCTCATCCTCAGACTCACCTTCAATTCCACAGTTGTAACTTAAATTGTTATTGCACCCATCTTTATTATTTTCACCATTGGCTTCATTATGTTTTTGGTTATAACTAAATAAATCGTATAAGGTAAAACCATCGTGACAGGTCACAAAGTTAATACTGCTTATTGGTAAACGTCCTTGAGATTCATAAAGGTCACTGCTGCCACAAATTCTTGTTGCGACCTCACGAATAATTCCTTTTTCACCTTTAACAAAACGTCTGATGACATCCCGATATCGACCATTCCACTCACCCCATCGATAACCAGGAAAACTACCCACCTGATATAATCCAGCCGCATCCCAAGCTTCGGCAATTAATTTTGTTTTAGCTAATTGCTCTGACAATTCTATTCCCCAAAGTACCGGTGGATTATGCAAGACCGCTCCGCCCTCGCCTCGCGCTAACGCACTGGCTAAATCAAAGCGAAAACCATCTACATGCATTTCACGCACCCAATATTCTAGGCAACTAATGATAAATTTTGCGACTAAAGGGTGGTTAGCATTTACGGTATTACCACAGCCTGTGTAATCATAAAAAATACTTTTATCATTCACATCTAAATGATAAAAAATATCCCCAAGAATGCCCTTAAAATTGATCACAGGCCCATTTGAACCCGCTTCTGATGTATGGTTAAAAACCACATCTAAAATTACCGCAATACCTGCTTTATGTAGGGCTTTAACTAAATCACGGAATTCTTTAATATGCGTACCTTGTTCTGGTGTAATACAAAACGAAGGATGCGGGCTAAAAAAACTGTGCGTACTGTAGCCCCAATAATTCTTTAAACCTAGATCCGCAGTATGACACGGAACATCTTGTTCATCGAAAGCCATAATAGGCAATAACTCAACATGTGTAATACCCAAGGAATGTAAATACGGTATTTTTTCTATCAATGCAGAAAAGGTTCCTGGATGACTGGTTTTTGCTGAAGGATGACGCGTAAATCCTCCTACATGTAATTCATAAATAATCGCTTTTTCACTACGAATAGCGAGCGGTTTATCACCTTCCCAATCATAATGCTCATCCGCTACAACACAACGCATAGAGAATTGACTATTATCGCCAGGTAAACAAGCACGCCCTCTATTCCAACGTTTATGACTGACACCACGGGCATAAGGATCTAGCAAACACTTTTGCTTATCAAAGCGTAAACCTGATTTTTGTGGCTGATTGCACCCATCCATTCGCCAGCAATACCAAGTACCTACAGGAAGCTCTTTAATAAAGACATGCCATGAAAAAAAAGTGCGATGTTTTTCTTTATCTAGCTTTATTATCTGGAAAGGCTGTTCACACTCTGAAGTGAGAAATAACAATAATTCAACATCATTCGCGTGACGACTAAAAATTGAAAAATTAACACCTTCGTCATTAGATTTTGCACCCTGAGGATAAGCCGATCCGTGTTTAATTTTAAAATGTTTTTTTTGCATATCCTTATCTCTATAATAAATAAATGTTTATACTCGAAATCTTAATCAAAATTTTTTAAGTTTAGTAGATTAAAACTGTGAAGTGATTTTGCTACCAACTAAATAATCTGAGCTAAACTAAATCCCTTGCAAAAAAAATCATCAAAGGTTAGAGTCAATTTCAATAATAAAAAGAGGATTAGCGTTGAATAACGCATTATTTTTCTCCTTGACTGCACTAAAATATCAATTACAAAACGCGTTTTTGATTATTTTTGCAGAACAACTGGCATAAATAATTTAATTTTATCAAATTAAAGGCACGTAATGACTCTTTTAACCCTTGGCTATAATAACCAAATTACGTATTCATCTAAAGAACTGCTTGAAATCAGCGAAGAAATCAGTAATCGGTTTGCACCTGCGCACTATCCTCTTACTCCCATAAAAAAAGTACGATTACTCACTACGCCCAACACTTCTTTTTCAACTCATTTATCTACGCTGAAACTCAATCAAGACGAAATATTATCAATTAGTACCACTATCAGCGCGTCATTTAAGCCCACCCTGACTAACAAGGTAAGCAAACTCACATTACTGCCGCTGGATCCGTTTCACGCCTATGCTTATTGGCAATTAACACGCTCACTATCTCAACGTATTGATAAAAACAAAGCTTTAATATTACGAGTTTATTGGCAAGAAAATGAACAGATAAGCATTGATGACACTAAATTTTGGTTTGATATTGAAATCAATCCACTACTCAGTATGCATAAAATTCAACTGCCTATTGATGGCACAGGGTACTCAGCTCGTCTTGGTCAACACCTGACACCGTCATTTTTTACTGCTTTTGTTGAATCTAAACACATTTACGTTCCGCACGATAAAACCAAGCCAATTATTATTCAACGCACCGCTACGCGCAAACCTTACACGCCTACCGTGTCTGACCCGTCACCGCCGCATGCAATTATTCTTGATAGCCCGCGTACTGCATTACACCTAAATGACGTGACATCCGAGTTAAACCAAGATAGCGATGATAAAAAAACTTTTTTTAATCACCTTGCTCCCTCTCAGCGGTTTTTTGAACACCTTACTCACATGCTTAAAAAACATCATACAATACCCGCGTTTATTCCCACTCACACAACACTTGATAGCCAACAGTCAGGTTATATAAAAACTAAAACAGAATCAGGTCAAGGACGATAACGCTCATTATGGCAAAAGGTTTTTTAAATATACTGTTACACGCCCATCTTCCTTACGTTAGACACCCTGAGCATAGCCATTTTTTTGAAGAAAACTGGCTCTTTGAAGCAATAACGGAATGCTATATCCCCTTATTAACCATGCTTGATCGCTTGCAAACAGATAATATTCGCTATCGATTAACACTGTCATTATCTCCCACACTTATCTCAATGTTACAAGATGAGTTATTACAATCTCGCTATCTTGCGCATTTAAATAAATTAATAGAACTGTCTAGCAAAGAAATACAAAGAACACAGCAGCAACCAGAATACCGTCACTTAGCTGAATGGTATCACCAATTTTTTGAGCAAACGTTAACACGCTATTCACAACTTTATCAGGGTGATTTATTAACCGCTTTCAAAAAACACCATATTCAAGGACGCTTAGAATTAATTACCTGTGCGGCAACCCACGGTTTTTTGCCCTTGCTGAATATCAATGACGCCGCCATTCGTACCCAAATTAATGTAGGCGTTCAAACCTTCACCGATGTTTTTGGCTTCACACCGACTGGTTTTTGGCTACCCGAATGCGGTTACTATCCAGGTTTAGAACACTTTCTTAACGAGGCAGGCATACGTTATTTTTTTGCAGACACACACAGCATTACCCATGCCAGTGCTCTTGTTAAAAATAGCATTTATGCTCCCATCAGCTGCCCAAATGGCGTGGCCGTCTTTGCCCGAGACCCTGACTCTTCTCAACAAGTATGGAGCGCTCATGAAGGTTATCCAGGCGATTTTGATTATCGTGAATACTATAGTGACATTGGTTTTGAATTAGAAAGTGATTATCTCGCCCCCTATTTGCTTGAAGACACAACACGTATAAACACTGGCATTAAATATCATCGCATTACCAGTAAAGAAGGGGCTAAAGCCATTTATTGCCCCACCACAGCACTAGCAAAAGCACAGCTTCATGCTGCTGATTTTATCGCTAAAAAACACCAGCAGATTAACCAACTGCATCCCCTAATGCCGACTCCACCTATGATTGTCGCACCCTTTGATGCTGAATTATTTGGTCATTGGTGGTTTGAAGGTCCTCATTGGCTAGAGCATGTTTTACGCTTAGCCAGTGCTACGCCTGAACTATTAAGCACGCAAACTGGTAGTGATTATTTAGCCTACAATTTCGCTATTAATCAAGCCACGCCCTCCGCGTCCACGTGGGGAGAAGATGGCTATTACAGTTATTGGATGAATGATAGCAATGATTGGATTTATCCTTATTTACATCAAGCTAGCACTCAATTAGAGCAATTTGTTCAACAACTTGCGGGACTAACGGTGTCACCAATTCAAGAAAGGGCATTAAATCAGGCACTTCGTTCTTTGCTTTTGGCACAATCCTCAGACTGGCCATTCATCATCAAATCGGGCACAACAACCGAATATGCAACCAAGCGTCTTACCGATCACCTCGCACGTTTTAATTATTTATATGACAGTGTTCGAAAAGGTAAAATTGACGAACGCTATCTTACTGCCTTAGAAATTATGGACAATATTTTTCCACACATAAATTTTAGGGATTATCAAACGTCACCTATTAACCGCGACATTAATCGAGGTAACGCTTATCAATAGCTACACTTCAGAGAATTCTCATGAATACCATTGAATTATTGTACGTCAGCAATACCATCTCTCGAAAAAATAAGACCATTCGACAACGCTTGCATTTTTATATTGCGGTAGAAAATATCACGTACGATAAAGCGATAAGCATTCTTTGGACAGGCGAAGATGGGCGTGAACACACCTTAGCTGCGCAATTTCATTCCACAGGGCATAATAACCAAGAGTTTTGGTCTGCAGAAACGCAGTTATATTTAACACCTACGTCTTGGCTAGCAGGAAACATTAACTTTTTGATTCGTCTGCACACCAACACCACTGCATATTGGGCGAACAATGGCAGACCGTACTCTAGCCAAGCAGATTCTGGGATTCAATTAACCGCAGCTCAGACAATATACAATTTGGGCTATCAAGCTCGCTTGCCGCAACAGCAAAAACGCCTTCCTATTACGCTTGCGATTGATAAAAAACTGTTGATTAATCAGGTTATCGTTCATTGGACACTGGATAATTGGCGCACTTCAAAACAAAGCAAGTGTTATCGAAAACATACCTATTGGAATACCACGCTACACAGTAATGCCAGAAATCCTAATCAATACGGTATTGAAATGTGGAAAACCCTACTCAGCATTAACGATGCTTTTTACGTTGAATACAGTATTGAATGTATAAGTGCTGAACAGATTATTTGGGATAACAATAATAACAAAAACTATCTTTGCCAACGCAACGCCTTAAACATCATGATTCTTAACTTACACTGCTATCAAGAAGCAGATCAACAACGCAAGTTAACAACAATTGCCCACGCCATTAATGAACAACAAATTGATATTGTGTGCCTGCAAGAAGTTGCAGAATATTGGAATCATGGCGCCGGGGATTGGAACTCAAATACGGCAAAAATCATTAATGATCAACTTCACACACCCTATCATTTGCATACCGACTGGTCACATTTAGGATTTGATCAGTATCGTGAAGGCGTAGCAATATTAAGTCGTTTTCCGTTCTTAAAAACAGCCTCTCAATACGTTTCAGCAAGTCATGATCCCTTTGATATTCATGCCAGAAAAGTGGTGATGGCTCACGTTCATGTTCCCAATATTGGCTTACTTGCGCTGTATTCTAGCCACCTAAGCTGGTGGGCAGATGGTTTTCAACAGCAATTTACGCAGTTACATCACTGGGCAACCACAACAACTCATGCGGATGAAAACTACTTACTGTGCGGAGATTTTAATATTCAAGCAGGCTCAGCAGCTTATCGCTGGGTTATCGACAATTTTAATTATCAAGATGAATACTGGTTAGCCACTAGCGTCGCCTCAGCAGCCAATCAGCCTCAACAAAAACAATTGTCAGATGACTACCGAATTGATTATATTTTTGCACCACAACATAATTCAGTACACGCTACTTTTGCCAAAACAGTGTTCACTGCTCATGACTACGGAACAGTTTCAGATCATTTAGGCTACGTCATGGCATTTGCGCCTAAAATAATACACTCTCAAGACTAAGGAACACCCCATGCACACAGCAGAACATTATGCACGACCCGTGCACGGTAATTTAGGCAGTTCTTTTATAAAATATAATGATATGCGCGAACCCTTCCAAATTCGTTGGGGGAAAATTGATTTTGACGTATTTCATGGCACGCAAGCCAATGTAAAAGTCATTTTAAAAGTCTATCGACAGCATAATATTTGCGAAACATTCTTTATTGATACCGACGCGTATCAAGCGCAATGGAATTTTCATAGACGCAGCACGCGAGATTTTTTTGTCTTACCCCTCTCGCCGCACTGTGGTGAAATCACCTGTATTAAATTTTCTTATTTAGTGCATCTACATGAACATTCGCTGCCCTCGCAATACGAATATATTTTTATGGATTGGTTTCAACTGGACACCGACCTACCTCAATATCGTGCACTTACTGGCGAATGGACAACACTCAATAGCTATCGTGCGCATGAACTCAATGCCGTTGAATTACAATGCGATACTGATTGGTACAATCAACATTTTGACAGTTTAAAATTAATACCCAAATTTACCAAAGGGCAGCAAAACCATCCTTATCACCCCAAGCGTTTTATCCACGAACACATAGATAAAGTCATCCACAGCAAGCACCAAGAGCCCCACCGTTTATGCACCATAAAAGTCAGTGTTGATTGTATTGATGACACGGACTTTGTTGCACATTTGCTCTATGCCAGCCAGCAAGGGGTATTAGTTCAGTGTATCGTTGATTGGCGAAAAATGACGCTAACCCACAGTCACAATTACGCCAGATTAAAGCGTGCTAACATCGAGCTTATTGGTGTTTTTTGTACCCCCAAACACTATTTAATTGAAGTTGAACCAGATATGCACACTAAATTTATTATCTTTAATGACGAAGATAGCATTCTTGGCTCGTTTAATATTACGTTTGATCGCTGGTGGGCAAACTGGGAATCGGGGATGAGCTTTCACTCTAAAGGCATTGCCCGCTTATTGGATAATATTTTTCAAAGTCAACGCGGTGGTGTCATTCAAAAATATGGCATTGATCCCTTAAGCCATTTCAATTTGCTGTATACCTTTGGTCGACACATGATGCTAAACGGTAAAGTGTATCGTCCACACCAAGCAATTTTAGGAGAAATACACCGTGCTAAACAGTCAATTAAGTTGACCTTATTTTTAATCGGTGAACTGCTTGGCAGCCACCAAGACAGTGTTATTGATGCCTTACTTCACGCAAAACAGCGCGGCGTAAACGTGCATATTTTGTTAAATGGTCATTTAGCTCGTGTAGGCAAAGTGGGAGAACCTCGTCCCATGCATGAAGAACTCGCCAGACCTTTATTGCCAGCGGTGACACGTTTGAAAAGCAATGGTGTGACGGTAGGGCTGGTGTATGGCATGGATGATCACCCCGTCCCTTATTCGCCTATTCATGCCAAATATTGCATTATTGATGAAACTACCATCATTGAAGGTAGCTTCAATTGGTACAACACCTCAACGTTTTCTCATGACTTGGTTGTCATCGCCAGAAATAAGTACGCTGCACAAGCTTATCTTTATGAGTTTCAACAATTACAGCGCTTATTCAGAGTGTACTATTAAGCCTACTCCCTTGTTTGTATACCGCTAAACAACGGGTTTAAAGCTGCCAGGTCTGGGTAGAGTGGCAATGCTATTCGCAAAAGTTATTTCATAGGTATTCCTAAAAAGAATTTGAGCTACCCACTTAAGACGGCGCGCAAGCTAGGCTTACCCCCCCCATTTTTCAAAGGGGGAAGTCTATGCTTACAACGTAAGTTTGGCCAGGATATGAATAATTACAATAAGTTAAACAAACTTAGCTTATCAATTAATTGTCAGCTAACTGTTTAGGCATGTGCTGTTTAATTAAAAAATACACAACGGGAATGACGACTAACGAAAAGAGTGTTGACGCTATTATGCCAAAAATAAAGCTCCACGCTAAGCCAGAAAAAATAGGATCTAGCACAATCATCATTGACCCTAATACCGCTGAGGCGGCCGTCAAGAAAATAGGGTTCAGGCGTATCGCACCGGCTTCTATGATGGCATCTGCTAAGCTTAACTCGGCGCGACTGTGATAAATATTTTCTATAAAATCAATTAAGATAATTGAATTGCGTACCACGATGCCTGCTAAGGCAATCATGCCGATCATTGCGGTGGCGGTAAAATATATGGGTGTGGCGTAACTGCCTACGGCTCCTGCAAAGAGATTAATTAACCAAAAGCCAGGCATAATTCCTATAACGGTTAAGGGGATGGCAATCATCATAATGAGGGGAATTGTTAAGGAGCGCGTTTGCCCAACCAGTAAGACATAAATCATGACCATCGCGGCAGCAAAGGCTAAGCCTAAATCTCTGAACACATCTACGGTAATTTTCCACTCACCCTCACCTGCCATATCAGCTTTATAGCCATTGGGTAAGGGCTGCTTATCAAGCTGAACAAATAAATCCAGTATCGCTTCAACGGGGCTGCGTCCTGCCATTTCACCAATAACATAAGCGACAGGATGGAGATTTTTATGGTAAATGCTTTGATCGCCGTGTTCTTGCTCAAGATGACCTAGCTCACTGAGCCTGACCAATTGTCCTGTTGACGTAGTCACTGATAACGCTAATAAATCAGCAGCACTTGAACGTTCTGCACGCGGCAACTGTACTTGAATAATTAAAGGTTGACGTTCAGTTGCTTGATGCATTATCCCTACTTGACCGCCGTCCATGGCTAATGTTAACAATTGAGCAATGCTATCAGCGGCAACCCCTAGGGCGGCGGCTTTGTCGTGATTAATTATAAAATGCAATGTAGTCTGAGGAGCATCGATAAAATCATCCACATCGACCACGCCTGCAGTATTTTCCATATCTGTGCGCACCCGTTTAGCCACGTGAATAATATCTTGATAACGCGCCTCAGGTGGTCCATATACTTCTGCTACTAGGGTTGATAACACCGGTGGGCCTGGTGGCATTTCAACAATTTTTATGTTTGCACCGTAGTGTTTTTCAATACGTTCAAGGTCAGGACGAAGCCTTAACGCAATGGCGTGTGAGGATTGTTCGCGGTGTTTCTTATCCACTAAAACTATCCGCACATCGCCTAAATTAGCGTCTTGACGTAAGTAGTAATGCCGCACCATGCCATTAAAATCCATTGGTGACGCGACGCCTACATAACTTTGATAACTACTGACTTCATTGACTGTGGCTAAGTAACTCGCCAATGCCGAAGCCACTTCTTCAGTGGCTTCTAAGGCACTGCCTTTGGGCATGTCAATAATGAGCTGTAATTCATTTTTATTATCAAAAGGTAATAATTTTAATGGCACGACGCGCGTGACTGCTAGCATTGCTGAGGCGACAAAGGCCAGCACTATTGCCAGTAAAAACCAGCGTGCATTGGCTTTGCTTGCCAGTAAGGGCGATAAGATTTTCTGATAGAGTTTAAAGCCTCGGGTGTTTTGTAAGGCAACAGGCGTGGCATGGGCTTTGCCGTAATCACTTTTTAATAATTTATAACTTGCCCACGGCGTGACGGTAAAGGCAATCACTAAGGATAACAGCATTGCAATGGGAACGTTAAAAGCCATCGGCGCCATATAAGGTCCCATCATGCCGGTAATAAAAAACATTGGGATAAAAGACATTATCACGGCAAAGGTTGCCAAAATTGTGGGCGGTCGGATTTCATCAACGGCACTTAATAAGGCTTGCAAGGGCGGTTCTTTGCGCATTTTGTAGTGACGATGAATATTTTCAACATCAACGATGGGATCGTCCACCAATAAACCTAAGGATAAAATAAGAGCAAACATGGTTACGCGATTAATAGTGTAACCAAAAAGATAATCACATAATAAGGTGATAGCAAAGGTCATCGGCACGGCTAAGGATACAATCAGTGCTTCTTTAAAGCCTAAGGATAAAACCAATAAGACAATAATGGTGAGAATCGCTATGCTTAGGTGCATGACTAATTCATTTACTTTATGGTCTGCTGTTTCACCATAATTACGCGTTATGGCAAGATCAATATCAGTGGGAATTAAATTTCCCGTTAATTTTTCTGTAACGGCTAGCACTTGTTCAGCAACACTTACGGCATTACTACCACGGCGTTTTGCAATAGCAATGGTTACCGTCTCACGTTGTTCACCTACTTTAGGTAAGGGCTTTGTTTGTTGTCCTATAAACGCTAACTGAGCAACGGCTGGGCCAAAGCCCATGTGCGTGTAATATTGTGTATCTGCTGGTCCATCGCTAATCTGTGCAAGTTCTCGTAAATATACCATGCGTCCATTGTGCGTTTTTATCACGGTAGCACCCAGTTGTTCTGGCGTGCTGTAATGCGGCCCGGCTTCCACCACTATTTCTTGGTTAAACGCAGTGACTGTGCCCACCTTAATATTGACATTAGTGCGCTGTAAAGCGTGTTGAATATCAACCAAGCTCAACTGACTTGCAGATAGTTTGGCTAAATCTGGATACACCATGATGCGCCTTGGCACACCACCCACCACCCAACTTTTGCCAACATTGTCGACACGGCGTAATTGTTCGATTAATTCATCGGCAACGCGACGCAGCGCCATCGGCTCTGTTGTTTGATGTTGGCTAGTGAGATTTAACAGTAAAATGGGCACATCATCAATTTCAACAGGTTTGACTACCCAATTTGTCACACTGGCAGGCACACTATCTTGATTAGCTAATAATTTATCGCGAGTTTTTACGACACTATTTTCTAAATTTTCACCTACAAAATAACGCACGGTAACAACTGCTTCACCTGCTCGTGAAACAGAATAAACAGTTTCAACCCCTTGAATTTGTTTTAACAACACCTCCAAAGGCGTGGTCACTTGCTGTTCAACTTGTGCTGCTGAAATACCAGGTGCTTGCACAAAAATATCCATCACTGGCACAATAATTTGTGGATCTTCTTCGCGCGGCGTTAATACTAAGGCCGTCGCACCCGCCAATAAGGAAATAATTAAAAAGACTAAGGACAGATGCGAGGTCGTGAATAAGCGCACGATGGCAACGGTGAGACTGTCTTTTTTAATCTCATGACTGATATTACTCATGGTTGCAATCCATTATTAACTAAAATTGTTTCGCCTTCATGCAAGCCAGATAACACTTCATACTGTTCATTAAACTGTTTTCCAGTACGAATATGGCGTACCTCCGTATGCTGATCGCGCACAATAGTGACGGCTTGTAATTGACCATACTGAATAATTGCTGCGCGTGGAATTAACATACTTTGCGAAGCACTGGCTGCGTGTTGGTGATCACAGCTTAACTCAACCCAGGCTAATTGCCCTTGCTGTATATATTGAGAGGCTGGCAGGCTGATTTTTATCATGCGCGTGCGTGTGTCTGGATCTGTTTGCGGTGAAATTTCATCTACGCGTCCTTGCAAAGCTTGTTCGATATCACTATGAATGGTGACACTAAGCCCCACCTGCACTGAAGATGCACACTGCTGACTAATAGCAACTTCTAACCGTAAATCATCGGCTTTAAATAAGGTAAGCACAGTTTGATTAGGCATAACCAATGTACCTGGCTCAATAAGGCGCTCACCGATAACGCCAGCAAAAGGCGCGTATAGTTTATTTTCCCCTAATAATACTGCGCTTTGTTTAGCTGCGCTTTGAGCTTGATTCGCTAATGCGGCGCTTGCCTGTGCTTGCGCTAATACTGCCTGATAGTGTTGTTTGGTGGCGGCTTGTTTGGTAAATAATTCGGTAATACGCTGCGCCTCTTGGTCTGCTTGCACAGCGTTAGCGTGGGCAGCAGTAAACGCGGCTTGGGCTGCTTGATACGCGGCACGCAAGTCCCGATCATCTAAACTTATTAACAATGCGCCTTGCTGAACATGATCACCAGGCTGTCCTTCGATACCTAGCAAACGGGCAGGAAATTTAGGTGCCAGCGCTACCCACGTCCGTGAGCGTACCGTACCTTGCCAGGTGGTGAACTGTTCTAGCCTAGTTTGTGTAACCGTAAAGAGCTGTGCATTAGCAGGTAAGCTCAGCTTAACAGGAGGCGTATGTCCTGGTGCAATCTTTTCACCGCCACCCAGAATGCCTAAGGCATAAAGAATGACCAGCAATAAACCAGTGATAGCGGTACTAGGAAATAACCATGCTGGAAGCCAAGAGGTAGTCGTATGTGGTGTCATAAAAACTCATCCAAGTTTGTGATGTTGCCAAAAGTTTTTGGCATATTTAGGAACAGGCGTAGCTATAACTGCATGATTGCAAGCAGGCACTGCCCTTAATGTGCATGTTGCTTAAGTTCTGCTTCAGCGCGTAACGCATCATAATGGGCGGTTATGTGTCGAGTGTATGCTTTATCGCGTGCCACTTCCGCTTCGATATAGCGTGTAACGGTGACAACACCCGCTTGACGTTGCTCATTCACCATGCGCAAAGCTTCATCAGCAGCGTGCACGGACAAAGCAGCAAGTTCAGTGCGACGCAAGGCGTCCAATAAATTTATTTGTGCCGTGTTCACTTCACTTTCAATTTGCAAGCGAAGCTGCCGCGCTTGCTCTTTGGCGATGGCAACTTCATGCTCAGCTTTGTTGATTTTTGCTTGCGTAGCAAAGCCATTAAATACGTCAACATCGACTTGAACGCCCACACTGACATTGTCGCGATTAGTGTCAAAATCAGTATTTTTACTGTTGAGTCCGTAATTAACATAGGCATCTGCGCGGGGTAAATAAGCGCCTCGCGCCGCAGCTAATTGTTCTTGCGCAATGGCAATGCGCTTTTCTGCGGCCTGTATTTCAGGGTGTTGAGCGTGTATTTTAGCCAGTAAGTCAGCAATAGCGTCAGGCGCACTAGGCTCTGGTGCAGGCGGCTTATCGGCTAGGATTAAGGTGTCACTTACCGCAATGCCTAACAAAGTTTTTAACATTGTATTAGCAATTTCAATGGCATGAAACGCGTGTAGTTCTGCATCTTGGGCTTCTGCAAGATGTACTTGTAGTGACAAGACCTCTGCTTTTAATACCGTACCCGCAGCAAAATAATGTTGAGTCTGGCTTAACTCACTGGCAATGGCGGTGACGGCGTGTTGATTTAAGCGATGTACATCACTGGCCGCAAGTTGGGCAAAATACGCAGCAGTGATGTGATTGATTAAGCGATTACGAAGCGCGACCTGATCTAATTCACTGGCTTGCTTTCCTAGCTGTGCCGCTGCCGCTAAATGGCTATCTTGTCCACCTCGATACAATGAATAGGTGGCGGTAAGTTGTGGACGATAATTGTCGACACCTCCAGGATGATTGAAATCCATCCCAGTAAAATTTAAGCGCCGTTGTGCAATAATCAAGGCAAACGCTTCGGCTGGATTAGTGGTGTGTTGATAGGCTATCGCAACCTTAATCTGGGGAAAATAATTCGCCAATGCTAGGCTAAGCTCAGTTTCGGCTTGTGCAACACGTGCCTGCATAATGCTTAATTGAGGATTATTTTCTAACGCTAGGTCAATAGCCTGCGCTAGGGTTAACGGTTCGGTACGCGCAACCGCTAACCCTGAGGCGCTTGTTGATATGGCAAAAAGCCATACGCTTAACATGATGATTTTAGTAGGCACAGTGTGAACAACCTTGGCAAAATTTTACCTATTTAAAAGGCGGCACTCAATGCAGTCCGCCTTTATTCAACGAGAGTACATTACGCATAACCCATTACATGACATAATTTGGCATTATTTTTTTAAACGCATAATGCCCATCATTTTTAAAGGTAAACGTTCATAGAAAGGCTCACTTAGGCCTTTACGCACTTTACGCATAAAATACTTTTCATATCCAATTTTTGCCCAATGTACCCATTTTCCACGTGCTGCCCATTGCACATTACGTGGGGGTATTTGTGGCATGGCTAAGAAAGCAATCCCTGAATCACCAAAGTCAGCTAGGCATAAGGCGTTCCAGGTGCCTTTAAAACTTGGTTCTTTGCCGTCTAATTCGGCTCGGATGTTATGAGCAGTTGCGGTTACCATTGATTCAATCATATAACCTGTTTTAGGAATGCCAGTGGGTACGGGCGTTGGCTTTTGGGGAGGAATTGCAATACAAACACCCACTGAGTAAATATTTTTATACGTTGGGTTACGTTGATAATCATCCACCAATACAAAGCCTCGTGGATTGGTTAAGTGTTCAATACCAAACAAGGCATCGACACCTTTAAAGGCAGGCAACATCATGCTGTGTTTAAAAGGCAGTTCGTGCTGTTTTTTTACGACGCCATTGTCATCTACTTCTGTGACATACATAATGCCCGCTTCTATTTTGTCTACTTTAGCATTACAAATCCAATCAATATGCTTATTACGCATTTCACTTTCTAGCATACCTTTAGTATCACCTACGCCATCTAATCCTAAATGTCCTACATAAGGCTCTGAGGTTACATAGGTCATTTTGACTTGGTCACGAATTTTACGTTGCCGCAAATCAGTTTCAACAGTAAACATGTATTCGTAAGCAGGACCAAAACACGAGGCTCCTTGAACCGCGCCGATAATAATTGGCCCTGGCTCAGTGACAAAGTGAGTCCAACGCTCGCCTGCTGGTCCGGCATGATCAACATGACAAATAGATTCGGTAAAGCCATCTGGCCCTAAGCCTGGGATTTCATCAAAAGCTAACTTTGGACCTGTGGCAATAATTAAGTAATCGTAACTTACGGTACGACCATCGTCTAACTCAAGTTGATTTTGTTCAGGCTGAAAACGTGCTACTTGTTGTTGAATAAAAGTGATTTTTTTCTTTTTAAACACAGGCGCCAAAGGTACTTTAATATCTTCTGGTGTTCGCCAATTTACCCCAACCCAAGGATTTGATGGTACAAAATGAAATGTTGGTGTGTCAGCAATCACCACCACCTCATCTTCTTTTCGTGCTAACTCTTTCATTTCAAAAGACATTGGAATGCCTCCAATACCTGCGCCTACAATTACAATTTTAGCCATGCTGTTTTCTCTCGTTTTAATTATTATATTAATGCCACGCACTTAAGCACTATGTTAAATACCCAGTTTTTTAAGAATCATTTCTAACGGACAAAATTGGGTGAAACCACTTTGTAACAAGTTAGTACCTACAAATGCTGTAAACCATAACCAATGGCTATGTTGATATAACGGGCTATCACTAAGCCCTAAGCTTAAAGATAATAAGATAAAACTACCTGCAACAATTCTTACAATACGTTCTCTAGTCATGATTAATGCCTTTTTTATCTGTTGATGACACACAAGCTTGATCAATTCCATGCGTATCAATATCACAGTCAGATTCTAACCATAGCGCATTAATGATAGCGAACGCTGAGGCAAAGCCGACACCAAGTATCCAAGTGAAATACCACATAATTGCTCCTTAATAAAGTGTATGTGAATGTGTTAATATTTCTTGTTCGGTCACCGTCCCCCACATCACTTTATAAACCCAGCGAGTGTATAACAAAACTATCGGTAAGAAAATCACTGTTATCCAAAAGGATAGTAATAAGCTGTTATGGCTTGAGCTTGCATCCCATAAGGTTAAGCTACTGCTAGGTGCTGTTGTGGATATAAGTAAGAATGGAAATAAACCAAAGCCCACCGTTAAAAGTGTGCCTATCATGCCTAAACTGTTGCTGATAAACGCTAACGCCGTATGTGTGCCGCGCCCAAGTAACCACGCGCCACTAAAACCAACTATCGCTAATAACGGTGCGAGCAACATCCATGGATAGTGCATAAAGTGCTTTACCCAACTGATACCTGAAGCAATGACGGTTTTTGTTAATGGATTGGAGGGTGCATTAGTAGCCGTCATTTGAGTGATTTCTGGACGATCAATCGCTAAGACCACCCATGCCATCGTTAGCAATAATCCCCCTAGGACAAGTGGGCCAGCAAAAGTAATAAAATGAGTAGCCCGGTCATAAATAATATCTTGAGTACGCAGCTTTAAAAACAACGCTCCGTGGTAACTGCTGATGGCAACACTGACTACCCCACACCATAATGCAAATGGGCTTAATAAGTCTAAAAATTCACCATCATAAATTGTTCGTAAGTCATTATTAAGATGAAAAGGTAAGCCTAAAATGAAATTACCAATTAATACACCTAGCAATAAGGGCGGTAACGTACCTCCTAAAAATAAACACCAATCCCACGTTTGTCGCCATCTAGGATCAGCAACTTTACTGCGATAATCAAAGCCTGCGGGTCTAAAAAATAAAGCAAATAACACCAACAGCATCGCTACATATAATCCTGAAAATAAGGTTGCGTACACCGCTGGCCATACTGCAAAAATGGCTCCGCCTAATAACACCAACCAAACTTGATTGCCTTCCCAAGTTGCGCCCACGGTATTAATAATAACTCTGCGTTCGCTATCATTTTTGCCAATAAACGGTAGCAATGTACTAACGCCAAAATCAAAACCTTCGGTTAAGGCAAAGGCGATGACGACAACACCAATAAATAGCCACCAGACAACACGGATGGTTTCATAATCAAACATATAAAATTCCTGATTAAAATTAGCGGATAGTGCTATGGAGTGGCTGTTCTAAATGATAGCATCCCGTATGCAAACTGCTGGGCCCCATACGGACATACTTAAGCATTAAGTAAAGTTCTATTACCAATAAAACAGTGTAAAACAACGCGAAGCCTCCAATACTGAACCATAATTGATTAGCACTGACACTGGAGACACTTAAATGAGTGGGTAATACGCCTGAAATTGTCCAAGGTTGACGACCAAACTCTGCCACAAACCACCCTGTTTCTGCGGCAATCCAAGGCAAAGGTATGCACCATACGGCCATTCGCATTAACCAACGTTTTTGATCGGCGACTCGAGTGGCACAGTAATAAAATGACAGCGCGAAAATAAACAGCATGGTAAAACCACATGCCACCATGATGCGGAACGTCCAAAATAATGGCGCAACCTTAGGCACACTGTCATCGGCCGCCTTATCAATCAGCGCAGGATCGGCATCAACAATATTTTCAGTGTACTTTTTTAATAATAAGCCATAACCTAAATCTGCTTTATGCGTTAAAAAATACTGCCTAGTTTCTTCGCTACGATCACCGCTACGTAACTTTTGTAAGCCATCGTAGGCTTGCTGACCACTTTTAATCCGCCGCATATTTTCTTGACGTAGTTCTTTTAAGCCCTGCACCTCTTCATTAATCGAGCGCGTAGCAATGAGTCCTAACAAATACGGAATTTTTAATGCGTAATCAGTTTTGTGCGTGTCCTGATTTGGAATGCCGATTAAAGTAAAACTGGCAGGAGCCGCTTCAGTTTCCCACTCGGCCTCGATAGCGGCTAATTTAATTTTTTGTGTCTCACCTTCGGTATAACCACTTTCATCACCCAAAACGATGACAGATAATACTGATGCTAAACCAAAGGCAGAGGCGATTGAGAAGGAACGTCGTGCAAAACCAATATCACGATTATTAAGTAGATACCATGAACTAATACCCAAGACAAACATCGATCCAGTAACATATCCTGCAGCAACGGTATGGACAAATTTAACTTGTGCTACTGGATTAAAAAACACATCAGCAAAACTGGTCATCTCCATGCGCAGGGTTTCAAAATTAAACTCTGCTCCAACTGGATATTGCATCCAACCATTAGCAATTAAAATCCAAAGAGCAGATAAACTGGTGCCTACGGCTAATAACCACGTCACCATCAAATGCTGAACTTTACTCAGCTTATCCCATCCAAAAAAGAATAGACCAACAAAGGTTGATTCTAAAAAAAAAGCCATCCAGCCTTCACTGGCAAGCAATGGGCCAAAAATATCACCTACATAATGTGAGTAATATGCCCAGTTAGTGCCAAACTGAAACTCTAAAGTTAAGCCTGTTGTTACACCCATAGCGAAATTAATGCCAAATAACTTGCCCCAAAATTTTGTCATATCTTTATAGACTTCCTTGCCTGTCATGACATACACCGACTCCATAATTCCTAAAATAAACGTCATTCCTAACGTTAAAGGCACGAATAAAAAATGATACAAAGCTGTCAAACCAAATTGCAGTCTTGACAGCATAACAATATCGTCACCAAACATAACAAACTCCTAAAAATTAATGGGGATTTATGGCTATTTCAATGCAGCTTGAGGGATTGGTAATGCAAAATGGGTTGAGATATCGGGTTGTTGAACGCTATGATCTTGCCAGCGAAAAATTAGCCACCACAAACCTATGAGTAAAATAACTTTAATTAACAACGCAATACTTAGCTCCCAACGAAATGCGTGGGACTGAGCATTATTACAATCATGTGGTTGCGGTAACATTGTGGCTACTCCGAATCATTAGTGTTATTAGCTAGACTCACGTCACTAAAGTACGCGCTGAATAGCCAATGATATTATTTTTTAATGGGTCAGTATAATCCTTATTAATTAAGGCTTAATATTTATAGTTATATAAAAACTAACAGAATTGACATATTACCCTGTAAATAGAGCATTAGCGCTATTAATTACTACATTGCAATATTAGAATATATTAATATAAAAATCTAGTGAATTACTATAAAAAACGCACAGTGAACCACTAAATATTTAACTATCAATAGGTTAATAGATATTATAGGCAGGACGTAATAGCAAGTGAGATGACGTGCAGAAAGATAATGCTATCCGTAATGTCATTAATGATTCAATACTTGCCCTAAGTCTCTAAAAGGACATTGTTTCTGAGATAGGCTGTTCGAATGACTCAGCTTCTTAAGCAAAAGTGCTGAACACGGCAGGATGTTAACTAAAAATTGTGCAGATATCTTGATAAGTACGGTAAAACAGGTTTGGCTGCTGCCAGCACAGTTGCACTCTGCACTGCTATAGCCTATTAAGGATGTCCCAGCCGTGTTGATAACCGCAAGAACCATCAGCAAGCACTAGAATGCAATAGGCGCAAGCTGTATTGCATCGGAAGATGACATTAAACAATCAATGCAATACACAATTGCTATTGTGCACCTTATACACGACGAACTGCCTGGCCAGTTTAAATTACCAACGATGTCATAATGAGAATTGCTGGTGACACAAATCATTCTAATGCCTAAAAGGCAGTTAGTGAACACCAATACCACAAGTACTCGAGAGCAATGATGGCGCTAACCCGTGAACATCACAGCCCACCGCTAACCCTCGCAATCCAAGCTTATTTACGACCAATACCGTAATAAGTAAGTCCTATTTTTTTTAATAAATGCGGCTGGTATAGATTACGACCATCAAAAATGACTGCATCTCTAAGCCGTTCTTTAATTAAATCAAAATCTGGGCTCCAAAAATTCTTCCATTCTGTGACCACTAATAAAGCATCTGCATTTTTCAATGCTTCTTCAGCGGTTTCCATTAACAGCAAATTAGGATTGTCACCATAAATTCGTTTAGCTTCCGTCATCGCTTCAGGATCAAATGCTTGAACCTTTGCCCCTGCATTAATTAACGCTTCTAAAATAACGCGACTGGGTGCTTCGCGCATATCATCTGTTTTAGGTTTAAAGGACAACCCCCATAAAGCAAAAGTTTTTCCCGCAACGTTGCCTTCATAATGCTGTAATACCTTGTTAAATAAAACTTGTTTCTGTCTATCATTAACATTTTCAACGGCATTTAATAGCTCGGCGGTATAGCCCATCTGTTGAGCAGTACGTTCTAAGGCTTTAACGTCTTTAGGAAAACATGAGCCGCCGTAACCACAACCAGGATAAATAAATGAATAACCAATACGCGAATCTGAACCTATACCATTTCTGACATGCTCAATATCTGCGCCTAAAAGCTCAGCAAGATTGGCTAACTCATTCATAAAACTTATTTTTGTTGCCAACATGGCATTAGCCGCATATTTTGTTAATTCTGCTGATTTAACATCCATCGTAATAATACGTTCATGACTACGATTAAATGGTGCATACAAGACTTTCAGTAATTCTGCTGTACGCGGATTATCTGTACCAATAATTATTCGATCAGGCTTCATAAAATCATTGATAGCCGCACCTTCTTTTAAAAATTCAGGGTTTGATACCACGTCAAAATCGATATCAATTCCTTTAGTTAAATGCACCTGTTTAACCACTTCCCTAACTTTATCCGCAGTGCCCACGGGTACGGTTGATTTATCAACAATAATTCTATAACTATCCATATTCTCAGCAATAGATTTAGCCACTGCCAATACATATTGTAAATCAGCTGCGCCATCTTCATCTGGCGGCGTCCCGACCGCAATAAATTGAAAAACACCATGGGCGACCGCTTCTTGTATATCCGTGGTAAATTTAAGCCTACCCGCTTGTTGATTTTCATTAACTAAGGATTCAAGACCTGGCTCATAAATAGGAATAATGCCGTTTTTTAAATTATTTATTTTCACAGCATCAATATCAATACATACGACTTCATTGCCAACCTCGGCAAGACATACGCCTGTAACTAAGCCCACATAACCTGAGCCAAAAATGGTTACCTTCATTATTAATTCCTTTCAAAAATTATTATTATGTTAATACAAAAAAAGAGTAAAGCAGTTGAATGCATCGTTTGCTTCCTATTTTAGCATTAGAGCGCATTACAGCTATAAATTTAATACCTTTAAAAACAACCGCATACACAATTATTGCAAATCAACTAAACTTTGTTCATTCAAGACTGTTTAAACAAAAACTACACTATTATAATTACTGAATTTTAAACTCATAAAAACCACCCATGAAAACACCCTTAATCATTAGTGCCGTTCAACAATCATGTAATAAAAGCAGACAAGAAAATTTTCAATTATCAATTGATTATATTCAGTCAGCTGCAAACAATAAGGCTGATTTAGTTGTTCTGCCAGAATTGCATTTAGACCCCTATTTTTGCCAAGAAGAAAATGTGAATAACTTTTCTCTGGCGGAAACCATTCCAGGACCGCATAGTGAAAAACTTTCACAACTGGCTAAAGCATTAAATATCGTAATTGTAACGACCCTTTTTGAAAAAAGAGCGCCAGGTCTATATCATAATTCAGCTGTCGTATTCGATAAAGATGGCAGTTATGCAGGTCAATATCGAAAAATGCACATTCCTGATGATCCAGGATTTTATGAAAAATTCTACTTTACACCAGGTGATTTAGGATTTACTCCCATTAATACCTCAATTGGACGACTTGGAATTTTAATTTGTTGGGATCAATGGTTTCCTGAGGCTGCACGTTTAATGACCTTAGCAGGCGCTGAAATACTGATTTATCCAACCGCAATTGGCTGGGATCCCAAGGATACGTCTGCTGAACAAGAGCGCCAACGTGATGCGTGGATTACCATTCAACGCTCGCATGCTGTTGCCAATGGCTTACCTGTCATTTCATGCAATCGAACTGGCTTTGAAGCATGTAATGACTCAGGAATTATGTTTTGGGGAAATAGCTTTATTGCTGGGCCACAAGGAGAAATACTCAGTAATGCTAATGAAAAAGAAGATAAATTAGTAATCACAGAAATTGATCTGATTCAAACTGAAAAAACCAGACAAATTTGGCCATTTTTACGCGATAGAAGAATTGATGATTATCAAAAAATCACCAAACGATTTATTGATTAATCACGATTTATTACGTAACTTTATGCTAGACAAAAAAAAGCCGTTACGAGAACGGCTTTTTTTATACGTTGTTACACTAAAAATAATATTTAACGTTTATAAAGTACCGACAGCGTTTAATTCTTCAAACGCTTGCACTAGGCGATTAACCATACTGGCTTCCCCTGCACGTTGCCATACTCTTGGATCATAAAACTTTTTATTTGGTTTATCAGCACCCTCTGGATTGCCAATTTGACCTTGCAAATACGCTTCGTTTTCTTTGTAATAATTCATGATACCCGCCCAAGTAGCCCATTGCGTATCAGTGTCAATATTCATTTTAATGACACCATAACTAATTGACTCTTTGATTTCTTCAGCAGATGAACCTGAACCACCATGGAAAACAAAATTCAATGAATTTCCTGGTAAACCAAATTTCTCAGAAACATATTTCTGTGAATTATCTAAGATTTTTGGTGTTAATTTCACATTACCTGGTGAATAAACACCATGCACATTACCAAATGACGCTGCAATAGTGAAACGATCACTAATTTTAATTAACTGCTCGTAAGCATAGGCAACATCTTCAGGTTGAGTGTATAGCATTGAATGATCTAATCCAGAATTATCAACACCATCTTCTTCACCACCCGTCACACCTAATTCAATTTCTAAGGTCATCCCTAATTTAGACATTCTAGCAAGATACTGACCACATAATTCAATGTTCTCGGCTAAGCTTTCTTCTGATAAATCAATCATGTGAGAACTGAATAATGGTTTTCCAGTAGCATTAAAATGTGCTTCACCATGAGTAATTAAACCATCAATCCAAGGTAATAAGTTTTTTGCCGCATGATCAGTGTGCAAAATTACCGGAACTCCATAAGCTTCAGCCATAGTATGTACATGACGCGCACCTGCTAAAGCACCAAGAACTGCTGCTTGCTGTCCTTCAAGCTTCAAACCTTTACCAGCAAAATATTGTGCACCACCATTTGAAAATTGAATCACAACAGCAGATTTAACTTTAGCAGCTGCTTCGAGCACAGAATTAATTGAACCAGTGTTAATTACATTAACAGCAGGAAGTGCAAAATTATTCTCTTTACAAAGAGAAAAAATCTTTTGAACATCATCACCAGTCGCCACACCTGGCTTAACAAAATCTGAAATTTTTATTGACATGTATAAATCCTAAATAAGTAACTTAAAAACTAAACTAATAACAATGAAATTAAGCTTCAATTGTTGCTAATCTTTCAGCTAAAAGTTTTTCTAAGACCTCAAGCGCGGTGGTAAAGCCTTTAATACCTTCATCTAATTTTTCATTAGCCATACGATTTTCAGAATGCATACGTTCAAAGGTGTCTTTATCAAGATGAATTTTTTCGATAGACATTTCAGCAGCTATCATAGGATCTAATTTACGCGGTAAATCTTCATGTGAAGATTGCAGCTCACCTAATAAAGCTGGTGCAATAGTTAATAAATCAGAACCTGCTAATTCACAAATTTCACCAATGTTTCTGAAACTTGCTCCCATAACTTCAGTTTTATAAGCAAATTTTTTGTAATAGTTATAAATTTCAGTAACGGATACAACGCCTGGATCTTCATTTGATGGGTATGAATCACGACCCGTGTCTTTTTTATACCAATCTAAAATACGACCAACGAAAGGTGAAATTAAAGTAATACCATTTTCAGCACAAGCAATCGCTTGGTGGATTCCAAACAATAATGTTAAGTTGCAATGAATACCTTCTTTTTCTAACACTGCTGCCGCTTGAATACCTTCCCATGTTGCTGCGATTTTAATCAAAACGCGCTCACGAGTAATATTGCTAGCTTCATACTGAGCAATCAAATCACGACCTTTCGCAACAGTTGCTTCTGTATCATAGGAAAGTCTTGCGTCAACCTCTGTAGATACGCGACCTGGAATTATTTCAAGTATTTTTAAACCGAACGATACCGCCAAACGATCAAACGCCAAGGACACTACATTAGCCGCAGTAGCTTCAGCACCCAAAGATTGTCTAGCCGCTTTTAAAGTGTCATCAACAATTTCTTGATATTGAGGCATTTGAGCAGCAGCAGTAATCAACGAAGGATTAGTTGTTGCATCTTGAGGCTTATAGGTCTCAATTGCTTGAATATCACCAGTATCGGCAACAACAACAGTCACTTCCCTTAATTGATCAAGTAAACTTTTTTGCATAACAAATCCTATAAATTAAAACTAAAATGAATAATACGAAAAAACTGTCGAATTGTGTTTAACACTATAATTCGACAGAGTATAAATTTAAAAATTAATGACAAGTAAAACGTTAATACACACTAATTGCAATTAACTGCGCGATCGCATATATCTGTCAACGCTAGTTTCAACAACTAAACATTGCTTAGCCTCTAACGCTTGTCTTGCAACATATTTACTTACTCTACTTAACTTAGGCTCGTCTTTAATTAAATCAAGGTACTTACTTACACCTGTTAATACAGGCTTTACTTGATTATTTTTTTCTAATTTGTTAACTAAAGCTTGTTTTGCTAGGTAACGTCCAACTGTGCTTAATTTTTCACTTTCTTGCTGTTTAGCAAGATATTTTGCAACACTAGATAACGTTATCGATGACGAGGCGTGCAAAACTTTAACTTGTTTATCTAATATAGACTGTTTGACCACATATCTAGCGACACCAGTGGGCTTAGGTGCATTAGTTTGCTTATTTAAATAACGGGTTACGCCTGTTAATTTATGCAATTTCTCTTGTTTTTTTAGATAATCAGAAACACCCGTTACTTTAACTTCAGGAAATAATGCTTGTCGTTGTTTGTCAGCAATTGAAAGCTTATAAAGGTACTTTGTAACACCAGAAATAGGCGCGCGCTGTTGATCTTTTAAATACTTTTCAACTCCTGTTACTAAACCTAAACGGGTAGACAATTGACTGTCATCTTCAATGACTTGGCTTGCTAAAAAGAGTTGGTGTGATTTTTCTAAATATTTACTTACTCCAGTAACACCTGGAATAATCTCGCGTGCTTCTATAATAGGTGCTTCTACACGTTCAGCTGGTCTTTTTTTCATGAAGAAAAATAAACCTGCCACCATGGGTAAATAAAAACCGTTCGAGTGATTTTTATTCATCAACTATCCCCGATTACGCATGTATTTTTCAACTCCAGTTGCAACATCACTTGTAGCTGATTTTTTATTTAATGCATGTTTAGCCAAATATTTTGCAACGCCTGTAGTGGTCGCTGCAAACTTTACTTGTTTTTCAATATAACGTGAAACACCAGTCCCTGATTTTCTATTCAAATACCGCGCTACTCCAGTTAAACCAGATGACATTTTAGTCTCTTCGGTAGCACTTCCTGATTTTTTTGAACAAAATTTACCGCGTAATAAAAACCCAGCTACTGAAACTAAACCGACTATACCTAAAAGATAATTTAATGAGAAATCACTATTTTTTTCTTCATTGGAAGGTAATGCAGCTTCTGACGAAGCCTCAACATTACTTACATTGGTTGATGATTTAACAGCGGCGTCAGCATGATGTTTATAGGAATCATCGCTATAAATTACTGTAGGTTCAAAATTTGCCGCAGGAAAACTCTTATCAACACCAGAGCTTGCTATACTTTTACTGGTAGTCGCTGAAGAACCTGCGTTACTTTTAATATAATCGGCGTCTTGATAAACAACTTGTGGCTCAAAATTTGCGGCAGGAAACTTTGTATCAGCGATTACCAATGGACTACTTAGCAATAAGACTGAAAACAAACTATTAAATAAATTACTTTTTTTCACTTGATCACCCTTAGTTATGTAGAAAAAAAACGTGCTTTCAGTTACAAGAAAACACGTTCTCTCTTTATTTTTATAATAAATACTATGTATTATCGAAGCATTGCTTCAACTTTATCCATTAAATTTTCAACAGTAAATCCAAACTCTTTAAACAAATCAGAGGCAGGTGCTGATTCGCCAAAACGATCTAAGCCAATAATTTTTCCTTCAAGACCAACATATTTCCACCAACCATCAGTACTTCCTGCTTCAATAGCAATACGTTTACTAATATTTGAAGGCAGCACTGACTCACGATACTCAGCAGATTGTTCTTCAAAAACATTGGTTGAGGGCATTGAAACAACACGAATTGAAATACCTTTGTTTGCCATTTCTTTAGCTACCTTAACAGCAAGTTCAACTTCAGAACCTGTACTGATAAGAATCAATTGAGCCTGGCCTTCTGCTTCAAAAATCACATAACCACCTTTTGAGATGTCAGCAATTTGATCTTGGGAACGTGGCATAAAGGTAAGATTCTGTCTTGAAAAAATCAGAATGCTAGGCCCGTCGATTCTTTCTACGGCTGATTTCCATGCCACAGCAGTTTCAACAGAATCACATGGTCGCCAGACACGTATACCTGGAATTAACCGTAATGTAGCGATTTGTTCCACAGGTTGGTGAGTTGGACCATCTTCACCCAAACCAATTGAATCATGTGTATAAACAAATACGGAGCGAATTTTCATTAATGATGCCATGCGCAAAGCATTGCGTGCATATTCTGAGAACATTAAGAATGTCGCACCAAAAGGAATTAGTCCGCCATGTAAGGCAATACCATTCATAATTGCTGACATACCAAATTCTCTTACACCATAATTAATGTAATTTGCTGCTGGCTTATCATGACGCATGGGCTTGTAACCCGACCATTCTGTCATATTTGAGCAACCTAGATCTGCTGATCCACCAAATAATTCTGGTAAGAAACCCGCATAAGCATCAATAGTTGCTAATGAAGATAATCTTGAAGCTGTTGTTTTGGCTTCTTGATTAACACTTTCAATAAAGCTTGTTACATTACTTGACCATGATGCCGGCAGGTCTCCTTTCATGCGACGTTCAAATTCATTTGCTAATTCTAGATTAGCTTGTTTGTAAGCCGTAAAAAGAGCATTCCAATCACTTTCTGCTTGCTGACCACGCGCCTTAGCATCCCATTTTTCATAGACTGAACTAGGAATCTCGAAGGAACCATGATCCCAGCCTAATGCTGCTTTTGTTAGATTAATTTCATCATCACCTAACGGAGCACCATGACATTCATGCGTACCTGCTTTATTAGGAGAGCCAAAGCCGATGGTTGTTTTACAACAAATCAAGCTTGGTTTGTTAGTGATTGACTTAGCTAACTCAACAGCTTTTTTTATTTCATCTGCGTTATGTCCATCTACATCAGCAATAACATGCCATCCATAAGCGTCAAATCGCTGAGGTGTATTATCCGTAAACCAGCCATCAACATGACCATCAATTGAAATGCCATTATCATCCCAAAAAGCCACTAATTTACCAAGCCCTAAGGTTCCTGCTAAAGAACATGCTTCATGTGAAATGCCTTCCATAAGACAGCCATCACCCAAAAACACATAGGTGTAATGATCAACAATTTGATGCTCTTGCGTATTAAAATGCGCAGCTAACGCTTTCTCGGCAATTGCCATGCCGACTGCATTAGTGACGCCTTGCCCTAAAGGACCAGTGGTAGTTTCTACTCCAGGCGCATAACCATATTCTGGATGTCCTGGGGTTTTTGAATGAAGCTGGCGAAAACTTTTAAGATCGTCAATTGATAAATCATACCCAGTTAAATGAAGTAATGAATAAATCAACATTGAGCCATGACCATTTGATAAAACAAAACGATCACGATTAAACCATGTGGGATTAGTTGGATTATGAGATAAAAAATCATTCCAAAGAACTTCTGCAATATCAGCCATACCCATTGGCGCGCCAGGGTGCCCTGATTTTGCCTTTTGAACTGCATCCATGCTTAATGCGCGTATGGCATTCGCTAACTCTCTACGCGAAATCATATTTATCTCCTTCTTGCTTGTGTTGTGTGGGTGACGTGTTAATGCTCTATATGAACAAAAACATCTTAATTCTTATAAATTAATAAGGTGAGCAATTAATTGCCCACCTTTTTATTAATCATTCTAGGTTAGCGTGTCTCTCTCTCATCACCTCTTCAGGAATTCCTTTATCGTGGATGATGTGAGATATTGTGGCTTCTAAAAATAATAATGTTGATAATTCAAACACAGTACCCATCGGCATACCTAATACTTTTCCATACTGTTCTGAACGACCAATTTGAAAAACTGCATTTGATAATTCACCAATAGTCGACTCTGCTTTTGCTGAAATCAATACGATCTTTGCACCAACTTTCTTAGCATTTTTGGTAAATGCAATGAGCTGCTCTGTTTCACCTGATCCAGAAATGATGATTAATAAATCACCCTCTTTGATACTTGGTGTAACAATTTCACCCACTACGCTGACGGTATAACCACCATGCACAAGACGCATTGCAAAAAAATTACCAACTAATTTAGAACGACCAGCACCCGCAATAAAAATTCTATTAGCATCATCCAGTAATGCTGTCAGTTTGACATCATAAGAATTGTCGGTAGCCTCAAGAATGCTAGATATTTTTTCTACAACAAGTTGCTGGTGCATTGCTTATACCTCAGTTGCATCAACTAATTCGCGAATTTCACGAGCTGCTTCAGCTGGGGATGGAGCGCCATAAATAGCAGCACCAACTACGATAATGTTTGCGCCAGCTCTAACTACATCTTGAACTGTAGAAGCTTTGATACCACCAGCAACAGAAATTCTTACATTTAAACCTAGTTTTGCAATTTCATTTAAATCTGAGAAAGGTGTATGACCTGCTGCTTGAGCATCAAGACCAGTATGAATACCCATAACATGAGCACCCGCTTCTGCAGTTGCACGTGCACAGGCAACTTTATCTTCAACATTGATAAGGTCAATTTGCGCTTCTGCACCATGTGCGTTAGCTGCTTTGATAACGCCGATACATGTTGCAAGACCAGAAACGCCTAATACTGTACAAATATCCGCTCCTGCTGCATAAAATGGAGTTGCTTCATATTCGCCAGCATCCATAGTTTTTAAATCAACTAAAAGCAATTTATCAGGAAATTTTGCTCTTAATGTTTTTACTAAATTTACGCCATTGTGTTTAATGCATGGAGTTCCGATTTCAAAAATATCAACATGAGGTGCTACTTGCTCTGCAAGTGCAACTGTTGCGTCAAAATCTAATGAATCCAATGCCATTTGAATTAATGGTCTAGCCATGATATGTGCTCCGAAGGGTTATTTAATAATTATTGTTAATGCTTAATTGTTTTGCGAATATAACTGTAAAGTAATTTAGGGATGACTGTCAATGCCAAAAATATCATCTGCCTGCATTTGCTCCAGAAGCAAGGTATGCTTCCACTTTTTTAGCCTATCAATAGCCTTACTGCTATAGCCAATCAAACCATTGATTATTAATGAACTCATGTTTTTTGTAATTATTTTTTTGAGAATTTATTGGTGCCTAAATAGACTTAACAATTTATTTTTATTGCGTCTTCAGGTCTAATTTGACTTAAAATCTTGCGACATTTCTTTTTATTATAATTTTTATTATGATGCAATTATCTACTTTAAAAGCCTTCATTATCGATATGGATGGCGTGTTGTGGCAGGGCAATCAGGCATTTGATGGCATAGAAAAATTTTTTTCCACACTACGTGATAAAAATATCAAATTTGTCTTAGCCACGAACAATGCAAGCCATACTCAAACACAATATGTTGAGAAATTGCGACGTATGAATGTATTAATTTCCGAAGAGGAAATAATTACTTCTGGCACGGCAACGGCTCATTATCTTTCTCAAACTAATGATGCTATTTCAACCAGAGTGTATGTCATTGGTGAAGACGGCGCACGCGAACCTTTACTTAAACTGGGCTTTACTTTAACTGACGATTATGAACTAACAGATCATTTAAAACATACGCGTGGCGCAGACATTGTGGTTTGCGGCAAGGATCATGCTCTTACTTGGGATAAATTAGCCACAGCAACGCTCAATATTAATGCTGGTGCATTATTTATCGGCACTAATGCGGACACTAGCTTACCCACAGAACGTGGCGTTATTCATGGTAATGGTGCCATTCTTGCCGCCTTACACACAGCAACCCATGTTCAGCCCGTAATTATTGGTAAGCCAGAGCCTTTTATTTATCAACAAGCACTGTCTTTACTTGGCACAACTATTGATGAAACCATTGCCATTGGTGATCGCCTTGAAACAGATATTTTAGGTGCGGTAAGAACAGGCATGCGAAGTATTTTAGTGCTATCTGGCATTTCAACTCACGCTGATGTGATGACCTCGGCTTATCAGCCCACATGGATTATGCCAGACATTCAGGCCATTACTAACGCCATACGCACGCTTCCTGCGGTGAAGTAAATATTTACAATCAATGAAACTTTTTTGGGCAATTATGATGTATTTACTATTAAGTTGAATGTTAATTAAACACTGGAAAGCCTAATGAATTGCCTAGTTAAAACACACGCGCTACAAAATTGTTCATGACTTATAATTTACCTGCACGTCACTTCCTATTTAATTTAACTACATTCTGTCAACCGCTTATGTCTAATTTTTTATCCATTACACGATGGATGCGTTAGTTATTTTAATTCCTTTATTTCCTTTAGCTGCGGCATTAATTATTGCTAGCGGCATGATGCTGGGCTTACTTCGTGACAATGCACAAGAAGTCTTTACCGCAGAACTGACTACCTATTCACTGATGCTCTCCTCATTAATGGCGGGCTGCTTGTTTATTGCCGATCTTGCTGGCAAAAATCAGGGCACGTTTAGTACAGGCGAATGGCTTAATAGTGATACTTTAGCTATACATTTCAACTTTATAAGCTCAGGTTTGTCAGTGCGCTTAGCTGCGTTATTTTCGTTATTACTTAGTTTTATTAGTCATTTTTCTATACGTTATTTACTTCATAACCGTCACTTTCATCTCTATTTTTTTATCTTAAGCTTGTGTTCTTTTGCGGCATTAATTGGCATGTTATCTGGCAATGCGCTAGGTACCTTAATAGGATTAGAAATTGCTGGCGTAGGTAATTATTTTGTACTCAGCTATGTCTTTCAACGCCCCACCACTTCGCTTAATGCATTACATGCGTTCATTGCAGATCGCTTAGGTCATGCGGCGTTTATTGTTGGCATCAGCTTGATTTTTGTTTGGCACAATACTCTTAATTGGGCTGACATAAATGCTCTTGCAAATGAGTTTACGGTGGGCGAAGCGACTGGAATAAGTTTATGTTTTACATTAACTGCGTGTGCTAAATCAGCACAACTCCCATTCACCTTATCTGCCCTACGAACAATGGATGCCCCACTGCCAGCAAATACGCTTTTTTTTAGCGGATTTATGCTGCACTCTGGCGTTTTTCTTGTGTGTTTATTACAGCCTATTTTTTCTCGCTCACCTTTTGCTATGGCGATATTAGCCATTCTGGGCATGTGCACAACTGTCTTTAGTTATTTAACAGGACAAACCCAAACCAATGCCAAAAGCATTTTGGCATTTTCTGCTACAGGACAATTAGGTTTAATGTTTATTGAATGCGGACTTGGTTTTTTTGAAGTAGCTAGTTGGCATTTAATGGCGCATGCGCTGGTACTCTGCATTATTTTACTAACACCTCAGCACTTGCAATCTTTAGTTTCAGCACCTAAACGCCCCACCACGTTGCCCTTTGGTTTATATACAGCTGCGCTTCATTACTGCTGGTTAAACCAAATCATTGATTGGGCCTTTATTAAGCCTATTCGTGGCTTAGCCGTGGACTTAAGTTATTTTGATGACCATATTATCGATCGAATGATGGGGGTTCCTAAACTAAGCTTCCCCACCTTATCGTCCTTAGCGCACAATGAAATTCCCCCGTTAACTACAGTTAACACAGCCAAGCCTTCCCATATTTTAATAACAGGCAGTGGTGTAGCGGGACAACTTACTGAGCTGGCTGCCACAAGTGTACATTGGTTTGAAAAGCGTTTTGTTGCAGATTCTCTTAATCGTCAAGCAGTGCGTTTAAGTCGCCAATTGGGGCATACTGCTAATCGTTGTGAACAAATTATTCTTAGACCTCGCTACCTTATTTTATTTGTTTGCATCACTTTTTTAGTTGCCTTTTAATTACTTACGCTTATAACCTGCATGGCTACTCCTTGGTCATTTTTACTATTCCTACCTTTCACCAGTGCTCTCGTACTTATCCCTATAGTTACGTTTATCTGCGTAATATTGAGTACCACCGTTGCGCTAAAAAGACATATCGCATACCTTGGCAGTAGCGCTACCTTACTTGTAAGCATGTATCTTGTAATGGTTTTCGAGCCACAGCCAACGGGCTTTCATTTTCTTGAACACGCGCACTTTACAGGCATACACTATTGCGTTGGAATCGATGGTCTAAATATTTTATTTATTCCCTTAACCGCATTATTAAGCTGCTTATTATTGCTTTATGATTCTCTAGCTAGGCCGACTCATTACCCTCATTTCATTGCCTGTGTTTTAGGCTATGAAACGATCTTAATGGGCGCCTTCACTGCGCTTAATTTATTGCAATTTTGGTTTTGGACTGCCTTAGAATTAGTCCCTCTGTTATTGTTATCGCTGCACACTGGCACCGGACAAAATCGGCGCTGGGTCTTATCGTTATTACTGCAATATTGGGGTAGTGGTCTATTAATGACTTTAGCGGGCTTTTTATTTCTTGCCTTTGGCTTGGTGGGTTCGGATCATGAACTAACGTTTGATTGGCAAACACTCAAAGAAAATAATGCGTATTTGCACGATGAAACGTTAATTTTTATCTTACTTTTTTTTGGGTTCTCAATTCGCATGCCATTATTCCCCTTTCATGGCTGGCTACCTGTGTTATCAGAACAAGGTACCGTCGCCAGCACTGGGATTTTTTTAATAGGCATAAAACTTGGCGTGTACGCTGTTCTTCGATTCATCTTGCCGTTACTTCCAGGCGTTGCTGAAAATTGGGCTTACTTTGTTATCAGTTTAGGTATTATTAGCCTTTTTTATGGCGCATTACTCGCGCTTATACAAATCAATGTTCGCCGTTTAATCGCTTTTGCAGCGCTTAGCCACTCGGGCATGTTAATTGTGGGGATATTTTCTTTCAATGAGTTTAGCCTTACAGGCAGCTTATTTCTCAGCGTGTTTTATGGACTTGCTTCAGCAGGATTACTCATCGCCATTGGGTTGATTTATCAACGCACTCAAACCAGCTTTCTCCCTCGCTTAGGTGGACTTTTTGACACCAATAGTGCGCTTGGAGTGTTATTTTTTATTGCCGCATTTAGTACATTAATCATTCCAGGCACACCAAGTTATGAGGCGGCTTATTTACTTATTTCAGGCATTATTGATGAATATGGCTGGACTATCGCACTACTTTTGCTACTGGGCAATCTCTTCACTACTGCTGTTTTATTACGCGCCTTTCAGCAACTTTTTATTGCTACGCCTAGACGCTTTACAGCATCTAACAAACACATTAATCACTGCGCTGCACACACGCATAAAAAATCTATTATTGCTGCAATAATTTGCGTAGTACTGTTAACGTCAGGCTACTACAACAAACCGTGGCTTAACTTACTTAATCATGATATTTCTGCCCTATTCCGTAGCTTCCCCATCCATAGCTCTGGGCATTCACCGCCACTTCCAGCGATTAAAGCATCTCAGTAACACAGCTAAACTGAGTGTAGACACGTTAACAACGCACTTCTTGCTGTAAAACTAGCATCAATATTTTAGTAGCCCTCCTTAACCCTTTATTCCTTTGGATACACTTTTTAAAAGTAGTGGAGATAAATACTTACAACAACCTTACTGCGCAAGCTCAGTTATAATTAGGTCATCGTCGGCTATTTTTTTATTCTCCCTATGAACTTATTAAGTCTTATTATTGCCACCCCTGCTTGTGGAGCATTAGTTATAGGGTGCTTATCATCTGCCACGCTTGCAAAAAAAATCAGCATCGCAGTCATGGGAATTGAATTATTGCTCTGCTGCTTAAGCATTTTCTTTTTTGATCGCAACGCAACATCCTTTCAGTTTCAAGAAAAATATACATGGATAGCACCACTTCATATTGATTATTCTGTTGGTGTAGATGGTTTATCGTTGTTATTTTTATTCATGACCGCCTTGCTTACTGGACTGGCATTATTAACCTCTTGGCACAACCACAGTATTAAGCCCTTAGAAATCAGCTTAGTGTTACTCGCTGAAAGTACGGTTATGGGAAGTTTAACCGCCTTAGATATGATGCTATTTTTTTCGTTTTGGCAACTGACAGCGCCTCCCATTTATTTTTTAATTAGCTTATCTGGTATCGGCCCACAGCGCCGCAATGCTGCAAATAAATATTTTATTTATATGTTATTTTCTAGCATACCCTTATTTATAGCGATCATGCTATTAGCCGTTCATCACACCACGCTGTTGCTTGGAAATACCCTTGACACCCTTAGCTTTGATTTTCAGATATTGATTGATACACCCCTCTCAGACTCATTACAAAACAGTATTTTTTTGTTATTTCTACTAGGTTTTGCTTTTAAAATCCCCTTAGTTCCGTGTCATACATGGCTACCCACAGTAGCGATGGAAGCCCCTGCTCATATCACTGCACTTATCTTAGGTTTACCTACAGGCATTTATGGATTAATGCGTTTTGCCATGCCACTAGCACCCTCAGCAGCTGTTCAATACAACTGGGTATTAGGTATTTTAGGTGCGATCACCTTGATTTATGCCGCCTTAATAGCCTTACAACAAAGTAATTTAAGACGCTTATTGGCTTACACTTATATCAGTCAAGCGGGGTTGATTATTATTGGCATTGCATCGCTAACAATACAAGGTTTACAAGGAGCACAATTTCATCTTATAAATTTAACCCTGATTAGTGGCTCACTAATGCTGCTTTCTGGCATCCTACAACAACATTTAGGTAGCACCGAACGCCTTCATCTGGGCGGTTTAGCTAAGACTATGCCTTACTTTACTGGCATAGTTGTGGTGTTTATTTTGGCCAGCATTGGCATTCCTGGTACCAGTGGTTTTCCAGCAGAATTATTATTAATTTTAGGCGCATTGATAGCCCATCCAAGTTTAGGTATCACCGCTTTAGTTGGCTGCGTTATTAACACCAGTAATATGTTGTTATTTTTTCGTAATGCGTTTCTAGGCAAGGTGAATAAATCGCCATTAACGCATCATTTTGATCTTCACAAACAGCAACTGAGATGGCTATTTGTCCCCGCATTATTGCTTATTTTGATAGGTGTATTTCCCAATTCAATACTTAAATTAAATAAAATTACCACGCAAAATTGGTTATCCCGCTTGCTAGAACTCCCCAATTGGAACGAGCATAATGCCTCGTTGAGCCAGTGGTAAACCATGTGCCACACATAAAAAAAGGGCACGCATTGCTCGTAGCCCTTTATTATGCACTGACCAAATAATGAATGCTTTTTACCTTAGAGGCATCATTACTGCTTAGTATTTATCACCATAAAAAATCATCTGCAACAAAGTCTGTAACACTGACGCCAATAAATCGGAGTGAATCCACATCTGATAACGTTAGCACAGTATCTTGACCGACATTTTGCAAATTCTGTTGAATACGCGCAAAACTCATCTCTGCAAAAGGGCTGTTAATAAACTTAACCACATCTTCTAATCCCTGTCCTGCCGCAAAATCAGTAATAATTAGTTCACCACTATTGGATCTTACGTCAAAAATATCAGCACCTAAACCGCCAGTGAGTTGATCGCCACCACTTGTGCCATCTAGTTCATCGTCACCCGCACCACCAATTAAGGTATCAACATAAACATCACCTGCTAAATAATCGTTACCCGAGCCACCAGTAAGATTAAAACGCTCAACATTATCAAAATTTACTGAATGCCCTTCTAAATCTGAATAATCATCGTAGTAAGGGTTCACCGAAATTGTTGTCGTGGATGTTGACCAATCAAATTGTCCAAGATCAATGCCCGCACCTGCATCGACATAATCTTGCCCACCTGTGCCAACATTGATTTCATCATCACCATCACCCGTTCTTATAACGTCATCATACGCATAGCTTCCTGCAGAAATTTGATCATTACCCGCACCCGTAGAAAGACTTAATCGCTCGATATTTTTTACCACAGCAGAAATTTTACCTTCAGAGATACCATCAGAAACAATGTTAGTATTCAGCGTACTAGATAACTGAATATTTAATGAAGCTGGACTACCCAAATAATCAGCACTCCACACATCGATGCCCACACCGCCATCGATTACATCAATGTTAAATGCTTCTAAATCGCTACGATAACCTCCACCTTCTAACGTATCATTACCCTCACCACCACTTAAACTGTCATTCCACGCATCGCCTGCCAAATGATCATTGCCTACCCCACCCTTTAAATTAAAGCGTTCCACATTATCAAAATTTACTGAACGCCCTTCTAAATCTGAATAATCATCGTAGTAAGGATTAACAACAATAGCTGTCGTTGATGCCGACCAATCAAATTGTCCAACATCAAGTCCTGCGCCGCCATCAACATAATCCTGCCCACCCGTACCCACGTTAATAGCATCCTCGCCCTCATCAGCACGAACAACATCGTCATACGCCAATGAATGAGTGGAGATGAGATCATTCCCAGTGCCTGACTGAAAATTTAAGCGCTCAATATTGCTAACTAACGCGCCTTTAATCCCTGCTAACACTTGATTTTTAGCAGTTGGACTAAGCTCAATGCTGATATTTGCGGTACTAGAATGGTAGTCTGCTTGCCAAACATCAACGCCATTGCCGCCATTGATAAGGTCTCCACCTGAAGCACCTTCCAAGGTATCATTCCCATCGCCACCAGTTAATGAATCTGCATAGACATCACCCGCCAAATGATCATTACCACTGCCACCTTTAAGAGAAAAACGCTCAACATTATCAAAATTAACGTATCGTCCTTCACCATCTGCAAAATCATCGTAATAAGGATTGACGGTAATATCAGTTTGCGACGCTGACCAAGTAAAGCTACCTATATCCACACCTTCCCCGCCATTGACATAATCTCTCCCACCATTGCCAATATTGATTGAATCATTGCCGCCATTGCTATACACCGTATCACTGTAACTAAAACTGCCTACGGATATTAAATCAGCTCCTGAACCTGAAGAAAAATCCAGCTGCTCAATGTTGCGGGTGACTGCGCCCGTTAAACCACTGGACACTTCATTTGCATCAACCAGCGCTGATAATTTGATAATAATAGCTTTAGTCGCTGTACTATAATCAGCTTTCCAAACATCAATACCCTCACCACCATCAATACTATCATTACCACGCGAACCATCTAAGGTATCTCGACCTGCACCACCAAGCAAACTATCATTAAGGACATCACCTGCAAGATAATCATTACCTGCACCGCCCGTCACCTGAAATCGTTCAATATTGTCAAAATTAACATAGCGACCTTGACCATCCGAAAAATCATCATAATAAAGATTGACCGTAATACTTCCTAATGAGAAAGACCAATCAAAAATCCCTAAATCTGAACCATCGCCACCATTAACATAATCACTTCCTCCAATCCCTACATTAATACTGTCATTGCCGCCATTAGTCGTAATAACATCATTGGCCAAATTATTGCCGACCGAAACGGTGTCACTACCACTGCCTGTAGTGACATTAAGTGCCTCAATATTTTTTAACGTAGGCACGGCTAAATTTCCTAAACTTATACTCGCATTTCCCGTTTTCAAAATGATACTTATTGAACTCGTTAATGTTGACCAATTGGCTTTCCACGTATCGACACCGTTACCACCATCGACACTGTCGGCACCACCATTACTGGCTAAAGTATCCCACCCATTGCCTCCGATTAAGGTATCGTCCAAATTACCACCTGATAAATAATCCTCACCATTACCGCCTAAAATATTCCAACGTTCAAAATTGTAAAAAGTAAGGCTATTTAAACGACCATCTGAATATTTATTATCACCAGAATAACTAATATTACGGGTAAGTGTATGGTAATCAATAACTAATAAATCAATACCCGTTAAACCATCAATAATCATAGTGCCTAATTGCGCTTCAATTATGTCGTTTTTTTCTGTAGGTTGAGTTTTGCCATCTGTATTTCTCCAATAACCAATTAATGAATCAATGTATTTATCTAATACATACCTGCGTTAAACTTTTCACGACTAAAATATCTTTTTACCACGCCCAGTTAACAATAAAATTACATCATAATTTAACCTTATTTTTTATCATACTTATTTCTTATACTAAATATAATCACCCTAACAAAACCAATCAAAACATTGATTTTAAAAGACTTTAACAGAAAAAACTGGAAATTTAATACCTAAAAATCTATAGGTGCAGATAAATCGGCATGGTGCAAATCTCTATCGCACCTACAGGCTGCACGTGCTTTACTGCACAGGTACAGGCTCAACGATGGTCACACATACCTCACTAGCACTTGCGTCTAATTGTCCACACTCAACGGTTTGGGGATAGTTAATAGGGAAATCCAACGCTCCTGTTTGCTTGAAATTGCTAAATGCGTTTGCTTGCACCCGGGTTTCTGAAAGCGTGTAAAGCTGATCACCAATGCTCAATAAACGTTGAATGTAATGATCCCAGCGATAACTTTCTGTCGCCTGTTGATGAGTAATGGCCGCTTGTAACTGAAAACCATCTTCAAGCGTCACGCTGTAAACATGCGCACCCTGAAAAACTTCACTTGGCCATTCTTGCTCAGCAGCTTTTGCTGTTACGCTAATTGGAAATCCTAAGAGATTACGTTTTTTATCAAAAAATAAAGCCTTATGATCCCAAGAAAGAGGTGAATAACTCCAGCTATCGCCAATCGTTAATTTATGCATTTCTTTTGGATTCGCAACATCGCTCACATCAAACAAGGCCAACTTTACGCCTTTAGTCAGCACGCCCCCTTCTGGTGTTGCCTCGGTATCTTGCCCAAAACCTAATAAATGCGTGTCATCATAAGGATGCAGATAATTACTGAAGCCAGGAATTTTTAGCTCGCCTAAAATTTGCGGTGCTTCGGGCACAGCAAGATCAATCACAAACAATGGATCAGTTTGTTTAAACGTCACTAAATAACTTCTATCCCCTATAAATCGCGCCGAATAAATACGCTCACCCTCAGCGATATGCTCTAGGCGACCCGCAATATTCATCGAACTATCAAGAGTGTAAAGATTATTCCACGTCTGTAATGAACCAGACTCAGTAGTTGACGTCCATTGATTTACCGTGGTGGCAATACGGAAATAATCATTGTGTTCATCCATTGAAAATGAATTTAATGGCGTTCCAGGAACTTCACCAGCACTACTAAAAGTGACCGCACCTTCAGCAAGAGCAAATTTATATACATGTGTAACCGGTGCAGAAACGCGTGTGGTTTCGTTTGTCGTGCTGGCGTTATAGTCGGCAGCAGACACATATAAGTTTTTAGTAGAAGCATAGGTAATATCGCCTCCCCCTAAATAAGCAACAGTGCTAGCTGGCTGATCTAAAGCATCAAGTTGAAGCCCCGCAATCACAACATAATCAGGTTCAACAAAATTTTTAAAATAATACAATTGGTCTATTGGCAGCGTGTGCTCTTGCCCATTATTGACCAAACTATCACTTATTTTAGGCAAGGTATTATCTCTAGTTAAGCTGGGTTGTTGAGCACCGTCATTAAAATAATTGAAATAATAATTTGGGTATTTACGTCCAATTACATATAAATTGGCGCCAATTTTACGCGACGACAAATAACTGCCTGTAAAGGTAACCTCTCGCTGTAAAACAGGTTGGCGGTGGTCAGTAAGATCATAGACACGTGCGACGGTACGACTCTCCCCCCATGGTGCCCACACCGCCATTTTTAACTTGCCTTTGTTACGCAACATTGGCACTCCGCCACGACGATTACCGTCATAACGCCAGCTTGAACCTATTACAATTAATTGCTTGCCGTTTAAATACAGCTCAGTAGGACTAAATTCATTATTAAAAGACAGCAGTGCTACCGAAGCCATTTTATCGACAGGATACGCTCGACTAATACGCACCTGACCATTTTGAATTTGATAAATATAACGACCATCTGTTTTAACAATATCCCCCTCATCTACGCCCTGCACCTGCACATTAGTTTCTGAATACTCACCGCTATCCGTATTAACGGCATCGGGGACAGCGCCAACCAACGTAGTGCCATTAGCTAAGGTTTCAAGTTTTAGATAAGGGTAATTAGCATGCCACGATGTTGCGTTAAGAAGTCGCTTAAGATGCTTAAATGAACTTATTCGTTTAGGTGTTAACGATGACGTTGCTTGTGCCGCAGCATCAAAGTTAACAGCAAAGAAGATAAGCAGGATGCTAACCCCTATTATTTTTTTTTGCCTGAGTTGGTGGATGTTGATATGCATGATGAACCTCGTAGGGTTGTGTTGATAAAGTATGTGACGCGGTTAATGTTGGGTTACCAACGTAACACTGCGCAAGCATATAAAAAATACGCCAAGGAATGCGCTAAACGCATGACAAATAATACGCTTCGCTATCGTTTAATACATTATATAAATAAGGAATTACATCAATATTATAGACAGCAACAAATGATAGCCCCCTGCGTCAGACTAGTTGTCGCAGGGGTAACGTTGCCCCTTCTCCAAAGGGAGAAGGCTGGGATGAGGGGCAATATACCTGCTTGATTTTATTCTCCTCGCCCCAACCCTCTCCAGCAGGAAAGGGGTCTGAGTATCATTGTAACGAATTGTTTTAATTAGGGTGAAAAGCTGTGTAGAGACCTATGCATTAGAGGTCAGGCTTTGCCTGACCATCTGGCAAAGCCTGACCTCCAGCAGAGGGTTAAATAACGGGGTTAGCTAAGCGTTGTTCCATTGCCAAAACCGTTTGCGTGGTGGCTAATACCGTATCAGGATTTAAACTCATCGAATCAATCCCAATTTCCACCAAAAACTCTGCCATTTCTGGATAATCTGACGGTGCTTGCCCACATAAACCACAATGACGCTTATTTCTACGCGCCCCTTCAACTGCCAGTTTAATCATGGTTTTAACGCCGTCATCACGTTCATCAAAATCATGGGCGACAATGGCTGAATCACGATCAACACCCAAAGTTAACTGGGTTAAATCGTTAGAACCAATAGAGAAGCCATCGAAATGTTCGGCAAAGGCATCAATTTGTATGACATTATTGGGAATTTCACACATTACATAAATTTGTAAGCCATGCTCACCACGCGTTAAGCCTAACTCCACCATATAGGCCAACACCTGTTTTGCTTCGTTAACGCGTCGACAGAAGGGAATCATTAAAATGACATTGCTTAAGCCCATGATTTCTCGCACCCGCTTCATGGCGGCACATTCTAAAGCAAAACCTTCTGAATAAGCAGGATGCGTATAACGTGAAGCACCACGAAAGCCTATCATTGGATTTTCTTCTGATAATTCAAACCATCGTCCTCCCAGCAATGTTGCATATTCATTGCTTTTAAAATCAGACATGCGCACCACCACTGGTTTTGGATAAAACGCAGCAGCAATGGTGCCGACACCTTCGGCAAGACGTTGAATAAAAAAATCAGCAGGGGTTGGATAATTTTTTGTTAAATGCTGAAGTTGAGCGACTTCGCTGGCATCTTCGACACGCTCTGGATGCAATAAAGCCATAGGGTGAGCTTTGATGTATTCGGTAATAATAAATTCCATCCGTGCTAATCCCACGCCATCGTTAGGCAAGAAACTGGTCTTAAAGGCAATGTCTGGATTGCCAATATTTAACATGATATGAGTTTTAGGGCGTGTTAAACCCGTTAAGTCAGTAAGCGTTTTGGTGAACGTTAATGCGCCTTGATAGACTTTACCCACATCACCTTCTGCACAAGAAACAGTAATCATTTCATCTTGTTGAAGACGTGTTGTTGCATTGTCGCAGCCAATAACCGCAGGCACGCCTAGTTCACGAGAAATAATTGCTGCATGACAGGTGCGTCCACCGCGATTCGTTACAATTGCCGCTGCAATTTTCATAATAGGTTCCCAATCAGGTGTGGTCATATCGGCCACCAATACCTCACCCGCTTTAAATTGGTTTAAATGTTCAACGCTATTAATAATACGTGCCCGACCTACGGCAATTTTACTGCCCACTGCATGCCCAGTGACAATTGCCGGCGCTTGCTGGGTTAAGGTGTACTGCTCTAAATTCATGCCATTTAACTGCGAGACCACGGTTTCAGGACGCGCTTGAACGATGTATATCTTGCCATCTACCCCATCTTTAGCCCATTCCATATCCATGGGTTTATGATAGCCAGCTTGCTGACTGTAATGTTGTTCAATTTTAATGGCGTAATCTGCTAGGGTTAAGACGTCTTCATCGCTGATACAATAACGTTCGCGCTCTTCTGCTGAAGTAACAATATTACGCGTGGATTCACGGGTACTTTTATCGCTGTACACCATTTTTATTTTTTTAGCCCCCAAAGTACGTTTTAAAACCGCACGACAGCCTGCTTGAAAAGTTGGTTTATGCACATAAAATTCATCGGGATCAACCGCTCCTTGTACGACATTTTCGCCTAAACCATAGGCACCTGTAATAAACACCACATCGTTAAAGCCTGATTCGGTATCTAAAGAAAACATCACGCCACTGGCATTTAAATCAGAACGAACCATTTTCATCACACCAATAGATAAGGCTAATTTAAAATGATCAAAGCCCTGATCGACACGGTAATGAATTGCACGATCGGTAAATAAGCTGGCAAAACATCGTTTACACGATTCCAACAAGGCTTGTTTGCCACGAATATTAAGATAAGTATCTTGTTGACCTGCAAAACTTGCTGTCGGTAAATCCTCTGCTGTTGCCGAGCTGCGCACCGCCACACTTAAGTCATCACCATAGTATTCGTGTAAACGGGCAAAGGCCGCTAAAATTTGTGTTGCTAACACGAGTGGGATGGGCGCAGCATAAATAATTTCGCGTGCTAGTCTGGCGCGTCTAGCTAAATCTTCAACATTATCTGGCTGTAAATCATCTAAGGCACGATGCAAGGGTGCCCACGCGTTGGCTTGATCAAGCATAAATCGATACGCTTCGGCGGTGATGGCAAAACCATTGGGAATTAAAATACCTTGTGGTGTAAGAGCTTGATACATTTCACCTAAGGAGGCATTTTTACCCCCAACTAAGGGAACATCGTTAATCGTTAGCTCATTAAACCAACGTATATAGTTTTTATTTTCTGACATGACGTGCTCCTTTATCTTAAGATTTGAGTAAACAGACAATTAACGTAAAACCCCAGTTGGGGATGAATAACTGTCTAAAATATGTACATAATTTGCACACGCATAGGCGGCTGGTTCAATCGCATGTTGCTGACTCACACTGCCTTTGCATTGCGCTACCGAGTCATAATCATGTTCTTCCAGCCAGTGTTCAAGGGCATGAAGTAAATCACGCAGATGCGCAGACCCATGCAGCAATAAGGCACTGCATAATTGCACGGCATCTGCGCCGGCAAGTAAGGCTTTTAAAATATCATCACGCTCATGAAAGCCACCCGTGACCGCCAACGACATCTTGACACGCCCTGCTAACATTGCTGTCCAACGAATCCGCAGTAAAGATTCAGCCGAAGTCGATAGCTCTAATTTAGGCATGACATGTAGCGTTTCCAGATCAATATCAGGTTGATAAAACCGATTAAATAACACCAAACCTTCAGCACCTGCTGCTTCTATGCGTGTTGCAAAATGCACTAAAGAACTAAATTGTTCGGATAATTTGACCGCAATCGGCACGTGAATATGCCGTTTTAATTCTTCGATAATCGTAAGATAACGCGCCTCAACCGTAGCACTGTCTTCATTGCCATCTGCCGCCAAATAATAAAGATTTAACTCTAGGGCATCGGCGCCCGCTTCTTGCAATGCACGCCCGTAATCTAACCAGCCACTCATCGAGGTGCCATTTAAACTGCCCATTACTGGAATAGCTAAGTGCTTTTTTAAAGTCTGTAAATGTTCAAGATAATGTTCTTGATACGTTTTTATGCTATCGGAGACTGGATGAAAAGAATCTGCTTCACCATGTCCAATGGCTTGCTGATAAAAAAATCGTGCATACTTTTGCTGTTCTGCTTCTATTTTTTCTTCAAATAAGGAGCTCATCACCAGCGCTGCGGCGCCTGCATCTTCACAGCGTTTTGCCAAATCACAGTCTTTACTCATAGGTGAGGCGCCGACGATAAGCGGATTGGCGAGGGCTATGCCTAAATACTGTGTGCTTAAATCAACCATGACTCACCTCCATTTTTAGTTGTGCTTTAAGTGCCGACACCGACGTTGATTCATCCCACGCGAGTTCGGCTAATTGTTTATAAAAGTAATAACGCTGCTTCACATCTTGCTGGGCTTGCACTAAAAAGCGTTCTGCTTGTTCAGGATGGGTTTGCCATAACATGCTGAAGCGTGTTTCAGTCATAACAAAATCCCGATACGGAATTGACGGCTCAGCAGAATCTAAGTGCATGGGATTTTTACCTTGTTTACGTTTGTTAGGATCAAATCTAAACAACGGCCAATGCCCACTTTTAACCGCCAAATTTTGTTGTCGATGATTATTAGACAAGTCCACACCATGCGCGATACACGGCGAGTAAGCAATAATGATAGACGGCCCGTCATGCGCCTCAGCTTCTAAAAAGGCACTTAAGGTTTGCGTATCTTTACCTGCATACGCCACATGCGCAACATAGACATTAGGGTAATCCATAGCCAATAAGGCTAAATCTTTTTTTGCCGTGGCTTTACCGCCCGCCGAGAATTTTGCCACCGCACCCAACGGCGTTGATTTTGAAGTTTGCCCCCCCGTGTTGGAATACACTTCGGTATCCAGCACTAAAATGGTGACATTACGCCCACTGGCTAAGACATGATCAATACCACCAAAACCAATATCATACGCCCAGCCATCGCCGCCAATAATCCAGACGCTTTTTTTGCATAAATAGTCTGCTAATTCTAATAACTGCGTTGCCTGTGTTGAAGACAATAACGTTAAGGCGTGCGTTAATTCAGTCACGCGTTGACGTTGTTCATAAATACCTGCTTCATCAGTTTGCTGGGCCGTTAATATCGCCTGAACAAGTGCAGCATCTAAGTCTTTGGCACACGCTAACAGTAATTCTTGCGCCTGCTCAGTGTGTTTGTCGATAGCAACACGCATACCTAAACCAAACTCGGCATTATCTTCAAATAAGGAATTACTCCATGCTGGCCCTCTGCCCTCAGCATTTTTTGTCCACGGCGTGGTGGGCAAGTTGCCACCATAAATTGATGAGCAGCCCGTGGCATTGGCAATAATCATACGATCACCAAACAATTGCGAAGCCAGTTTTAAATACGGCGTTTCGCCACACCCCACGCACGCACCAGAAAACTCAAATAAGGGCTGTAGCACCATTGCGCCTTTAATGGTATTGGTTTTAAGTGCGCGTCTATCGTATTCAGGTAAGCTTAAAAAGAAGTCCCAGTTGTCACGTTCTGTAGCACGCAGCGGCGGTTGCGCGCTCATATTTAAGGCTTTACGACTGGCGTTAGTTTTATCTCGAATAGGACAAATATCCACACATAAGGTACAACCGGTGCAATCTTCGGGTGCCACTTGATACGTCATCGATAAGCCTACTGGAAAGTCTTTTCCTAACATAGGGGCGGCTTTAAACGTAGCGGGGGCATGATCAGCTAACTCGGTCGCATAAATTTTACTGCGAATGACAGAATGCGGACATACCATGACGCACTTGCCACATTGCGTACATAAATCAGCGTCCCAGACGGGAATTTCTAAGGCTAAATTGCGTTTTTCATAGGCAGCAGTTCCCGTTGGAAAGGTGCCATCAACAGGCAAGACACTGACGGGCAAAGCATCGCCCCGCCCTGCAATAAGCTCTTTGGTGACGTGTTTTACAAAATTCAGCGCCTGTTCTGGTAATACCAAGTGACTGCCCTGCACCTTGCTTTCATTTTGCATAAGACTGTAATCAACGGCATATAAATTAGCCAAAGTTGCATCAATGGCGGCAAAGTTAAGATCAACAATACGCTGCCCTTTTTTGCTATAGGTTTTTTCAACGGCGTGCTTGATTGCAGTCATCGCTTGATCTTGTGGTAACACCCCAGAAATAGCAAAAAAACACGTTTGCATCACTGTATTAATATGTTTGCCCATGCCACATTGCTCGGCAACACGATAGCCATCGATAATATAAAACTGTAAGTGTTTAGCACGGATAGTCTGTTGCAATGAACTAGGTAACGATGCCCACACTTTATCAACAGGATAAGCGGTATTTAATAAAAACACTGCGTGGTCGGCGGCATTGCTTAGTAAGTCATAGCGTTCAAGAAAAATGGTTTGATGGCAACCAATAAATTGCGCATCATTGTCTGCCACTAAATAACTTGAATGAATCGGCTGCTTGCCAAAACGTAAATGCGAGACCGTAACCGCGCCTGATTTTTTAGAGTCATAGACAAAATACCCTTGTGCATATAGTTCTGTCGCTTCACCAATGATTTTAATCGTATTTTTATTGGCGCTGACCGTGCCATCACTGCCCAAGCCATAAAACATCGCCTGAAAAGTATCGATGTGAGCAGTGGTTCGAAAGGCGGCATCCCACGTTAAACTGGTGTGCGTAACATCATCATGAATGCCAATGGTAAATTCTTGCTTGGGCTGAGCGCGGGCTAATTCATCATAAATAGCGTTAACCATACCGGGCGTAAACTCTTTGGAAGATAAGCCATAGCGTCCACCGATAATGGTGGGAAATGCTGCGCCGCCACGACTATTCTGGGCAAGTGCCGTCACGACATCTTTGTACAGCGGCTCACCGTCTGCGCCAGGTTCTTTGGTGCGATCTAAGACTGCAATTTTTTTACACTGCACCGGTAACGCAGCAACTAAGCGTTTAGCATCGAAGGGACGAAACAAGCGCACTTTAATCATACCGACCGAAGCACCTTGGCTGTTTAAATAGCACACCGTCTCTTCCACGGTTTCTGCACCTGAACCCATTAAAATAATCACTCGTTCTGCATCTTCAGCACCTAAATACTCAAACACTTGATACTGTCGACCCGTTAATCCAGCAAACTGATCCATCAGTTTTTGCAGCGCATCGGGCAAGGCTTGGTAAAACGAATTAACCGATTCACGCGCTTGAAAATACACATCAGGATTTTGAGCCGTGCCGCGTAACACAGGATGCTCAGGCGTTAATCTGCGTTGCCGATGCTCAGTAATCCAGTCTTGCTTAAGCAGCGCCGTGATAACTTCATCACCCAAAGGAAATAGCTTTGCCACTTCATGCGAGGTTCTGAAGCCATCAAAAAAATGCATCACGGGGAGGCGAGTTTGCAAACTAAGCACATGTGCTAACAGTGCAAAATCCATGACCTCTTGTGGCGAGTTGGAACACAGCATTGCAAAACCTGTCATCCGTGCAGACATGACATCACTATGATCACCAAAAATGGATAAGCCCTGACAAGCTAAAGAACGTGCAGCAATATGAAAGACGGTGGGCGTTAACTCACCCGCAATTTTGTACATATTGGGCAACATTAATAATAAACCTTGTGATGCAGTAAACGTTGTCGCTAATGCGCCTGCTTGTAACGCGCCATGAATTGCCCCTGCTGCACCCGCTTCACTTTGCATTTCAATGATATGTGGAACGGTCCCCCATAAATTAAGCTGCCCTTTTGATGACCATTCATCAGACCATTCTCCCATTGGCGAAGCTGGGGTAATGGGGTAAATAGCAATAACTTCACTAAGTCGGTGGGCAATCATTGCAGCGGCTTGATTGCCATCAATAGTAAGACTGTGCGGTGTGTGCATAAGATCTCCTTGGCGTTGGTCGTGAATTACATACAGGTAAAAAAACCTCTTCATCCTTATCAATCATAGCCCCATTATGGCAATAGTTCTAGGATAAATACTAAGGCTATTGCCTTAACTACGGCCGACCAATTTACCCTTGCCATGTCGACTAAACTGCACTGTATTGAACACGAACAAAGATTAATAAGAAAGATTATGGTGCAGTCTATGTTTGGCTATATCAAGCCTTATGGATTAAACGGTAATAGCTTTATTGGCTTAGGCTTAGGCTTAATCATCGACAGTACCGCCCCGCGAATCAGTTATCACACAATAACCACACATAAGACATTGAATTTTAGCGTATTTAAAATAAATAGTTACTTATTTTATAAAAGTCTGGCGTACATATTGCCTTAACAATAAGACTATAAAGATAAGGAGTCTTACTATGTCACGTGAATCAGAACAATTTGAAATTTTCTCACCACACATTAAAAGTGTTGCTCAATGCAAAGAAATACTACGAGATTTAAATAGCACGTGGGGATTGGTTTCAGCTATTGCTGAAATCAGTTGTCCTTCGGAAGCGGCAACCATCTTGCCTGCCATGGAAGCAACCAAACAAGGCTTTGTCGATTTAGAACATAAACTCACTCATCAGCTTGTCAGCGAAGAAATCAAGAAAACATGCTTAGATTTAGAATCTAAAGCGCAAGTATCAATTGATATTTTGGTGCGTAATTTATACGAACGCACTGCGGATATTGGTTTTTTAGCCACGAATGCTGATATTTGCAATTTTGTCAGTGCTTCAGATAAAGGTGACCCTACTGAAACGGATCTTATCCATTATTTACTTGATGAATATGGCTCAAAATACACAGTTTACGATGACATTATTATCCTTGATCGGCACAGTACTATTTTGGCACGGCTTGATCGCAGCACGGCAAGTTCAGTAGAGCCCTGTGATGATCAGATTATTGAACGCACCTTAAAATCATCCGCAAATTATCTGGAAAGTTTTGGTAAAACGCAGTTACGCCCCGCCACTGATCGCGCATTGATTTATTCAAAATGTATCATAAACCCACTAGATGAATCGGTGCTGGGGGTGTTGTGCTTATCGTTTCGGTTTGATAACGAAATGGCGGGTATTTTTCGCAGCTTACAAAAACAAGGCGATAAAACCGTCATGTTATTACTCAATACTAACGCAGAAATCATTGCCAGCAGTGATCATGACCATATTGCCCTAGGTCGAATTATTGAAACCATTCCTGAAACTAACGCCTATGGCATTGTTGATTTTGCAGGACGTGAATATCTGGCAGTTACCCATCGTGGGCGTCCGTATCAAGGCTATACTGGGCAAAAATGGTATGGACACGCAATGATTCCACTGCATTATGCGTTTAGCACCAGTGCATCTGATATAGAAATGAATGCTGAAATCACCCGTCATGGCGACGCGTTAACCACGGAACTGTCTAGTCTTATTGCCACTGCCGCCACCGATGTTAATTTATTTTTGCATAAAGTTATTTGGAATGGGCAAATTATGGCGGCCAATCAACATGGCAATTTGCTCTCCCTTAAAGCCATTTTAAAACAACTCCGCTCGATGGGTGCGCGCACTGCTCAGGCACTTGCTGACTCCAGCAGCAAATTGCACTTCACCATGATTGCCTCTGAATTACGCACGGCTGAATCAGTTGCCCGTTTAATGATCGACATTATGGATCGTAATCTTTATGAGCGCAGCAATGATTGCCGCTGGTGGGCATTAACTTCTGAAATTAGGCGGATTTTATCGGCCCCCAAATTAAGCCCTACTGATACTGAAAAAATGACTGATATTTTGACCTATATCAATAATTTATATACCGTTTATACACGCTTATTTATTTACGATAACAAAGGCAATATTGTTGCAGAGTCCACTTTACACAATGATGCTACTCATAGTGTCGGTCGACAAGTAAACGCCAGTTACGTGCAAAGTACCTTTTCTTTACAATCACCTCAAGAATATCGCGTGTCCGCTTTTGAGCCGACTTGGTTATATGAAAATAACCCCACGTATATTTACAATGCCGCGATACGTCATTGTGATGAGAGCAATAATATTGTCGGGGGCATTGGTATTGTGTTCGATGCCAGTCCAGAGTTTAAACACATGTTGGAAGACTGTCTGCCCGATAAAGCAGGCGCGTTTGGCTTATTTGTGGAACGTCCCAGTGGTCGTATTATCGCTTCGACACGTGACTCTATTTATCATGATGGCGATATTCTTTGGATTGATCCTGAGTTTTTTTCTTTACCTGAAGGCACGGGCAAAGCACGGATTATCGAGCATAAAAATACCTATTATGCCGTTGGCTGTTATTCCTCGCGTGGTTATCGTGAATTTAAAACCAGTGGTGATTATCAAAACGACGTTGCTGCCTTTGTGTTTATTCCCATTGGTGAACACGCCAGCGTCAATGAATTATCAAAGCGTGAAATCATTAATTATCCCCAAGAACCCATTTACGGTGAAATTGTTGATCTTGCTACGTTTTACATTGGCGCTCAATTATATGCATTTTATGCAGCCGATTTACTTGAAGCGGTTGATGGCAGTTTAATCAATCGTTTACCAGGGGTAAAATCGTACATTATGGGCAGTCTTATGTACGCGGATACTACACACACCAACACCACTGCTACGCACAGCGCAACACCCATTATTGTTATTGATGGCTATGCCTTGATTAATGATGAAAATCACCCTAAACAACGGGCGATTAACGATGGTGTTGTGCTGATTGTTCGTAGTCAAGAAAGCCTTATCGGCTTATGGGTTGATACCATTGATGCCGTATGCAGTTTTGACAAAGCCGCGATTCGCACCATGAACAACTTAATGCATTGCGACGGTGGCTATGTAAAATCATTAGTCCATATTCCTGAAAGTACGCTGATTGGTAAGATGTTAGTCATACTTGATCAAAATTTACTCCTCCAGACCGTAAGAAATTATCGCCCATCACCTGCCACGGCACAAAAAGACCTAAGATTATGCTAATACAACTCGCCATGACTTAGCTGTACGGCTACGTTCAACCAACGCTGTTGGCTGAACGTAGTGTCCCCATGCCGTTAAAAACCACCACTCAACACATTAAAAAATGGCAAAATAGTGTTCACTTCGTTTTTTCCGTTCGTCACTCATGCCCATGCCCTCGGTCACTGCCTTACTTAACTCACGCCAACTCTGGCTAAAAATTCATCTTATTTTGGCACTTTCTGTGGGCCTGTTATTTGCCATACTTGGCTTTACTGGCAGTATTATTGTCTATAACGCTGAACTTGATGAGCTGCTTAATCCTGACTTGGTTATCTCTCAGCCTAGTTCACAGACACGTTCATTTGATGAACTCATTACCGCACTTAAACGCGCGCACCCCACGCGTCATGGTGAATGGACGCTAGAAATGCCACGTTCGGCACATAGCATGGTCACTGCGTGGTTTGAAAAACCCAGTGAAAGTTATTTCAAACGCTATGCACCGTTAATGGTGTCAGTGAATCCATATACTGCTGAAGTGGTGAGGAGTCGCTTTTGGGGGCGCACATTTGTTACCTGGTGTACCGATTTACATAGCCAATTACAGCTGGGAAGCGTGGGCTGGGAGCTTGTTGGTTACTTAGGCATCGCCTTAGTTTTATCGATACTTTCTGGTCTGTATCTATGGTGGCCACGCACCGCGCTCAACACTAAGCAAAGCTTTTCTCTTAGCTTGCCCCGCTCACGACAGCATTGGCTTATTTTTCTCCATCGCCACCTTGGACTGCTTAGCAGTGTGCCATTATTACTCATTGCTTGCACCGGCAGTTTATTGTCTTATCCTGAAATCATGACTCAGCTTACCGGCGCAAGCGGCATGGCTCATGGCGAAACAGGTGCCGCCATTACCAGTACCGCTGAACCCAATATCCACGTCACCAGCTTAACTGCCGCCGAGTTTATGGCACGAGCAGTATTTCCCAACGCCACCTTACGCCGCATCACCACACCTGTTGGTGCCACGGGTGTATATCGAATAAATTACCGACACCCTCAGGAAATTAATCAACGCCATCCCTACGCAACAGTGTGGGTGGATCGGTGGAGTGGGCAGATAAAAGCAGTGCGTAATCCTAAACAGTTTTCGTGGGGTGAATCGCTAAGCTCATGGCTGTGGCCGTTGCACACGGGCGAAGCCTTTGGCGCACCGGGCAAATTACTGATGTTTATAACGGGACAAAGCCTTTTTTGGCTCTACTTAACAGGCTTATTTCGATGGCTCTACCGAACAGGTAAACTTGCTGACAGTCGTTTTAACTTTTCGTATAAAAAACATCTACAAGCAAGCGTTGCAGGGTTTAAATTAGCAACTGAACTAGGACGAGCATGTATTACAGCAGGCATACAACACGCATTGCCATTGCTTAACACGCTTCGTAAAATACTGTGGCTAGCGTGGCAGCGCGGGATAAATCACCTTAGACAAACTAAAAACTTACCTAAGCCATAGAGACGTTGAACGTATTAAATGGTTAAGCATAAGTTTTTCGGTCTATTTCGGAATCCAAACTCATGAGTTTGGATTCCCGCCTTGCAATGTAATACTGAAAAACGTTTAGGCTCTTACTTATAGCGCCGTGCCTGAGTCACTATAAACACGAGCAAAAAGGCTTTAGCCTTGTTAACCAAGGGCTACAGCCATTGGACTCCGTATTTTTCAATTTACTAAAAAGCTACCGCACTAATAATTCAGGACCCAACCAATCAACAATAAAGCGACGATAATGCTCGGCTTTTGCTGTTTGTAACGGCTCTAAAGGATTTAAATTATCCGTTAATACCACGCCTAATGCTTTATCTACAGAAAACACTCGCTCTGTTAACCAGTTTTTTTGCTCTTGAAATAACACCGATGCGGCAAGATTGAGCGGCTGTTGACTGGCCAAAACAATATAATCATTAAAATCTTTGCCAGGCTCAGAAACAAACATCTCTTGCTGTGCAAACACCTGCTCCACTGTTTTAGCTACCGACGCTAAGGCTGCACTGTGCTTACCCTCTAACGCCACAAAATTGATCGCCAACATACCTTGCTTAGACAATAAACCACGCAATTGCTGCAAGGTTTCAACGGTTAATAAATGTGCAGGTTCTGAACCGCCAGTAAAACAATCGTGAATGATTAAATCGTAAGGGCCCGTTAAATGTCTGATTTCATAACGTGCATCGCCCACAATCGCTTTTCCTGTCGGGGTAAAGTTAAAATATTTTACCGCCGCCTCGGCAATTGCAGGATCAATTTCTAAGGTATCAGTCACCATACCGTAACGTTTTTCTAACACCTGCGCCATGTGTCCTGCTCCCAAACCAATAATCAACGCACGCTGCATTTTTTCTTTAGACAACGCCGGCAGAAACGCAACAATATCTTGATAACTTAACCGACTTTGCCCATTGCTGATACTTGCCGCACCAATGGTTGACGAATCTGCGGTCAATAAACGTAAATCATGGCTAGGTTGATCAATTACCCGCACCCAACCGTATAAACTTTCTTGTTCAGACACGACGTTAAAGCCAGCATTATTTTTATATTGATGACTCGCATCGACAATTTTAGGTAATAAACTTAAGGCAAGCACAGCAACTAAAGCACTAGGCACTATCGCCATGCTGCGCTGCAATTGTTTCTGTTCGTATAGGCCAATAACTAATGCTAACACCACTAAGACTAAGCCTGTAGCAAGCAAAATTTCCCTAGAACCCAGCACTGGAAATAAGAAAAAACCTAAGACCAAGGTGCCGATGACACTTCCTACCGTACTTACGGCATACATTGAGCCAACATTATTGCCCACACCCTCAATTGTTGGCGTAGCTAACTTAATGGCAAAAGGCCCTACCATGCCTAAAAAAGTTAAACTGGGCGAAAACAATACTAAGGCACTTACAAAAGCACCTGCACGTAAGCCCATAAAATCAGTGGCCAATAACACTGTTCGCGTAGCCAAAGGAATAAGCAAGGTAAAGAGTGCCGCTAACGCAATAATGACTGACAAACCAGTCCGCTGCGCACGATCAGCCCAACGTCCGCCAACATAATATCCCACTGCCAACGCAATCATCGTGACTGAAATTAATGATGACCACACATAAAGACTTGCTCCATAAAAGGGTGCAATCATGCGTGTGCCCAGTAATTCAATCACCATCACTGAGGCACCGGTAATAAATACCGTTATAAACAAACCACTGCGATTAAAAATAGTTGAAGTATTCATCGTGTTTACCTATAAAAAAAACTGTTTAAAAAACGTCTACGTACAAGGTGAGTCATATCACACACATGAGAGCGGTAAATACTCTAAATCCCCTAAGTACGAAACGTATCTGCGTAGTTAAGACCTAGTAGCCAAGCTAAATTGCTCATAATCTATAAAATAATAATTAAAATTCAATATCATATAAATAGCTTTCTATGCCTTAATCTATTTGGCACTTTATCTGCTTTATCACTTATTTAAAGCTACGCGCTATGGCGAATTAAGCTTTACAGCGGTGAGTATCCCCTCATTTACATATCCTTTTTAAGAGGCCGTCCATGAAACGTAGTCAAGTAAAGAAATATGCGTTGAATTCAAATTACTTACACGAACTGAGCAAGAAAACAGCTATTCACGAAGCGGGGCATGCAGCGGCTATTTACTTTAATAATACAAAAAAAAAGTTACCACCTGTATTTTTTCAAATCATCATTAAACAAGTAAACACCTGCACATCATTAGCAGACAATACATCTTACGGTCTTGCTCATATTGATGGCGGAAAATTAATACATACTTTACCGTTCTCTGTTGAAGCCGCCACACGAGAGTTTACCGTGTCACAAAAACAAGCCTATTTAACTGCGTTTGAAGCAGATATGATCAACTTATTAGCGGGCTCGTTAGCAGAAGCTTATTATGTTGCTTTACGCGATGACGAGACCTTTAACCCTCGCATTATTTCTATAAATGCCTTAAAAAGTTATGGTGGAGAAGCTGATATAAAACTTGTGAACGATTATTTAGCCTGTTACAGCATGAATAGTGATATACAAAACCAAAAACGGCATGAGCTCTTTATCGCTGCATTTAATTTTATTCATAATCAACACCATTGGCAGAGAATACTGCATTTATCACAGTTTATTTTGACGCAAAGCCAAGCCATAATCGATTACGAAGCCATTGTTTCTGCACTAAGCACAGCTGAAAGCTTCACCCCCGTTGTTGAGTTGAGGGTGAAGAGTAAGGCTAGCGGTCTTAGCTAAGCACACACCTACTTACGTAACATAACGCGCCCAATGCACAATTCTACGCAAGTAGGCAGCTAAGGTTTTCAACGCTTATTTTGGCTGATAGGTTCTGGTGGCAGATAATCTTCAAAAGGGGATGCTGTGCCAGGTGGCACTAAGGGATCGCGTCCCCACAATGGATAATCGTCAGTTAAGGTTTTTAAAAAGGCAACAATGGCTTTTTCTTCGTCCCGACTCAGCATCAAATTGCCCATGTTAGTGCGATTAAGGTTAGTTTTTATTTCTGCATTTGGCCAACCCGCTTTACCAAACTCCGCGCTTAAATTATTTTTAACACTACCTAAAGTGTCACGGGTATTAAAAAAATGCGTAAGTTGTTCAAGAGAAGTAAACACTCCATTGTGACCATAAGGCGCAGTTAATGCGATATTGCGTAGGGACATCACCTTATGCTTACCTAGCTCACGTTTATCAAAATCTTGTTGACGAATATCCTCACGTTCACTTAAACCAAGATTAGGCTTGGGGCGATTAGGTATCTTGTAGTTTCTGGGCAAGCCAACGTTATCGTAAGTGAAGTGACTAAATAACGGCGGCACAACGTTACCAGCTTGATCTTCAGTAAGTTGACTGGTATGACAATCTGCACAGCCACCACGGTTTTCATCATTAAACAGGGCCAGTCCTTGCTGCTCAAGCGTACTAAGCGTGGTTTTACCCGCAAGATAAAAATCATATTTTGAATTAAATTTATGAAACATCGGGCTACGCTCAAAGGCAGCAATTGCTTCAGTAAGCTTCTGAAATATGGGCGCAACCCCCGCAGGTTCGGACTGCCCAGGAAGTGCATCTTTACGATATGGAATAGCATTAAGATCTAACTGATAAAGCGTTGCAAACATCGTTACATAATAACTTTTTTCTTTTAAGCGACTAACCAGCTCCCAGGCATTGGGCATGGCCATTTCCACTGGATTTAGAAACGGTTTACTGGCTTGTTCGGCAAGTGTATTGGCGCGACCGTTCCAAAAGAATCCACCTGAATAACGCTGCTTGCTCGCATCCCACCCAAACGATGGTGTAAATGCAGCATACGCAATACTGGGAGTGTTTAACGTGCCAAACGCATTACGCGGTGAACCTGCTGAAACTGCTGTGCCTTGACTAACATTGCTGGCATCAATAAACGCTGCGGGCTTGTCTTCAACACCACGCAGACTATGACATGTTGAACAGGACTGGTTTCTATTTAACGATAAGTCGCGATCGATAAACAAACTGTTGCCTAATTTTTGTTCAGTGGATAAATCGGTACTAGCCCTTGCATTGACATACAGGCTACACAAAAAAATAACAGCTACGGTTGTTTTTTTAATCATAAAAAGCTCTTCATCTAAAGTGTGTAAAGTTAAAAATCAAGCCACTGCTTTGCTCGTTACGTCATAAAGCGCAATAGTTAAGCAACTCAGATTGTTAATCAATAACACGCCAATCCCTACAAGCCATTACGAATAAAGTGACCAGACACCAGTGGGCATTCAGCTAAGTAAAGCAGTAATAATGCCAAGACAAGTCTGTTCATGCCTAATGATTACAGTAAGGCACTGGCGTCAATAACGCTCAGCATTTTAGTAAAATTGATCAGGACATTGCGTCATATCACCTAATTGATTAAGGCAAATGCCACATTTTTATCGTTAAAAAATTCTGCTTAGCCCTTACTTACAAGCCAGCAATGCTCAGGGTTATAACACTGCAACAAGATTATCTGCCATGATGGACTGAGAAGTCAGTTATGATGCAATCACGCGCTTGTTATCGAAACAAGAGTTCACCTCAAAAAAAGACTTATGGAGGGAAGTTAAATCAACGGTTCGACAAGTTGAAAGTGAAGATGCGTGTTTGATGTTTGATGATACGATCCCAAAAGACAATCGACGTTAAAAAAATTGAGTTAATTCGTTAAGTTTTACGCTATTAGAAAGGTAAGTCATTCTGGCCTTTTTAATTTTTTGATGGTGTAAAATAATCTTCTTCGTAAACTATAAAGCATTGTATTGATCATGAGATTAAAAGAAAAAGAGGTTCAAGTCGGCTACCTGTATCTGACCAGCGCAAATCAATATCGCGCGGTGTTGGCTATCAAAGGCGAGTTTATGATTTATGCGCCAAGTTTGGAAGGCGCCCCGCCCTTAAATCTCAGTGTTACCCGCTTGCCATTTGCTAATCAGCCCTTTAAAAAATGCCAAATTATTACCTTTGCCAAAAAAGAGTATCAACTCTTTAATATTAATGGCAATGATGCCCTTAAACATCAGCTAGATGAACATCACTTGGCAACCATTATCGCCCAATGTAATGCCAAGTCCGCCATCACTACTTTGTTAACAGACTAAAGCCATCCTCCACAGCAGTAACTATTTTTGTTCAATAACATATAGCGCTGGTCGGAAAACAAAGTAAACGCAGGACGTTTTACACTTAATTATATGAATTTAGCCCAACACATTAATACACTGATTTAAATTTAATTAATAACTCAAGGATAGCGTAGCCATGCCAACATTGCATTGGATAGGAAAAGAAGCCGTAGTTAAGCACCATAAGGACGTGCCTTATCGCTTGTTGGAGCGTGTGCCTGAATTGGATTGTGGCGTGAGCGATAGCGGTAATTTGATTGTGCAGGGTGATAATTTACACGCGCTTAAAGCCTTGTTGCCTAGGTTTGCAGGACAGGTGAAATGTATTTATATCGACCCGCCTTATAACACGGGCAATGAAGGCTGGGTGTATAACGATAATGTCAACAGCCCTGAAATTCGTAAATGGTTTGAAGAACATAAAGTTGTTGGTAAGGAAGGCGAAACCTTAGACCGTCATGATAGATGGTTGTGCATGATGTACCCGCGTTTGTTGTTGCTTAGGGAGTTTTTGCGTGATGATGGTTCTATCTGGGTTTCAATTGATGATAATGAACAGGCGAATTTAAAGTTATTGATGGATGAAATTTTTGGACAAGGAAATTTTATTAACAATATAATTTGGCAAAAAAAATACTCCCCACAAAATGATGCAAAGCACTTATCTGATAATCACGATTTTTTAGTTTGTTACGCCAAAAATAAATCTATTTGGAAACCTAATTTATTACCAAGAACAGATAAACAAGATAAGGCTTATAAAAATCCAGATAATGATTTACGCGGTGTTTGGAAAGCGGGTGATTTATCTGTAAAAACCTATAACAAATCTACAGATTATTCGATAACAACTCCTAGCGGTCGTATTGTTACTCCTCCTGAAAGTAGATGCTGGGCTGTGAATCAAGAACGATTTGCGGAGTTATTAGCTAACAATCGTATTTGGTTTGGTAAGGAAGGAAATAATGTACCTTCTCTGAAACGATTTTTAACCGATGTAAAAGATGGAATAACGGCTTTGACCGTTTGGAGTTATGAAGAAGTTGGACATAATCAAATCGGTAAACAAGAACTAAAAAATATATTTTCAGATAGTATTTCTATTTTTGATACACCAAAACCAACCAGATTAATTGAGCGAGTTTTACAACTTGCCACAAATAAAGATTCCATCATCCTAGATTCATTCGCAGGCAGCGGCACAACCGCCCACGCCGTGTTAAACCTCAATAAACAAGACGGCGGCAATCGGCAATTCATTTTGGTAGAAATGGACGAACACATTGCAAGTAATGTGGCGGCTGAACGGGTGCGGCGCGTCAGCAATGGCTACACTAACGCCAAAGGTGAACCCGTTGAAGGCTTAGGCGGCGGTTTCCAATTCTTCCGCTTATCCAAAGAACCGTTATTCACCGCCGATGGTCAAGTGCGCCCCGATGTCACGTTTGCCCAATTAGCTGAATTTGTCTGGTTTAAAGAAACCGGAACAGGTTTTACAGGCAACGCCAATTCGCCATTATTGGGCGTGTTCAATAATAGCGCGGTGTATTTACTCTATAACGGCATTCTGGGCGATAGCGATCCCGAAAAAGGCAATGTGCTAACGCCGTCTATTTATAAAACCTTGCCGCTATTTCAAGGGCGAAAAATCATCTATGCAACCGCCTGTCGTGGCGGTGACAGTTGGCTGAACCGTGAACAGATTGTGCTTAAACAAACCCCGTATGAATTGAATGTATAGGTATAAATATGAATCAACGACAACATTTATCGTCAGTAGATGATTTACAAACGCTACTTAAACAGCAAAAACTTTTACAACAATTCGCTATTACCCGCTTAGGCGTGTTTGGTTCATTTGCGCGTAATGAACCCGCACAGGATATTGATTTATTAATTGAAGATGATGTGTCGCTAGAAACTGCTTTGCAATTTAAGCAATGCTTAGAGCAGATTATTGATAATAGTTTGGATGTGATGTTAAAAAACTGGGCAAACCCAATTGTGCTGCACAGAGCAATGGCAGATATACGTTATATTGAAGGATAAAACCAACACAGGCATTTTGAGTATTGAAGGATTAAATCCATCTGTAAGTCAACGTTATTACAGCTATATTTATTTTCAATGCTTTTTAAATTAAAACTTGAAACAAAAAGGCAAAAATAATGAATACTATTATTCAAGCAGAAATACCTCAGCAATTATGCCAACAAGCTGAATTATTAATACAACAAGGTTGGGCAAATAATATACAAGAAATTATTAATGACTCATTACGGCGTTATTTAGAATCCCATCAGGAATTATTAACTGAGGCTTTTATTAAAGAAGATATTGAATGGGGCTTGCATGGCGACGACTAAAAATCTGGTTGTTGCCGATGCGGGGGTGCTAATCCATTTGGATGAACTTGGCGCGTTGGATGTGTTAAGCAATTATGCGGCGGTTTTTGTACCCGATGCGGTTTGGTCAGAAGTGTTGCATCATCGACCACAGGCGTTACAGGATAAAGCTATTCATTTGGTTTATATATCAGCCGTTGCTTATTCACCTGGAGTGAATGCAATGGTCAGGCTTTTTACTTTGCATCATGGCGAATGTGAAGCTCTCAGTTTGTGTTTAGATAGAGATATAGATACCTTGCTTACCGATGATTCCGCCGCTCGACTAGCGGCTAATAATCTGCATCTTAAGGCACACGGCACCTTAGGCTTATTAATCCGTGCTGTGCGTCAGCAGTTACGTTCAGCCGAAGACATAGTGCAATTATTAGCGGCGATTCCTCAACAAACCAGCTTACATATTCGTCCGCAGTTATTAAATAATGTGATTGAGCAAGTTAAAGAGCAATGGCGTGATAAACAATAAACAGGGATTATTTCATCATGAATTATTTTGAACCGAAAGACTATCAAAAGCAGGTTTTACACAGTATTAGCCAGTATTTTGAGGCTTGCCGTGAATTGAAAGACCCTAATTTAGCCTTTTATAAAATGACGAGGATGTCTTATCAACCGTTAAAAATCTTTGCTGAGGGTATGCCGTATTTTTGTTTGCGTGTGCCAACAGGCGGCGGCAAAACGTGGTTAGCGGCAACCAGCATACAGTTTATTAATCGCTTGTTATTGCGTACAGAACACAGTGTTATTTTGTGGTTAGTGCCCTCAAATCAAATTAAAGAGCAGACGCTACAGGGTTTAAAAGACCGTGAGCATCCGTTACACGCGGCATTATTGACCGCTGGGGCAGTGACGGTTCTTAGTTTGGATGAAGCAAAAAGCGTGACGCCTGCGACGCTGAACACCTCCACGACGGTGATTGTGGCAACGCGCCAAGCCTTTCAAGTGGCAAGCGAAGAAAATCGTAAGGTGTATGAAAACAACGGTGCGTTAATGGCGCATTTTGATAATCTGAACGTTGAACAAAAACGCAACTTATTGAAAGACGGTGATACCACGCCATATTCATTAGCCAATGTATTACGCTTGCGCCGTCCGTTTGTGATGGTCGATGAAGCGCATAACAATCGCACGGAATTGGGTTTTGATACGCTGGCAAAGTTTAATCCTAGCGGCATTATGGAATTAACCGCTACGCCTGATTTGCTTAAAACGCCGTCTAATGTGCTGCACAGTGTGTCGGCGGCTGAATTAAAAGAACAACAAATGATAAAAATGCCCATTCTGTTAGAAGCAGAACCAGACTGGCAAAAATGCTTAGCATCTGCGGTGACGAAACGTAATACCTTGCAAGTGTTCGCCGATAAGGACTATCAAAAAGGCGGTAATTATTTACGTCCTATTGTGTTGATTCAAGCTGAACCTAAAAAAGCAGGGAGGACGGACACGCGAGACGTAACCGCTGTAAAACAGGAATTAATCGATAATCAGCATATACCCGAAGAAGAGATTGTGATTGCGACAGGTGAGGAAAAAGGCTTAATGAAAGTTGCCGCTGATTATCCGCTAGGCATTAAAGATAAAGCCTGTCCGATAAAATTTGTCATTACGCAAAAAGCCTTAGCCGAAGGTTGGGATTGTCCGTTTGCTTATATTTTAGTCAGTATTGCCAATGTCCATTCATCAACGGCGGTGGAACAGTTGTTGGGGCGTATTTTACGCCAACCCGACGCGGTACACCGACACGCGCCAGAGTTGAATCAATCATACTCTTATGTGGTGTCGTCTAGTTTCAGTACGGCTGCCGCCGCGTTAAAAGACAGCTTGGTGAATAGCGCGGGCTTTGACCGTAAAGCCGTGGGTGAGTTTGTTAAGCCACTTAAACCTAGACAAGATGATTGGGAACGCTGGGCTGATAAAAAAATACCGCCAATTCCTGTTGTGTTACCTGAAAAACCGAATTTAACGACAGTACCCCAAGCAACCAAAGAAAAAGTCACTTGGACAGAAGGCACAAAAACCTTAACGGTTCATAACGCTTTAACCGATGAAGATAAGCTCGCATTAAAAACCAGCGTTCAAGATGAATCCTCGAAAATAATTATTGATGATGTTGTTGAGCAAAGCCGCGCAGATGCTTACAAGCATTTTCAAACCCCCGCTGAACGGGGTGTAAAAGTGCGCGTGCCACAATTAGCCATTTATGTACAAGGCGAATTGCAGTTGTTTGATCCTGAAATGCTGGATTATCCGTGGGATTTATCGCGTTGTGATGCAACATTGACTAAAGAAGATTTAAGCCAATTCGCCGATGCTTTGAAGCATAGCACGGGGAAAATTGATATTAACGAGCAGGGAAAAGTAGAACCCACATACATGGGATTGTTACAGCGTGACCTTAATTTGGTTTATGAACCTGAGCATTGGGATGACCTAAAGTTGACAACTTGGCTATGTCGTAAAATCTATAATCGTTATGTTACACATCCAATTAAACAAGCGTTTATTGCTGAGTGGTTACAAAATTTGATAGCCAGTTTTAATTTAGTGGTTGTTAATGAGCAGAAATTTTTTGTATGTACCTTGCTAGAAAAACGCATTAATGCACTGCGTAAGTCCGCCGTTAGTGATGCTTATCAAGAAACGTTATTTGAAAAGAGAGAGGCAATAGTGAGTGATGATACTGCTTTTGATTTTGAGTTCCCTGCCTTTTATTCGCCTAATAAATACTATGATCCTGACAAGTACGGTTATTACAAATTTCAGCATCATTATTACGGGCAAATAGGGGAATTTGATTCTAAAGAAGAGTTTGCGTGTGCCTGTCACCTTGACCAACTGGCAGAAGATAAGCGTATTAAATTTTGGCTAAGAAATTTAGTGCATGGTAATGGCGCGTTTTTCTTACACAAAGCTACGGGTAAATTTTTTCCCGATTTTGTTTGTGTACTACCCGATGATTCTATTTTGGTTGTCGAATATAAGGGCGGTGATCGTTTTGATACAAAAAAGGTGAATAACGATAGGATTATCGGTGAATTATGGGCATCGTTATCAAATGGACGTTGCCATTTTATTATGGTGACCAACAGTCGTTTTGATTTGATTGATGATTTAATAAGCAATCGTTTAAAAGTCTTGTAATACAAGGACGGATAAGCTGCGCACACACCGTAAGTTATCGCCTTTTCATGCTGTGCACAGCCATAATGCAGCAATTCTCATTATGGGCCATAACGATGCCCAATCGCTTCAAGAGGCTATAAAAGATGCGTATTCGGAAGCAAAAATCATGATTTTTGATTTCAGCATAGTCTACGTGCAAGCCATTGCTCTAATCATCATAAGCCTGACTGCTAACGAGTGAAGTACACGCTCAGCCTAAAGCGCCCACTATTGATGCTTGCCTGTATTGACTTGCAGGCAGAGTCTGCACTCTCATTTACGTTGAAGGTCATAATGAAAATTGCTGACTTCAGGTCGTTTTTATGAAATCACCATCTATAAGTTGATAACATATGTTCAGACGTGTTTACAGTAGCATGGTGTGCTCTATGTGGGCGATTGTAAAACGGCGGCAATAGACACCCGTTGTTACGTTGCTGCGCTTCAAGACTATTACCTCTGTGTCCGTTACTTATTCTAGTGTTACTTGGATTCCCTCTAAGCCTTTACCAAGACATTGCTGGGCAATCTACTGAACTGGTTTTCAAAATGAGCGAACCGTGAGTATTAAAGTGTCTCTGCGATGCGTAATAACACGTTAATTTCTGGTACACATGAGCCACAGTTGGTGCCTGCTTTTAGGCATTGTCCCACGGCAGCGGCGGTGGTTAAACCTTGTTCTTTGATTGCATTCACTAGGGTTTTTTCACCGACACGAAAACAGGCACACACCATAGTGCCGACATCCACTTTACCTAAGGGCGGACAGCCGGTTAATAGGGCGCGATGCTCGTCGTCATCGAGCTGAGGTTTACTGAATAAACCACTTAACCAAGTGCGTTCGGGTAAGTCTTTTTGGCGACTGATAAATAGCACGCTTTCTAGGCGTTGTTTGATGACCTGCGCGGTGCGGTAATTACCCAAATGATAGTCTTGGTATTCTAAGCAAGGTGTCGAAGATAGCCGTCCAAGTTGTTGCTGCGCCCAGCTGGGCCAATGCTCCGGTAAGTCATGACCGGCGAGTTCGTAACGATAAAACTGCTCACCTTTGATTTTCACCCAATAATCTTTATGGTTTAACGATAATGCCTTGCGTGACAAAATAAAACCAACCCACTGTGGTTGATACGGGCTAATGTGTACGGGTGTATATTTGCTTTCCGGTTGTTTAGATAAGGCATCCACTGCTGGATTAACTAAGCTTCCCATTCGACCATGACTAGCGTATTGAGCCGTCCAGTGCATGGGGACAAACAGGTTGCCGCGTTTTTGAGTATCGGTTATTTGCACTCGCGCCAACATTGCACCCCAGCGGCTGTTGATATGCGCGAGTCCGTTATGCGTTAAATGATACTGTTTGGCATCCTGCGGATGAATCTCCACAAAGGGTTCGGGTTTATGTTGATTTAATTTAGCGGCAATTGCGGTGCGGGTCATGGTGTGCCATTGATCCCGCAAACGACCCGTGTTTAAAATCAATGGATATGTTGCATCCGGTTGGTGTTGTGCAGGCTTGGGTGTAATGGCTATAAATTGCGCTTTGCCGGAGGGGGTATAGAATTTTCCATCAGTAAAAAAGCGGGCTTTTCCGTGTGGATGACTCGCATTAACGGGCCATTGTATGGGTACTAATTGCTCATAATCCGTATCGCTCATGTCTGCAAAGGCAGAAATATCAAAATCCCGTGTACCGTTATTTTCATAACCGGATAATGCGGCATGTTCACGAAAAATATCCGCAGCAGTTTGGTAGGCAAAGGCTTGTTCAAACCCCATGCGTTGGGCAACTTGCGAGATAATCCACCAATCTGGCATCGCTTCACCTGCGGGTGTTAATAAGCGTCGTTGACGTGAGATACGCCGTTCAGAATTAGTCACCGTGCCGGTTTTTTCACTCCAGGCTTGCGCGGGTAATAACACATGCGCCAACGCGGTAGTGTCTGTATGGGCAATGCAATCTGAAACGATGACTAACTCGCAGCGTTGTAAGGCTTGTTTGACTTTATCGGCATTGGGCAAACTGACCACAGGGTTAGTGCCCATAATCCAAACGGCTTTAATACGTCCGTCATAAATGGCATCAAATAGCTCCACTGCGGGTAAGCCGGGTTGTTGAGCTATACGGTCGCTGCTCCAGAATTGTGCGACACGCTGAATGTCGTCTGGCTTAGAAAAATCCATGTGTGCGGCTAATTGGTGTGAGAGTCCGCCGACTTCACGACCGCCCATGGCATTAGGCTGACCGGTCAGTGAAAAAGGTCCCATGCCAGGTTGACCAATGCGCCCAGTGGCTAAATGGCAATTGATAATGGCATTGACTTTATCCGTGCCGCTGGTGGATTGATTCACCCCTTGGCTATACAGGCTCATGGTCTTGTTAGTTTGTGCAAACCACTGATAAAACTGTTGCAGGTCTTCGCTATTGATTTGGCATTGTGCCGCAACGTGTTCGGTGCTTTGGGTGGTGGCTAACGCGCTGTTTAAGGCGGCTGAAAAGCCTTCGGTTTGTTGGTCAATATACGCTGAATCCACAGCATCATGGTCTGCCAAATAAGCCAGTAAACCATTAAATAACAGCGTATCGCTGCCTGCAGCTAGGGGTAAATGTAAATCGGCAATCGCACAGCTGGCGGTTTTTCTAGGATCGATGACGACAATTTTTAACGCCGGACGCGCTTCTTTGGCAGCACGAATACGCTGAAAAATAACGGGATGACACCATGCGGCATTAGACCCAATGAAGACAATCATATCGGCTAGCTCAACATCCGCATAGCAGCTAGGTACGGTATCGGCACCAAATGCGCGTTTGTGTCCAGCCACCGATGACGACATACATAAACGACTGTTGGTATCCATATTGCCGCTACCGATAAACCCTTTCATCAACTTATTAGCCACGTAATAATCTTCAGTCAGTAATTGCCCTGAGCCATAAAGTGCCACTGCTTCTGGGCCGTGTTGCTCAATTACCTTTAGAAACGCTTGGGCAACCCAATCTAAAGCGTTTGACCAGGTGCTTGTTTGCCCAAAGAGTTGTGGCTGTAATAAGCGTCCGTTTACTTCTAAGGTTTCAGCTAAAGCGAAACCTTTTGAGCAAAGTCGCCCAAAATTAGCAGGATGGTTTTTATCGCCAGCAATCGTAACGTGGCTATGGGTCTTATCTACGGTCGCGCTAATACCGCAGCCGACCCCGCAATAAGGGCAAGTGGTTTGTATTGTGTCAGACATAAGCCCGTCCAAAAATTAACGCCTCTCGCATGGGGGCAATATCCTGACCTTGCTCCAGCAATTCTTGATACCAAGCCCCGTCTCCGGTATCGCCATACAAAACTGCACCAATCAATTTATTGGCTTTGATAACCAGTTTTTTATAAATACTCGCGTTTGGATCACTTAAATAAATACTTTCACTGTTGGCATCCCCTTGAAAGTCGCCGACCGAAAAAACGTGGATACCGGTGACTTTGAGCTTAGTTGCCGTGGGTTGCGTAAGATAATTGGCGACACCATGAGCACTTAAATGATTGGCACAGACTTTGGCTTGTTCAAACAAAGGCGCGACTAAGCCAAACGTTTCCCCACGATGTTGAATGCACTCGCCGACGGCATAAATACTAGGGTCATAGGTTTGCAGGGTATCATTGACGACAATACCCCGTTCACAATACAACCCTGCGGCTTGAGCTAAGGCCATATTTGGGCGTACACCAATGGCGACAATCAGGACATCACAGGCTAGCTCGCTGTTGTCTTCTAGGGTTAAGGCTCGGATATGACCCTTTGCATCACCAACTAAGGCCTTGAGTTGGCTTGCCATGTTAAAGCGCATGCCGCGTCGCTCAAGCTCGGCTTGTAATAATTGACTCGCCGGCTTATCCAATTGGCGATTTAATAAGGCTTCATGATTATGCAGCACGGTAACTTCCATGCCTTGACTCAGCAAGCCGTTTGCCGCTTCTAGGCCCAATAAACCGCCGCCTAATACCACCGCTTTACGATGACTACGGCTGTATGACAACATCGTATCAACATCAATGACCGCTCTAAAACGCAGTACACCGTCTAAATTGATGCCTTCCAATTCAGGCATCACTGCATTCGAGCCGGTCGCAATCAGTAAACGATCATATTCAGCTACTGTGCCATCTTGAGCCATTACCTTTTTATTGCGCCGATCAATCTGCACAATGGTTTTGTCCGCACCGACATGCAGCGTGATGTGATTGTCGCTGTACCATTGCCGATCATTGATAACAATCTCGGTCATCGCTTTTTCGCCAGACAGCAGTGATGACAACATAATACGGTTGTAATTTCCGTGCGGCTCTGCACCAAAAACAGTAATACGATAAGCCTGAGGCGCAGCGGCTAATAACTCTTCTATTGTGCGCATACCTGCCATGCCATTTCCGATAACTACTAATTTCTTTTTCACGCGTCCCCCTTCGGTTAACTATGCAAATAAACCCAGTTATCTTGGATAAACACCGGATACGTGGGGATAGAAACTTGCTCATCTTCCAAACAAACGCCTGTTTCTAAATTAAAATGTTGCTTATAAAGCGGCGATACCACCACGGGTTGACCCTGTAAATCACCCATTAAGCCGCGTGATAACACGTTGACTTGACTAAAAGGATCATAATTTCCAATGGCATAAATGGCGTTATCATCGGGATGATAAAAAATCGCCACTTGCACTCCGGCAACCGTTACACAAATACCCGCATTGACTAATAAGTCACTGACTTCACAGACGGCAATTGACTTCATACCACATACTCCGTAAGCGTTAGTAATTGACGTTCAGCGGGGGTTGCGGGGCGGTGTTGTCCGCGTGTTTCGACAAACACAATTTGCTCATCAGACTGGTCACTATTAACGAAATGTCGGAAGCGTTTAAGCTGTTGCTCATCTTCAACCGTTGTTTTCCACTCACATTGATAACTGTCCACAATATGCTGTAACTGCTGTTCTAATTGACTGGCTAAATCCAGTTTGTCATCTAAAATCACTGCTTTAAGATAATCCAGTCCACCATCTAAACTGTCTAACCAGGTTGAGGTGCGTTGCAGACGATCGGCAGTGCGGACATAAAACATCAAAAACCGATCAATGGTTTTAATTAAGTCGATTTTACTTAAATGAGTTGCCAGTAAATCAGCATGGCGTGGCTTCATACCGCCATTACCACAGACATATAAATTCCAACCTTTTTCCGTGGCGATAATGCCGACATCTTTACTTTGTGCCTCGGCGCATTCACGGGTACAGCCGGACACGCCAAATTTAAGCTTATGCGGTGAACGCAAACCTTTATAGCGGTTTTCCAATTCAATCGCCAAGCCTACGCTGTCATCAACACCATATCGACACCACGTACTCCCGACACAGGATTTGACTGTGCGTAGGGATTTGCCATAGGCATGACCGGATTCAAAACCAGCTTGAATTAATTCCTGCCAAATCGGTGGCAACTGATCGACCCTCGCGCCAAATAAATCAACCCGTTGTCCGCCAGTAATTTTGGTATAAAGTTGATATTTTTTGGCAATTTGACCCAATGCAATTAATTTGTCCGGCGTGATTTCGCCACCCGCAACACGCGGAACAATTGAATACGTGCCATCTTTTTGGATATTCGCAAGATACGCATCATTACTATCTTGCAGGCTTTGATGTTCGGTTTTTAAAATGTAGTCATTCCACTGTGAGGCGAGAATGGAGGCAACGGTCGGTTTGCAAATTTCACAGCCTTTGCCTTTGCCGTGTTTTGTCAATAATTCGGCAAAGGTTTGGATACGTTCTACGCAGATTAGGTGATACAAGTCTTGACGTGAATACGCAAAATGTTCACATAAATCAGTGTTGATTGTATGCCCTTGTTGGAGTAGCGCGGCGTTTAAGACGGATTTGATTGAAGGAACACAGCCACCACAACCACTGCCTGCTTTCGTTTCATTTTTCAAGGCATTGACGGTACAACAGCCAGCGGCTATCGCGTTGCTTAATGTGCCTTTGCTGACATCGTGACACGAACAGATTTGTGCCGAATCGGGTAAACCATCTGTGCCTAAGCTTATCGACGCGCCAGAGCGTGCCGGTAAAATCAACTCATCGGGTTGTTCTGGCAAGGCAATACCATTTAAACAGTATTGCAATAAACTGCCATAAGCCGAGTTATCACCAATCAGTACCGCGCCTAAGAGTTGTTGTTTATCGGCACTGACGACTAGCCGTTTATACACATCGTGTTCGCTATTTTGGTAGGTATACACCAGCGCACCTTGGGTTTTGGCATGAGCATCACCAATACTGGCGACATCAACACCCAATAATTTCAGTTTGGTACTCATGTCTGCACCACTAAAACTGCCTGAGACTCCCGCTAAATCTGCTACGACTGCCCGAGCCATTGCATAACCTGGGGCAACAAGTCCGTAAATCATGCCATTCCATAACGCGCATTCACCTATGGCATAAATGGCCGCATCGGAAGTTTGGCAGTGATTATTGATGACAATGCCACCGCGTTCACTGACCGATAAGCCACACGCTCGGGCTAACTCATCACGTGGACGAATACCGGCTGAAAATAACACCACATCCGTTTCTAGTTCTTCACCATCAGCAAAGCACATTTTATTAACACACTGCTCACCTGCACTAATTTGACTGGTATTCTTGCCAGTATGCACGGTGACATCTAAGGCTTCAATTTTGCGCCTAAGCATTGCGCCACCTAGCTCGTCAATTTGTACCGCCATTAAGCGCGGTGCAAATTCCACAATATGGGTTTGCAAACCCAAATCTTTTAACGCTTTAGCCGCTTCAAGTCCAAGCAATCCCCCGCCGACCACGGTGCCAATTTTGGCGGTTTTAGCGGCAAGCAGCATCGCTTCTAAATCTTCAATGGTGCGGTACACCAAGCATTGCGGGCGATTATGTCCGGGAATCGGCGGTACAAAAGGATAAGAGCCTGTGGCTAAGACCAGTTTGTCATAACGAATGCAGCGTCCTTTTGCCGAAGTGACGGTTTGGGTTACACGATCAACCGCGACCGCTTTGTCACCTAGATGAATGGTGATGTTGTGTTCAGTAAAAAAGCCCTCAGTCACTAAAGATAACTCGTCAGCCGTTTTACCCGAGAAAAATTCAGATAAATGCACACGGTCATAAGCCGCTCTGGGTTCTTCACAGAAAGTAATCACCTCATAGTCTGCACGTGCTGGACTGTTGATTAATTCGGTCAAAAAATACTGACCGACCATACCATTACCTATTACTACTATTGTTTGTTTCATAACCACCTCTACAGGCTTTTTGTCAGGCAAAAAAAAAGGTATCTAAAACACATGCTCGGCATGAGTTCTATGACACCTTTGTCTGATCAGTTCTGCATTGAACTGGGGATATGACTCCATCGTTGGAGCTTACATGTTAATTAGCAATTGCTGTGCCTAATTATTTTGAGCACGTATTGTTCAACAAAATGCGGACTTCTGTTGTGATGCGGCGAATTGGCTTAGAGGATTGGGTTCAATAATGCACCGATGTTGTGCTAGATAGGTTTTTTTGTTGTGCATGACGTGGAGAAAGTGTCTTTCCGCACACTTATAAAATTAAGCGCGTGTGTGTTTTAGCTAAGAATGCTTTCATTGGTGCATAAGTTGCTTAGTAGACTACACACTCTATATTTTATAAGCCATCACAGCAGATGCCCGCACATCATTATGCTTAATATCGTTTTAATTGAATTTGATCCTCAACATACGTTGCTGGAACACAGCTTATCGCTGTGTGGTTTTAATTGCCTCAAACTTTCGGACAACGAGGATTTTCTTGCTCAGCTTAAGCATTATTCCGCTGATGTGCTGATGTTTAATGTAACCACTCCCTCAACAAAATTAATTGCTGATTTACAACGACTTAATAAACAATCACCCTTACCAGTGGTGATCTTCGCCACCGATGAACAGACCGATACGATTCAACACGTTATCAACGCGGGTGTCAGTAGCTTTATTGTATGTGACACTGTGCCTATTGTTAGGCTAAATAGCATTATCCACGTCGCTATCGCACGCTTTAAACAGCAGCAAGCACTCAAAACCGCCTTAGAAGAAGCGCGTGTACAATTGGAAGACCGTAAACAAATCGATCGGGCGAAAGCGATTTTAATTCAAACCCGAAATTTCACTGAAAACGAGGCCTACCACACCTTAAGAAAGCTGGCGATGGATAGGAATATTACTTTGGGAGAGATGGCTAAGAATGTCATTGCAATGGCGGAATTACTCAAATAACACGAATGCCCGATTGTTCGGGATTTACCCTCATTTATCGACGACTTAACACCCATGAAGACCTTTATTAAAGTCACTGAACTATGGATTCCTGACAAAGAACGCACTCAATTGGAATTTGGCTCCGGTTTATATGGCTCGCTTTTAGACTTTAAAGCCGCGAGTGAACAACAACGCTTTGCTTTCAATGAAGGCTTACCGGGCAAAGCGTGGGCGCAGCGACAACCTGTCATACTCACCGAATTTGAACATTCCTATTTTAAACGCACCGCTGCCGCAAAACAGGCAGGGCTAACATGTGGCATTGCTATTCCTATTTTTTCGGGTGATTTTTTAATGGCGGTGGTGATGTTTTTATGTGGCGATGATGAAGAACACGCAGGTGCTATTGAAATATGGAGCAATACAGCAACCAATCGGCTTGCGGTTAATGAAGGTTATTACGGCACACTGCATCATTTTGAAACGTTCTCACGTCAAATGACGTTAGCTAAAGGTGAAGGTATTCCGGGCTTGGTTTGGCAAAACAAGATGCCGGTATTAATCGAAGATATGGGGCAAACTGAACAGTTTGTGAGAGGCTTAGAGGCGCAGCAAGCGGGCATCACCACCTGTTTAGGTATTCCCGTCAGTAGTTATGACAATCAGGTCTGTATGATGACGTTCTTATCTGCCAAAGCCACGCCAATTGCTAAACGTATTCAAATTTGGATACCAGATGCGCTGGGCCAACAACTCATTTGCCAACAAGGTTATAGTAAAAATACCAATGACTTAGCGCAGTTATTTGAAACCATACCCGTAACTAAAGGCGAAGGCGCGTTAGGTCGAGTTTGGCTGACCGGTATGCCGGTCATCAGTGGTTGCCAAGTCGCTCACTATAAGCCTGAATTAGATGATTTAAGCGCGATGCTAGCTATTCCGGTGATAGATAACGGGCACTTAAGTGCAATTGTGAGTTTTTTGTTTTAAGGTCAGAGCTTGATAGGCTGTGCGGTATCTGTGCAGTTTTTATCACTGCACAGTGCCAAAATTCCAGCAATACACACCAGTGTTATAAGCAGGAACTACTCTATTTTGCGTAGATTTTCAATTTCAGCATGTGTTAGGTTTGTGACTTTAGCAATCATGTCAATATCTAAACTTGTGGTGAGTAAATTTTTTGCAATTAGACGTTTTTCTTCTAGTTTGCCTTCTAGATTGCCTTGTTGTATACCTTCTTGTATACCTTGTTGTATACCTTCTTGTATACCTTGTTGTATACCTTCTTGTATACCTTGTTGTATACCTTCTTGTATACCTTGTTGTATACCTTCTTGTATACCTTGCTGTATACCTTCTTGTATACCTTGTTCAAGACCATCCATTCTAGCCGTTGCAATAACATTTTGAGCACGATGGATTTCCATTTCTTGAGCATCATAAACCGCTAATTCTTCAGCCGACCATTGATGTTGTTCTGCTATTTCATAAGCTAATTTCAATGCCGCTGTGTTAGCGTGTTCTGGAACATGATCTAAATCAATGGCTTGTTGAATAAAGTAAATCCATTTGTCAGCAACTGTGTCAAGATCGGATTCCGTTTTTTTGAACTTTTTTAACTCAATAAAATTCCATTCCAGATCGTGTAAATCATGTTGATGGGTTTCGCGGTTGATAATCAAATGTCGTGAAAAATACTGCGTGTTTTTCTCAAACGCATCGAAATTTAAAATCCCTAAAAAAATAACAGGTTTGAGTTTATAGTAATTTTGACCAATTGGTAGCTGCTGGCTGTAAGCTTTAGATGTGTAATACATCGCCCGTTGTGAAAACCACGCTTCTTTTGCTACTTGCATTTCAACGATAAATTCCCGCTCAGAGCTGTCTTTGGCTTTGACATCGAGGCCGGTAGTTTTTAAACCAGCAAATTTTGGCGGCTGATAACTGTTCAAAATTTCAACGCTTTCTATTGGATAATCAAGTTCTAGTATTTCATTCAAAAACTCAATCAAGATACTTTTATGGGCATCATTGCCAAAGATTTTTTTAAAGGCAATATCGGTTTTGGGATCTACAAATTTCATGGGCAGTATGTTTTTCATAAAAAAAGAAATTAGTTTAAATTAAAAACGGGTGTGATGCAGGTTTTAAGTCAGTTGTCCCCCCTTACAGTTAAGCGATTACGGTTTTTTTGGTGCAATGTGCATTTTATTGCACAACACCGAAGCAAAGACTCGCCCATATGTTGTGTTGGTTTGTTTTTGATCTAGTGATTTATATGTTCCTAATATGCTGTTAATTAATGAAATTATATATAATTATTCAATGGAATATAATCTGGCACAAAACCTGCTTTAACTATTTCAGTGGTTCTAATGAGGGAGCCAAACTACTAAGCTCATTGCTGAGTAAACAGACAAAGGCGTCGATTAAATTGCTTACGTTATTCATAACGTAAGCAATTTCTGAGACGCCTTTTTTTTTGCCCGATTGTTTTTAACAGGAAATTTCATCATGAAAATAAGCACAATGAAGCTAACTCAAAAGATAAGAACATTAGCTGCTATGACTGCATTAAGTGTTGCCGCCAATGTGGGGGCGGTGACAACTATTGAAAAAGAAAACCTTAAATTTGGTTTTATTAAACTGACCGATATGGCACCGTTAGCGGTTGCATTTGAAAAAGGTTTTTTTGAAGACGAAGGGCTTTACGTGCAATTGGAAGCGCAGGCGAATTGGAAAGTTGTAATGGATCGGGTGGTGAGTGGTGAATTAGATGGTTCGCACATGCTAGCCCCAGCGCCATTAGGTGCCAGTATCGGTTTTGGTACACAGGCTGATATTGTGACGGCGTTTAGTATGGGTTTTAACGGCAGTGCAATCACCGTATCCAATGATATTTGGAAATTAATGAAACCTAATGTGCCAATGGACGCGGGTAAACCCATTCATCCGATTAAAGCGGATGCACTAAAACCAGTGGTCGAAAAATATAAAAGCGAAGGTAAGCCGTTTAACATGGCGATGACCTTTCCTGTTGGTAGTCATAATTTAAAGCTTCGCTATTGGTTAGCCGCAGGTAGGATCAATCCAGGATTTTACGCGCCACCACAAGACAATTCTGGTCAGGTAGATGCGGATGCACTGTTATCCGTTACGCCACCACCACAAATGCCCGCAACACTGGAATCTGGCACTATTTTGGGTTACTGCGTTGGTGAGCCCTGGAATCAGCAAGCCGTGATTAAAGGCATCGGTGTCCCCGTTGTCACTGATGACGAATTATGGAAAAACACACCGGAAAAAGTGTTTGGCGTGACTAAAGCATGGGCGGATAAAAATCCCAATACACATTTGGCGGTGGTGAAAGCCTTGATTAGAGCATCGATTTGGTTAGATGCAGAAAACAACAAAAATCGCAAAGAAGTCATAGAGATGCTGTCACAAAAACACTATGTGGGCGCGGATGTTGAGGTGTTAGCCAAGAGCATGAACGGCACGTATGACTATGAAAAAGGCGATACACGAAATTTGCCTGATTTCAATACGTTTTTCCGCAATGGCGCAAGTTACCCTTCTTACAGCAGTGCCGTTTGGTATCTAACGCAATTACGTCGTTGGGGCATGATTAGTGAATTTAAGCCAGATAGTTGGTATTTAGACACCGCAAAAAAAGTCTATCGTCCTGATATTTATTTAACAGCGGCAACAGCCTTAGTCGCAGAAGGTAAAGCGAAAGCGGCTGATTTCCCAACGGATACCGCGCTGAATCCGCCGCAAAATTTCTTTATTGATAAAATCAGCTTCGATGCCAACAAACCCAATGACTATTTAAATCAATTTGCAATTGGTTTGAAGGCGAAGCAAAAAATTGTGGGTGGGAAAGTGGTGGACTAAAGACCGCTTGTCTTATATCTAGGCAAGTGCAGCAAGACTTGCCTCGTTTAAATCCTTTGTTTACTAAAAAATTAACGGTGTCATTATGAGCAATCAACTGATTAAATTTTTAACCATCACCGGTTTAACTTGGTTTGTGCCTTTGGTCAAATTGGCTAACGGCGAGAATCCAAACCAACAAGTCCGTGAGTTATGGCTGATTATGGGGTCGCCGATTATTGCGTTTATGTTGTTTTTGGCGATGTGGAGTTTTTCCTCCTCTAAAATTAATACTAGCCTTGGGGCAATTCCAGGGCCATCTGCGGTATGGGTGGAGGCGGAAGGACTATTGACAGCACATTATGCTGAGCGTCAAAAAGAGCTTGAATTTTATCAGCGACAAGCTACACGTAATGAAAAAGTATTAGCAGAATCACCCAATGCAAATATTAAAAAACGTCCTTACACCGGTAAGCCGACATATGTTGATCAAATTTTTACCAGTTTGTATACGGTATTTGCCGGTTTTATCATTGCTACGTCAATCGCTATTCCGTTGGGTATTTTGTGCGGTATGAGTACCACGATTAATAACGCACTCAATCCGATTATCCAAATTTTTAAACCTGTATCACCGTTGGCTTGGTTGCCGATTGTTACCTTAATCGTTAGTTCAATGTATGTGACGACTGAAGACTCGTGGTTTGAGAAATCTTTTTTGACCTCGGCGATTACAGTCACCTTATGTTCATTATGGCCAACCTTAATTAATACCGCTGTTGGCGTATCATCCATTGATAAAGATTTGGTGAATGTCGGTAAAGTGTTGCGTCTTAGCTGGTTTACGCAAATCAAAAAAATCATTTTACCGTCCGCATTACCGTATATTTTTACCGGCATGAGATTGTCCTTAGGGGTGGGCTGGATGGTGCTGATTGCCGCTGAAATGCTGGCGCAAAATCCTGGTTTAGGCAAATTTGTCTGGGATGAATTTCAAAACGGCAGTTCTAATTCGTTAGGGCGCATTATGGTCGCGGTATTTACAATTGGCATTATTGGCTTCATTCTCGACCGTATCATGCAGTCATTGCAAAATGTATTTGCTTTTGGTCGAGCTCTTTAATCAGGAATTATTTATGAACGCTGTCATGAAAATACAATCCGATGACTATCAACTCACTCAGCCTCGCCTTCGACCTTCTAATGATGCAGATTTGCCGATTGTTGAGTTAATCAATGTCAGTAAATCCTATGGTGAAGGTAGGGAAAAAAACTGCATTTTAAAAAACATTAACTTATCCATTAAACAAGGCGAATTTATCGCTATTGTTGGCTTTTCTGGCAGTGGCAAAACCACGCTGATCTCAACGATTGCCGGCTTAATCCAAGCCGATAGTGGCGAGGTCTTAAAACAAGGTAAACCAATAACCCAGCCCGGGCCTGATCGTGGCGTGGTTTTTCAAAATTATTCGCTGATGCCGTGGTTAACGGTTTATGAGAACGTCGCATTGGCGGTCGATGAGATTTTTAAAGACTGGTCGGCCGAACAACGCCGTCTACATACCGAACATTATGTGCGAATGGTGAATTTGAGCGCGGCAATGGCGAAGCGTCCAGCTGAACTATCTGGAGGGATGCGTCAGCGCGTTAATGTGGCACGGGCATTAGCGGCTAACCCAGACATTTTATTGCTGGATGAGCCGCTGAGCGCGTTGGATGCGTTGACGCGTGGCAATTTACAAGATGAGATTTTATCCATTTGGGAACAAGAGCGAAAAACCGTCATTCTGATTACCAATGATGTGGATGAGGCAATTTATATGGCTGATCGGGTGATTCCATTAAACCCAGGTCCGGAAGCGACCTTTGGCCCAAGTTACCCCATTACTCTCCAACGACCTAGAGATCGTACTGCGTTAAATCATAATCCTGAATTTAAACGCCTGCGGGCTGACATCACGCAGTATTTAATGCAGGTCGGCGCGGGCAAAACACAAGCCGTTATAACCGACAAAATCCTCTTGCCTCAGGTTAAACCCAATACCAGTTCGGATTGGCAGTTGAATCATGCCATTGTAAAAACACCCCAAGAACATCTGGAGCGACCCCGGTATTTAGAGTTCTCACAGCTATCCAAAAGTTATCCTAAAGCCGGGGGCAATGGCACGGTAAAAGTAGTTGATGGCTTTGATTTAAAAATGAAAAAAGGCGAGTTTGTTGCCATTATTGGCCATTCTGGCTGCGGTAAATCAACTGTTTTATCCATGGCGGCTGGGTTAACCTCGATTAGCGAAGGGGGCATTATTTTAGATAATCGCGAAGTCGATAGTGCTGGGCCAGACAAAGGTGTGGTGTTTCAAGCACCGAGTTTGTTTCCTTGGTTGAGTGCGTTTGACAATGTGATGTTAGGCGTTGATAAAGTTTATCCCCATGCCAGCCAAGCCGAGCGAGAAGATATTGTGGGCTATTATTTATCGCGTGTCGGGCTGGGTGATGCTATGCGTAAGAAGGCCAGTGAATTATCCAATGGTATGCGTCAACGTGTGGGCATTGCGCGTGCGTTTGCACTATCGCCCAAGCTGTTATTGTTGGACGAACCTTTTGGAATGCTGGATTCGTTGACGCGCTGGGAATTGCAAGAAGTGTTAATGGAAGTTTGGGAGCGCACCCAAGTGACTGCTGTGGTGGTTACGCATGATGTTGATGAGGCAATTTTGCTGGCGGATCGTGTGGTGATGATGACGAATGGTCCACACGCTAAAATTGGCAAAATTCAGACGATTGATTTACCCAGGCCGCGTACTCGTCAAGCCTTGTTATCACACGATGATTATTATGCCTATCGAGAAAGTATCCTCAGTTTTTTAACCGACTGTGAGCATACGCATTAATAGCAATAATATTAACGATTTAAACGAGGAGGCACTATGCCTAAGCAAGCAATATCACGTAACTCATTATCGGTCATCGCTTTATTATGGCTAACGACAGGTGTTGAACCGGCTGCCGCCGGATTAACCCAAGACATTGAAGATGCACTGAATTTTTATCATTACGGGCATAATGGTGCGATTAAATTTGATTTGAATTATCGCTACGAAAATGTCAATCAGGATGCCGGTATCACACAAACTGCAAATGCTAATACGGCAAGATTACGATTGGGTTTTTTAACCCCCAAATTTTATGACTTACAGGCTTATGCCGAGTACGAAGGTAATCTGGCGATGCAGGATGAATACAACGACACTTTGCTAACAGGCAATGCCTTATATTCAAGGGTTGCCGATCCTGATCGTAGTGAATTAAACCAATTTTGGTTGGCCTATACGGGCATTACTGACAATATCGTTAAAGTCGGCAGACAGCGAATTAAGCTTGATGATGATCGCTTCATTGGTAACGTTGGTTGGCGACAACTGGAAGCCACCTATGATTCGGTATTAATTACCCATAATAACAATACCTTATTTGGTTTAGTGGCGAATGTTGGCTATCTTGCTAATGTACAAACGTTTACGGGCTTAACTGAAAACGTTGAGGCACCGATTTTGAACCTTAACTATAAAATGGGTGATTTGGGTAACGTGGTGGGTTATGGCTATTGGTTGGATTACACTGAGCGAGAAAATTATGAAAAATCCAATCAGACTTATGGCTTACGGATGGCGTGTTGTGCTAAACCCTTGGAGTCTTACAAACTGAGCGATCATTTTGGCTGGGTTTATACGGCGGAATGGAGTCATCAAAGTGATTACGGGCATGGCGCGGTAGCGTATGATGCCGATCGCTATAATTTGATGAGCGGCATCAGTGCTTATGGTGTTTTGTTTCAAGGCGCAATGGAGCAGCTTGATGGTTTGGGTGTTAATCAACATTTTGATACGCCATTGGGCACGAATCACGCCTTTCAGGGTTGGGCAGATTTGTTTTTAATCACGCCAAATAATGGTATACGTGATGTCTTTGGCTCGGTTATCGTACCTTTCCAGCGCGGCGATCTCGTTTTTACTGGCGTGTATCATGATTTTTCTGATGATACCGGACGATTGGATTACGGTAATGAATGGGATTTCCAAGTGCTTAAAAAATTCGGCAAACATTATTCTGTGCTTGCGAAATATGCGACCTATAATGCGGGTGCAACACCCGCTTATGCTACGGCTAGCACTGATACTCAGAAGATATGGCTACAAGCTAATATCAGTTTTTAGTTTTTAGTTTTTAGTTTTTAGCGTAATTATTCAGACATCTCCCCATAAAGACAGTGAAAAAATGGTAGTCCTGCAATCGTCATGATTTATGAAAAGTCAAGTCTTGAAGAATTATAGTGGTGGACAAAAAGCCAGATGGCGCCGATATGGTTATCCAGCTTTTTGGAAAATGCCAGCGATTGCCTGACCAGACGCGACACCCAGTGACGCAGGGTGTTGTTGAAGCGTTCGATGTGGTGGGTAAGGCCGCTGTCTTTACCTGCCGCGACGTGGCGGTCTTCGGGGAAGACCTTGGCATAGGCCTCCCAATAGTCCGTGTAGCAGATGGCCGACTCGCGGTAGGCTTCTCGGGCAGCGAGTCCCAGTGCAATTGCAGCGATTACGCGCTATGGACATCATTAGCAACTGCTATCGACTACAGCGAGATTTGTTTAACGAGGTCATCGCATTACGGGCTTTATGCCAACTATGCAACATTTTAACCCTCAATTTGAATCTGCCGTCAATGCGTAACTTCTATAACATCGTGGATTCAACTCCGAAGTGCAATACTAGGTATCAAATATTCGATGCTCTTTATTTATGATGATTTTCCCATTTTGATTGATTAGGCATACCAACCTACCTGGGTGTCTGCTTTATTAGACCACTACACCACTTATTGCACTTTAGCTATAACAATTCTGCTTTTTCATCTTTCAGCACACGGCGAAATTGATTTTAGTAACTTTGAATGTTATATTATAACATAAGTTATCACCATCTATTTATCGTCACCATGCCTACTAAATTACTCCCTGTCACCGTTCTCTCTGGCTTTTTAGGCGCAGGAAAAACAACTTTACTCAATCAAACACTGGCAAACCGCGAAGGCTTGAAAATTGCCGTTATCGTCAATGACATGAGCGAAATCAACATTGATGCTGCTTTAGTAAAAAATGAAATGCAGCTTAATCGCGCAGAAGAAAAGTTAGTGGAAATGAGCAATGGCTGTATCTGCTGCACCTTGCGTGAAGATTTGCTGATTGAAGTTGCGCAACTGGCAAAAGACGGAGGTTTTGATTATTTACTTATCGAATCGACTGGCATTGCCGAGCCATTGCCAATTGCAGAAACTTTCACTTTTCGAGATGAAAATGGCGTAAGCCTGTTGGACATTGCCCGTTTAGATACGATGGTCACGGTGGTGGATGCGGTTAATTTCATGCGTGATTATTTAGAAGCGCAATCCTTAAAAGAGATTCAGGCGGAATTAGGCGAAGAAGACGAGCGCAATATCGCCGATTTGTTGGTTGAGCAAATCGAATTTAGCAATGTGATTTTAATTTCTAAAGTGGATTTAATTTCTAGCGATGAATTAAGAAATCTGACGGCGATTTTAGAAAGCCTTAACCGCGAGGCAGAGATTATTCCAATGGTCATGGGGCAAGTGCCACTGAATAAAATTTTAAACACAGGGCATTTTGATTTTGCCAAAGCCGAACAGGCGGCAGGTTGGTTGCAGGAATTGCGCGGCACACACATTCCTGAAACTGAAGAATACGGCATTGCCAGTTTTGTTTATCAAGCCCGCCGTCCGTTTCATCCGCAACGCTTTTTTGATTATTTACACCGTGACGATTGGCAAAACGGCACTTTATTACGTTCTAAAGGCTTCTTTTGGTTAGCATCACGCCCTGAATGGGTCGGATCGTGGTCACAAGCAGGCGGCACGATGCAGCACGGTTGCGCGGGTCGCTGGTGGGCTTCTGTACCCGAAAGCGAATGGTCGCCAGAATTCGTGGCTGATATACGCACTAACTGGCAAGACCCGTTTGGTGATTGCCGACAGGAATTGGTTTTTATCGGGCAGAATATTAATGCCGATAAAGCCATTGCAGAATTAAACGTCTGTTTATTAAACAATGCTGAACTCTCGGCGGGCGTAGCCGTTTGGAAAACATACCCAGATGAATTTCCTGTATGGTTTAGCGATGATGAGCATTAAAAAAAGTAAATTCATAAATTACCTACTGACTTTATTAACATTGACCTTATTTGCGCATACCTCTGTGCACTGGATTTCTGATTCATTGCCTAAGTTCATTTACACGGCTCATACCCCACCTGTTACCTTCAAATCATGACACTGCCTGCAAACCTTCCCGCTGCGATCATTGCTGCCAGCTTATTAGTGAGCTTATGCTCGTTCAGTGGTTTATTCGTTTTATGGATACCGCCCGAACGCTTACAACGTCTGATTCCTTACCTCGTTGCCTTGGCGGTGGGTGTGTTATTGGGCGATGCCTTTATTCATTTGATTCCTGACGCGGTTGCCCGTCAAGGCTCAATTTCAACTGTGTGTTTAATGGTGTTATTGGGCGTGGTTATTTTTTTCGTGCTGGAAAAAGTGGTGCGTTGGCGACATGACCATGATTTTGATTTTGATTTTACCCATCCCGAAAAAAACGCCCTTCGTCCGATGGCAAAAATGAATCTAATCGGTGATGCCATTCATAATTTTGTCGATGGTATTTTAATTGCGGGTAGTTTTTTAGTTGATCCTGTGATTGGCACAACCACCACATTTGCCATTATTGCTCACGAAATACCACAGGAAATCGGCGATGTCGGCGCGTTAATCCATGGTGGCTTTGCGCCGAAAAAAGCCGTTTTATATAACTTTTACGGCTCCTTGAGTGTGGTACTAGGTGCTGTTTTCACCCTTATACTCAGTCAAATAGCCGAATCATCGTTAGTGTTTTTACTGCCGATTGCCGCAGGTGGCTTTATTTATATCGCCACCACCGACATGATGCCAGCATTGCACGAACATTCCACGCTACGGCATTTGTTCGGGCAAACGACCATTCTCGCGGCGGGTATCGGTTTTATGCAAGCCATTGTCGTTTTTGAACAACTTTTACTTCCTTAATTTATGACTACTGCACACGCACTTAAAATAGAACCTAATTGCTCCTACACTTATCTGTCTAAAAACATAGCGGATTTAGCAGAAATTTACCGCCCTGAGATTAATTTGTGCGTGGTTGAACGCAGTATTTCCAGTGAAATAGAGACGTTTGTCACGCATTTATTATCAGCAGCACACGCTATTAATGTCATTGAAACCATCAACATGCAGTCATTTAATAGCCTCAGGTTATTGCCGCAACACCTGCATTTACAAGGTTACGAAGCCTTTTGTGCCGATATTGCACAGGTCATTGAGATATTCAGTTATTTATTTGAACTGGAAGCGATTGGCTTGCGCTTGGGAATGCTGGATAAAGCGATGTGTCCGCGCTTTCATATTGACCACGCTCCCTGTCGGTTAGTGTGTACTTACGGCGGTATCGGTACGCAATGGCTGGAAGATGCTTATGTTGACCGCAGTAAGTTAGGCAGTCGTTCAGGCGGGTTAAGTGATGAGCAATCAGGCTTGATTTTAGATGCTGATGCGATTGGCACAATGCCAAGTTATGCCATTGGCTTATTAAAAGGCTCACGCTGGGAAGGCAACGAACAACATGGCGCAGTACACCGCTCACCGCATTTATCAGCCGAATCACCCCGTCGATTATTATTGACGCTGGATTTTGCTTAATCATTAAATAAACAAGTCTATTTTTACAAGAGGTTTTTATGTTGGATGAAAGTCTTTTTTCAGCTGTACCCGTAACCATTTTGACAGGCTTTTTAGGGTCTGGAAAAACCACGCTGTTAAATCGCATTTTGTCGGAGGAACATGGACAACGTATTGCGGTAATTGAAAATGAATTTGGTGAAGCAGGCATTGATAATGATTTACTGATTCAAGGCGAAGAACAAATCGTGGAAATGAACAACGGCTGTATTTGCTGCACTGTGCGCGGAGATTTGGTGCGTATTCTGGGCGAGTTAGCCGAAAAACGTAGCAACGGCGAACTGCATTTTGAACGGGTGATTATTGAAACCACAGGCTTGGCAGACCCCGCACCTGTCGCACAAACCTTTTTTGTCGAACAAGACATTAGTGACTATTATGTACTTGATGCGATTATTACCGTGGTTGATGCAAAACACGCACACCAGCAACTCGATGCCTGTCATGAAGCTGAAGAACAAGTGGGTTTTGCCGACCGTTTGTTGTTATCCAAAACCGATTTAATATCTACCGAAGACATTGCCACAGTAGAAGCCCGCTTACGCGCCATAAATGCGCGTGCGCCAATGGCTCACGTTCATTTTGGCAAAACGCCGATTGATGACATTCTCGATATTCGCGGCTTTAATCTGAACGCTATTTTAGACATTGAACCTGATTTTCTTGAGGATGTCAGTCACGAACACGATGATGAGATTCACTCATTTGTGTATCGCAACCATAAAGCCTTTAATGCCGCAAAAATTGTGGCATTCATGCACGTCATGATTGGTGAGTTCGGCAATGATTTATTGCGCTATAAAGGCATTTTGTATATTTCTGGCACAAAAGAACGCCTGATTTATCAAGGTGTGCATATGTTACTCACTGAAACACTGGGTTCGGCATGGCAAGACCATGAAACGCCAGAATCGGTGTTGGTGTTTATCGGGCGCAATTTGCCTAAACAAGAGATTTTAGATGCTTTAGACAGTTGTTTAGTGAGCAAATGAAAACACGCTTAACAGGCGGGTCTGTGGTTGACCCCACCCAACAGTTAAACTGCGTGGTGCAAGATATATGGTTTGAAAACGGACGTATTATCGCACCGCCTAGCGATGCAAGCCCCGATTGCGATATTGATATATCGGGCAACATTGTCATGGCGGGGGCGATAGATATTCACAGCCATATTGCAGGCGGCAACGTCAATACTGCCCGTTTGTTATTGCCTGAACAACATCGAAATTTTATGTCTCGAAAGCTCAATCATGCGTTCAGCACAGCTCGCTGGTCAAGTACCGAAATCGGCTATCGTTATGCACAAATGGGGTATACCACCGTTGTTGAACCTGCCATTTTGCCCGCCAATGCCTTAGACGCACATTTACAAATGGCGGATATTCCCATTATTGATACCGCTGGTTTAGCCATTTTGGGCAACGATGATTTTTTATTGCGCTTATTGCGTGCTAAAGCGGGTCAAAATCAAATCAATGACTATGTGGCATGGACGTTACACGCGACCAAATGTTTAGGCTTGAAAGTGATTAACGCAGGCAGTGCGAATACCTTTAAAGCCAATATTCGTAGCTTTGATTTAAATGAGTAATGTTTGTGCTTGCCCAGATAAAAATATTTGAGAATTCTAATAAAGCCAGTGATTGTAAAAAATTATTTGAGGCATTACTCAAACAAAAAGTTGTAACGCTCAGTAACAATAAAATCATCTACGATTTGGAGCTTTTGCATAAAGTAAATTAATAATTTGGGGCTGCCATTCTCATTATGCCCACACACTACCCTTGTTCCTGTTTTTCCTTTAAGTATGCAATAAATAGACTATCACCATTAAAACAATATAAAACAATGCCTTAAAAGATAAAATAATTATCGCTTTGTAAAAGGCATAAGCAAACACTTTACAAAATTAACTTGTGCGGGTGTTCGATAGCGCGCCACGCCTATCAACATGGTGGTTTGATCACCTTGCGCGGTTGCTTGGTAAGTACCAAACAATCTATCCCAGCACGATAAACAAAAACCAAAGTTAGTTGCCTGCTCGGTAGGCAAAATAGAATGATGAATACGGTGCATAGCTGGCGTCACCAAAAGAAGCCGCACGACACGCTCTAACGCGACAGGTAAGCGTATATTACTGTGATTGAACAAGGCACTCGCATTTAAGCCAATTTCAAATACCAACACGGCCAAGGGTGAAATACCTAGTATCAGAATGAGTGCTAACTTATAGCCCATTGACAGCACAATTTCTAAGGGATGAAAGCGCAATGCAGTGGTGACATCAAAGTCAAGATCGCTGTGATGCACTTCGTGTAAACGCCATAATCCTGCCCATTGATGGAATAATCGATGCTGCCAATAAATAGCTAGATCGAGCATAATGATACTGATCAAGCCTTGCCCAACCGACAACACCTGAAAGTAATTTAGTAAACCCATTCCTTGTAACTGTGCTTCTTGTGCCAATAAAATGCTGCTTGCACCAAAGCTAAGTCGCATTAACAACATCGTGAACACAGCAAGCGTTAAGTTAACTGTGCGTCGATATGACTTAACCTGCTCAATCGGGCGTAAGGGATTATATTTTTCCCAACTCCACATGATGAAAAATACGCTTACAAAAATAATGAGACGCCACGACGATTCCATTAATGCCTTGGATAATAAAGAGCTGCTAATTGATCGGGGTGGGCACCTAGAAAAAAACGTAATCTAAGCCACCACATTAATAAAATCGTGCGCATAATTCCTTGAGTTAGCCAACGTCGCGCCGAGGTAATCACGTTAATTTTTAAACAATATGGTCTGGACAATTTTTTTAATCGCGCACTCATAGCAATATCTTCCATTAAGGCAAGCTCAGGAAAACCGTCGACCGCCTCATACACTGCGCGAGTCATAAACATTGCTTGATCGCCTGTGGCAATCCCAGTGACCCAAGAGCGAATATTCATCATTGTGGCAATAATTTGAAATATACACTTTGGCGAATCAAAAGCTACATCACAACGTCCCCACTGATAATCTTTAGCTAATGCTTGCCGAATATGAGGCACAGCCTCTTTTGGTAAGTGCGTATCGCAGTGCAAAAATACTAAAATAGCAGCCTGCGCTTTTGTTGCCCCTTGATTCATCTGCACAGCTCGCCCTTTGGCACTTTTTAGCACACAATCCACCCACGGCGTGGCAAGCGCTACCGTGTCATCTTGACTGCCACCATCAACAACAATTATCTGACACTCAGTACGCAAGGTTTGTAACGCCTGTAAAGCAGCGACAATACTCGTAGCTTCGTTTAAAACAGGGATAATAATACTGATTGGCCATGTCATCTTAGCTTACTCCTGTGCTAAATTTAACGCGCCCCCACAACTGCTACCCTGACCGGCCGTGCAGCCATAGCAATGCTCAGCAGTAGCAATGGCTTTGCCTGCTAATAAGGAAGGCGTTAACTCAGTAACGTGAAGTGGCTTAACCGCATCTGCACCCAGAGGCATTGCTAACATTTGATTAAAATCACAATCATACACATAGCCTTGCCAATCAATACTTAAAGCATCTAAGCACATAAGTTTGGTTAAATTAGCTTGGCAAAAAGCTGTCTTTAATAAGTCTATATAAGTGACGAAACCGCCTTTACTTACTAAGGTACTGCCAAAACGTTGAATAGGCATATTGGTCATTACCAATAATTTAGTAAAACTAATACCATAGTGTTCAGCTAAATACTGGTGATACTGCGTTTCTAATTGGTGTTGCGGAGGAGGTAAAACGGCACCTTGTGGGTTATAAACAAGATTAAGTGGTAATCCGTGTGGCGTTTGCCCATAACCTAAGGCATTTAACCGTTGCAATGCTGCAATACTGGCGTTAAAAACGCCTTTTCCGCGCTGTTTATCGACATTTTCTTGCAGATAACAAGGCAATGACGCAATAATTTCAACCTGCTGTTCAGCCAAAAACTCAGCCAAACCAACATAGCGTACATCTTCTAAAATGGTTAAATTACAACGATCTATAACATGAATATTAAGCTTTCTACACCTTGTCACTATCGCCTTAAAGTCTGGGTGCATCTCTGGTGCGCCGCCTGTTAAATCTAGCGTAGTAATACCCGTTTGGTGAAGGAATGAAAAAATATGTTCCTGCGTTTCAGCACTCATTAATTCAGTACGCTTAGGGCCTGCATTAACATGACAATGAACACAGCTCAGATTACACAGATAGCCTAAATTAAGTTGTAGAACGCGCAACTCTTGGCGATAAATGGCGGGGAAGTCAGACGGAGTTAGTAACGATCGAGTTGGGTTCATAATCAACCATTAATGAAAAAGGTTCTCGTAATACGCTAAGCTAGCATTTGTCATCGCAGCCTAGTATGCATCTGCAGGACTATACGAATAAGCTTAATGAATACTATCAATCTGTTTGATAATTTCACTAGACGCTAATTCCAAGCCATGTTTATAACATTGAATAGCACCTTCTTTATCATCACGCTGAAATAATACATCTCCTAATAATTGGAAGGCTTGCACGCTTGGCTCATGATGAATACTTTGCGATAAATACGCTTCTGCTTTTTCGTACTCAGAAGAATGTACGCATAATTTACCTAGCAAAGCTAATAACACAGAATCAGTTTGATGTATTTCCAACCAACGCTCTGCCATTGCTAATTGTTTTACAGCATCTTTAGAATGAATACTGCCATATAAAACAATCAAGGTACTGTCCCAATTTGTAGATAAAGCAAGACTTAATTCATCCTCTACTAAATAGCCAACACCCGCTTTAATCATTGCCGCAAAATAAATAGCGGAGACACCTGAAACCTTTCTAATGTAATTAGGAATTTCAACCCAAATTTCTTGAATTTTTTCTACCTCACCTGTTTCTGCCGCTTGTTTTAATAATTTGCTAAACGCTTCGGTTTCTAGCAACTTTATCTCTGCTTCCATTAACACTTTTTGACTATGCAAGGACGGTAATAATTTTCTAATGCCTTCCCAGTCACCTGCTTTTTGGTAAGTCTGGTGCAGTAACTTCAATACACTTGCGTGGGTAGGTTCAATAGAATGTAATTTAGTCAGTGTGGCTAAGGCTTGTTCAAATTGATTACCAGATAAATGCAATTCAGCTTGCGTTAAACCAATTGCAACGCCAGAAGCAGGTGATTGATCTGACGCTTTTTTTAAGTATTCATCGCGCTTATCAAACGCGCCACGCGATTGTGCGGCACGTGCAGCAGTTAAATAATGTAATAACGGTGCGCCACTATGCGAGGCATGTTTAATTAAAACGTGTTCGGCTTTTTCCCAATTACCTTCTGCAGAATCCACTAGCCCAGAAATAAGAGCTTCTTGTGAACGATTAAATTTAACAGTATGGCCACGACGTTTTAATTGATTTGGTAAGCGTAACAAACAGCCCAACCAACGAAAAAAATAATACAGTATAAAAAATAAACCAATAAACGTAGTGATGAAAACGGCTAAAGTGGATTCTAAAGACCAATGGCCAATACCCATTAATACATAACCTGGCGAGTTAAACCCTTGTAGCCAATAATTTACAGAGAACGCTACGACAAGGGTAAAAACAAGCGATGCCATAAAAAACAGTACGGATTTCATTAGTGATGCTCTGGTTGTTTTACTTCAGGTGACTGAGGGGCGGGTGCTGAAATAGCCGGTGGTACGACTTGTTTAATATTTTCAACACTTTTTACGTCAACAACGGCTTTAACCGCAACAGGATTGTGAACCGATGATGGCGCGTCAGGCTCATTTTCTTTATCAGAGGCTAAGCGTAATTTAGCTAGATCACGTAACATTTTTATTGGTTGACTAATATCAGGATAATTGCCGCGCAGCTTAACAGCAGCGAAGCGATTAAGTTCATTTAACATTGCCCGACTTTCATCATCTTTAGTAAAATTTTCTTCTATCCAATGCACGGCATCTTTAAGGCTGGATTGAAAAATTGCTTCGTTTCGCTCTACTAAAGCCATTTTAATTATTTCTAGTTTAACGCGCACCTGTTCACGAATAAAGCGTGCTTGTTCTGGAGATAAAATTTCCGTGACTTGTTGATCGGTGTGACGAATGGTTACGATACCTTCTAACTGCGTTAACACAGTTTCTAAAGCATCATGTCCCTCTGCTAATTTATTTGCATGATCATGTACTTGGGCACTTGGTGATAATTCTTTACCAATGTAAGGCAAAAATAAGACAAGCTTATCTACTTGATTTTCAAGACTTTGCAAGGATACATACATGCCAATAATATCAGGGACAGTGATTGTACGTAGCTGTGTTAACTCATTAGCAATTTGCTCTCTAACTTTATATACCCCTGCATCACCACTTTCACGTAAACGTAAATCTGCTGCTTCCAAGGCTTCTTGCGTGGTTTTTACATCACCAATTAAATGCAAGCGTTCATTAGCCACTGTGAGTAAATACTCTGCATCAGCAACTAACCAGTCACCTCGTGTTTTACCTAATTGACGCTCAATACGATGCACAGATTCGATTAATTCAGTGCGTGTAACGGATAATTTTTCATTATGTAATTGCGAAAAGTTAGCTAAGGTAGTATTAAAATGTGCATCTTTATTACCAATACTGGCCTCTAAAGAAGCTAATTGATTTTGAATAGCCGTTAATTGATCTTGATAATCAGCTATTTGCTTGGACATCTGACCTTTAACTTCACCACCCAAGCCTTCTTGCCTATCACGCAGCTGCGTAAAAAGAAAATAACCTGCACCAGCCAACCCTAGCACAATAAGCAAAATAACCACACCAAACCAAGAGCCATGGCGCGGCGTTGGCTGGCTTTTTTTAAGCTCTACTGGTTCTTGTTTTTGTTCTTCACTTACTTCTGCCACGCTATTCCCCCATTAATCACTTTTTTAACTGCCTGAAATATGGCTGTATCCGATGGACTGACGGCAATAATGATATGCTCACACCCCAGTTCTTTTGCTATTTGTTTAATTCGTTCGCTAACAACAATCATAGGTATTCTAAACAGTTTTTGATGATAATCCGAACACAGCAACGTTAATAAGTTTCGCAATGCTTCAGCGCTGGTAATAGTGATTGCATGCAAGCAATTGTGCTGTAGTAACTGCATAAGCTGCGTACAATCAACCTCAGGAAGCACTCTTTTATACACATTTAAATACTCAACCTGTGCGCCTCGCGCAAGTAAGGTGTTGGCTAATTCCTCATGTCCACCTTCTCCGCGAACAATTAAACATGTTTGATTAGTTATATTAGTCGCCTGCAAAGGTGCTAAGGCTAACAGCGCTTGACTACTAAAACCTTCTTCTGGCATTAAATCAACAGGCAAGCCAAAAGACTTCATTGCTTTAGCTGTGGCAGCACCGATTGCGGCAAAACGCACACTTTTTAATGTTGGCATTCTACCATTATCTAAATAGTTCATGTGCATAGTAACTGCATTGGCACTCATAAAAAATATCCAGTGATAGCGTTCTAAGTGCAGGAGCTGCGCTTTAACGCTGGCAACATCATCGACGGGCACAATGGCAAGTGTTGGCAGACTAATCGCTACACCTGACGCTTCGGTAATTAATCTACATAGAGTTTCGGACTGATGACGCGGCCGCGTAACTAACACCTGTTTACCATGAAGTCCGCTCATCTTAATTGTATAACGCCTGCAACACCGCATCGGCACCTTGTGCCAATAAAGCATCAGCAACGGCATAGCCCACCTGCTCTGCTTGAGCAATTGGTGCCCGTGCTTCACTGTGATAAATTAAGGAGCCATCTGGTCGCCCCACCAAACCGCGTAACCACACATGCTCATTATGAATAATGGCATAGCCCGCAATGGGCACTTGGCAGCCGCCCTGTAAACGCGCATTCATGGCTCGTTCTGCGTTCACACAAACGCCTGTTTTTGGATCATGTAAGGCCACTAAATACTGAGTAATCTCGTCATCATTTACACGACTTTCAATACCGATAGCACCTTGACCTATCGCCGGTAAACTGATCGTCACGGGTAAACTTTCGGTAATTTTGTGAGCTAATTGCAAGCGTTTTAAGCCTGCTGAGGCAAGAATAATGGCATCGTATTCCCCAGCATCTAGTTTAGCTAAACGGGTATTAACATTGCCACGTAAAGACAAAATTTCTGCCTGAGGAAATCGCGCTTTAATCTGGCATTGCCGACGCAAACTTGAGGTACCTATACGCGCATTTTCTGGCAAGTCTGCCAAACAGTGAAACCTAGAGCTAACTAAAGCATCAGTAGGGTCTTCGCGCGTTAAAATCGCGGATAACTGCAACCCAGGCGGAAAGTCAACAGGCACATCTTTCATTGAATGCACAGCAATATCAGCGGTGCCATTCAATAAACCTTGCTCTAACTCTTTAACAAACAAACCTTTGCCGCCTATTTTAGCCAACGGAGCATCTAAAATTTTATCGCCTTGAGTCAACATTTTAACTAATTCTGTCGTTACTTCAGGAAACAAAGCCTCTAAGCGTTGCGCAACAAAGTGTGCTTGCCATAATGCTAATGGGCTTTGTCGGGTGGCAATACGAATGATTTTTTTAGTCAAAACTCACCTACTTTTTAATATAAATCGTGATGCAGCATTGTAACCGAAATTTTAACCTAAATCGCCCCACAGACTGTCCCCTTCAGAGCTTATTTAAGTTTGCCAAGGCACTCACTTTAAACAGCCAATCTCATTATGGTAATTAAAGTAAATACTGCGTCCACTAACGTTAGATGTGGAAAGTGTCTTCATTATTGTGTGTTGGTACAGGTTGCCTACTACGAATTGTTTAGCTGTAAAATGAGGCGTTGCATGGAAAAAAAATAACGCTAACATTTAGTTAGACAACGCCTCTAGCGCGAATAAAACCACCCTAAATACATGATTAAAAAATAAAACAACCTAAACTAAACCCTTTAGTCTGAAGTAGTCATTTAACGATGAACACGAGGTTATATTTCAATAACAACATCATTTGAAACCATGTTTAAAAAAAGCACCAAACTCAGCTTACACGTCTGAAACTCAAGCGTCTCCAGTCCACGACCATCGATACCCATGCCATAGCAATTGATGCGCTTCATATCTCAACACATCTTAATGATTAGCCTATCTTATTGCGTTTTAAGAAAACTCAGCATTGTTAAAGTAAATTTTCACGCGCATCCTTACAACCATTCATATTATCTGGTATTTAAACTAAGCTATTATCTATTTAATGTACGAAAAATCACCTATGCCAATTTTTGATATTAGAAGCATGGTGTGTGCAAATAAAAGTCCTACTGAATTTAGCAATCGAAAAACTCAACAAGTTATGGTGATTGAAAAAAATGCAGACACCAGATTTGGTTTAATTGCTGATGGCTTGGGAGAAATCCCTGAAATTTTTGAATCGCGCCTCAATACCTTGCCGACTGTGTTAGGAGGCAGTACCTTACTAGCCGATACTGCTGTTGCCCGCGATAACGCTGATGAACAAAGTTTGCTGCTCGTATTAAGCTGTGAACGTTTAGCGCAAAAATTAGCCAGTGGCATGAAAGACGAGCAATCGCCTTCTAATACGATTCGTAAAGCGGCTGAACTTATTACCACCCCGCGTTAAAACTGCTGCAACACTGCCAGCAAAGCGGCTGCTTTATCAAAACATTCTTGATATTCTTCAGTCACCACTGAATCATTGACAATGCCGCCGCCAACCCAAAAACGAATACTACCGTGGCTATGCACTAGAGTTCGAATGGCGATATTGGTATCCATATTGCCATCAAAGCTAATGTAACCTAACGCGCCGCAATAAACACCACGACGATACGGTTCTAACTCTTCAATAATCTGCATGGCTCTAATTTTGGGCGCACCAGTTATCGAGCCACCAGGAAAGCAACTGGTTAACAAATCTACTGCGTGATAATTTTCAGCTAACTGCCCCGTTACCGTACTGACTAAATGATGCACTGTGGCATAAGTTTCTATGGCAAATAAATCAGGAACTTTAACCGACCCAGACCGACAGGTTTTACTCAAGTCATTGCGTAATAAATCCACAATCATTAAATTTTCAGCGCAGTCTTTGTGACTGTTTTTTAAGCGTTCTATTTGGCGTTGATCTTCTTCAGGTGAGTCTTTGCGTGGCCTAGTTCCTTTAATAGGTTTAGTTTGTACTTGACCATTATGCAGTTGTAAAAAACGTTCTGGTGATGAACTTAAAATCTGCACCTTAGGTAAATTAAAATAACAGCTGAAAGGTGCTGCATTCACTTGCCGTAGGAGTTGATACACCTCCCAAGCATCACCAGTACAATCAGCGCTAAATCGTTGTGTTAAATTTACCTGATAGCAATCACCCTCCTGCAAATAGCGTTTAATTTTATCGAAAGCCTGTGCATATTCTTGATAACTTATATTGGCATTCACTGATGAGAGTAAACGGAATGAGGGCGCTTTTTTTGACTCTGGCAACACACTGAATTGCGTAATTAAAGCGTGTTGTTGTGCGCTGCTTAAATGAGAGCCAACTAAAAATGTCTCTTTACGTTGATGATCAATGACCACCGCCCAAGTATAAATGCCAATAGCCATTTCTGGAATATGCTCTGCATCCAAGGCGTGTTCGGGTAATGATTCTAAACAGCGCACTAAATCATAACCAAAATAGCCCATCGCGCCACCACAAAAAGGTAAATGCTGATACTTTTCGGGTAACGTATTATCCGCAAATACACGTAATTGCTTTTTTACTAAGGTGAAGGGATTTTCCAAAGAAGTGATACAGACGCGCTGACAGGTCATCGTGGTTTGGGCTGCGTGGGTCTCTAAGGTACACCAAGGATTTGCCGAAAAAATATCAAATCGACCTTGCGAACACTTAGGGTGACCGCTATCTAAAAAAATTGCCCACGGCTGATCGGCAAGTGTTGAGAACAGTGCAGCACTCTCCTCAAAATAGGGCAACTGGTGAATAAACTGATTAAATTCAGACATGTAAGGATTAAACAGTGAAATAAATAAATTGTATAGTAAACCTATACGTACCAATAATTGCTCTGAATTTTATTCAGAAAAGTGCTTTTTCAATATAACAAATGAGCTAAATACTATTAAAATTACCTGTCACCACTATAATAAATAAGTGTTTGACTATTAATACAATGACAATAAATGTTGATTATTATGTTAACTAAAAAAAGAAATCACCATAAAATGTAAAAATTAATTTAAAAGTTACTTTTAAATTAATTGACATTTCCTAGAAACAACCTATATTAAGGTTACTTTTTAATAAATAAAGTATGAGTCCTAAAAAAGAAAAGCGGGGCAGAAAAGCAATTCCTGTGGATCAAAAAAAACCACCTCAACCCACTATCAAAATTAATGATGCGTTATTCCCTTTCGTTAAATTATTAAAGGTTGAGTATAAAGCTAAACGCGTTAGCAATGAAAAATTGAACGCGCTCACGCAACTTTTACTTCATGACACTGACGATACTATTAAAAAGCAGGTTACGCCGGCACAAGAGGATATGGCAATAATAAATTCAGCAGACAACAAGCCAGCATCCTAACGCGAGATTTATTTCTTAAGTTTACACTTGAATTGCCTGCGTATAGTGATAACACATAAATTAATCAGCACGCTTCAAGTTTAATGCAGTGGTGTTAGCTTAAGTACAATTTTCTTACTTACAGCGCACTCAGACTGTTACAACGCTCAAGCACAATGTTAATTTATTCTTTTTATGAAGGATAAAATAATGAAACAATTACGCAAAACTTACAATGATGTGAAATTATACGGTTATTTCAGCATTATTGTTTTTATGACAGTCGTGTTTACTTTGTTTTGGGGCAATATGTAAGTCATCAAATTTAATATTGGGCAGTAATGAAACCACATTAACAGCTGCTTATACATTGATGTAAAACGACTCTTCATCTTCACAACACTAAGTAAGCGCTTAATAAAGCGCTTACTTCCCCTAACCATTAACACTATGATCTTTTTAAAATTTCAGGGCAATAATGTTTCGATTTTTTGCGCAAATACTTGATCATTACTCGACATTACGCTCAGTGTCTGGGGATTGATTGGGCTGACGGCGTTTACCGATATTCTTTTTGTCTCTAAGGCGTACTTTTACTTTTTTTGCTTTAAGCTTTTTGGGTTCTTCTTTGGTTTTACTCCCCACCGCTTTACCTGAGGTTTTTAATTTTTTGGGGCCTTTATAACTGCCTCCAACTTCTTTAACGATTCGTTGAGTAAACTTTTGATGCAAAAAACGCTGGATTCCTGCCATTAAATTCCATTCTGAACTGCGCACTAATAAAATAGCTAAGCCTAGTTCATCAGCGCGACCTGTTCTGCCAATGCGATGGATATAATTTATTCCCGTGCGCGGCACTTCAAAGTTAATCACTAAGTTAATACCTTTAACATCGAGTCCACGCGCAGCTAAATCGGTGGAGATAATGATATTTACCACACCTTCACGAAATAACTGCATCATCCGATTACGATCTCTCTGATCCATTTCACCATGCAACACCCCAACACGTAGACCTTGGGCGCGTAGTGGGTCTTGTAAACTATTCGCGCGTAACCGCGTATTGGTAAATATCAAGGCTTTATCATAGCTTTCATTTAGCAATAACCACGCAAGAATCTTTTGCTTATGCTCAACATCATCCGCCACCATAAATTCTTGGCTGATGTTTTGATGCCCTTGATGCAAAGAGTTTAACGCTAAGGTTTTATAATGATTATTAAGCAGTTGATCTGCCATTTTTAACACGCCGTAATGCGTGAGTGTGGCAGAAAATAATAAGGTTTGACGCTGCTCTTGACAGTAATTAGCAATCCGTAATACCGCCTCACTAAAGCCCATATCGAGCATTCGATCTGCTTCATCCAGAATCAACATGTCCAGTTGGGTAAAATCCACTAATTGTTGATTGATTAATTCTACTAAGCGACCTGGTGTTGCGACAATGACCGCAACATTCCGACGCACGGCACTTTGTTGACGTTTAAAATCTTCTCCGCCCGTTATTAATGCTGTTTTAATGTTTGTTGCAGCAGCAAATTCACAACATTGCGCGTAGGTTTGTTGAGCCAATTCGCGCGTGGGCGATAAGATTAATGCACGCGTACCAAATAAGGTGCTGGTGTGGCTTAGGATATTTTGTAACATCGGCAATAAAAATGCAGCGGTTTTGCCACTGCCTGTTTCTGCACTGACCAACATATCTTTGCGTTCTAAAATACTTGGAATAGCCTGCTGCTGAACTTCGGTAGGGCGTTCAAACCCCATTTTGGTTACGGCGTTAAGTAAGACTTCACACAAGGCTAAATCAGCAAAGGTAGTTGCTTGTGGGGGCGTGGCGAGTGGTAATTGTTCGGACATAACACCTTAATTGTAGAGTGAGTTAAACCATTCTGATTGAACTGGCTTAAGAAAAAATAAAAAACTGGACGTCAAGTTGACGCTATTGTGTGTGCTGTTATTGGCAAGCCTTAGCTAACCATTATTGAGCTGATGAAAACTGTGCACGCAGCTCAGCAATAGTCTGAAAGACAGCTCTAAATTGCTGCTGGGTTAATTTTTTTGTTTGCACGTTATACCGACTGGTATGGTAAGACGCAACTAAATACGTCCCGTCTGGCAAGCGATACTGGGCATTGTGTTTAAAAGGGGCACTGCGTAATGGATAGCCTTTGGCGGTTAAGACTGCGCTATGTGCAATGGCTCCCAAGCTTAAAATAATGCTTGGTATTGGTAATGCTGCTAATTCTGCTTGTAAGTACGCATTGCACTGGCGCACTTCCGCTGTTAAAGGTTTGTTTGCTGGCGGCAAGCATTTTACTGCGTTTGTTATCCGACACTGCGTTAAGACTAAGCCATCGTTTATAGCAACCGCCGTAGGTTGATTGCTGTAGCCAAATTCATATAGCATTTCATATAACATCAGCCCGGCAAAGTCTCCGGTAAAGGGTCGACCGCTGGCATTAGCGCCATGCATTCCTGGTGCTAAGCCGACAATTAATAAGTCTGCATCGGTGTCACCAAATGGGGGGACTGGGCGTGCGTAATAGTCTGGATAGGTTTGCTTTACCTCGTGCAAAAATGCCACTAAACGCGGGCATTGCTGACAGTCTGGGCTAAATTCGTGATTATTTTTTAACGCAGCTAAGACCGTCATGGAAGCTCAAATAGATTGGCTAATATTAATCTTGACTCCGTGGCATGATGAATATTTTTTAATACACGCTGCTCTAAAGCGTACGCTTGTTGTTGTCGTGCAATCTGCAATGCGCGTCGCCACGCTTGGGTTATTTTTTTCAGCTCGGGGGTTGCGAGCATAAATAAACATTGACCTTGTAAACGATACACTTCACTCGCCAAAAAATAATCACGCTGATGCTCTATGTTTACAATGGCTGCATCAATATATGTTAAGGCTTTATCAAAAAGCCCTTGGTCGTACAATCTGTCTATTAACCATAGTAATGGGATAATTTTACCGCTCCCTGCCTCACTGTCTAAATTATCAATTAATAACATTAAAGATTCTGTATCATCAGGATTGGCGGTCGTTATCACGCGAATTCCTTGCCAAATCTGCACAAACTTCTGTGTAAAGGCTAAATCGTACTGATTGGCGAGTGCAAGTGCCTGTTTAGCTAAGGCATCACACAGTAAATACCGTTTCATCCAGCTATTAAACACGATACTTAAACACAACACTCCTGCGTAACTGGGTGGATGATGTAAAGTATGCGCAGCGCGCATAATCGAATTGTACATGTGCAGCGCTTCGGCTTTTTTATTTTGCGACCACCACACTAAGACCAATAAACCGCCACTGAGTAAATATGTATTGTCCTGGCAAAATGTCAGCATTTCTTGATGATGGTGAGGTTGATAATCGCACATTGCCGCTTCTAAAAAATCGGCAGCTTGGCTTAAATCACCGCGCTTTAAATGACAATAGCCACTGACATACTGGGCTAATTGTCGTTGAATAGTATGTTTGTTATGCTCTGCCAATTGAAATAATTGCTCAACTTCAGTTAATGAGTTTTGCGCACCATGTTGTGCAATGTTTATTAAGCACAATCCCCATAAAGCTTTAAAACGACCATTACGATCCCCTATTTCTTCACATAATACTAAGGCTCTTGCAAACATACGCGGTGCTTCTTTGCTGCTATAACCATGCGTCGATAACAAGACTGCGCCTAAACGATTGACTAAAATTGCCTCAATATTATTTAACACGATATACGCGTCTTTATCGTCTGGTAAATGCTCAAAGCTAGTGTACAAGATGTATTCCATGCGTTCTCGCACTGGGTCTTTTGTCAGCGTGGTTAATTCATGTAAGCCAGCATAATAGTAGTCAATAGCCTTTTGATACGCCGCATTTTGTGTTGCATGTAACCCTGCTTTAAGCCAAAACCACAGCGCCTCTCGCTGGGCCTGTGCGGCTGATAAATGTTGAGCAATTTGCTCTGGATAGTGCTCTACAACTTCAGGAAGATTTTTTTGCAACATCAGCGCAAGCTCATGATGAACGCGTCGCCGGTCTTCTTTTGTTTGCGATTGATAGGCGGCTTCTTGAGTTAAGGTGTCTTTGAATTGATAGATATTTTTTTTAACTAAGGTTAACACGCCCGCCTCTAGCGAATGCTGTAAGTCTTCGGCTAAATTGTTATGTAATGACGGTCGACAATAATGTAACCACGAAGAATCAAATTCACGCCCAATCGTTGCGGCTAATTGTAAGGTTTTTTTTGCCCGTCCTAAACCGTCGATACGTACCGCTAAGCTATCTCGCAATGATGCGGGCAGCATTTGTGTTGTCGCCAGTTTGCTAAGCGCTTCAAGATACAGAGGAACGCCATCCGCGCTCGCAATAATGCGCTGTACGGCTTGTTCGGGCAAGCTGCTATCAAGATAATGCAGCATCTTTAACGCGTCATGCGACTTAAGTGGCAATAATGTCAACCGCACGTTAGGCAGTTTTTTTACACCTTTTCGCTGTCCAGTACGAATCGTAAAGAGCATAAAACAACCGTTGCTTGCCATGTTATGAAAGCGTCTAAGTATGGCTTGGGTGTCGATATCTAAGCAATGGGCATCCTCGACAATAAATACGATGGCTTGCGCCTGCGCTTGCCGGTGCAACACGAAGTACAGTATTTTTTCTATAGAGGCTTTATGCGTGGAGACTTTCCTACACTCTGCCTTTGATATTTCATAAGGCTCAGATAAACACAGTAAATCTGCTAACACTTTGCAGGTATATTCATCTAACTCAGTAATTGAATGTTTTTGTAAATACGCCAGTAATGTTGCTAAGCTGACCTCTGGCGTCGTTTTGGTGGAGAGCCCTAGCCAGCCTTTTAACATCTGTAACAACGGATAGTAGGGCGTTTGACTGAATTCTTGCTGACCGCGTAACATAAATATTTTATGGTTACTTGCTGCTACATGCGCAACTAAGGCGGTTATCAATCTGGTTTTACCCATACCAGCATCCCCTTCAATCACCACGCTTTGCGAAGCACCTAACTGCACAGTTTGCCAAAGCTGTACTAATGTTGTCATTTCTTGTTGACGACCGATTAGCGGGGTTAAATGGCTAGCATTACGCTGTAGATAATTGCTTTCCTGATGCACGGCATATAAAGTAATCTTTTGCGCTTCGCCTAACACCACTCGTTCACCTAATAAAGTGCAGTCAAAATAACGTCCTGCCACGTCATAACTTATTTGACTGATGAGAACCGTGGCAATACGTTCATTATCCAGTAAGTGCATCGTTTGCTTAGTTAGCTGCCCTGACACATCAGGAATTTGACTGTTTTCTTTGCTGACAAGCAAGCCTGTGTGCACAACGCAAGTTACCTTAACCTGAGCTGTGTTTTTTTCAGACATTGCTAAGGCTACGTGTACGGCTTTACGCACCGCGTGTTCTTGTGCATTTGGATAGCCAAAATAAGCCAATACGCCACCCCCGTGTATCGGCACCAAAAAGCCCTGATAAAATTTGATAAGCTGTTCACCGTGCGCGTGCAGACTTCGTAATATAGGTAACGATTCCTCTACATCAGCTTCTTCGATGCCGACCATGCTAAATTCAATGTACAACACCGTTACTTGACGCAACTCCATGACTATAGTGTCTGATGCTGGAATAGTAGGCTCCACATTGACGTCAAGGGGCAACATACCTCGCTGTTGAATTGCAGCAATTAATTGTTGAGTACTCGACTGTGGCTGAGTATCTAATTCTGTTTTTAAAATCTGGCGGCACAGTTCATATTGATGAAGCGCTGCACTGATTTGTCCATCGAAGGCATATAACATAATCAATAAGGAATGCGCTGTTTCATTCCAGGGCTCTATATCGGCTAAACGTGTGGCAAATTGCAGGGCTTTAGGATATTTTTTTAGATTCTGGTAATGTGACGTGAGCTTCTCTAGCAAAATCACAGCTCGACAATGATACGCTATTCGTTGATGTTGCAACCATGACATAAACTCTTCACATTCAGGTAACACTAAGCCTCGCAAAAACTCACCTTGATATAGCAACACACGCTGTTCATCGCTAATTAAAAAATCATCGTGATCATCTACAAAATCGAAATCTTTACCCATAAAATAAAGCACATCAACGTATACATTAGGAATGAAACGAAGCGTATCTTTAGTTGCCACAAACAATACCTGATCACTAGGGACTTCCAGTGCTTTGCGTAAATCTGACAAGGCACGCCGTAAACTGGCTCTCGCCATAGACAGATTTTCATTACCCCAAAACAGCTCAGCAAGAAAATCACGCGTAAATGTTTGGTCTTGCTCCACGACCAAATACGCCAATAACGCACGCATTTTTATATACGCTAAACTGGCTACCGTATTATTTTTTAAAATAATTTTAAAATTACCTAAAAACAATATCTTAAGATCATTTTTTGAGTTTTTAATAAGCATTTTTTAGTAAAAATAGACTAAATTTTAAGTTTTATTGGACGTTAGTAGGACGCTGGAATTGTATAATAACTTTAATAAAAAAGTTCCCTTTTAATAATTATGTTTTAACTGTATGATTAACTTCGTTACATTATTATTACAAACAACCAAGCAAACTGATAATTGATACTCTTTCAATTAAAGGGCTGAACACTTTGACCTCATAAGGAGCGCAGTATGACTGACAAAAAATATAGACTTGTCACACGAAATGATTTAGATGGCTTGATTTGTGCCGTTTTATTAAAAGAAATTGATTTAATTGATGATGTGTTATTTGTGCACCCAAACGACATGAATAATGAGCTTATCAACATTAATAGTCATGACATTACCAGTAATTTACCTTATCGAGAACACGTTCATTTAGCCTTTAATTACATCAATACTGCGCATGATTTAACCCCTGCGGACACCAATATTGTTGATGTCAACGCGCATTCTTCAGCGCATGTAGTGTACAATTATTTTGGTGGTTTAAAACGCTTTAATGCATCGTGGGAAGATATTGTTACAGAAGTTGATAACAATAAAAGCAGCTTACTTAGCAAAGAGAATGTGTTAAATACTAAAGATAATCAGGCACTAAGCGTTTTATTTAATCCAAAAACTGGTTTAAATAGTTTTAAAGAGTTTAGTGTTTCTAACTTTTTACTCATGGCAAATTTATTTGATTTATGCAAAACCTATCATCTTAACGCTGCCTTAGATGCTGATTGCCATAGTGAAATGGCTCAAGCAACTTCGCCCGTTCGTCCATTAAATATTTTAGGCTTGGGTTTAGGGGCTAAGGCAACACGCATTAAAGTCAATTAAGGCTGGTTGTTTTTACCTCAACTCAAAAAAAACCGCTCAACTGAGCGGTTTTTTTGTTTACATTAGCCCCAAAAAAGCAGCTGATGGCTCAACCCATACCCGCTCACCTTTTTGTACGCCGGCATTCTCAAGCGGCAAAACAATTAGACAGTTACTTTTCGCAGCAGCGTTAAAACGATGCGATCCTTGCGTTCCTGACGTTGCCACCCATAAACGTCCAGCCTCGTCTTGGCTCAAGATGCCACACTGAAATTCCATTCGTCCTGGCATTTTTTTTAACGCCGTGGTGCAGGTAGCCAGCAACCGAACGGGCGTTATGGTGTGCATACTGGCAAGATAATATAAGGCTGGATGGACTAATTGCTTAAACGTAACCCACACAGCAATTGGATTACCTGGTAAGCCAAAAAAATAACTTTCTCCCAATGTACCAAAGGCAAAAGGCTTGCCTGGCTTCACGGCTACTTTCCAAAAATTCACCTGACCACAGTCAGTTAATACTTCTTTACTATAATCTGCTTCACCAACTGAAACACCGCCTGTGGTAATAACAACATCATGATGTTTAGCTGCAGCCAATAAGCTTTCTGTGAGTTGCTGCTTATTATCAGGAATCACGCCGCCATTGGTGCAGTCAAATAAGGGCGAGTCAAGCAATCCCTGCAAAAGCGTTTGATTGCTCTCGTAAATTTGCCCAAATTGCAGCTCACTGCCGGCTTCGCAGCATTCGTCGCCAGTGGAAAAAAAGATGATTTTTACTTTTCTACGCACGCGTACCGACACTTTTCCTACCGCGGCAAACAGGGCTAAATCAAGTGCTGATAAGACTTGACCACGCTGACCAATCTCGCTGTCCAACGGAATATCTTCACCTGCTTGGCGAATATTTTCAAAACATAATGTATGCTCTGGAAAAATAATGCGTTCTTGTTGACGCTCAACATGCTCTTGCATAATGACTGAATCACACGCTTCTGGCAGCACTGCGCCAGTAAAAATACGCACACATTCGCCAGCATGCACGATGCCAGTAAAAGGTCGACCAGCCCAAGAAGTGCCTACTTGATGTAAACTAAAGGCACGCCCAATTAACACATCAGTACTGGCAAAAGCATAGCCATCCATGGCTGAATTACGCGCTAATGGCAAGGCACACGGAGCAGTTTCTATGTCATCAAGCACCCTGCCTAAAGCCTGCTTAAGAGGTATATCTTCTGTCTCAGTGAGAGCAGTAATACATTCCCACATGTTAGCCAAGGCTGTTGCTACGCTTAATAAAGGCTTATCGTTTTGACTGCACACATCAATTGGGGAGTGTTTGGACATTATTTACACCATTTAGCTAAACGTTTACCTAGCTCGGCTAAGCCCAGAATCTCTGAGGGCACGCCTGCGTCAATAATAGCGCCTGGCATACCATCTACCACACAACTGGACGGTTGCTGTACTAAGATCGGCGTATTTTTAGCTTGTAAGGAAAGCGCACCTTGCAAACCATCGTTACCCATGCCGGTCATCACTACGGCAACGACGTTGACCGAAATACTAAGCGCAGAATGAAACAAGACATCAGCATTAGGATGAATAGGTGCGCTTTCAACAAGCTTGTCATACACCATTAATTTACCCAAAAAAGGCTCACGCACTACACAATCTTTGCCGCCTGATGCAACGACAATCATGCCTGGCGTTAAAATCATACCATTTTCACTTTCTACGACATTTAAGCCTGTTTCAAAACGCATGTGATCGGCAAAACCACGCGTAAAAATAGCGGGCATGTGTTGAGCAATCACCATTGGACAACTGATTGCCCCCATATTTTTTAGCAAAATAGGCATTGCAGCAGGACCACCTGTTGATACGGCCACCACGACTAAGCCGACTTTACCCATGGGTGTTATTCTTTTTTCGGTGGGGATAATAGGGATAAACGATGGAGCTGGCTGCTTCATTCTTGTACCACGCTGTGCGTACCAAAAACGAATTTTTTCAACCAACTCTTCAGCAATCTGACCAATGTCTAATTGCACAAAAGAGGACTCTTTGGAGATGAAATCCACCGCACCTTTTTCTAAAGCTTCAATGGTTGTTAACGCGCCTCGACTTGTTAAACTGCTGATCATAATAATAGGACATGGCACGCTTTGCATAATGGCTTGAGTCGCCGCTAACCCGTCCATTTCAGGCATTTCAACATCCATAGTAATCACATCTGGGCGTAATTCCTGCGCCATGCGTAAAGCTATTTCACCATTTTTAGCTTCACCGACTACGACAATATCATCGCAATGTTCTACCATTTTTCGTAATGCAATCCGCATAAAAGCAGAGTCATCAACTATCAGTAATCGAATCATTACGCCGCCAAGCTCAACGGCTCTAACGTTAAAATTGACAGCAATTTTCCATTTAAGCGTCCCACTGCCGTGATATATTCTGTACTCGCATGCTTTACAGATTCTATGTCGGTGTCGGGCAATTCAATCACTTGCCCAATACGATCAACCATCACTGCCCAAACGCCATCACTGAGACGCACCACTAAAAATGCGGTGACTGCCGTTTGGGTGCTTAAGCCCATAATGCTTCGCAAATCCACTACTGGCGTTACTGCGCCTTGTACTTGCACAACGCCTGATAATTCTGCGCGTCCGCCTGGCACATCGGTGTATTCACGATATTCTTCAACACGTTCAATAATATGCAGCGGCAAGGCACAAAATTCTGAGCCTACAAAAAAACTTAATAAGCGCTGCTTATTGGCTGTATGGTCAAGCTTGGCTTCGATATGATTTTGCACGATAAACTGACAGTATTGCTCTAACCTTTGGGCGGTGATCACTCCATCGAGGGACAATAAACCTGCCATTTTGCCTTGCTTGTTAATGAGATAACCCTCAAGTTCAAGTCCTAACTCCGCTACCTGTAAAGCATTTTTGCTAAAGCACTCAATGCCTAAAACCTTATCAACCAAAAATGCCAGCTTAATGCCTTGAACCTCAACAACAACCATTTGCAATTCAGTGCTGATTAATGAATGCCCTAATATTCGGCGCAAGGATAATGCTAATAATGGCGCGCCTCGTAACAAGGCTAAACCGGCAATTTCATCATTCGCATGTGGTAAAGGCGTAAGCGTTAAAGCGTCAACAATTTCACCAACATCATGTAAGCGCAACGCATACTGCTCGTGGTTACACTCAATCATTAGACAAGAAAAATCATCGTTATTTTCCATCCCCCCTGCATGTGTTTCGTCTAAACGACTCATTGAACCAAGCAGTTGACCACCGTTTAAATTAATCTCAAGCGCGGGCATACGTTCTAAGGAAAAACTCTGCGTATCTAATAACAAAACCACTTTATCTCGCCATTGAAATTCAGCGAGCATGGCTTCTTTATTTTTTATTTGAAGAGGTGAGGCGTCAATGCTATTTTTTTCAACGCAATAACACAGTGCGTCGTCATTAATAAAGTCTTTACTCATGATTTTTTCAATATGCACGGCCACTGTGGCGGTTAAAGTCGTTACAATAAGCAAACTGCCTTGAGTTATAGGTAACACTAAGGTCATTTCAAGTAACCGTGCAGCATCTATTTGTAAAACCACTCGCCCCGCAACATTAACTAAGCCATCAACATACGCCGGAGCAAAAGGCAATGCTGTGATGGGTAATGGATCAAGAACCTCTACAATATCCTGTGTGGGTAACGCAAAATACTGTTGATCTAACTCAAATATGACTACATCCATTTTATTTTCCAAGTAGTGGTGAGTTTATAACGATTTAAGGGTGTTGTGAGGAAGTAAGGCTAACTTTGTTAGCATCTTAATCCATGCAAAATAAACTAAGCCCGCGTCATTTAAACGCGTTACCAGTTTTTAGGCTCAAAGGTGGCGGTGTTTGCTAAGTCTAAATGATCGCCATTTTGGATAATCACATATAAACCTTTTTTTATAGCATACGCAGCAACATGCTGAGGTATTACCATGCCCGCCACCGCGCCTAAAATACGATTATTTTTATAGCGAGGAAGTAGCCGTTTAATCTTGCTTAAACGCTCTAGGTGGTCATTGACGTCATCAACACTTAAATTACTTTTGCATTCAATGGCAACGGTATCGTTATCATTCACCACTAACAAATCAATTTCTAAACTACCATCGTCCCGGTTTACCGTCACGTTTTGCTGAACCTCATGGACATCGATACCGCATTGTTTAAATAATCTTACTGCCGCAGGACGCACTGCTTCTTCAACAAATTCTCCCAAACGATTACTTAAACGCCCAACACTTGCGGTGACCGCTTTAATTTCTTGATTAGTCACTTGAAACTTTCGATCGGTTTCTTGAAACATAAGTTTAATGTCTTGAAACTCAAGATCAGTCTTTTGAAACTTTCGATCAGTTTCTTGAAACTTTCGATCAGTATCTTGAAACTTTCGATCAGTATCTTGAAACTTTCGATCAGTATCTTGAAACTTTCGATCGGTTTCTTGAAACATAAGTTTAATGTCTTGAAACTCAAGATCAGTCTTTTGAAACTTTCGATCGGTTTCTTGAAACTTTCGATCAGTTTCTTTTTGACTAATCGATAATTCTTTAATTATCAGTAAAATATCATTATAAATTGCTTGGTTTATTGTCATTATGTTCTTCTTGTATGTAGCGTTAAGTACCTAAATCTGTAAACAGACCTAGCACATTACCTTATACGTGGCATTGAAAATCATAGGCGGGTATTTCGCCTTATTTTCTTACATACCAACAACCACCACGACCAAACTGACGTTCATAGCGTTCTGGCCAAAACTGTTCATCAGTTCCGCCTAAAATTAACACACCATTAGGATCTAAGGCACGATAAAACAACTCTTGCACTTGCCGTTTAGTTTCTACTTGAAAATAAATCATCACATTTCTGCAAATCACTAAATCAAAATTAGTCTCAGGCGGCAAATGCGCCAATAAATTATGCTGCCTAAAACTCACAAAGCGTTTCAAACTTGAATGCACCTGAAAATAATCCACTCCCACTAGCCCTTGATTAACATTGGTATGTTTTTCAAAATACTTCCAATAGTCTGGGGTCATATCACGAAAAGCACCCATGCCAAAATTAGCATAAATACCTTCTTTGGCGGAGCGCACGACTTGACGCGACACATCGGTGCCTAAAATTTCAATCTGCCAACAGGGTCGTGTAACGACCGCACCACTTGTTTGCCAAACTGCCTCACCTTTAGCCAACAAAATCTCTAAAATTAACATAGCGATATTGTAGGTTTCTTCACCTGTTGAACAGCCTGCTGACCAAATTCTAATGTGATGGCTATGCTGACTAATTTTAGTATTAATCAAGCTTGGCAAAATATCTTCCCTCAACATTGTCATCATGGGTTTGTCACGAAAAAAATAGGTTTCATGCACAGTTAAGCTTTCCACCAAAGACAACCATTCATTGTCTGTAGCAGGCAATGCAATCAGTTGATTTACCCACTCTGACAATGCTTCATCAGGCAAAACATCTAAAATACGCTCTAATTTTCGTTGCACTTGTTGCGAGGGATGAATACCAAAGCGCTCTTCGACTAAGGTCATTAATCGATTAATGTAGCCTTGCTTACCTAACACACCGGGTAAACAGGAAATAACTAAATTGGTCATAACACACCTAAAAAGATGAACACACGTTGTTTAACATGAATGGGAATTCAAGGTAACTTCACAAGAATTTAATCGAAGCAATCACAATCCCTGCTGCCGTTAAGGTCGTAGCAAATGACCATATCATGAAGCTATCCATACGTGAAATAACCTGCTCAAAACGTTTATCTACTTGCTCAAAACGTTTATCTACTTGCTCAAAACGTTTATCCACTTGCTCGAAACGTTTATCCATATCTATACGCAAGTTTTTCATGTCTTGTGTTAAATCGGTGCGTAATCTTTGCATGTCTTGCGTCAAATCTGTGCGCAAGTTTTGCATGTCTTGTGTCAAATCTGTACGCAAGTTTTTCATGTCTTGTGTTAAATCTATACGCAAGTCTTGCATATCTTGGCGCAAGTCAATATCTAAATGATTAAAATGATTAGTTTGGGCTTTGAGCACCAGCACCATCATTTCTTCTGGCAACAACGCTTTGCCTTCACCCATGGCAACAATAATTGCCTTAGCTTTAGTGTCTAGCCAGTCATCAAATACGTTGTTTTCAAACATTTTTACCCCCTAATGCTGCTTCTTACACAGCGTTTAATTGCCTAATAAATAGGTCTAAACAATAACCACTCGCTTACACGCGAAACTTATCAACTTCTTTGCGCGTCGTATCAGCAATTCTTGAAAGTTCAATGACAGTCGCAGTGATTTGCTCAGAGGCGGCCGCATTGTTTTCTGCAATTTTATTTAAATTAGCCACATTGGCATTAATTTGATGAACCGCCGCACTTTGCTCTTCTAAAGCAGCGGAGATGCGTTGCAACATCCCCTCTGTTTGCACAGCTCCCTGTTCAATACGATCCATATCAACACTAACCTCCCTTACCGATGCCACAGCACGATTAGCATCAGTGACGGCTTGTTGAACTAAATGAGCAATTTCTTGGGTACTTTCTGCACTGCTCGCAGCTAATTTACCCACCTCTTCTGCGACCACGGCAAAACCACGTCCATGCTCGCCTGCACGCGCCGCTTCAATCGCCGCATTCAAGCTTAATAAATTGGTTTTATTAGCGATTTTTTCAATAACTTCAGTGATTTTGTTAATCTTTTCAGAATTAACGGCAATGCTATTTACCACATCCACCATACGTTCCATCTTTAATTTGCCATCACGCACAATGCCCACCGACTCTTGTGAATTTTTACTTGCTGCTTCCGTATTACTTGCTACATCAGTAACAGAAGTGGCGGTTTGCCTAACCGCAGTGGCAACTTGACTAATTGCGTGCATTTGATTTTGAGCACCATCACTAATTTGCCCAATTGCAGAACTTGATTGATTAGCGGCTGAGGCAACTTGACGAGTATTATCATTTATTAAACGCATCGCTTGTACCAAGCCCTCTAAAGATACATTAATATTATCTTTTAACGTTGATAAGTCACCTTGCCCTTCAGCCAACACACGTTGAGTTAAATCACCTTGAGCCACAGCATTCATTACCTTCCCTATTTCATCTATCATCTGTTGTAATGAACGCATCGCCAATAATGAATTATCCACAGCTAATTTATAGTCACCACTCACATTAACATTCACATGACTATCAAACGTACCCTGTGATAAAGCCGCCATCAGTTCGTTTAAAGCATTCATGGTAATTTTGATACTTTCAACACTACTGTTAACAGAAGTTTTTACTGTATTAAAATCACCATTCATGGTGGCAACCACGCGCCGACTAAAATCACCTGCGGCCATTGCTGATACGCTTTGAGAAATATCACCTAATGAGGTTTCCACCATGTCCGCACTACGATTAAATAGCTGACTAATTTTGCCTAATTCATCATCGCCATAGTAATCAATACGAGCAGAAATCTCTCCATTATCGAAACGTTGTATGCTTTTTTCTATTTTTTGCAGCACTCTCGTGGTCTGTGCTCCCGTCCAGGCTGTTAATAGCAGCGGCACCACGATGGCAAGCCCAGTGCAGGCAATCAGAACATCTTGATTAACCTCAGACATTGTCATGAAAGCAATACTTCCCACGCCCAATGCTGAGAGCACTTGTGGCGCCCACCAACGCAACGCCAACGGAAAACGTCCTAATACACCCGCTGCTTGTCGACGCTCGGCTAAAGTATCTAAAGTAATCTTTTCACCATTTTTTAGGCGCTGATACAGACGCTCTGCAGCCATCACTTCATCTCGCGTGGGCTGTTTACGCACCGAACGATAGCCTAATAAATTAGTACCTTCATAAACTGGCGTAACAGCGGCTTTCACCCAATAATAATCGCCATTTTCACAACGATTTTTTACCATTCCGTACCATTGTTTACCTGCTTTAATCGTCCGCCACATGTCAGCAAAGGCTTCGATTGGCATATCAGGGTGACGCACTACATTATGCGTTTTACCCACCAATTCTTCTTCAGTAAAGCCAGCTATCTTACAAAAAGCCGCATTGGCAGTTTTAATGACACTACTGGGATCAGTTTCTGACACTAAAATTTCATTGCTAGCAAAAAATTGTTCCACTTGCGTTACGGGCAAATTAACTCTCATCGTTCATCTCCACTGAATACTAAATAAGTAGCCACTGCTACGTCAGCATTGCTTACTAAAAATGATGCCCCTGCAATCACTATTACTTGATTAACTTGCATGTAAATACCTTTCAGTTTGATTTAATTAAAAATGTTTATGAGAACCCGATTAATACACTAAATAACACCAAGGTAGAAAATAATTATTCAGACCCCTGCCAAACTAATGATGTAAGCATAGACTTCCCACTGTGAAAAAGGGGGAATAAGCCTGTCATGAGTTAGTCGAATGAGGGGAATTGAATCCTTGCGATAGAAATAACTCTTTACCTTCACTTTAATTCCACATAATAAATAGTTATTTTACCGCATTACCAATAAATACAGACAGCGAGATTGACTTCAACCACACTTATCGTGGTTAAAGTCACGTCCCGCATTCTAAAACACACTTAACGGTGGACAATGACGCAACACCATAAAGCATCAATCTACGCGATATTAAATTTTAAAACGCTCGACTTCACGACGCGTGTTGTCTGCAATACGTGATAAATCCACAACAGTGGCGGTAATTTCTTCAGAGGCCGTCGCATTGTTTTCAGCAATTTTATTTAGATTGGCTACGTTGGCATTTATTTCATGAACCGCCGCACTTTGCTCTTCTAAGGCAGCTGAAATCCGTTGCAACATGGCATCTGCTTGCACTGAACCTGCTTCAATAAGACTCATGTCATTACTTACTTCTTGCACCGTAGCAACCGCACGATTGGTTTCACTTACCGCTTGTTGCACCAATAAGGCAATTTCTTGGGTACTCTCGGCGCTGTTTGCTGCTAATTTACCGACTTCCTCTGCAACGACAGCAAAACCTTTGCCATGCTCGCCTGCACGCGCGGCTTCAATGGCGGCGTTTAAACTTAATAGATTGGTTTTATTGGCAATTTTTTCAATTACCTCGGTGATTTTATTAATTTTTTCTGAATTGGCGGCAAGTTTATTAACGACATCAACCATGTGCTCCATTTTAATCTTGCCATTACGCACAATCGCTACAGATTCTTGAGATTTTTTACTTGCCGCCTCAGTATTACTTGCCACATCGGACACCGAAGTCGCGGTTTGTCTGACGGCACTCGCCACTTGATTAATTGCGTGCATTTGATTTTGCGCACCATCGCTGATTTGTCCAATCGCAGCACTGGATTCACTTGCCGCAGCCGCTACTTGACGGGTGTTTATGTTAATCGTTTGCATTGATTTACTTAATGATTCTAAGGATTTATTAATATTATCTTTTAATCGTAACAAATCACCATACCCTTCGGTGTGGACACGTTGAGTTAAATCACCCATGGCAACATTAGACATAACATGGCCAATATCATCTAACATGTTTTGCGTGCCTTGCATTACTTTATCTACAGTATCTTTCAAGAGCGCTAAATCACCCGTCGCCTGCACATCTATACGCTGACTAAAGTCACCTTGCTTCATGGCATTCATGACTTTATTGGTATCGCCTAACACATGCTGCAATGTTGTCATCATGCTATTGAAAGCAAGCGCTGTTTGTCCCACTTCATCAGTCGATTGATACGCAACTTGCTTGGAAAAATCACCCGTACGCTCTATTTCAGATAAAACAGTTTGCATGAGTTTGATAGGCTGCGTAACCGAACGAATAATCCAATACGCTAAGATAAAACCAAACAGCAAACCCAAGCTAATAATGGTGGTGCGCCATATTCTGGTTGTTTGATAACGCTCGGTGGCAATGTCATATTCCTGTTTTGCCACGGCAATCTGAATATTGATTAAATCAGCAAATTTAGCTCCGATAGGATCAATAACTTGATAAAGTTGATTGACCGTAAAACTACTTATTTCATCTTTATTTTCACGCTGTAAAATTGTTTTTAATTGATTCAAATGAACTTGATTTGATTTCATCATGGGTTCAATTTCTTCAATAATTTTTTGTTCTTCTGGTTTCATTTTTGTAGCGATATAGGCATGCCATTTTTGCGCAATAATTTGTTCTGCATCATCAACGGCTGCGCGCCCTTCAGCCCACGTTAAATTACCATTACGTACTTTATGAGACGTATCAACAATATTAACGGCATACATATCAGCTATTATTTTTAAATCACGTAACGGTACTACTCGATCAGAATACACTGTTTCCAAACTGGCATTACTCTCTGCCATACTCATTAAACCCGAAACACCTACACCAACTAAAAGCATTGCCATTAACCCCATCAACAGCAATAGTTTTATACTAATTTTCATATTATTTAACACTACACACTCTCCTACGTTAATTATTGGCTCATTTAATAAATTAATGACGCGCTGCTTATTAGTATACTCACCCATATAAACAACTGATTATTGACTCTACCTAGTTCTAACATTAACTATACTATCCATCGCTTTCTCTTGGGCTAAAGAACTATTGCTCGATTACTTAGTGAGGTTATTTCTGTGGCGCAAGCAACCACGGAAAAGCATTCATTTGCGTTCCTAATTTTGGTATTAAACCTTCATTTTCATGTACTGACTGCACTTGCACATCGTGCCAGTTACCAAATAATCGGTATTGTGTTCCCAATAAAAAATCGTTTTGCGCTTCCCCCGTTAAGGTCGTGGCAATCACCGTGGTTAACTTGTCCATAATTGGCCCGGCAATGGGCAACGCATCGGCCCCTTTGGGGGCAACGTGTACGCTTTGCTCTAGGGTTTTAGTTACTAAATTAATATCGCCTTGTAAACTTATGTTGGCAGGTATCGCATCTATCACTAAATTTTGGCTGCTCGCCTTACCTTCTGACAAAATAAAATCACCTTGGATAGAATTAAACGTTAAGCCTTGTTGATAAACATCACGAAAATCCAATTGCAAGCGTTTCAACCATTGCGCCATGGCTAACATGCCTAACGCCCGTCCCATACCTGGTTCAATACTTAAAATACGACCCTCGTTAAAACGTAACGCTATCTCACCTTGCAGTGCCGCCAAAGAAAATTGATATGGTGCGGCAGGCCAATGCAAGGAAAAATCAATTTTTCCACTGGTTTCCACGAAATCATCGGTTAATTTTAATTGACTAAATAATGAGCCGGCATTTAATACACTTAAATGTCCTTGTATTTCTGTTTTTGTAAAGTTTTGCTGGTGTTGCCAACGACCTGATAAATTAAGTTTTTCTACTAAGCCCGTTAATTCAAAATGAGATAATTGCAACCCCTGTGGAATGCGCTGCGTCTGAATAGTTAACGTACCTAATTCAACCTTATCCCAGACCGTTTGTTGACTGGTCATGCTTAACAACGGCCATTGCTCGGGCAACGTTGGCTTGTCGTTATTATTGGTAGGTATGTGTGCCACGGCTGTGTCATCTGCTAAGGCTAGATTTTTTAGTATTGAAAAATCTAAAAAATCTAAATTTAAGGTAATACGCTCTTGGGGCACGGGAATATGAATAGTACCGCGTGCAAACTTGCTTTCAATGCTGCCTGACCAAACTTTAGCAGAAGGCAATAAACGAATATCAAGATGGCCTAAGTGTGCATTTCCCCACGATGCCTGTGGGCTATTAATGTGTATTTCATTAAAGCTAAGTGCGGCATTATTGTCTTCTGAATGCGGCCACATTAACCACTCTTTTAAGTTTAACTGCTCTTGGCGAAGCTCAAGGGTAATGCCTGTTAAGACGTCTCGCTTTGCCTCGCCTTTACCAATGAGAATATGTCCAGAATTAAGCTGATGTGTTGCTGTATTGTAACGAATGTGGGCGTTAAAACGCTGCGTATAACTTACCTCAATTGGCAATAAATGGGTGTCGGTTAAATCAAAACTCAGCATTAAAGGCGTAGCTTCAGTTGCTGTTTTACCTAAACCATTGGGTAATTGTAAGGCTACGCCCGTTAAATCACTGGCAATCTGCACAGCAAGCCGTGGCGTATCTGACGTGGTAGGTAACGACGTTTCTGGTAATACTAAACGTAAATCATAATGCAGCACGCCTTTGGCAAGACTGACTTCTGGCAAACCAAAATGCTGACTAATAAGCTGTGGCTCCACCTCTCCAGCCATGTTTACTTCAGTTAAACTGGGTTTATTGTTAATAATAATACGCGTTGGATGCTTAAATACATTCGCGTGTATGGGATCACTAAAAATCCCCTGTTCGGTAAATTTAAGTAAGCCTGTCACTTTTTTAATCGGTAAATCAATCGCTTTAATTATAAGGTCGGCATTTTCTAAACTTGCGCTACCCTCTACTTTAGGCTTGAGCCCTTTTGCCAGCGGTAAACTTAACGCTACCTTTACCTGCGTATTACCGCGTGGGATTAACGCCTCAATCACTCCACCAATACTTGCATTTAAAGGTGTTGCTTGCAGAAAAAGAAGTGCGTCTGCAATACGTCCATCAATTTGTCCCTGCACTAATAAGCGTGGACTTTTGCCTAAGGCTTCGTTAATTACTTTAGTGTGATGCGCAGTTAACTGGTAACTATGTCCGTGTGTGGCCGCCACTTCCATACGCCCTTGCAAAAATAAAACCTCGCCTTCGATAGCATTAAGCTGCGGCCACTGCGGGGCATAATCTAATGTTAATTCACGCACCTGTAAAAGTGCCTCAAAGACGGCACCATCTTGCTGTTCTACGGACTGCACAATGGCATGGCGGGTAGCGTCTGGACTAAGCTCGGGACGCCGTAATGGCTTAGTAACCACAGCATGTTCTGGTAAATAATAGGCTGATAAATTAGCTAATTGTCCAAGTTTGCCATAATACGATAAGCTTCCTTGACTGATTTTACCGCTAACAAAAGCCCGATCTAGCCACTCAAGATCAACGGGCTTAATCACATTATGCGGAAAATAATACCGTAACTGACTAACGTCATCGGCTTGCAGACGCATACGCCAGTCTAAAAAGGGCTGCTCTGCCTTCTTTTGCCACACCAAACGCACTGCATTTTCTGTTTGCACACCACGCAAATCAAGCTGCAAGGGCTTGCTTGTGATGCGCCATTGTTCTGCTGTTTGCTGCCATTCAAAGCTGCCAAGCAGTGCTTTTATGAGTAATGGTTGACGAAATACTGCGGGCACACTCACTGTTGCGTCATGACTTGCTAAGCGTAAAGTCCCCTGCTGCTCGGTGCCCTGAATATGCCCAGTCCAATTTTCTAAAGCAAGGCCTTGAGTATGTATAGCGTTTAACGTTAGTCCAGCAAAATCTGCGTTGAGTTGTAGTGTTTTTTTTGATTGATCCACGTTAAAGGCAACATTGCTTAACTGCCCACTGAGTTCAGAACCCACCCAAGCTTGCTGAGCTGTTGGCAACAATGTCGCCAACACTGGACTCAGTGCCGTCACTGCTTGCATATCTAGCTGGGGTAACATTAACGATAGCGTCTCTAACTTTGCGTATTCAGCGCCCCCGCCTTGCATAACAAAACGAATATTAGGCAAGTTTATAGGCTGCTGCTGAGCATCTAGCACAGTTAACAGGCAACGTTGCATCGCCATTTGCCAGTGCCACCCTGCCTGACCCGTAGACGGCGGTTGACGTTGCCAATGCCATTGTGTGTCTAAAGAATTAAGCGGGCGTATGGTGTTGACTGAAGGTTGCCAAGCTAAGTCATGCCATTGGGTTTGCATGGTTACCGCAACCACTTCTGCCGCCTGCCAGTGTCCCCACACGCTGACTTCACCCGTACCCTGCGTTAACTGCTGAAATGCGGTGACGGGTAACAACTGCAACAGCTCAGCCTGCAAGTGTTGACCATGGACATAAATCTTTCCGCTCAGTTGTGCTGGATTAAGCAAGGGATTACCTTTAAAGACTGCGGCGATGCTAAGCTGCTTGCCATAACTGTCTGGAAGCTCAGTTAACAGCTTGATTTTATGCTGATCAGCTTGATTAATGACGACAACATTGACCTTTGGCAACTGCTTAATGGTAATTGCATGCTCGCCCCACTGAGCCTCAATATGACTGTCTAATAAAGCAATTTTACCTACATCAAAAAGCCATAAGGGCGGCGACTTACCGCTGGCTAAGCCACGTATCTGCCAGTTTTTTTGAGCATTTTGTTGCACGGTAAAATGTGCGCCCACAAAGCTTATCCATGCTGACGAGGCTAACTGTTTATTTATCAATAATTGTGACAAATTAATGCCAAGGCGTAATTCCTTAAGACTGATAACTGAGGAAACACTCTGCTCAGTACTGCGCACCCGTACATCTTTTATGATTAATTCAGGACTAAACCTTCGCATGCGTGCACTTAAACTGCCAATATCAATAACTGCGCCCAATTCCTTGCCGATGCGCGTGGCTAAATCACTTTTGAAAGTCTCTACGCCAATAAGGGTTAAACGAATACCCGTAATGCCTAAAGCAATAACCATAAGCGACCAAAAAATTACATGGCGTGTTGCGCGTGTGAAATGATGAATCATAATAATAAAATCAACCGTAATCGCTACAGAGACTGTGAAAGTATTATGATTTTAACGTCCCCCTTTAAAAAGGGGGATTGAGTAGGATTTATTTAAATCATAATGTACTGATACACAAAATTATTTTTAATGCATCAAAGCTCCCCTAACCCTTTATGCCCTTTGGGTACTCTTTGCTAAAGAGGGGGAATAAAAAGAATACTTTCACAATCTCTACAGCATCTGAACACGTAGACGTTAGCTCGTTAGGCAAAGCCGCTTCCGCTCATGTTAAAAAATTTCTACTCAATTATTGCTTAAAGCAAGACCACATCGTATTGCTCTTGGTTATATTGGGTTTCTGCTCTAAATTTAATGTGTACACCCAAAAACGTTTCTAATTCTGCAAGCATCGTCGCCTCTTCGTCCAGTAACATTTCCACTACACTGTTAGACGCTAAGACCATTAACGTGCTGACTTTATACAGCCTGACTTCGCGAATAATTTCGCGGAATATTTCCAGGCACATGGATTCGGCAGTTTTTAACACGCCTCGACCACCGCACGCACTGCACGGCTCACACATAATGTGCTCCAAACTTTCTCGGGTGCGTTTACGGGTCATCTCCACCAAGCCTAAACTTGAAACTTCGGTGATTTTTGTTTTTGCTCGATCCTTTGTTAAATGCCGTTCCAAGGCTTGCAACACTTGCGTTTTATGCTCTTCACTGGTCATGTCAATAAAGTCAATAATAATAATGCCACCTAAATTGCGTAAGCGTAATTGTCGGGCAATGGTTTGTGCGGCTTCTAAATTGGTTTTAAAAATAGTTTCTTCCAAATTACGTCCGCCCACATAGCCGCCGGTATTGACGTCTACCGTGGTCATTGCTTCAGTTTGATCAAACACCAAATGCCCACCAGATTTTAATTTAACCTTGCGTTCAAGTGCCTTACTGATTTCATCTTCAACGCTGTAAATATCAAATACTGGGCATTCGCCACTGTAATGTTCAATTACAGGAACAATTTCTGGCACGAAAATTTGTGCAAATTCAACTAAACGATGATATGTCTCACGCGAATCAACGCGCACGCGATCAATGCCTTCTTTATATAAATCTCTTAAGGTTCTGACACTTAAGGGCAAATCTTTATGGATAAACTCTTTGGCTTTGGCTTTACCAATTTTTTCAACAATGGATTGCCATAGTTTTAATAAAAACTTCATATCCGTAATTAATACCGCTTCATCAGCACATTCGGCGGCCGTTCTGGCAATAAACCCACCGCATTCATGCTCTTTACGAAAATCATCTAAACACGTTCGTAAGCGTAGACGTTCTGCATCACACTCAATACGCTGCGACACACCACAATTTGATGAATAAGGCATAAACACTTGATACCGCGAAGGAATGGCTATTTCTGTGGTTAACCGTGCACCTTTGCTACCCAAGGGATCTTTCACCACTTGCACCACTAATAATTGCCCTTCATGCAAATAATGTTCAATGTTTTCAGAGCCTTTTTTTTCTAAATCCTTGCTGCATAAATCAGAAATATGCAGAAACGCTGCCTTATCAAGACCAATATTAACAAAGGCTGCTTGCATACCTGGCAAAACGCGACACACTTCACCTTTGTAAATATTGCCCACTAAACCTAATTCACGCGTTCGCTCGATGATTAATTCTTGTAATACGCCATTTTCAATAACTGCCACCCGTGTTTCAGGTGGCGTAACATTAATTAAGATTTCTTCACTCATACTGCGTATTTATTCCTTCTTTAGCTAATAATTGAGCTGTTTCAAATAAAGGCAAACCAACAACACCTGAAAAACTACCCTGAAGTGACGCTACAAAAATAGCCCCCTGCCCTTGTATAGCATAACTTCCAGCTTTATCAAGCGGTTCACCCGTGCGCCAATACGCGTCAATTTCGGCTTCATTAATTGCTCTAAACGTCACCTGAGTCACACTTAAGGCCCTGCTATGCAGCCGTCCTCGCAAAGACACAGCAGTCATAACTTGATGCGTTTGTTCTGACAACAGGCTTAACATTTCATAAGCATCGGTATAATTAACAGGTTTTCCTAAAATACGCTGCCCGATAACCACACAAGTGTCAGCCGCAAGAATAGGCCTGCCTGCGCCTAATTGTGCCCTGCACGCCGCTGATTTTTCTTCAGCCATCCGTGTAACATAAAGCTCTGGCTGCTCATTCTCGCGCGGTGTTTCATCAATAAATACAGGATGAGCGTCACATACCAGATGAATTTGTTTTAGTAGTTCAACACGCCTAGGCGAAGCCGAGGCCAAAATAATAGCTGCTGTCATTAGCGATGATAAGGATGGTTATTAAGTAAACTCCACGCACGATAAAGCTGTTCAGCGACCACAATGCGTACTAATGGATGTGGAAAGGTTAACGGCGATAAACTCCAAGATTGGCGCGCTAAGGACTTCACCGACTCTGCCAAACCTTCTGGTCCACCAATTAATAACGCCACGGGCTGCCCACCTTCACGCCAGTGCTGCATTGCCTGGGCTAACTCAGGCGTTGACCACGCGCGTCCTGGTATATCTAAACTCACCACATGAGCCGTAATAGGCAGTGCAGCAATCATGCGCTCGCCCTCCTCTTTAATGATGCGTGTTAGATCGCTATTTTTGCCACGCTTACCTGCTGGCACTTCTTTAAGGACTAATTCGCATTCTTTGGGAAGACGTTTAGCATATTCTTGATAACCTTCCTGCACCCAGCGAGGCATTCGGTTTCCTATTGAGATCAGATGTATTTGCATGGGGCATGAGGATACAGACAAGCAAAGCATCTTGCCACTGATAATTAAGTCATTATCATCAGGACCAATAAAAATTTCTGTAAGTATTCAGCCCCCTCATTCGACTCACTCATGACAGACTCAGTCCCCCTTTTTTTGGCTACCCACTTAACACGGGACAACGTGAGGTCAAGCCGTTCGTGGTGAGTCATGAGCGTGTCGAATGAGCGAACCATGATCGGCTTAACCGCCCACCCCCATTCGACAGGCTCATGACAGGCTTCGACTGTTCGATACGCTCACAGCTCAGGGCGAACGATTAAGCCTAGCTTGTGCCCCGTTTTAAATTGGTAGCCCCCTTTTTTCAAAGGGGAAGTCTATGCTTACAACGTTAGTGTGGCAGGGGTCTGAATAATTACAAATTTCTCTACGGTATTTTTGTTCAGCAATTCTCATCATGGCTGTAGGAGTAAAAAGGCTTTAGCCTTTTTAACCAAGGGCTAAAGCAATTGGACTCCGTATTTTCCAAGAGTAGCTTTATAAAATGGTAAGCGATACGACTAATCTGCATTCCCCACTGCGCTATAAGGAATGCAGGCGGTAGAGCACCAACAGTAGGCACTTTGGGCGAAGCGTACACTCCGACTATTAGCACCTTGCCTAAGTTATTCCATGCTCATTCCTTAGTCACTTAAAACTTAACTTAAAAAAGCGTAGATAATGCTTTGAGTAGAAAAAAAGCACAGTAAAATAGTGGTCTACTCGTTCTTATCGTTATCTTTGGAATTAATATGACAAAAAAAATAGTTGTAGTTGATGATTCTTACATTATGCGTATTCTCATAAGCAATATTGTGACAGCAGACCCTGACTTTGAAGTAGTTGGCAATGCCTCCAATGGCATTAAAGGATTAGAAGCTATTAAAGAACTTAAGCCAGACCTTGTTTTACTGGATATTGAAATGCCTGAAATGGATGGCTTGGAATGCTTAAAACGCTTGAAACTTATTTCCTCTGCCAAAGTTATTATCATTTCTTCCGTCGCCCAAACAGGTTCACCCCAAGCTTTGGAAGCAAGAAGATTGGGTGCCGTTGATGTCATTGCTAAACCCAGCGGTGCGATGAGTTTAGATTTAGCACAAAAAAAAGGACATGACATTGTCATCGCCGCCCGCAAAGCAACGGGCTTACCGCCTGCCTGATCGCTTACTAACATGCCAGCACACGCTGCATTAAACGTATGCTTTCTAAAGTACCTCAGCCTAATGCTAGGTGCTTGATCATTACGTTTTTTAAATGCCACATAATGAATGGGCAACGCGTGAATCGTAACCAGTACGGTCAACACAGCTAACACTACGTCGAGTCACCCTATGAATGATGATTTTATTGAAAATATTTGGCAACAATTCGCTATTGAAACAGAAGAACATCTTGAAATCATGGAAGAAATCCTCGTTGCTGCGGATTCAAACTTGGTGGATGCTAGCGAAGTAGCACGTTTATTCCGTTCATTTCATTCCATTAAAGGCATTGCTAACGCCTTAGAAATGCTTGGCATGGGGCAACTATCTCATTCGGCTGAAGATTTACTAGGCTTAGTACGCGAGGGTAATGCCCAGCTTGATCAAACAACTGCGGCATTATTACTGGAAGCTGTCGACCAACTGAAAGAACTGCGCGCCCAAGCTGTGGCAGAACGTAGTGATGGCGGCGCCCCTGCACAGCTCATTACACAATTAAAACAGACCTTTGCGCGTGCGAATGGCGTAGACACTGAAACAGTTGTGACAACATCACCTGCCAACACGGCAACACCCAATTATCAGCAAGTTGCACTCCATGAAGATACAGAAATGTTGAAATTATTCATGGAATTACTGCGTGAAAACATCCCGGTCTTAAGTAATTTACTGCCGCCTACTGAACAGCCTCTCAATGCTGAGGTGCATGCCCAGCTAAACAAAACCTTAGCCACCTTAGATCATGCTGCTAACGTGATGGGCTTTACCCGCTTAAACCAGATTATCCAAGCACTGTTAGCTCAGCTTTCTAGCGCAGACGCCCAAGCAACGGGCGGTCACGCAACGAATGTAGACTTACTGCGGCAATTACAAGATTTACTGCTACATCTTGAACACGAAAGCGGTGAAGACGCGGGTTCACAGCTCTTAGGCGCATGCTTAACCGATACCCTTACGCAGGATTTTGAACAGCTAATCCACGCACTTTGCCAGCATCTAAACGACTTTCTAACACTGGATACTGAGCGCAGCTTAATAGCAGAGCATATTTTTAATGACCTCAATGCGCTCAATGCGCTGTTAGCTTTTTTATTGCCTGACTTACGCCTTGAGCTCATCTTGTTAGCAGAAGATGTATACGGACGCATTGCGCGTGCCGACTTTCCACTGGATACTGACATAACGGTGATGACTGAAGAATGTATAAGCCTCATTCGTCAGCTCATCAATGCACGCAATACTGGCGATCTCGCCACCCAAACCCTGCTAATCAATGCCTGCGAAGCCCTCGCCACACGTTTTCGCGAACACCTTTGGCACACTGATAACCAACCTGATAACGCACATCCCAAAGCCTCTGCTCGCGCACTCATTGAGCAATTAAATATTACTCCTGAACTGCTGGAAATTCTTTCTCCAGAAAACGTCCATGACTTACTAAGTGCCTTAGATAAAGGTGAGACTATTTACGAAATCATGGCGCATTTAGAGTCTTCCGAAGAGCTTGCTGCTGATTTTTTAATGTGGATAGAAAAAAATGGACGCTTAATCACTAACCGCTCAATTTTTATTGATGACCAAAGTTGGTATGAAATGCTCTTGGTGTCGCCCTTGTCCAGAGCACAACTGCATGCTGAAATATTAAACATTGACCCTGAAGCCTCAATGCTTCAGATTAAAAACCCTGGTCTTCAATCTCAGGCGACACAGGCAACACCAATACTTGCAACACAACAGGACGCACCCACTCCTGCAAAACCAACTTCAGCAACATCAGGCACCGCAGCAACGACCACTGCAACTCAATCCATTCGTGTGGCGGGCGAAACCCTTGACAATTTCATGAATCAAATTGGTGAAATGGTCTTATTACGCGCCCAACTTAACCACATCGTGACTAACACCCGCGCCCGCGAAGCCTTACTCAGCTTTAAAAATTTACTGGGCGAACACGCTCACGGCACTGACTACGACACCACGTTAACCCATATCTATGAAGCCTTAGATGAACAACACCGCAAACTGATTGAAGTGGATACCAATATTCAAACCGCCCTCGCCCATTTACAAGACCATGCCATGAGCTTACGGGTGATGCCAGTAGAAATGGTATTTAAACGTTTTCCACGCGTCGTGCGTGACTTAGCACAAGCTCAAGGCAAACAGATTCGCTTAACCATGTCGGGTCAAGAAGTGCGTATTGATAAAGCAATGGTGGAAATTTTAGCCGATCCTTTAATGCACATGGTGCGCAACAGTGCAGATCATGGCATTGAAATGCCCGAAATACGCAGGGCTGCGGGCAAAAATCCAGAAGCCAACATTACCATTAATGCGATTCAACAAGGCAGCCGTGTCATTGTGCAGGTAATTGATGATGGTTGCGGGATTGACCCCGAAAAAATTCGTGCAAAAGCCATTGAACGTGGCTTACTAAAAGCTGAAGACAGTCTTAATTTAAGCACCGAAGAGCTCTATAATTTTCTCTTTATGCCAGGCTTTTCGACTGCACAGGAAATTACAGAAATCTCTGGGCGCGGCGTGGGCATGGACGTTGTCCGCACCAATGTAATGCGTTTAGGGGGGGCTATTCATATCAAATCAAGCTTAGGCAAAGGCTCCACCTTTTCTTTAGAAATGCCCTTATCCGTTGCTGTTCAGGATGTTATGTTAGTTAATGCAGGACAACAAACACTTGCCTTACCTGGACGCTTTGTTGCTGAAATGGTTGAAGTACCTACTGACGCCATTCAAACGATTAAAGGCCGTCCAGCCATGTTGTTACGTGGCGCGTTTTTACCCTTGGCGCATCTTGGTGATTTACTTGGCTTTACTCATCATGCCTTAATTCGTAATGACCTTCACAGCCGTTCGGCAGTAGTATTATCCAATGGTCAACAGATGATTGGCTTGGTGATTGACAGTACCATTGGGCGTCGCGAATTATTTGTCAAAGATATTCACGCGCGTTTAGCCGCCTTACCTGGCGTGGGTGGCGCGGCAATCATGGGCGATGGCAAAGTGGTCTTAATTTTGGATGGTGAAATTTTATTAAAACTTGCTGAAAGTGTGCGCGTGGAATCCTAATGAATCAATATTTACAGGTCGCGACAGGCCCTTACCAACTTTTGTTAAATTGTGCGGCAGTGCATGAAGTGCTTAACGTCAATCACCACGATACGGCATTCATTGCAGGACATTTAGACATTCGCAATCAAACCTATGAAGTGCTTAACAGTCGAGCTATTTTAGACCTTGAGCCAATACTCAACACAACTCATACGGGTGTTATTTATACCCAAAACCTCAATACAGCGGCCTTTATTTTACTATTTGATCGTGTTGTTGGCTTACAACACGTCTCTGCGCAGCAGATATTACCCTTGCCGAATGTATCGAAACGGTTATCCTGTTTGTTTGATGGTGTGTTTATTGATAACAAACTTGATAACAAGCAACTTATTTACCGCTTACGTTACCCTTTAGACGATGATGTTTTGTTTAGTTCACCTAAGCAAAATGCTTAACATTGCTGGACAATAGCCAACGAGACTGTGAAAGTATAAACAGGAGTAAAAAAACGTTAGCTTTTTTAAGCAATAGCTAAAGCAATTGGATTCCATATTATCCATGATAGTCATAATGAGAATTGTGCGTTATACGCCCTTGTTTTTAGGCGAAGACTCTTCCACATACATCCTTTTACCATCTCTAACGGCAACGCTGCCTTTTTGATAATGAATGCTAAGCAAACTACCCAAAGATGATTGTCACGTTTTATAATCTACTGCTATCTCAATTAACCTTATTCTGATTGAACCTCTTATGAACACCTGTGCTGCTATTCAAATGGCTTCTAGCCCAAATATCCGCTCCAACTTAATTGCTGCAGAACGTCTTATCGAAGAAGCGGCTCTGGCAGGAGCTAAATTAATTGCCTTACCTGAAAATTTTGCCTTAATGGGTGAACATGAATTAGACAAAGTAAAAGTGAAAGAAATCGACGGTAATGGCGGGCTTATCCAAGATTTTTTAGCTAGGGTAGCAAAAAAATATGCAGTATGGCTTATCGGCGGCACCATTCCTTTAGCCAGCACCACCGAACCCAATAAAGTCCGAGCCAGCTGCTTAATTTATGATGACCAAGGACTGCGCGTTAATCGCTATGACAAAATTCATTTATTTGATGTGAATGTACCCGGTAGCGAAGATACTTACCGCGAATCTGATTCTATAGAAGCCGGTGACACCGCACTGGTCATTGATACTCCGTTTGGACGCTTAGGCATTGGCGTTTGTTATGATCTACGTTTTCCAGAATTATTTCGTAAAATGAGTCAACAAGGCGTCGATATTATAGTTATACCGTCAGCATTTACCGCCGAAACGGGGGCGGCACATTGGGAATTATTACTACGTGCTCGCGCCATTGAAAACCTTTGTTATGTCATTGCGCCTAACCAAGGTGGCTTTCATCTTAATGGTCGTCGCACCTTTGGTCATAGCATGATTATTGATCCTTGGGGGGTCGTATTAGATTGCTACAAAACAGGCAGTGGTTTTGTCAGTGCGGATATCAACCTTGACCGCCTTACTAAAATACGCCATAGCTTTCCTGCTTTACAACATCGACGTTTAGGATGTGAATAACCATGCGTAGCCTTCATCTCAGCGTTTTTCTCCTGCTTAACTTAACAGGCTGTAGCCTTGGCAAAGACCCGCGTTACCTTGACACCCAAGCTTTAGAACGCCCACCTATATTAGCGGGCAGCGAAGTAATAGGTGCGGCCGAAAGTTTTGCAGATGAACCTGTACTCCCAAAACAACATAATAAAAAAGGCTTAGGTAAAGCGGTTTACTTGATTAAAACCGTACCCATGCGTTTTAAAATCAAACAACCACTTGACACTGCTTGGCTTGCTATTGAATTATCCTTAAAGCAAGCGGAAATAAAAATTACCGATCAAGATCGCAGTCAAGGCTTATTTTATGTAGCCTACCATGACGCAGGCTTACTTGATTTATTTGGTAAGCTATTAAAAAATGAGGCCAACACGAGCTTATATGTTATTCATGTCAGCACTGAAAATAAGGAAACGCTAGTCAGTGCTAAGCTGGCAAGCAAAGCTGAGCAAACCAGCAGCCTTGAAAAATCACCCATAAACGACCAGCATGAAGACAATGATGCTGATCAACTTATTTACACACTGTTTACAACCTTACGCGATGATTTAGTGCACTAAGAAATGAGCATGGAATAATTTAGGCTAGTTGCTAATAATCGAAGCGTTAATTCCTGCCGCACACAGTTTGTTGACTTTATTTCATGCTCATTATTAAACACGACTATTTGCTATTATTTAAGCGTTAACTCTCACTACCTCTTTACACAACTTGCGTTGCCCACTCATTACTAAACTGAATTACTATGGAATTATTACATTTAGCAAAAAACGCCCTACTTGCTAGCACGGGCATCACCGACCAAGATATTGAAAAAGTCCTAAGCAGTTTACTCAGTTCACCACTTGATACTGCGGACATTTATTTTCAATCCACCCATTCTGAATCATGGGTACTAGAAAATGGCATCATTAAAGAAGGACATCATAATATCGAACAAGGCGCAGGAATTCGTGCCGTTATCGGTGAAAAAACGGGCTTTGCCTATACCGATCGCTTAGAACTTCCTATGCTGATGACCGCAACACAGCATGTTAAAGGCATTTTAAAACAAGGGCAAAATGCCCAAGTCAATTTAAAAAATCATCGTAACGCGCCAATTCTTTACCCTTCAGTTAATCCATTAAAATCACTAAGTGATCAACAGAAAGTGGATTTATTGCAAAAGATTGATCGTGAAACGCGACAACTAGATAGCCGTATTGAAGAAGTCATTGTCAGCTTGCTCGGCGCACATGAACATATTTTAGTGGTCGATCAAGATGGACAATTAACTGCGGATGTAAGACCTTTAGTACGCATGAATGTCACCGTGATCATGCTTGACAACGGTCGCCGCGAACAAGGCAGTATGGGTGGTGGTGGGCGTAGTCATTACCACTATTTTATCGATGAAGAACGCGCCCTTAATTATGGCAAAGAAGCCGTGCGTCTCGCCTTAGTTAACCTTGAAGCCACAGCTGCACCGGCGGGTAATATGACTGTCGTATTAGGTCCAGGCTGGCCCGGTATTTTATTACATGAAGCGATTGGACATGGTTTAGAAGGTGATTTCAACCGTAAAGGCACGTCTGCATTTAGTGGCCGAGTGAATGAACGCGTGGCGTCTAGTTTATGCACTGTTGTTGATGATGGTAGCTTACAAGGTCGCCGTGGCTCGCTAACCATTGACGATGAAGGCACACCAACACAACAAACGGTATTAATTGAAAACGGCATTCTTAAAGGCTATTTACAAGATAAACTCAATGCACGGCTGATGGGCGTTGCCCCCACCGGCAACGGTCGACGTGAATCTTACGCAAGCTTACCACTGCCACGCATGACTAATACCTACATGTTGCCAGGTCAAGATGACCCTGAAGAAATCATCGCCTCAGTCCAGCATGGCTTATATGCCAAAAACTTTGCTGGTGGTCAGGTGGATATTACCTCAGGAAAATTTGTGTTCTCTGCCAGTGAAGCCTATCTCATCGAAAATGGTAAAATTACCCGTCCAGTGAAAGGCGCCACCCTGATTGGCAACGGCCCTGAAGTCTTAACGCGCGTGTCAATGGTGGGCAATGATTTAGCTTTAGATAGCGGCGTTGGCACCTGTGGTAAAGAAGGGCAAAGCGTGCCGGTGGGCGTCGGTCAACCAACCTTAAAAATCGACGGCTTAACCGTCGGTGGCACCCACGTTGCCTAACGTTAGTTAACCCTCACTCTTATTACGTGGTCATAACAATCAATCACCACCCCACTTTCTACACGAGACTACTGTGAACACTTCAGCACATATCGACGAATTAAAACATATCCTGCACAGCTTACTTAACGAGGCGAAACAGCAAGGAGCGAGCGCAGCACAAGCTGGCTTAAGTCAAGAAAATGGCCTCTCCGTTTCTGTCCGTTTGGGCGAAGTTGAAACCATTGAGCATCATTGCGACCAAGGTTTAGGTATCACTGTTTACTTTGATCAACACAAAGGCTCGGCAAGCACGTCAGACTTATCGCCTGACTCTATCAAAGAAACCGTCCGCGCCGCCTGTAGTATTGCGCGTTACACCAGTGCCGATCCCTTCGCAGGCTTACCTGATCAGGACTTACTGCAAACTGAATTTCCTAAACTAGACTTATATCATCCATGGTCACTTACCACCGACCATGCAATTGATTTAGCCACACAATGCGAAAACACTGCGCTTAATTTTCATCCTGCTATCAGTAATTCTGAAGGTGCGAGCATTAATTCTCACCAAGGCATTCATATTTTAGGTAACAGCTTAGGCTTTTTGCATGGTTACGCAAGCACCCGTCATTCCTTAAGTTGCTCGGTACTTGCCCAAGCAGATGACAGTATGCAACGTGATTACTGGTATACCGTAGCAAGAAATGCTGTGCATTTAGACTCACCTGAACAGGTAGGCAAAACAGCAGCCGAACGCACCGTACGCCGATTAAATGCACGCAGCTTGTCGCCACGCCAATGCCCTGTTCTTTATAGTGCCAACATTGCCTCAGGATTATTTGGCTCGTTAATTGGTGCCATCAGTGGCGGTGCGTTATACCGCAAATCGACCTTTTTACTCGATTGCTTAGACACACTCATTTTCCCAGAATTTGTCCATATTCATGAACAACCTTACTTGCAGGGTGCTTTAGGCAGTGCTGCGTATGATAACGAAGGCGTTGCAACACACGCACACGACATCGTAAACCAAGGCCTATTACGCAGCTATGTACTTAACAGTTATTCAGCACGAAAATTAGGACTGCAAAGCACTGGCAATGCAGGCGGCATTCATAACTTAACTATTGAACCTGGCACACAAACCTTTGCTGAGTTATTAACCACCATGGACACTGGTTTATACGTAACCGAACTTATGGGACAAGGCGTTAATATTGTGACAGGAGATTATTCACGAGGTGCCGCCGGCTTTTGGGTAGAACATGGCGTCATTCAATATCCCGTTGAAGAAATCACCATCGCAGGTAATTTAAAAGATATGTTTAAAGCCATCATAGCCATAGGTAATGATGTGGATTTACGAGGAAATATCAGGACGGGCTCGGTGCTAATTGAACAAATGTCAATTGCTGGAGTTTAAGCGTAATCACAATACGGCATATCGAGGTAGCAACGTGGCATTTACTTAATCAACAACGTGCTATCAAATGGTAAAACAATCTCCCCCCTTTGAAAAAGGGGGACTGAGTCTGTCATGAGGTAGCGCATCCAGCGTTTACAGTGTGTTGTGGATGCGCTCGGCAATTGCTCCTGCATCAATGCAGCCGTACCGCTTATCCACCCTACCTTAGCGGTCCTGGTCATAATGAGAAGTGCGGTCTTGAAATGCTTGATTAAGCAACTGTATTACATAGCTTTCCTGAAAAATTTCGCTTAACGGTTTGCTTACCGCAAACTCGACCTACCAAACTCGAAAACAGCATTCAAGGTAGGTGCAGTGAGCACTGCTTCACCCCATAAATCTAAATCCTGTTCTAACGCGCTATTTAACCGGTCTATTGCCCACATTGGTAAAACACCAAAACGACGCTCTAATTGTTTTTTAAGAAGCCTAGATTCACCTTCTACTCGTCCTTCTACTCGTCCTTCTAATCGCCCTTTAGCAATGCCTATTCTTTCTACGCTAGTGATGTATTGCATTTTTTCACGCTCCTCAATCTTTTCAATTTCATGCCAAATCTGTTGCTCCAATCCTTCGGGCAATTTTACCATCCAATCAACAACACTAAATAAATCTATAACACGCTGTTTATCCCAATGTCGCTGATACAGTAGCCGTACCAGACGTAATTTAGCTTCGAAGCGTGCCAGATCTTTCTTACGGGTTTGCTGAGTCAGGATATGTGCCGCCGTAATCAAGGCAAATGCGTTATCCAATACCAGCAACTCATTTATTTTGTCGTGATAATCAGTCAACTTTGCTACGGGAAACTCCAAGGTATGTTTACACCCCAGCACGGTAAAGCTATAAGAAGTGGGTTTCCACTGCACATATTCATCAGCCAAAACAGCCATACTAGCAATAGGATGGCGATAACGGTCATAAAGACGATAATTATATACAAATAGTCGTTCGGCAAATTCAGTCTGCCTAGTTCCCTGTACTTCAATGTGGAGGTATATCCAGTTCTCATCGCCATTCAGCAAGGCGACTCTAACCAGTTTATCAACAAAACGCTTACCCAGTTCAGCATCCTGAACGACTGCCCGTAATTCTTGATCCAAAAAAATATACGCCTTTGACCAATCAATCTCAGCATAAGCCGCGGGGAAATAAAATGCCATAAACTCAGGAAAATAATGCTCAACAGCCTCTTTCCAAGGACTATCGTAATCATCGATTAATATTTTCGTACTGACTACATACCCATCCCCTTGTTTAGTCATACCATCCTCAGTGATTTTTTGATGATTATAGCCAACGAACTAACTTATACAAACTGTTTAAAAGCAGCATCAATTTTTTTATAAAAAAATCATCAAGATTGCTATATGTAAAACTAAAAAGCCCCGACTTGCATTAACGCAAATTGAGGCTTTTTTTCATTTAGTGATAAGAGGCTTCTCGTTTAAGGCGGGACACATAAAAGCCGCACCAGTATCGATCAATGCAGTAATCTCCACAACTTGGCGGCTAAAAAGGTTCGTTAATTTGAGATTTGGATAAGTTAAGCCCATTTTTTGCCATTGTATTTATTATCCGCTTGAAAATCGGCTACCAACAAAAAGAGCTGCTCCAGCTATGCCTGAAATATCATCACCAGAAAAAAGCCTTGTAGGTCGGGTTACGCTGCCGCTAACCCGACCTACAAAGCTTAACGATTGGCAAATTCAATCAATTCATTAAGCAAGGGATCTAAAGCTAAAACATCTTTGCGATAGGCTGCGCAATCGATTAAAAAATTATAACGATAGGCTTCAGCGCAGACGGTAACCGCTGTTAAATGCGGCTCGTAGGTGTCTAAGCTGGTTTTGAAGTCCGTATCATCAATCAGTTGAGCCATCAATCGATTTAATTTATGGGTGTGGGGGTACGCGCCGTATTTGGTTTGGGTTTCGAGTAAATGTTTAAATAATAATTCAAACAGTTGTTGATAATGAAAACAGTGCATCGAGCAATCTTTTATGAGGGTTTGGCTGATAACGTCACAGGCTACCGCGTGTTCCCATGCCTTACCTGCTAAGTTTTCGGCGTTTTCAAACTGGCTTAATTTTTCTGCGTACATGGTGTGTCCCAATAGCTAAAAGCAAAATTTTACAGCTCTCCACTGTAATTTACACTGACTTTTTAGGTAGTGATAGCTAGCTAGGGTGGCGCGTATAGAGGCAATCAAATAATAATTGAAATTCCCCTTTTTAATGCCCGCCACCTTTTAAAATCACCATCACACCACGCCAAATAATCCACAAATCTAATTTTAACAAGCCTAAGGACGAGCGTTTTAAATACTGATCGACATATTCATATTCATACTCTGGTTTACCCATTTCTGAGGTGCCTTTATTAATATGTCCCAAGCCTAACAAACCACCTTTAAGTAAAGACCGCGTTACATTACCTTGTGCCTTATCACGCTCGTA